>Ga0187893_10011243_pt1 | contig 13071 bp, 10 predicted proteins | sample MA1701074metaG_FD_139574 | JGI IMG/M metagenome (GOLD analysis project Ga0187893, IMG submission 139574) | White microbial mat communities from a basaltic lava cave in the Kipuka Kanohina Cave System on the Island of Hawaii, USA - MA170107-4 metaG ...
CGCGCGCGCTTGGCGCGTGGATCGTCTGCGCGTCCACGCTCGTTCTCGCTTCGCCCGCCTTCGCGCAGGAACGCGAGCTTCGCGTGTTCGCGGCCGCGAGCCTGACCGAAGTCGTCAGCGAGCTCGCAGATCGATTCGCCGCGTCTGCCGCCGCATCCGGCGACGCGACGAGCGTCCGTAGCCGTAACAGCTTCGGCAGCTCGAGCGAGCTCGCGCGCCAGATCGCGGACGGCGCGCCGGCCGACGTGTTCGTCTCGGCGAGCCCCGACTGGATCGACTTCCTGCGCGAGAAACGCGCGCTCGAGGGAGAGCCGGTCGTGTTCGCGCGCAACGCGCTGGTCTGCATCGCGCCGAAAGGCAGCGGGCTCGGGGCGGCCGGTGTGCACGATCTCGCGAGCCTGTTCTCGAAGGGGCTCTCGCCGGGCGACCTCCTCGCGATCGCGGACGCCGGCGTGCCGGCCGGCGAGTACGCGCGGCAAGCTCTGAACGCGGCCGGGCTGCTCGCGCCCAACAAGCAGCGCTTGTTGGGTCGCCGGGACGTACGCGCGGTGCTCCAGTCGGTCGAGACGAGCGAGGCGCGCGCGGGCTTCGTCTACGCGACCGACGTGCGCGGAAGTGACGCGGAGGTGTTGTTCCACGTCGATCCCGCGACACACGCGCCCATCCTCTATATCGCCGCCGTGACCCGCGGGGCGGCCCGACCGGCGATCGCGCGCCGCTACGTCGACTTTCTGCGCAGCAGCGGGGCACAGCTCGCGCTGGCTCGAGCTGGCTTCCTCGCCCCATAGGAGACGCGGTTGTCAGCGGCCGAGCTCGAAGTCGTCTGGCTATCGCTGCGCGTCGCGGCGGCCTGCGTGCTGGTCTCGGCGCTGCCGGGCATCGCGATCGGCTGGCTGCTCGCGCGCTGGCAGCATCCGCTGCGCGCGCTGCTGCACGGCGTCGTGATGCTGCCGCTGGTGCTGCCGCCGGTCGTGACGGGCTACCTGTTGCTCGCGTTGTTAGGACGGAGTCGCCCGCTCGGCCGCCTGCTCTACGAGCTCAGCGGCATGCACGTCGCGTACACGACGACGGCGTGCGTCGTCGCCGCAGCCGTAGTCGGCTTTCCGCTGCTCGCCGAGAGCGTGCGGCTCGCAATGCTCGCGGTCGATCGCCGACTCGAGGACGTCTCGCGCACGCTCGGCCGTAGCCGCCTCGCGACGTTCTGGCGCGTGACGCTGCCGCTCTCGCTGCCCGGCCTGGTCGCCGGCTGCGTGCTCTCGTTCGCGCGCGCGCTCGGCGAGTTCGGCGCGACGATCGTGCTCGCCGGCAACATCGAAGGCGAGACGCGCACGATCCCGGTCGCCGTCTACACGCTACTGAACGTGCGCGACGGCGAGGGCGCAGCCGCGCGGCTCGTGCTCGTCAGCGTCGCGCTCTCGCTGCTCGCGCTGTGCGGCTCGTTCTGGCTGAACGCGCGCCAGCGTCGAGCCGAGAGCACCTGATGCATCTCGAGATCCGCCTGCAGCACCGCGTCGGGGTTTTCGAGCTCGACGTGGGCTTCGCAAGCGAAGGCCCCGTTCTCGGCGTGTTCGGCGCGTCTGCGAGCGGCAAGACGACCCTGCTGCACGCAATCGCCGGGCTCGTGCGCCCGGCGCGCGCGCAGATTCGCGTCGGCGAGAGCGTGCTCGCCCAGCGTCCGGGCGGCATCTCGCTGCCGCCCGAGCAGCGCCGCCTCGCGCTCGTTTCGCAGGATCCGCTGCTGTTCCCGCACCGCAGCGTGCGCTGGAACCTCGAGTACGCGCCCGGCGCAGCACAGCGGCTCGCGAGCCCGGCCGGCGCGCGCCTCGCCGCGCTGCTTCGCATCGAGCCGCTGCTCGCGCGCGGCGTACGCAACTTGTCAGGCGGCGAGAAGCAGCGCGTCGCACTCGCGCGCGCACTGCTGGCCGAGCCCACACTGCTGCTGCTCGACGAGCCGACCGCCTCGCTCGACGCCGAGCTCGCGCGCGATGTGCTCGGCCTCTTGCAGGAGCTGAAGCGCGAGCTGCGCACGCCGATGCTGTTCGTCACGCACAAGGCGCCCGAGATGCTGGCGCTCGCGGACGACTGCGTCGTGCTCGAGAACGGACGCGTGGCGGCGCAGGGCCCGCCGCTCGCGCTGCTCGCGCGCCCGCGCGCACTCGGCGTCGCGAGCCTCGCGGGCGTCGACAATTTGTTACGGCTGCCCGTGCTGCGGCACGACCCGTCTTCCGGCGTCACCTTTCTCGCGCTCGGCGGAGAGGTTGCGCTCGCGGCTCCGCTGTGCCGCACCGCGCTTGGAGTAGCGGTCTCGGTCGGTTTCTATGCGGACGACGTGCTCGTCTGCCTCGAGCGCCCGCGCGGGCTGTCTGCACGCAACGCGCTCGCTGCGCGCGTGCGCCGGCTCGACGCGCTCGGCCACGAAGTGCTCGCCGAGCTCGCGGTCGGCGAGCACGCGCTGCGCGCACGCCTCACGCCCGGCGCGGTGCGCGAGCTCGCACTCGCCGAGGGCATGGCAGTGGTCGCGATCGTGAAGACGTCGGCCGTGCACGTGCTCGGCGAAGGCTGAGCGCGGCATCAGCCCGCCGCTTCGCGCTCGCGGCCGATCCGCTCGGGCGCCGCGCCGGCCCAGATCGGCGCGCACGCGCGCGGATGAGGAGGCTGCGCATCGACTGAGCGCGGTTTCGGAGCAGAGCGCGGCGCGCGTCAACCCGCGAATCCACCGCCCCTGCTCGGCTCGGGGATCATTCCGCCGAATGCCGGAGCAGACGACGCGTTGCGCTCAGCTCTCCGCCTTCTGCGCGATCCCCGCGAACAACAGCTCGACCGCCGCGGCGATCGCCTCGCGGCAAGCCTCCGCGTCGAGCTGCCCGTTCGCCCATGCGATGCGCGCGCCGCTCGTCACGTACGCGATCGTGCGCGCGGCGGCGAGCACGTCGGCTTCGCGCTCGAGCTCGCGGCGCGAGCGGGCGGATTGCAGGATCTCGGCGATCAGCCCGATCGTGCGGTCTTGCAGCGCGAGCACGCGCTTCGCGACGCGCGCCTCCGGGTGCGTCGTCGCGCGCAGCATGATCACCGTGAAGTCGCGGTCCTGCGCGAGCAGCGCGTGCTCGGCGTCGAGGAAGCGCCGCAGCCGCTCGCGCGCACTCAGCTTGCGCGGCTCGGCGGCGCGGAAGCGCCGCCATGCCTCGTCCTGGAGCTCGCCGAGATCCTCGATCAGCAGCTCTTCCTTGCTGCGGATGTGCCGGTAGATCGAGCTCGCTCCCATCCCCGCGCGCTCGCCGATCATGCGCAGCGTGGTCGCGTCGAAGCCGTGCTCGCGAAACAGCGACCGAAACGCCGCCCGAATCTTCGCCCGACTCTTCCGCCCCCGAACCAGCCGCCCGTCATCGCGGCGCCGCGGGCGCCGAGATCTCGGATCGAGTGCAGCAGTCGAGGGAGTCGTCTCCATGCCGCGATGCAGCCTCGCATACCCGCGCCGCGCGCGTCTAGGTGGCCGCGAAATGCGGGGAGCTCGTGACGACGCGAAGCGTGCGGAGCGGTCGGCTCGACGCCGACCGCTCCGTAGCTCTCCCCAACCCCCTGATCCGAAGAAACCAGCACGAGCGGACGCGGCGGGACCGGGGGCGGCGGCGCCGAGGTCAAGCGCAGCGGAGCCCCAGTGCCGCAGCGAATGTCCCTAATGATCCAAGGGCGAAGCGAGGAGCCGCCGCCTCCGGCCCCGCCGCGTCCGCGCGGCCCGCAACGAGCACCCGCAACCACCGCCGGCTCAGCTCCGAAACAACCCCTCGCGCAAATCCTTCGCCTCCCGCTCCGCCAGCGCATCGACGTGCGCGAGCGCCGCGTCATCGAGCTGCTTCGGGACGCGAATTTGCACCACCACGTAGAGATCCCCGGCCGGAGCGCCGCTCGGATCAGGCACCCCCTTGCCGCGAAGGCGCAGCTTGCGACCGCTATCCGTGCCGGCCGGAATCGAGACCGTCGCGCGGCCGTCGAGCGTCGGAACTTCGATCTGCGCGCCGCGAATCGCTTCGCTCACGCTGATCGGCACCTCGACGAGCACGTCGCGGCCGTCGCGCTGGAACACCGGGTGCGGGCGGATGCGAATCGTCGCGTAGAGGTCGCCGCGGGGTCCGCCGCCCGGAGAGGCGCCGCCCTTGCCTGGGAGCCGAATCCGCCCCCCGTCCGCGACGCCGCGCGGAATCCGCACGGTGATGTTCTCGCTGCCGCCCGCGTGCGCGAGCCTGATCTTTTTCTCGCCCCCGTGCACCGCCTCGAGAAAGTCGAGCTCGAGCTCGGCCTCGACGTCCGGGCCGCGCAGATTTCTCCCGAAGCCGGCGCGCGCGCCTCCGCCGCCGAACATGCGGCTGAGCAGCTCCTCCATGCCGCCGGCGCCGCTCTGGCCGAAATCGCCGAAGTCGAAGCCGGCGCCGTGCTGGCCGCGAAACGCCTGCCCGAAGTCCGCCTGCGCGCGGCGGGCCGCGTTCGCGTCGAAGCCCGCTTGCAGCGCGATCTCGCCGAACTCGTCGTACGCAGCGCGCTTCTCGGGATCGGAGAGCACGTCGTACGCGCGCGAGACGTCCTTGAAGCGCTGCTCGGCCGGTTGGTTCCCCGGGTTCGCGTCGGGGTGATACTGCTTCGCGAGCTTGCGATACGCCTTGCGCAGCGCATCCGCGTCGGCGTCGCGCGCGACGCCGAGCGTCTCGTACAGGCTTTGCGACTTCTCAGGCATCTCGCGGACCGCGTTCCATCAGGTAGACCGTCACGCCGAGCACGCTCAGCTCCGTCCGCACGGCGAAGCCGAAGCGCTCGTACCAGCTCGCATTGTTCGTCGAATCTGTTTCGAGATACGCACGCTGCCGGAGAGCGTCAACCGCGCGCAGCCAGTCCGCGACGAGCGCGCGGCCGACGCCGCTGCGCTGGAGCTCCGGCTCGACGCCGAGCGTCGCGAGATACGCGTGGGGCGCGAGGGGGCGATGGAGCTGCAGCGCTTCGGCGACCGCGGACCAGCGCGCGGCCACGCCCGGGCCCTGCACGAGCAGCATCCGGATCAGCGCGAGCCAGCTCGGCCGGCCGAACGTCTGGACGCCCGGCGTGAGCGCGATGCGCACGCCGGCGAGGCTGTCCCCGCTGCGCGCGGCGCTGATCACGCCGCGCGCGTGGGCGAGCGGAAGCACGGCGCGCATGCCCGCCACGTTGCTGCGCTCGCGCCGCAGCTCGCCGCCGGGCGCGACGACGCGGTTCATCGCGTTGTCACGGAACGCGCGGCCGAGCAGCGACGCCGCGCGGTTCAGCTCGTCGCGGCGCAGCGGCGAGATCGCGATCGCGGCGGCGTCGCGCGGCGGCGAGCCGCTCGCGCTCACGCCTGCGCGGCCCGGCGCAAGTCCTCGCGCAGGTGCCGCGCCGCGAGCAGGTAGAAGAGCGTGCTGAGCGCCCCGGCGCCGCTCAAGACGACCGCGAGCGAGTAGCGCACCGAGAGCGGCCCGTAGTGAGCGAACACCGAGTCGTTCAGCAGACCGATCGCCGGCGGGCCGAGCGCATAGCCGATCATCGTCGTGATGAAGAGCATCACGCCGCTCGCGACGGCGCGCATCGCCGGCGGCGCGAGGTTCTGCACGGTCGCGAAGCTCGGCCCCTGATAAAACGCCGCGATCGCGAGGCCGGGCGTCGAGATCCAGAGCGCGCTCACCGGGTCGCCGTGGAACAAGAACGCCAGCGTGAACGGCAGCGGGCCGATGCCGGCGAGCGCGGGCACCCACATCCACCAGCGCGGGTCGCGCCTGCCGAGCCGATCGGCGAGCCAGCCCGCGAAGATCGAGCCGAGCGCGCCGCCGATGCCGATCGGCCAGCCGAGGTCGCCGGCCTCGCCGGAGCTGAAGCCATGCGTGCGCTTCAAGAACGTGGGCGCCCAGACGGAGAACGCGTAGCCGGCGAACGCCGCCATCCCCATCGCGACCGAGAGCAGCACGAACGACGCGCGGCGCGCGAGGTAGCGCACCACTTCGAGCACGGACGCGGCCTGCTCGGCCGCGGCGTGCGCGGCGTCCGTGCCGCCGCGCTTCGGCTCTCTCACGGTCGCCCAAACCAGCAGCGCCAATAACAAGCCCGGCGCGCCGACGATCAGGAACGTCGTGCGCCAGCCGAACGCGTCGTCGAGCAGGCCGCCGCCCTTGAAGCCGAACAACGTGCCGACGTGGATGCCGACCGCGTAGATGCCGAGCGCGGTCGCGCGCTTTTCGAGCGGGAAGTAGTCCGAGATCAGCGAGTGCGCGGGCGGCGAGAGCGCCGCCTCGCCGACGCCGACGCCGATGCGCGCGGCGATGATCTGCTCGAGGTTCTGCACGCGCCCGGTGAGCACGGTCATCCCGCTCCAGAGCACGAGACCGATCGCGACGATCGTGCGCCGCACCCAGACGTCGGCGAGCCGCGCGATCGGCAGCCCGAGCGTCGCGTAGAAGACCGCGAACGCGGTGCCGGTCAGCAGGCCCATCCAGGTGTCGCTGAGCTGGAGGTCGCGCTTGATCGAGTCGAGCAGGATTCCGAGGATCTGGCGATCGATGAAGTTGAAGACGTAGGCGACGAACAGCAGAGCGAGCACGTAGCTGGCGTAGGCCGTCGAATGCTGCTCGCTGCCCGCGCGCCGCTGCGAATCGTTCATGCGCTTGGGCTAGAGCCCGAGGTTCCGCCGAATGCGCGCGATCGGCTCGCTCGTGTCGGGTACGAACGCGCGCCCGGAGAGCTGCTCGAACGCCTCGATGTAGCGGCGCGCGGCCTCGATGCGCACGTCGTCGGAGAGCGCCGGCGGCGCGCCCTGGCCCTGATAAGCGTGCTCCGCGACGAGCCAGCGCCGCACGTACTCCTTGTCGAGCGCTCTCGGATCGGCGCCCGCGGCGAGGCTCGGCTCGTACGCGTCGCGGTACCAGTAACGCGACGAGTCGGGCGTGTGGATCTCGTCGGCGACGACCAAATTCCCGTTCTCGTCGAGGCCGAATTCGTACTTCGTGTCGACCAGGATCAGCCCGCGCGACGCCGCCCAGGCTGCACCCGCGGCGAACAGCTTCAGCGCGAGCGCCTCGGCGCGGTCGTAGAGCTCGGCGCTCATCACCCCGCGGCGCAAGATCTCCGTGCGCGAGGTCAGCTCGTCGTGCGCTCCCTTCTCCGCCTTCGTCGTGGGCGTGACGATCGGCTGCGGCAGCGCGGCGTGCTTCGCGAGCCCATCGGGCAGGCGGTGCCCGCAATACTCGCGCGCGCCCTTTGCGTACGCGGTCCAGATCGAGGTCGAGGTCACGCCGGTCAGGTAGGCGCGCGTCACGAACTCGACCGGCAGGATCTTCAGCTCGCGCACGCTCGAGACATTCGGATCGGGCACCGAGATCAGGTGGTTCGGCGCGAGCTCACGCGTCTTCTCGAACCAGAACGCGGCCATCTCATTCAGCAGCTGGCCCTTCAGCGGGATCGTGCCGACCACGACGTCGAAGCAGCTGACGCGGTCCGAGACGATGATCGTGCGGCGCTTCTCGTCGACGTAGCTGTCGCGCACTTTGCCCTCGATGCGCGTGCCGAGCTCGGCGAAGTGCGTGCGCTCGAGGGTCCGCGAGCAGAGCTCGCGCAGCAGATCGGGGCTGACGGGCACGGGCGCCTCCGGGTTGGTCGCGGCTTGGTACCCGCAGCTCGTCGGTGCGGCAATAGAGAAGGCCTCGGACGCGCTGAACGTGCGCACGCTTCCCAGCGCTCCCGAGCTTGGAGGCGCTGCTCGGCGCTCGCGGCGCACCGGATGCGCAACTTCGGCGAGCGGGCACCGGCAGTCCGGACGTCTCAAGACGCGTCCGAGTTGTTCCGCAACGAGAGAGTTGGGGGGCCGCGTGAAGCAGCCGCACGGCAGCAGCAGCGAAGCGACCACCGAGCAGCGGCCCGCCCCGGGCCCGGGCTTCGAGCTGCGCGCGCGCTTCCGCTACCGGCTGATCAAGCGGCTCGGCAAGGGCTCGTTCGGCTCGGTGTTCTTCGCGCGCTGCCTCGACCACGATCGGCGCCGCGACGACAGCCCGCCCGAGCGCGTCGCGATCAAGATTCTGGGCGACACGAAGGGCGCGTCCACCGACCTCGCGCGCCGCGAGCTGTCGGCGCTGCTCGCGATCCAGCACGACCGCATCCCGCGCGTGTTCGACTGGCGGCTCGACAGCTCCCCCGCGTTCGTCGTGATGGAGTACTTCGCCGACGGCAGCCTGCGCGATCAGATGACGCTCGCGGGCCCGGCCGAGGAGGATCAGGTCTGGCGCTTGGTGGGCGACCTGCTCTCCGCGCTCGACGTCGCGCACGGCGCGTCGCTGCTGCACCTCGACATCAAGCCGGCGAACGTGCTGCTCGACGGCCGCGGCGGCTTCGTGCTGACCGACTTCGGCGTCTCGCAGGCCTCGCGCATCAGCCGCGGCCTCTTGCCGTTCAGCGTGGGCACGCGCGGTTATCAGGCGCCCGAGCAGCGCAACGAGCGCTTCGACCAGTACGACCTGCGCACCGATCTGTGGGGCGTCGGCGCGACGGCGTGGGCGTTCGCGACGGGCGTGAATCTCGCCGAGCGCGAAGACCTCGTGCGCAGCGACAGCGACGACGCGATCTACGGCCTGCCTGCGCTCAGCGAGCGTCGCCTCACCTGCTCGCCCGAGCTCGAAGACGTGATCATGAGCATGCTGTTCCTCGATCCGGCGCGGCGCCCGGGCAGCGTCGCCGAAGTGCAGGCGCGCGTGAACGCCGCGGTGTCGGGCTGGGCGTTCGAGTCGACGACGTTCGCCGCGAGCCGCCGCACCAACATCGACGACACCGCGCTCACGCAGCTGATCGAATCGCTGGTAGATCCGCTGCTGATCGACCTGTGCAAGCGTCCCGCGCTGCGTCCCTACTTCGTGAAGTTCGAAGACGGCGAGCAGATGTGCGCGGAGGGCGAGCACTCGTACTACGCGTTCCTGCTGCTGAAGGGATCGGTGACCGTCTCGCGCGCCGGCCGTGAGATCGCGCGCGTGTTCCGCGAGGGCTCGTTCTTGGGCGAGGTCGCGACGCTCACCAGCATGGGGCGCACCGCGAGCATGCACGCGGCCGGCGCGGTCTGGGCGGTCGTGCTGAATGCCGCCGAGCTCGAGCGCTTCGTCACCGCGAACCCGGCGATCGGGCTGCGCTTCATCCGCACGCTCGCGCATCGGCTCGCGAAGCTGCCGAGCGCCGACGCGGACGGGAAGCGGAAGGAGTGGTGAGCCTCGCTGCGGGCTCCGCGTCAACTTGTTGCGGGTAGCGCGTCCGCGGCGAGGCCGGGGGCGGTCCGGCGGGGGCTCGCTTCGCTCACCCGCGTGGCCGCGCTTGGGGATTCGCTCCGCGACCCCCGCCTCCCCGCCGCGGACGCTCGTGCTCGTCGCCGGGATTCGGGTGTTAGGGAAGACTGCGGACCGGTCGGCATCGAGCCGACCGGTCCGCACGCTTCGCGTCGTCACGGGTTTGTATGCGGCGCGCTCGGGCGAGCGCCGTTGATCACTCCGCTGGGATCACTTCTCCGCGCAACATGTCCGCGCTGGTCTCTCGCGCGCGGGTGAGCAGCGCCTTTCCGTTGCGGATGATCACTTCCGCCGGGCGCGGCTTGCTGTTGTAGTTCGAGGCCATCGCGAAGCCGTACGCGCCGGCGCACTCGATCACGACGTAGTCGCCGACGCGCGCCTCCGCGAGGCGCTGCGTGCGCACGACGCCGCCGGCGTCCTGCGTGAAGATGTCGCCGCTCTCGCAGAGCGGGCCCCCGACCACGACGTCGGCGGCCGCGCGCGGCTCGCCGCCGCGAGGCGCGAGCGACATCGGGTGGTACGCGCCGTACATCACCGGGCGCGCGAGCGCGTTGAAGCCGGCATCGAGCAGCACGAACGTGCGCGACGCGACCTGCTTCACCGCGCGCACTTCGGCGACCAAGTAGCCCGACTCCGCGACGACGTAGCGCCCGGGCTCGATCTCGAGCCGCAGCGCGCGCCCGAGCTTCGCCTCGAGCCGCTTGCGCGCCGCATCCCAGATCCGGAAATAGGCGCCGATGTCGGGCCGCACGTCGGCCGCCGTATAAGGGATGGGAAGACCCCCGCCCGCGCTCAGCGTCCGCAGCGAGCCCCCGACCACTGCGGCCAGCCGCTCCGCGGCGCCCGCGACGAGCGCGAGATGCTCGAGATCCGCGCCGGAGCCGATGTGCAGATGCAGCCCGCCGACGCGCAGGCCGCAGCGCGCCGCGAGCTCGAGCGCGCGCGGCAGATCTTCGTGCCAGATCCCGTGCTTCGAGTGCTCGCCGCCGGTGTTCGTCTTCCGGCTATGCCCGTGCCCGAAGCCCGGGTTCACGCGCAACGTCACCTCGCCGCCCGGCGCGCGTTCCGCGTACTGCGGGAGCATGTCGCTCGAGCCGCAGTTCACCGGAATGCCGTACTCGGCGACGGCGTCGAGCGACTCGCGATCGAACACGTCCGCGGTGTAGACGATCGGCGCCGGATCTCCGGTCGGCGCGAATCCCGCCGCGAGCGCGCGCTGGATCTCGCCGGCGGAGACCGCGTCGACGAGCGCTCCGCTGCGCCGCACGAGATCGAGCACCGCGAGGTTCGAGTTCGCCTTCTGCGCGTAGCGCACGACATCGAACGCGCGGAACTCGGCGACGCGGGCGGCGATCGTCGCGGCGTCGTAGACATAACAAGGCGTGCCGAAGTCCCGCGCGAGCTGCGCGACCGGAACGCCCGCGATCTCGTGTCGAATCGAGCTGCCCATCGGGCGCGCGACTGTAATCGAGTTTGCATCGGGGACGTACTTGCACGCCGAGCCGGCGAGCCGTTGCACCCTCCACGGCGCGTGCGAAACCTCCGGCATGCGCGACGCCAACCCGCCCAGCGAACGCTTCCAACAGCTCGCCGCGAGGCTGAACGCCGGGGAGCCGATCGGCCTCGCGGAGGCCGCGCTCGCGCTGGCTGCGGAGTTCGCGCACGTCGACCCGGCCAAGGCGCTCGCGGAGCTGGAGCGGCTCGGCGACGGCGCGCGAAAACGCCTACCCGACGGGCCTGCTGGCGCGCGGCTCGAGGGGCTGCTGCGCTTCCTGCAGCGAGACTGCGGCTACTTCGGAAACAGCGCCGAGTACGGCGATCCGCGCAACAGCGACCTCTCGCAAGTGATCGCGCGCCGCACCGGCATTCCGATCACGCTCGCGATCGTCGCGATCGAGGTCGGTGCGCGCTGCGGCGTGCCGCTGCAAGGCGTGCCCTTCCCGGCGCACTTCCTGCTGCGCACTCCGAGCGAGCCACCGGTGCTCGGCGACCCATTCCACTTCCGATTGGTCGGCGAGGCCGAGGCGGCCGAGCGCCTGAAGAAGAGCCTCGGCCCCGACGTCGAGCTCGACCCGATCTTCCTGCGCCCGGCCGACACGCGCGCGACGCTGGTCCGCATGTGCTCGAACCTGAAGCACATCCACGTCGGCAAGCGCGAGCCGCTGCAGGCGGTCGGGCTGTGCGACCGCATCTTGCTACTGGCGCCCGAGATCGCGAGCGAGCACCGCGACCGCGCGATCCTGTACGCGCAGCTCGAGTGCTTCGGCCCCGCGCTCGCCGACCTCGAGCGCTACCTCGCGCTCGAGCCGAATGCCGACGACGCCGACGACGTGCGCGAGAACATCGCCAAGCTGCGGCCGCTGGTGCGGAGCATCAACTAGAGCGGTCCCTTCCGAGCTCCGCGCCGCTCGCCGCGCTCACGCCTCGATCCGCACGTCGCCCTCGATCACCGCGCCGCGCTCGAACGAGAAGTCGCCGCGCACGGTCAGACGCCGCGCGCGGATCAGGCTCGGTGGGCCGTGCGGCGTGCGGGCGTCGAGCTGGTCGACGCGCTTGAAGTAAATGGGATCGAGATCGACCACGAGCTCTGCGCCGGGGCCGCCGGGCGCGGGCAGGATGCGGTAGTCGGGGCTCAGCACGTACGCGTCGCTGCGGATCGCGAGCAGGTCGCCGGTCGTCTTCACCGGCGCGAAGCGCAGCGCCGGGACCTGCACGGCCTGCGCGCGCTCGAAGCACGAGATCGCGGCGCCCATCGCGGTCTCGAGCTGAAGCACCTCGGGCGAATTCGCATCGCGCGGGTCGACGTTCTTCTGGTTGCGAATGAACGGCAGCGCGAGCACGCCGCCGCTCTCGTCGAGTGCGCGCCGTAGCGCGCGCAGATCCATCCACAGGTTGTTCGTATTGAAGAACGGGTAGAGCGAGATGTCTTGGAAGCTCGCGGTCTCGTCGTCCGGGCACTGCGCGGTCTCGCGCAGCACGAGCCGGCCGTTCTTGGCGCGCGCGAGATGCCCGCCTTTCTTGTCGGCCTCGCTGCGGCGCTTCACCTCCATCGCGAACGGCGCGCCGCTCTCGGCGAAGCGCCCCAACAACGCGAGGTCGAGCGCAGCGCCGAGGTTGTCGCTGTTCGAGACGAACGCGTAGTGCAGCCCCGCCGCGAGCATCCGCTCGAGCGCGCCCGAGCTCACGAGCGCGGTGTAGAGATCGCCGTGCCCGGGCGGACACCACTCGTGCTCCGGCTGCTGCGGCCACGAGACCGGCGTGAGATCGCTCGCGAGCAGGCGCGGCACCTTGTGCTGCATGAAGTCGGGCGCGAGCGGGCCCGAGAGCTTCCCGTGCTTCGCGAGCGCCGCGAGCGAATCGTCGCGCGTGCGGAAGCTGTTCATCAGCACGAGCGGAACGCGCACGCCGCTCGTCTCGGCGAGCGCGCGGATCTGCAGCGCGATCACGTCGAGGAACGTGAGACCGTCCTTCACCGGCAGCAGCGATTTCGCTCGCGTCATCCCCATCGTCGTGCCGAGCCCGCCGTTCAGCTTGATCACCACCGCGTGCGGCAGCGCGCGCTCGCCGGCGCTGCGCAGCGCCGCGGATTCCTCGAACACGGGCAGCGCGTCGATCGGCGCGATCTCGCGGCGCGAGAGCGTTCCTCGCTCGCCGGCCACCAACAACTCGAAGTTGCGGCGGAATGCGCGGATCGCGAGCTCCGGCAGCCCGGCGGCGCGCATCTTCCGTTCGCTCGGCGCAAAGTCTGCCATCACGCGAG
>Ga0187893_10011244_pt1 | contig 13071 bp, 9 predicted proteins | sample MA1701074metaG_FD_139574 | JGI IMG/M metagenome (GOLD analysis project Ga0187893, IMG submission 139574) | White microbial mat communities from a basaltic lava cave in the Kipuka Kanohina Cave System on the Island of Hawaii, USA - MA170107-4 metaG ...
GTCGCACTGATAGATGTAGTAGGGCCTGACCCGGATCTTGAGCAGCTCGTGGAACAGCTTCTTGAAGACGGCCGGGTCATCGTTGATCCCCGCCAGCAGGACCGACTGGCTCCCCAGCGGGAAGCCGCCGTCGGCCAGCATGTTGCAGGCCTGCCTCACCTCCGGGGTGATCTCCTTCGGATGGTTGAAGTGGATGCTGATCCAGACGGGGTGGTGCTTCCGCATCATCTGGATCAGCTCGGTGGTGATCCTCATCGGAAGGAAGACCGGGACCCTGGTGCCGATCCGGATGAACTCGATGTGCTTGATGGACCGCAGGCGCCCCAGCAGCTCATCGAGCCTGCCGTCGGAGAACAGGAGCGGGTCGCCCCCGGAGATCAGCACATCCCGGATCTGCTTGTTGCGGCGCAGGTAGTCGATCGCCGGGTCGAGGCGGGGGCCGAGCATCATCTCGTTTTCGTCCCCCACCCAGCGGGAGCGGGTGCAGTACCGGCAATAGGCGGCGCACATATTGAGAGGAAGCAGGAGCACCCGGTCCGGGTACCTGTGGACGATTCCCGGGACGGGGGAGTTGCTGTCCTCGGCCAGCGGGTCCACCATCTCGTGCTTCGAGACGAGGTGCTCCTTGGCCGTGGGGACGACCTGCATCCTCAATGGGCACCGTGGGTTGGAGGGATCAATGAGCGAGGCCCAGTAGGGAGTGATCCCGACCGGGAACCTCCCCTGCGCCATCTTGATCCCCCTCACCTCGGCGGGGGTCAGCCGGATGTATCGCCGCAGCTCCTCGATTGAGGAAAGGCGGTTCCTCACCTGCCAGCGCCAATCGTTCCAGTTTTTGGGGTCTATTCGAAGTCGAGGGATCTTGGAGTTACTCGAATCGGTCTCCATCCACTCCTCGGAGGCTCCCGGTGGTGGGCATGTTTTCAGGAGCCATGGTTGGTTGAGGGATCTCTGAGATCATCTGTTGGTTGGTAATGGGATGAGGTCAGGGATGAGGCGGCGAAGGTTCCCGCGAGAGGTCGGTAGTGAGGTCTCGACCCGGCTGGATTGATGATCGCGACGTGACTCCTGTATCGCTCTTTCGATCGGTTCAAGCGGTGCGATGAAGCTCACCGTCGTCATGGTGCGGATAACATTAACACGATCTGATCTCGTGTCAAGAAAAACAGAGGTCCACGCGAAGAATTTTTTCGGCGCCGGCATCGCGGACCTCATCGGATCTCATCGGGCTTCGTCTTGACACCGGTCGGAGCAGGGGCCTACTCTCGATCTCGATGAAGGAGATCATCCAGAAGCTGATCGAGCTGTCCTCCCGGCGAGAGCCGGGGGCGCTGGCGAGCGTCGTGTCGGCGAAGGGGTCTCTGCCGATGTCGCGACGATCGCGGATGCTGGTTTGTCCCGGCGGCGCGCAGATCGGCACCGTGGGCGGAGGATGTCTCGAGGCGGAGGTTCACTCCCTGGGCGGACAGGCGATCCGATCGCGTCAAGCCTGGCTGAGGCGTTTCACGCTGACCGAGTCGAAGGCGGGGGCCGAGGGCCTCAACTGCGGCGGGACGGTGGAGATCTTGGTGGAGCCGGTCGGCTCCTCGTCGGCCCTTCAGGACGAGAGGACGTCGGAGGTGTACGAGGCGGGACTCAGGGCGCTCGAGGCCCGGGAAGAGACGGTGATGGCCACCTTTCTGCAGGGTGGGCGAGAAGGCGCCGGGTTCGAGATCCTGGGAAAGGGGCTGGTCGGATGGAAGGGACTGAGGGCCGGGTCGGGGGGCTTCGACCCTGCATCGGAGCCGACACCGCTGCTTCGATACGCCGTGGAGGAGGCGCTCGGGATCCTGGGACAGGATCGCTCGGTCCTGCTCGAGCCATCTGCGGCGGATCCAGTGGGGAGCGGCAGGCTCTTTCTGGAGGCGATCAACGCCCCCCCGACGCTGTATCTGTTCGGAGGAGGGCATGTCTCATTGGCGGTGGCGTCAGTGGCCAGGGCGGCAGGCTTCAGGGTCGTGGTGGTGGATGACCGGCCGGCCTTCGCCAACCCGGATCGGTTTCCCGAGGCGGAGCAGACCGTGGTGCTGCCGATGCATGACGCTCTCTCGCGCCTTCCGATAGACCGCAGCTCCTACATCGTGGCGGTCACGCGCGGCCACCAGCACGACGAGCCGGTCATCGAGCAGGCTATCCGCACGCCGGCGGCCTACATCGGGATGATCGGATCCCGGAGGAAGGTGGCCGTCATGTGGGAGCGTCTCAAGAGCCGGGGCGTCTCCGGGCAGGAGCTGGCCCGGGTCCACGCCCCCATCGGGCTGTCGATCGGGGCCGACTCTCCCGGCGAGATCGCGGTCAGCATCGTGGCGCAGCTCATCAAGGTGAGGCGTCATTCGGGGAGATAGAGCCGCCGCTGTGGCGGGGGTGGCCTGGAGGCTCGATAATCCCGGCGAGGAGGTCGATAGGGTGACGTCACGTACCTTTTTCTGCGCCGGGATCGCATTGGTGGCCGCGGTCCTCGGGACCGTCACGACGGTCCAGGCCGGCAACACCGGGATTCTCCGGCTGGACGTCCTGGATCCCCACGGCGCGCCGGTGGAGGGGGCCCGGGTCGTTCTCACCAATCCGGTCATCGGGTCATTCAAGATGGAGGCGGCGACCGACAAGAGGGGGCGGGCCTCGTTTCTGGGTCTTCCTCCCGGCGAGCTGGCTTACAGAGTCGACAAGGGTGGATACCAGTCGTACGAGAGCAACTTCATGGCGCGCGCCGGAGAGACCACCAGCCTGAAGATCAAGCTGTCCGCTCTGGGCGGAGGAGCCCCCGCCGAGGCCAAGCAGGGAGATGCCGCCTGGGTGACGGCGCACAACGAGGCGGTCGGGCTTTATCAGAAAGACAAGCAGGCCGAGGCGCTCCAGGCCGCCGAGCGGGCGCTGGCCGCGAAGGCCGATTTCGTACCCGCGCTGGCGCTCAAGGGGATCATCCTGGAGGGGCAAGGGAAGTGCGGCGAATCGATGACGCCTCTCAAGCAGGCGTGCCAGCCCGGCTCGGCTCCGCCGGATGCCCTGGCCGCGCTGATCCGGTGTCTGGAGAAAACGGGGAAGAAAGAGGAGGCGGCCGCCTACCGGAAGATGCAGGAGGCGACCGGCCGCTCCGTGACCGACCTGTACAACGAGGCCGTGGCGAAGATAAACGCCGGCGACGATGACGCCGCGGCGCCGCTGCTGGAGCAGGCGCTCAGGCAGGACCAGGGGTTCGCCTTGGCCCAGTACCAGTACGGTCTGATCCTGTTTCGCCGCGGCGACGTGCCCGGCGCCATCGCCCGGCTAGAGACCTACCTGAAGCTGGCCCCCAACGGGGAGTTCGCCGCCGACGCCAGGGACTTTCTCCAGGCCCTGGAGCGGTGACCCTCCCTGAATCAGAACGTGAACCTCGCGCCGATCTGAAGCGTCCGGGGCCTGGTCACCGTGCTGCCCGTTGGCGCTTCGAAGCTGCTGAATCGGACGCCGGGGCTGTCGAACTGCTGGTGGATCACGAACAGCCCATGGTTCACGTGGTTGGTGAGGTTGAAAACGTCCGCATAGATCTCCGCCGCCGTCCCCTTGCCGGTGTTGAAAGTCTTGCTGGCGCGCAAGTTGATGAAGAACAGGTCGTCCCCTTTGCCGCTGCCCCGCACTCCGCGGTACTCGTTGAGCGAGTTGAAGCCGTCCGAGTTCAGGTCGACGTTGGCGAACGGCTGGAACGCCGTCGTGGAGCCGTAGGCGACCTGGCTGGCGACCTGGAACTGCAGCGGCAGCCTGTAGAGGCCATACAGGAACGTGTAGAACCTCTGGTCGCCGGAGATCAGCCCCCACTCGTCGTTGATGTCCCCTCCCGTGAACCGAATGTTCCCCCCCTCGAAGATGTCGATCGGGCCTCCGTCCGTCGGAGCTGTCCCGCCGCTGTCCTGCGTCCCGGCGGCGCGGGATATGTTCACGTTCCACACGAAGTCGAGGTTGGTAAAGCGTCCCTTGAGTGACCCCTGCAAAGCGCGGTAGTCCGCCTTCCCATCCGTCGTGAAGAAATCGGCAATCCCGGGATATTCAGCAAGGCCCGTGTTCGGATCGATCGCGCCGGCCGGGAACGGCGCATGCCGTCCGCTCTGGCGGCCTCTGAACGACTGCCGCGTGAGCTGGTGGAAGCCGCGCCGCCAGATCGCGTTCAGGTCCAGGGCCAGCCTGGGGCTGAAGCTGTGCCCCCACCCGACGGAGAAGGCGGAGGTGTAAGGGGTCTTCCAGTCGGGGGAGGGGATGAACACGGCGTCATCGAACGTCGCCTCACCCAGGATCGAGGTCAACGTCCCGAACCATCCCTGCAACCCCGAGGAGGGGTCGAGCCAGTTGGCCAGAGAGAAGTCCGCGGGCAGGGGAGGAAGACGCGGGTCCACCACCGTGCCTGCGGTCAATTGGGTCCCCGAGCAATCCGGGACGCCGCCGGCATCCTCCGGACAGCCCAGGAGAGCGGGCAGGATGGGAGAAACGACGGGGCTGACGTTTTGCCTCATGAAGATCACGAGGTTGTCGATCAGCTTGTCGTAGAACAGTCCCCAGGAGCCTCGGAAGACATCCTGCTCCTGCCCGGCGACTCTGTAGACGAAGCCGAGCCTCGGGGAGATGTTGGTCGGGTTCTCCGGGAAGGTGTTCTCGAACCCGTGGAACCCTGGAGGCGGGTTGGGAGTGTTGGGGTCGCGCCCGCACTTGGCGTGATCGGTGGGGTCGGCGAAACACTCGTAGAAGTCCCTGTTGATCCCTTTCTTCGCGTCCTTGAAAAGGTCGTGGTCCCTGTCCACTCTCAGCCCCAGGTTGAATCGCCATCTGTCGCTGAACTCCCAGTCATCCTGGAAGTAGGCCCCGAGCTGCGTGTACTGGGTCCCCGGGATGAAGCCGGGATTGACGAGCACCAGCTCACTGATCACCTCCAGACCGTCGTCGAAGCCATCGCCGTCGGCGTCGCCGGCCGCCATGGAGGCGTCCGGGTTGTACTGGGAGTTGAAGACGAACTCGAGCGAGGGGGTCTTGGACGGGCCCAGAAACGAGTCCCCCAGATCGACGCGAACCCCTTCGAATCCAGTCTTGAAGGTATGCTTGCCCCGGATCCAGGTGAAGTCGTCGCGGATCTGGAACTTGTTCTGAAATGTCGCCTGGGGTGCATTGATGTTGCGCCCCAGGGAGAAATTCGCGAAGTCCAGCGTCAGGATCGGGTCCGGGGACAAGCTGACGATCCGGTTCTCGAAGTCATTGCGGTGGATCTTCAGCTCGTTGATCTTGTTTCCCCCGATGTTCCACTGCCAGTTCAGGACGGCGGACCATATGTCGTTCTTCGAGGCCCCCTGATTGCTGGGGTCCGTCAGGTCCCCGCCCTGGTCATTCAGTGTGTCGGCGTTGTCGCGAGACCACCGAAGCCATAGGAGATGGTTGGCTGACGCGTTCCAGTTGAGCTTCACGGTCCAGAGATCCCGGGCGAAATCCAGGACGCTGACTGAGCCGGGCGAGGCTATCTGGAACGGGAACCCGGCGGGCTCCGTGCCGGCAAACTGGGTCAGCAGCGGACTCAATGCAGTGGGGCGATCGTCGTTTTGTCTCTCCAATGCGAGGAAGTAGAACAGCTTGTCCTTGACGATCGGTCCCCCGACCGAGAATCCGAAGAACTCCCGGTCGACTTCACTCTTGTCGAGCGCGTTCAACCTCTCGCCGTACTCCTTGGCCCGCAGGCTCTCGTTGTTGAAGTAACCAAAGACCGAGCCGCTGAAGTCGTTGGTCCCTGACTTGGTGATGACGTTGACCACGCCCCCGAGAGACCGGCCGTACTCCGCCTTGTACTGATCCTGGATCACCTCGAACTCCTGGATCCCCTCGGTGGTGAACCCCTGCACGAAAAACCCCACGACGTTGTCGTTGTTGTCCGCCCCGTCGATCGAGATGTTAACGTTGCGCCCCGAGCCGAGCCCCGTGGTGAAGGGGGCGTAGATGCTCTCCTTCTTCGTGGGGTCGAACTGTCCCGTGGGCGCCGCCTTCACCCCCGGAGCGAGCTGCGCCAGGTCGTTGTAGTCGCGCTGGATCAAGGGGTACGACCTGACCTGCTGCTCGGAGACGACGGTGCTGAGCTCGGTCTTGGTGGTGTTCAGAATCGGCTGCTCGGCCGTGACCTCGACTCTTTCCTCCAGTCCACCTCCCGGCTTCATGTCGAAGTTGAGAGGCACGATCTGGCCGATGTTCACCACGACCGTCTTCGGCAGCGCTCCATATCCTGTGAGAGTCGCCTGCACGACATAAGTGGTCGGCGGCAGCCCCAGGAGCCTGTACTCTCCCCGGGTGTCGGTCGGGGCCGCCCTCTCCAGCCCGGTCTCCGGGTCGCGCGCCGTGATCAGGACGCCAGGAAGCACCTCTCCCTTCTCGTCCACCGCCTTGCCGGTGATGCTTCCGGTCGTGATCTGGGCCACCACGGGCTGGCTCAGCCAGGCGAGTGAGGCGAGGCCTGCAAGCAAGCAGATCAGTCCCGTCTTCATGGTCTTATCCTCCTCTGTTTGACCACCATGGGGATGGTGCTGATGAGGATCGGGATGGGGAGAGGATTACGGTGGCGGGCGCATACGGCTGAACGGCAGGGACCTGGGCCCCGCTTGCCCTCACCAGGGAATCGCATCGGCCAACCCCCCCGGGTCCGGCGCGGAGCGGAATCCGATCTGGGGATCAGTCCGCTCGGAACCCCCTTGGGTCTTACTCGATACTAGGCAGGCCCGGAGAGCAAGTCAAGGTGACACTCGGCGACACGAAGAGGTGAATCGGGTGAAGCTGGGTTGAGCTACTGCGCCTGCGAGGTGGGAACGCGGCGGCGCGCCACGATGTCCACGGTGAGCTGAGCCAGATCCAGGATCCACTCCGCTTCCGCCACTGCGCGATCGGCGTCGGCCATCAGGAGCTTCTCGACCGGCATCGGCGTCTCCTCGGCAAGGGCCGCGTGGCGCTCGGCCTTGAGGTCGCGGTGGATCTCGAGGATCCGATCCTTGTGGGCGGCGACATCGGCCGGCAGCCTCCTGATGTTCTCGGTGAGCACCTCGCCGACATCCCGCCACCTCGAGACCTCGATCCCCAGGATCCGCAGCATCCCCCGGAAGCAGAGCTCCGTGATATCGCGCGCCTCGCGGATGATGTCGGAGAAATCGGCCTCGGCTCTCAGCGCTTCGAGAGACCTGAGGCGAACCCGGGCCCGCTCCAGAAAGGCTTCGGCGAGTCTCAGGTTGGCCATCGACGATCCTTCCGCCATCAAGGTATGCGCCACAGGGTCTCCAGAAACCGGTCTGTTCAGCTCATAGTCTAGCAATGGCCGTACCACTATTCAAAGAAAATGTGTAACGCCGTGTCTCTTAAGGGGTTTCCTTGCCCCAGGCCGAATGTGGGCCGTCCGGGGCGGTTTCACGCGCACATCGGGTGTATGAGTGGTAGACTCCGCCGCCGATGCGCCCCTCCCGGCAGCGGCTTCCCCGTACTGCAGACCCCACCGCGCAGGAAAGAGGGCTGATCCGCCTCTTCCGCCTCCTGATAGGGAAACCCCGGAACCCTCTCGATCCCAGGATCTTCCACAAGATCAGCCTGGCCGCCTTCTTCGCCTGGATCGGCCTGGGAGTGGATGGCCTCTCGTCGTCCGCCTACGGCCCCGAGGAGGCTTTCAAGGCGCTGGGGCAATACCAGCACCTCTCTCTGCTTCTCGCCCTGATGACGGTGGTGACCATCGGGGTCATCTCAGCCTCCTACTCGCAGATCATCGAGAGCTTCCCCACCGGTGGGGGCGGGTACCTGGTGGCCACCAAGCTGCTGGGGCGGCATGCGGGACTGGTCTCCGGGTGCGCCCTGGTGATCGACTATGTCCTGACCATCGCTGTCTCGATCGCCAGCGGGAAGGACGCCCTGTTCAGCTTGATGGGGCCCGTGGATGGCCGCATCAAGATCGCCTTCTGCTTCCTCGTCCTCGCGGTGCTCATGGTCATGAACATGCGGGGGGTCAAGGAATCGGTGGCGGTCTTGGCGCCGGTCGTCCTGACCTTCTTCATCGCGCACGGTCTCGTCATCCTCGCCGGAATCTTCGGCAACCTGGGGCTTCTGGGCGACAACATCGGCATGGCGGTCGAGGAGATCCGTGCGGGGGCCGGCACCCTGGGGATCTGGGGGCTGTTCCTGGTCCTGATGAGAGCCTATGCGCTGGGGGGCGGGACCTACACCGGGATCGAGGCTGTCAGCAACGGTCTGCCCGTGCTGAAGGCGCCCCAGGTCGAGACCGGCAAGAGGACCATGCTGTACATGGCGTGCTCGCTTGCCTTCATGGCGGCCGGGATCCTGGTCTGCTACCTGCTGGTCGGCGTCGTGCCCGAGGAGGGGAAGACCCTCAACGCGGTGCTCGTGGAGAAGGTCACCGGAGGCTGGAGTATCGGGGGAGCCCCGATCGGGAAGGGGATCCTCTACGTCGCGCTTCTGTCGAGCACGGCCCTCCTTTTCGCGGCGGCTCAGACGGGCTTTCTCGATGGCCCTCGCGTGCTGTCCAACATGGCGCTGGATGCCTGGGTTCCCAAGCGGTTCGCCCACATCAGCGAGAGGCTGGTGGTCCGAAACGGGATCGTCCTGATGGGAGTGGTCGCCGGCCTGATGCTCCTTTACACGGGGGCTTCCGTTCACATCCTGGTGGTGATGTACAGCATCAACGTCTTTCTGACCTTCAGCCTCTCTCAGGCCGCCATGTGCTACAAGTGGCTCCTGACCCGGCGGGCGGGAGGCCAATGGAAGCATGGGTTCCTGATCAACGGGGTGGGGCTCCTGCTGAGCGTGTCGATCCTGTTGTTCACCGCCACCATCAAGTTCGGGGAAGGGGCCTGGGTCACGCTGTTGATCACCGCCGGCTTCGTAGTCCTGTGCCTGAGGATCCGGGCGCACTACCGCCATATTCTGTCGCTGCTCAGGCGACTGGACGAGGCGTTGATGGACGTCCCGGCCGAATCACAGCCGGCCAGCTCGTCCCAGGAGCTGGACAAGAACGCACCCACCGCCGTGATGCTGGTGAGCGGCTACTCGGGGCTTGGGCTTCACTCGTTTCTGGCGCTGCACTCGCTGTTTCCCGGACATTTCAAGAACATCGTCTTCGTCTCGGTGGGTGTCATCGACTCGGGCAACTTCAAGGGGGGCCAGGAGATGAGCAACCTCGACGCGAACACCCGCCAGGTCCTCGAGAAATATGTCCGCTATGCGCGCTCGCTGGGCTTCCCGGCCGACTACAGATACTCGCTGGGGACCCTGATGGTGCCGGAGATGCGCCAGCTCTGCGCCAAGGTGAGGGACGAGTTCCCGCGGGCGATCTTCTTCGCCGGGAGGCTGATCTTCCGGGAGGAGAAGTTCTATCACCGCTGGCTGCACAACCAGTCCTCGGCCACCCTCCAGCGGCGGCTCCAGTTCGACGGGATCCCATTCGTCATCCTGCCGATCCGGGTCCTCTGAAGGCCCCGAGATCGGCGCTCTACTTGAGGATCCCGAGCTCGGCCCCCACCTTCCGCATGGCGGAGATGCCGAAGTCCAGGTCGTCACGGGTGTGGGCGGCCGAGATCTGGCAGCGGATCCGGGCGTGGCCCTGGGGAACGACAGGGTATCCGAACCCGGTGACGAAGACCCGCTCCTCCAGCAGCCGCTTGCTCATCCTGATGGCGAGGGCGGTCTCGCCCAGGATCACCGGGACGATCGGGGTGGGGCCGGCGAGCGGCGCGAACCCGGCCTCGGTCATCCGCTGCCGGAAGTAGAGCGTGTTCTCGCGCAGAGTCCGCACCAACTCGGGGCGCGCGTCGAGCTGCTCGAGGGCCGCGAGCGCCGATGCCGCGACGGTGGGTGGAAGCGCGTTGGAGAAGAGCTGCGGCCGCGAGCGCTGCGCCAGGTAGTCGCACAGCGAGGCCGGCCCCGCCGTGAACCCTCCTGCGGCGCCCCCCAGGGCCTTGCCCAGCGTCGAGGTGATGACGTCCACCTGCCCCTGCATCCCATAATGCTCGGGGGTGCCGCGCCCGGTCCGCCCCATCACCCCGGTGCCGTGGGAGTCGTCCACCACGACGACCGCATCGTGCCGGCGTGCCAGATCGGCGATGTCGGGCAGCTTCGCGAGGTCTCCCTCCATCGAGAAGACGCCATCGGTGAACACCAGCCTGTGGCGCGCCCCCTTCGAGGAGGTCAGGTGCTCCTCCAGATGCGACATGTCGGAGTGCCGGTACACCTTCCGGGGGCTGCGGGTGGCTCTCACGCCGTCGATGACGCTGGCGTGGTTCAGCTCGTCGGAGATGATGACGTCCTGCTCGTCGAGAAACGTCGGCGTCAGCCCCGTGTTGGCGTTCCAGCAGGAGACATAGGTCAGAGCGTCCTGCGTCCCAAGAAACGACGCCAGCTTGGCCTCGAGCCGGCGATGGACGTCGAACGTCCCGCAGATGAAGCGCACCGAGGCGGTCCCCGCGCCGAGCCGCTTCAGCGCCTCCTGTCCCGCAGCCACCACCGCGGGGTCGGCCGACAGCCCCAGATAGTTGTTGGAGGAGAGCACCAGAACGCGGCCGCGTCCGGCCATCTCGACCCAGGGCGCCTGGGGGCTGGTCAGCGTGTTGAACCTCTTGTACACCCCCTGGCCCTTGAACCCCTCGATCTCCGCGCCGAGCCGCTGGAACAACCCCTGGGTCACCGCTTCTCCCCGTCCAGCGAGAGGATCACCTTGCCGGCCCCCGAGTGGATGGCGTCCATCGCCTTCTCGAAATCTCCGATGACGAAGCGGTGGGTGATCACGGGGGTCGGGTCGAGCAGCCCCGCGCGCAGATAGGAGCGCATCGCGTACCATGTCTCGAACATCCTCCGTCCGATGATCCCTCTCACGGTCACTCCCTTGAAGATGACGTCGCGCGACAGGTCCAGCGGCACCTCACCTTCCGGCAGCCCCAGCAGGCACACCTCCCCCCCGTCCCTCACGGCGCGCATCCCATCGCGTATCGCCTTGGGGTGACCCGACATCTCCAGGACGACATCGACCCCCAGCCCATCGGTCTGGGCCCGGATGATCTTGTCGAGGTCGTCCTTGGACGGGTCGATCGCCTGGGTGGCCCCCATCATCCGGGCCAGCTCGAGCCGCGCCGGCTGGATCTCGGAGGCGAAGATCCGGCTGGCCCCGGAGGCTCTCGCGATCCCGATGCAGAACAGCCCGATCGGACCGGCCCCGGTCACCAGCACGCTGCGCCCCCGCACGTCGGCCGACATGACCGTGTGGAAGGCGTTGCCCAGCGGGTCATGGATGGCGGCGACGTCGAGGGAGATCTCCGGGTCGATCCTCCAGACATTGGCGGCGGGCATCGCGATGTAGTCGGCGAACGCGCCGTCGATGTCCACCCCGATGATCCGGACGTTGCGGCAGATGTGGGAGTTGCCGGTGCGGCACTGGATGCAGACGCCGCACGCGAGATGCCCCTCGGCCGTGACCACGTCCCCCGGGCGATGGCTCGAGGCGACGTCGGAGCCGACTCTCTCGATGACCCCGGCGAACTCGTGTCCGATGGTGACGGGAGGCTTGAGCCGCCCGGCGGCCCACGAGTTCCAGGAGTAGATGTGGGCGTCGGTGCCGCACAGACCCACGCGCTTGACGCGGATCAGGACATCGTGGGGGCCCGGCCGCGGGGCCGGCACCTGCTTGAGGACCAGGCCCTTGCCGGGGCGCTCCTTGACCAGCGCCCTCATCGTTTCCATCGTGTGGGCGAGTCTACTTCGATGGGTCCGAAAGGGTCAAGAATTGATGCGACATTGATGCGATGGGGGAGCCATGTTAGCCTCAAGCATCCATGTACACGGTGACCGAGACAGTCCACTTCTGCTACGGGCATCGCCTGCTCGAATACCAGGGCAAGTGCATCCACCCTCACGGCCATAACGGCAAGGTCGAGATCGAGCTGGCCGCCGAGCGGCTCGACCGGCTGGGAATGGTGGTGGATTTCTCCGACATCGGGGAGGCGATGAAGGGCTGGATCGACACCAACATGGATCACAGGATGCTGCTGCGCCGAGACGACCCGCTCTGCGAGATTCTGGAGAAGCTGGGAGAGCCGTTTTACGCGATGGACGTGAACCCCACGGCCGAGGCGATCGCGAAGGCGATCTACGACCAGGCGGTGGAACGGAAGTTTCCCGTTCGGGCGGTCAGGCTCTGGGAGACCGAGTCATCGGTGGCGTCCTACTCCGGAGCCACCTGCTGAGCCTGAGGCGGCAGGAGCGGCCCGGGCCACCGGGAGGCTCGCCAGGGCCTGAAGCGGGTCGATCGGCTTGCCCTGGACCCTGATCTCGAAGTGAAGATGGTCGCCCGTGGCGTTGCCCGAGCGGCCCACCAGGGCGATCACCTGCTCCGCCTCGACCCGCTCCCCCTCGCTGACCAGATTCTTGGCGTTGTGCCCGTAGTACGAAACCATGCCGTTGTCGTGCTGGATCACCACGAGCCTGCCGTAGCTTCCGTATCTCTCCTTGACGAGGGTGGCGACCCCGTCGGCCACGGCGCGGATAGGAGTCCCCTCGGAGCACTTGATGTCCACGCCGTGGTGGCGGCGCCCAGGGCGGGGGCGGGCGAACGCAGAGATGACCGGCCCTTGCACCGGCCAGGGAAGCGGAGCGGTCAGAAAAGCCCGGCTGGCGGTCTGGCGTTTTTGCTGGCGCTTCGGGGCGCGGGGCGACGCGGCTTCCAGAGAAGCGGATGCGATCAGGAGGATGCCTGGGACAATCAACAATGAGCTGAGAAACGGTCTGCGCATCAGGCTCACGTGCGGGGCGGGCCACAATATAGGAGATCCCGCCAAGAAGCACCAGCTTATTCGTCCGGCTCGATCACGCGGGCTCGCGTCTCCGGCAGGGTCCAGACCCAGATCGCGGCCATGAAGCAGAAGGCGGAAGCCAGCGCGATCCCGCCCGACAGCCTGTGGGTCTCGGAGAACGCCTGCACCGAGATCGGCGCCGCGAACTGGATGCCGCGCGCGGCGTTATAGACGGTCCCCATCGCCGTGTTGCGCAGCCGGGTCGGAA
>Ga0187893_10011245_pt1 | contig 13070 bp, 10 predicted proteins | sample MA1701074metaG_FD_139574 | JGI IMG/M metagenome (GOLD analysis project Ga0187893, IMG submission 139574) | White microbial mat communities from a basaltic lava cave in the Kipuka Kanohina Cave System on the Island of Hawaii, USA - MA170107-4 metaG ...
ATCACCGCTGGACGGCGCCGGGCGAGGCCCTCGCCGCGCAGCGCGCCGGGGAGATCGAGCTGCCGCCGCCGACGTTCGTGACCATCACGTGGCTCGCTGAACAGGGCTGCGCCTCCGACGCGCTGGCGGCGCTGGCGCGGGGACCGGTCGAGACCTTCGAGCCGCGCTTGTTTCCCATCGAGGGCGGCGCGGTCAGCCTGTACGCGGGCGACGCTGCGTACACGGATGGCGAGCTCGAGCGCGGCGGTGCCCGCCATCGACTGTGGATGGTCGAGGACGGCTGGCGGTACGAACGCGCGTAGGGCCGGCTGCGCCGGCCGTCCCTTCCGTCGTCACGACCGCGCCTCGGCCGGCACAGCCGGCTCTACGGCGGCGGCAGAGCGTGCTAGCGGCCCTTGAATTCGGGCTGGCGGCGTTCGGCGAAGGCGAGCATACCTTCCTTGGTATCCTCCGACTGTGTCACCAGCGACTGCACCATCGCTTCTTCATCCAGCGCGGTCTCGAGATCGGATTCGAGCGAGCGGTTGAGCAGACGTTTCGACATACCGATGGCGAACGTCGGGCCGGTGGCGAGACGCTCGGCCCACTCCTTCGCCGCGGCGTGGAGCTGATCGGCGGGAACGACCTTGTTGATCAGGCCGATGCGCAACGCGTCGTCGGCGCTCAGATCGTCACCGAAGAACACCAGTTCCTTGGCCTTCGCCAGCCCGATCAGGCGCGGCAGGAGATAGGCGCCGCCGCCGTCGACGGCGATCCCGCGGCGGACGAACACCTCGATGAAGCGGGCGTCGGCCGCGGCGATGATGAGATCGGAGGCGAAGGCCAGGTGCGCGCCGAGCCCGGCGGCGACGCCGTTGACCGCGGCGACGACCGGCTTCTCGAGCTCCCAGACGGCGCGAATCAGTCGCTGTGAGCGGGTCCGCATCATTTCGCGCGCCGCCCCCGGGCCGGTCGGGCCGGCACCGCGGCGGCTCAGGTCGGCGCCCGTGCAGAAGCCCTTGCCGGCGCCGGTGAGGACGACGGCCCGGATATCGGTGTTGGCGCGCGCATCGGTGAGCACGGCGAGGAGCTCCTCGCGCATGTCGTCGTTCACCGCGTTGCGTGCGTCGGGACGATTGAGCGTGATCCACGCGACCTGCTGGTCGATGGCGAGCCGGATTGCCTGGAAGTCGGACATGCGGAGCCTCCTGTCGGGGTGGGAGTGTAGAGTGGAGAGTCGAGAGGGAGTCTCTCGACTCTCCACTGTGAACGGTCAACTCAGCTTCAATGCCCGCCGCGCGTTGTCGCGCAGGAAGAGCCGCCGGACCTCGGCGGAGAGCTCGAGCGCGTCGATCTCCTTGATGACGCGGTCGAACGGCAGCAGCGGATAGTCGGTGGCGAAGCACACCTTGTGCTTGCCGAAGGTCTTCATGAAGTGGACGAACTCCTTCGGGTAGTGTTTGGGGACGTGCGCAGAGGTGTCGATGAACACATTGGGGTGCTTCCACGCCACCGCGATCATCTCCTCGGTCCATGGCCAGCCGATGTGGCCGCAGATGATGCGCAGCTCGGGAAAGTCGAGAGCGACCTGATCGATGTAGATCGGCCGGCCGGTCTCCGACGGAAAGAGCGGCCCGGTATGACCGACTTGCGTCTGGAAGGCGACGTCGAGCTCGATGCACTTGGCATAGAGCGGGTAGTAGCACGGATCGATCGGCGGCTTGCGCCACATGAACGGCTCGATGCGCAGGACCTTGAAGCCGTAGGTCTCGACGTGCTCCTGCAGGCCGCGCACGGCGGCCATGATGTCGGTCGGATCGGCGTGATATTCGCCGATGAAGCGGTCGGGGTGGCGGCGCACCGCGTCGCGCACGTGCGCGGGCTCGCCGGAGATGCACGCGTACTGGATGCCGTTGCGATCCATGTCATCGAGCATCTGCGCGACGTCGGTGCCGTTGTGATACCAGTCCAGCCGGCCGTAGTTGCGGAAGACGTTCTCGGCGGCGGGCGAGCGCTTCTCCGGCGGCGTCGGCGACAGGTACTGGGTCCATACGTCGATGATGCTGTTGTCGTTCGGCATCGAGCCTCCAAGGCGTGACCGGTGACCGGTGCGCCGGTGACCGGTCCGCCCCGCCCCACCGGTCACTGGTCACCGGTCACGAGTCACGTAGTTCTTCATCGCGGCAAGCCGAGCACGCGCTGGGCGATGATGTTGCGCTGCACCTCCGAGGTCCCGGCGTAGATCGTCGCCGAGCGGGTCCACAGCAGCTCGCGCGACCAGAAGCCGTCCTCGCGGGCACGGATGTCGCCCTGCGCCAGCACCGCGTACGGGCCGAGGATCTCGCAGGCAACCTCCATCAAGCGCTGCTCGACCTCACTCCAGAAGAGCTTCAGGATCGAGCCTTCCGGTCCCGGTTTGCCGGTGCGCTGAATGACGGTGACGTTGCGGTAGGCGGTCAGGCGGGCGAGTTGGACCTCGATGGCGAGCTGGGCGAGGCGCTGGCGGACGCCGCGCTCCCGAGCCGCGGTCGCGCCGCCGTACCGAGTGCGCGCGGCGAGCTGGCAGAGCGCGCGCAGCTCGCGGCGCAAGCGGGCGTGTGGCGCGGTGCCGCCGCGCTCGTGGGCCAGGGTGGTGAGCACGACGTCCCAGCCGCGGTCGATCTGGCCGACCACGTGGGTGCGCGGCACCCGTACCTCGTCGAAGAAAACCTCGTTGAACCACGCCTCACCGGTCATCTCGACCAGCGGTCGAATGGTGATGCCGGGGCTCTTCATGTCGACGAGCAGGAAGCTCATGCCGTCGTGCTTGCGCGGCGCGTCGGGGTTGGTGCGCACCACCAGGATGCACCAGTCGGCGTATTGGGCGAAGCTCGTCCAGATCTTCTGTCCGCTGACGACGATGGCGTCGCCGCGCACCTCGCCGCGGGTGCGCAGGTTGGCCAGATCGGAGCCGGCGTTGGGCTCGGAAAACCCCTGGCACCAGATGTCGTCACCGCGCAGGATGCGGGGCAGGAAGCGGGCCTGCTGCTCGCCCGTCCCGCAGGCCATCAGGGTCGGACCGACCAACCCGAGCGCGACCGCGAGGTTGATGCTGTCGGGCGCGTTGGCGGCGGCGCACTCTTCGTTGAAGATGAGCTGCTCGACGATCGTCGCGCCGCGCCCGCCGAACTCGCGCGGCCAGGTGATGCCCGCCCAGCCGCCGCGATGCAACGTGGCCTGCCACGCCTTCGAGGCGGCGATCTTCTCCGCCGCGCTGCGCGGCGCGCGGTACCCGGGCGTCCCCCAGCCGGGCGGCAGATTGGCCGTGAGCCAGGCGCGCACCTGGCCGCGAAATTCCTCCTCAGCGGCAGAGAGTCGAAAGTCCATGCCGGCCGCGTTCGTCCGCGGTCGCGCCGGTGCCGGTCACGCTTCGACGGCGAGGCGCACCTCTTCCGGGGCGGCCTTGGCGGTGGCGAAGCGCGGGCGCAGCAGCGACACCATGGCGGGGATGAACACCAGGGCGCCGACGGCGTGGAAGACCATCAGCATCATCAGCAGGAAGGCCATCTGGGCCTCGAACTTGAGCGGGTGGAAGAGCCACAGCACCATGCTGACGGTGATGGTGACGCCGGTGAACATGACCGCCTCGCCGGTGGTGGTGAGGGCGCGGCGATTCGCCTCGTCGAAATCGCGGGTCACCTCGTACTCTTCGACGATCCGGCTGAGCACGTAGTAGCCGTAATCGATGCCGATGCCGATGCCGATCGCGGCAACCGGGAGCGAGTTGATGTTGAAGTCGATGCCCATCAAATACATGACTGCCTCGGACAGCGGCTGGGCGACGATGGAGGGCAGCATCACGATGAGCGCGCCGAGCACCGACCAATAGGTCAGGAAGCTGAGCAGGAACACGACGGCGAAGATCAGCGGCACGTTGACGCGATACGACCAGTCGACCTCTTCGATCTGCGCGGCGAGAATGCCGAACAGGCCGCCGGCCAAGCGGTAGCGCACGCTGTCGTCGGGCGTGGTGTGGGTGGCGATGTACTGCTTGGCGCGTTCGATCGCGCCCTTGATGGTCTCGTGGTCGTCGCCCCGATAGAAGACCGTGATCGTGGCGTTGGTGTAATCCGGCGAGAAGAAGCGGTCGAGCTCTCCGCGACGCGTGCCGGCGGTGAGCATGAAGAAGAGCTGGCCGACATGGTCGTTGCGGGTCGGCAGCATCTCCCACTTCGGATCGCCTTCGTGGAAGACGCGGAAGATCGTCTTGAGCATGGTCGTCGCGGTCATCGATCCGCCGGCGCTGTCGCCCTGTTCCATGTGGCGCTGAAAGAGATCCAGCTGGTTGAGCGTGTTGGCGTCCTTGATCGCGCCGGGCTTCTTGCCCTCGGCGATGATGACCAGCGGGCTGTTGCCGACGAAATAGCTGTTCGCGGTCGAATTGGCGACGTTGTACGGGTGGTCGGCGTAGAGCAGCGCCATGCCCGGCGATGTGTCGCCGGTCTGCAGCTTGGCGCCGTAGTATAGGCCGAAGATCATCGTGGCGATGAACAGCCCCACCACGACGTAGCGGGCGTTGCCGATCGCCAACGTGATCAACCGGCGTCCGCTGGCATCGGCCAGCACATCGAACAGGTTGTCTCTGCGGTGCTCCCGTGGTGGGCGCACGAACGACAGGATGATCGGGTGCAGGGTGACGACGCTGAAGAAGATCGAGATGATCCAGAACGCGGCGACGAAGGCGAGCTTCTGCATGAGCGGGATGGTCGCCACGGCGATGGTGAGGATGGCCAGGCCGTCCGATGCGATGGCGACGACCGCGGGCGCGTACAGGCTGAGGTAGGATTTGATGATGGCGGCGTTCTTGTCGCCGAGGCGGAAGTACTCCTCGTGGTAGCGCTCCATCGACTGCACCGAATGACTGAGCGTGCGCGCCGTGATCAGCACGAAGACGACGATCACCAGCGGGTCGAGGCTGTAGCCGAACAGCCCGGCGAATCCGAGCCCCCACACCGAGCTCAGCAGCGCCGAGAACACGGGAATGACGACGCCTTGGGCCGTGCGGAAGTAGAACCAGAGCAGCGCCAGCATGGCGGTCCCGGTCGCGCCCAGAAACCACGCCATGGTGCCCATTGCCTCGTTGAAGTAGGCGAACAGGACGGGGGGCCCGGAGGCGTAGATCTTCACTTTCCCGCCGGCTTCCTCGCGCGCGATGATCTCCTGCACCTTCTTCCACATCGTCGCCAGGTCGAAATACTCCTCCCAGAACCCGGCGATGATCTGCGTCGCCTTGCCGTCCTCCGAGACGAAGAAGCCGCGGACGCCCTCGGTGGTGTCGACCTTGCGGCGGAAGAACTCGAGGTCTTCGGCATCCTCCGGCAGGCGCGGATAGGTGAGCGGCACGGTCTTGAGCCCGGCGCCGGTGGTCAGGGTGGTCTTGATCTTCGGGTGCGTGATCGACATGACCTGCTCGCCGTTTACGCCCGGCACCTCGCGCAGCAGATCGATGGTGATGCGGTCGACCGTCTTGATGATTTCGGGGTCGTCGAAGATCTCGCCCTGCTTTGCCTCGATCGTCATCAAGAGGACGTTCGAGGTGCCGAACATCTTGCGGTACTTCTGGTAGACTTGGATGTACGGATGATTCGGCGGATAGAGGTCGAAGAAGTTGGTGAAGATCGTGAGGTGCGCGAAGCTGAACCACACGAAGAACGCGGTAACGGCCGCGACCACCACCGTCACCGGGATGCGGCGGCGGAGCAGGAAGTACAGATACGCCTCAATGTACCGCTTCGGAAGCACGTCCGTCCTCGAGTTGCTGGATCTTCCCGTCGACAACCATGACGCGGGCGCCGTCCGCGCCTACGATCGCACCGTGCGGTCCCGAGACCATCGACACGGCGCGGAACCACTTCGGCCCGGGTTCGTGGTTGGCGGCGTCGGACTTACCTCCGTGCTGACGCACCCAAGTCGCACCACCGTCCTGGCTCAGGTAGACGGCGCCGACCTCGCCGACCACAACCCCCATGCTCCCGACCACCGCGACGGCGTACAGGCTGGGATTCTCATACGCCTGACCGAAGCCGACCTGCTCGAGCTCGCGGACTTCGGTCGAGCCGTGCTGTACCTGCCAGCTCTGCCCGCCGTCGACCGTGCGCAGGATCAGCGCGTCGATCCCGACGGCCCAGCCCTGTTGCGCGTCGGCGAAGAACACGTCGAAGAGCGTCTTGTCGATGCCGGTGTTCTGCTTGGTCCAGTTCTGCCCACCGTCCACCGACGTCATCACGGTGCCGAGCTCACCGCTCACCCACGCGTGGGTGGGGTCGACCATGGTGATGCCGTAGAGGTTGATGTCGTCCTCGAGCGAGCGGTTCTCCCACTTCTTACCGCCATCGGTCGTCGCCAGAATCGTGCCCCAGTCCCCCACGGCGATGCCGTGCTGCGCATCGGCGAAGTCGACGCTGAACAGGTGCTTATCGACGCCGGCGTTCTGGGCCTCCCAGGTCGCTCCGCCGTCGGTCGTATGCAGGATGAGTCCGGAGCGACCGACCACCCACCCGGTCCGGCCGTCGATGAAATCGACGTCGTAGATCGGTTGCGTGGTCTTCGACGGCTGGGTTTGCCAGGTGGCTCCGCCGTCGCTGGTGCGGGCGATGATGCCGAAGGCACCGACCACCCACCCTTGCCGCGCGTCGACGAACTTCGCGCCGTACAGGTTGTCCTTGAGCTGGGGGTTGGCGGACGCGGGTGCGTTCGCGACGGCAGAGGCTGCTGCTGCGAACAAGGCGAGGCCGACAGCGACAACCGGCCGGCCGCACCGGCGTGTGGCTGCCGCTCTGGCGAACGCTCGATGCACTGAGTTTTCCCGAGGAATTGAGCGCCGATTTATAGGGCGTTTGATTCAATCGTGTCAAACTGCACGGCCGGTTGGTGCCGCGGAGCCGCCGAGGAAACCTGCGACCGCGGGCGGTCTGCGCGCGTGGCGTGCCTAACTCGCCATCGAGAGCACCAAGTGGTCCCGGTAGGCGGGCTCGTGGGCGAGGGAATAGGTGCTGCCTTCATCGGGCCACATGCCGGCCACCGGAAACCGGTCACGCTGCGCAGCCTGACCGCCGACGTACATGTGCGTCGCCCACCCGGGGAGGTCGGCGAGCCGCTCGATGGCGCTGAAAGCAGTGAAACGGCCGGGACCGGCGTCCCGGATGTCGAGCAAGAGTCGACCCAAGGGCGGTTGTTCGTGCACGACCCGACGGCCGCGCACCGCCGTGCGTCGGACGTGCGCGTCGAAGTCCCTCGGCACCGTGGGCACGACGGGGACGAAGAACATGCTGCAGTTGGGGGCGGTCACGCGCCGCGCTCGGAAGATCTGGCGCAGGTGATCCAGGTGTCTGATCTCCTTGCCGATGTTGCAGCCGCGCACATGCACGCTGACGCAGATGTCGTCCGCGGCTCGGATGCGGCGGCACGCCGCCGCGATGCTGAGCGCCTTGTCGCTCGTGACCTTCCAGTCGTGTGCCACGGAGTTGCTCAGCCACTGCTGATCGACCGCCGGACCGCCGTTGGCGGCGCGGTCGAGCGCTTCGATCAGAGCGACCAGGTTGGGCATGCAGTAGCCGGCCGATACGTCTGTTTCGGCAGCCAGGGGCATGATGAGACCCATGCGCTCGTTGCCGTGCGCGACGACCACGACGTGTGGCCGCCGGACCGCGAGCAACTGTTGCAGCAGATGCTCGAAGTTGTTGTTGAACGTCTCGGTGCGGTCGACCGCCATGCCGTCGCCTCGAGTCGGCTCGCGTCGCGCCCCATCGTAGTACTGTGACACGATCTCAAAGGCCGGGAGGTTCTGTCGTAGGACGATTGCTGGCATCGCTCGACCCTCTTGTCCGTTCAGCGCCGCCTGCGTCACCCGACCGCGGCCTGCCCGTGTGTCATGCGCGGAGGCATCACCAGATAGGCGAAACGAACGATTGGCGCTACAGGTGAACGCCATGCTCAGACCGACCGCCCTGCCGGCCGACGTCGTCGCGCGCCTTCATCGCGACCGACATTGGGGCCGGGTGTCGATCGGCGAGCACTTCGCCGCCACCTGCGCGCGGCGCGGCTACGATGATGCGCTCATCGAGGGCGAGCGCCGGTTGAGCTTTGCCGAGTGGGGGCGCCTGACCGAGCGCGCGGCGCTCGGCCTCCTGGCGCTCGGCGTCGGGCCGGGCGACGTCGTGGCGTATCAGTTACCGAACTGGTGGGAGGCAGCGGTGGTGTTCACCGCCGCCGCGCGCGTCGGCGCCGTGGTCAACCCGGTGCTGCCGATGCTTCGCGCGCACGAGCTCCGTTTCATTCTGCGCCAATCGGGCGCGGCCGTGCTGGTCGTTCCGGGCGTATTCCGCGACTGCGACTACCCGCAGCTCGTCGCCGGCCTGCGCGCCGACCTGCCCGCCCTGCGCGAGGTGCTGGTGACGCGCGCCGCGCCCCGGGCGGCGATGCGCTCGTTCGACGCGTTCCTCGACACGCCATGGGAGCGCGCCCCGCAGACCGCCGGCCGCGTCGTCAGCGCCGTCGACCCGGACAGCGTGCTGATGCTGATGTACACCTCGGGCACCACCGCGCTGCCCAAAGGGGTGCTGCACACGCACAACACGCTCATCGCCGAGGTGCAGAGCCTGGCCCGGGTCCATGCCCTCACGCCGCGCGATCGGACGCTGATGCCGTCGCCGCTCACGCACATCTCCGGCGTCATCCACGCCATCCTCGCCCCCGCGTTGCACGGTACCAGCGCGGTGCTGATGGAGCGCTGGGATGCCGGCCAGGGGCTCGACTGCATCGAACGCGAACGGGTGACCTACATGGTGGGGGCGCCGACGTTTCTCGCCGACCTGATCGCGCAGTGCGACGGGGCCGGCGGCGCGGCCGGTTCGTCGCTCCGTCTCTTTTCGTGCGGCGGCGCGCCGGTGACGGCCGAGCTGATCGAGCGCGCCCGCGCCCGACTCGGCTGCGCGGCCAAGCGCGTGTACGGCTCCACCGAGTTCCCCACCATCAGCACGACCGACGCCGCCGACGCGCCGCGACGGGGCAGCGAGACCGAGGGACGCCCGATCGCGCCCGCCGAGGTGCGCATCGTCGATGACGACGGTCGGGTCTGTCCGACAGACGCGGACGGCGAGATCCAGGCGCGCGGACCGGAGTGCTTCGTCGGGTATGCCGATGCCGCGCTCAACGCCGAGGCGTTCACTGCCGACGGGTGGTTTCGCACCGGCGACCTCGGCCGGCTCGACGCTGAGGGTTACCTGCGCATCACCGGGCGGCTGAAGGACATCGTCATCCGCAAGGGCGAGAAGTTCAGCGTGCGTGAGCTCGAAGAGCTCATCGCCCGCCATCCGTCCGTCGCCGATGTGGCCGTGCTGGCGCTGCCGGACCCGCGCAGCGGTGAGCGCGCCTGCGCTGTCGTCAGCCTGCGCCCAGCCGCGGCCTTGACCCTCGCCGACCTGACCGACTTCCTGCGGCGACAGGGTCTCGCCGTCCAGAAGCTCCCCGAGCAGCTCGAGGTCGTCGACGCGCTGCCGCGGACGGAGAGCGGGAAGGTGCACCGTGCCGCACTCAAGGGGCGGTTCGGGTAACGGGTTTTTTCACCACAGAGAACACGGAGAACCACAGAGAACACAGAGGCAGTCGTCGGACCGGCGGCTCCGGCTGCGTGCTGGGTGGTTGCTCTTCAGACAGTGTCGGCCGGAGCCGCCGGTCCGACGACTGCTCCTCCGTGTTCCTCTCCGTGTTCTCTGTGTTCTCTGTGGTGAAAAAACCCGTTACCCGAACCGCCCGCTACTGGTTCACGATCAGCTCCACGCGCCGGTTCTGCGCCCGCCCTTCGGCGGTGTCGTTGCTCGCCACCGGGTCGGCCTCGCCGAAGCCCTTCACGGTCATGCGGCTCGCTGCGACCCCGTGCGCTTCGAGATACGCGCGCACCGCGTTGGCGCGGCGGAGGGAGAGGCGTTCGTTGTACGCATCGCTGCCGATCGAGTCGGTGTAGCCGTTCACCGCGATGATGACACTGCCGTATTCCTTCAAGGTGGCAGCGGCCTGGTCGAGGATCGGCACGGCATCGGGCCGGATGTCGGACTTGTCGAAGTCGAAGTTCACGCCGCGCAGCACGATCTTCTGCTTCACCGGGGCAGCGGGCGGCGCTTGGGCGACCACCGGGGCGGGAGGCGGCGGCGCGGGCGGCGGCGGCAGAAAACGGTGCCGCACCTCGAGGCCGGTCACGAGAAATTCCGTGATGTCGGTCTCGGCCAACGCCTTCGGACGGGTCGGGCAGATGTCGGCCTGGTCGTACCGGATGTACAGGCCGAGGCCGGTGCCGGTCCAGAAGTCGTAGTTGAAGCCGCCCTGAAAGTTGAATCCGGCGCCGTTGTCGTGCTCGGTCGGGCCGCTCGTGCTCCAGTAGTAGCCCCCCTGCGCGCCGAAGTAGACTTCGCCGGGACCATCGTTGAAGGCGAAACGGGCGCCGGCCGTCGCCGAGGTGATACTCGGCGTCTCGCCGCAGTCGCAGGCGCTGAAGATGGCGATCTGGGGCTGCAAGATCGGGGTGAACGTGAAGCTGTCCCCCATCTGATAGCCGACGAACGGCGCGATGGCTCCGCCCGGACGGGCGGTGTCCTGGAACCTGGAGATCGGGATGGCGGCGCCGACGTCGAGGCCGACGACCGGCACGCCGTGGACGATATAGTTGCCGATCCCCTCGGCCAACTGCGCTGTCGCCGCGTGCGCGGCGCCGATCACCAGCGCGGCCGCGCCAAGGCCCCGCAACAGGCTCCTGCGCATACGCCCACCCCCCGGCACGAAGTTTTGGCGTTGTCTATCGCGTCGTTGCGCTCGTTGTAAAGGGCGCCGCCATCGCGCGCGCCGACCGGTGCGCCTCGGCGGTCAGGGTTGACCTGCCGCGACCGATGAGGAGAGAGAAGACGGATGGAATCGCCGACGCTCGGCCCGGCGCCGCGGCGCCCGCTGATCCTGCTCATCGTGGGCGCCCTGTGTGGCGCTGGGCTGGCCGCGGCCGGGCTCACCGCGTCGGCGGATGGCGACGGGCTCCCAGCCGGCGTGGTGGCACGAGTGAACGGCGAGCCCATCCGCAGCGAGGACTACACGCGCCTGGTGCAAGCGCTGGCCAACGACAAGCGCGATCCGGTCACCGAGGACGACCGCCGGCGCATGCTCAACCTTCTGATCGACGAGGAGCTGCTGGTTCAGCGCGGCCTCAGTTTGGGATTGGCGCGCCACGATCGGCGCGTGCGCGGCGATCTGATCTCGGCGGTGGTCGACGGCATCGTCAGCGACGCTGGCGAGCGCCCGGCCGGCGACGACGAGCTGCGCGCCTTCTTCGACGCCAACCGCGATTTCTTTGCCGGCCCCGGCCGCATGCGGGTGCGGCAGGTGTTCGTGCGCACGACGACCCCGAGCGACCCCGCCGCGCTGGCGCGTGCCACGCGCGCGACGGAGCGCCTCCGCGCCGGTGAGGCGTTTGCGGCGGTCACCGACGAGCTCGGCGATCGGCCGCTCTCGCCGCTTCCCGAGACCGCGCTGCCGCCGGCCAAGTTGCGCGACTACCTGGGGCCGACTGCGCTGCGCGCCGCGCTCGAGCTCGACGTCGGCGCGATCAGCGATCCGATCCGCTCCGGCACCGGCTACCACGTGCTACAGGTCGTCGAGCGCCTCCCCGATTCCGAGCCGGTGTTCGAGGACATCCGCCCGCGCGTGGTCGCCGAGCAGCGCCGGCGCGCCGGCGAGCAGGGATTGCGCGCGTACGTCGACGAGCTGCGGGCCAACGCCGACATCGCGGTGGTCGAGCCGCCGCCGTGACGCGCACCGTCCGTGCGGCGCTGGTCGGTCTCGCCGCGCTCGGCGCCGCGCCGGCGTCGGCGCATGAGCGCAGCATGTCGTTCTCCGCCTGGGAGATCGACGGGACGCGCGCCCGCATCAGCGCACGCCTCACGCCGCTCGACGTGTCGCGCCTCCCGTGGGCGGCGGCCGGCGGCGCCGCACTCGACCGCCGGCTCGGGGCCTATCTGGCTGAGCACCTGACGCTGCAGGCCGGCGGCCAGGCCTGCGCGGTGGCGGGCACCCCGGTGCGGCTGGCGACGACCCCAGATCGCATCGCCTACACCTGGGAGGTCAACTGCCCGTCCGCCGGCCCGCTCGAGCTGCGCAGCGCCGTGTTGCTCGATGTCGCCCCGAGCCATCTGCACTTCGCCCGCCTCCATCTGGCCGGCCAGCCGGTTCTCGAGCGCGTGCTGTCGGACGGCGAGCCGGTCTGGCGCGTCGGGGACGACGGTGAACACGAACCGATCGGCGACTCTCTCGCTGATTTCCTCGTGCTCGGGGTCGAGCACATTCTGACCGGCTACGACCACCTGGTCTTTCTCCTCGGCCTGTTGCTGCTCGGCGGCACGCTGCGCGACATCGTGCGCATCGTCACCGGCTTCACCATCGCCCACAGCATCACCCTGGCATTGGCCGTGTTCGACCTGCTGCGCCCGCACGCCGCGGCTGTCGAAGCGCTGATCGGCCTCTCGATCGCGCTGGTCGCTGCCGAGAACCTCTGGCTCGCCGGCGGCCAGCGTGCGGTCGTCCGCTGGGCGATCGCGGCCGTGTTGCTCGTGCTCGCGGCAGGAGCCGCGCTCGGACGCGGCGTCGTCGGGGCGCTGACGCTCGCCGGGCTGGCCCTCTTCGCCGCGTGCTATCTCGGCCTGGTAGCCCGAGTCACCCGCCCGGCCCCGCTGCGTGCCGCTGTGGCGTTCGTCTTCGGCCTCGTGCACGGCTTCGGCTTCGCCGGCGTGCTGCTGGAGGCGGAACTGCCCACCGCTCGGCTGGCGCGCGCGCTGTTCGGCTTCAATGCCGGAGTCGAGCTCGGACAGGTCGCTGCGGTACTCGCCCTGTGGCCGCTGCTGCAGGCTTCGGCACGCTACCGCCACGGCGCCCTCCACCGCGCCGTGATCGACTACGGCTCCGCCGCGATCCTGGCGGTCGGGGTGTTTTGGTTTGTGCGTCGGTCGTATGGGTGAGCGGCCCGACAATCGGGTTCCGTCTCTTGGTAGGGGCCGCCCTTGGGCGGCCCGTGGCGCGCC
>Ga0187893_10011246_pt1 | contig 13066 bp, 13 predicted proteins | sample MA1701074metaG_FD_139574 | JGI IMG/M metagenome (GOLD analysis project Ga0187893, IMG submission 139574) | White microbial mat communities from a basaltic lava cave in the Kipuka Kanohina Cave System on the Island of Hawaii, USA - MA170107-4 metaG ...
CGTGCCCTCGGCCGTCGGCAGCGCGAACATGTTCTCCTGCGGGACGAACGGGTCCGACTTGCGGATCAGCCGGCCGGTCGCCGCGTCGAGCACGTACACCCATCCGGTCTTGCCCGCGTGCACCACGGCCTTCTTGCCGCCGACCATCGTGATGACCGGCGGGCTGACGGCGTCGAGATCCCACACGTCGTGCGGCACCGTCTGGTAGCCCCACTTGAACTTGCCGGTCTCGGCGTCGAGCGCCACGATCGATTCGGTCCAGAGGTTGTCACCCGGCCGGATCGCCCCGTCGAGATCGGGCGACGGGTTGCCGATGCCGACGTACAGCGTGCGCGTATCGACGTCGTAGGCGGGCGTCATCCACATGGAGCCGCCGCCGTTCTGCCACGCGTCGGCGTACTTGGCGGAATCCGCCTTCTCCTTGGCGATGTCCCGGTTGAGGTTGTTGCCCTCCGGCGTGGTGCGCACCCAGCGGCCGAACCAGCCGTTCACCCCGCCCTCTTCCCGCGTGGCGTTGGGCGCCGGGATCGTGTACCAGCGCCACGCGCGCTGGCCGCTCGTGGCGTCGTAGGCGTCCACGAAGCCGCGGATGCCGTACTCGGCGCCGGAGGTGCCGAGGATCACCTTGTTGCCGATCAGCAGCGGCGCCATCGTCTGGCTGTAGCCGGCCGCCGGGTCACCCGTCTGCGTGGTCCACTTCACCGTGCCCGTCGTTTGATCCAGGGCGACGAGCTGGGCGTCGAGCGTGGCCATGAACACGGCCCCGTTGCCGATCGCGACGCCGCGGTTGTTCGGCCCGCAGCAGTAGATCGTGGTGCCGAGCTTGTGCTCGTAGCGCCACAACTGCTTGCCCGTGCGCAGGTCGTAGGCCATCGCGGTGTTGTAGGGCGTGGTGACGTACATGACGCCGTTCACCACCACCGGCGTCGTCTCGAAGCTCCCCAGCTTCTCGACGCCGGTCTGGAACACCATCCGCGGCACCAGCGTGCGCACGTTCGTGGCGTTGATCTGGTTGAGGGGAGAGAAGCGATTGTTCAGATAGTTGTGCCCGTACATCAGCCAGTCACCGCTCTGCTGGGCGCCGAGCAGCATCGCGTCGGTGACGATCGTGTGCGACGAAGGGGCCGCGTCGCTCACCGGGATGCTCGATCCCTGGCCCGACCCCTGCGCCCCGATGGGCGCGGCGGCCAGGCAGGCGGCCGCGACCGCGCCGCACCATCGAGTCCACTGCCTCATAGGCACCTCCCGTGGAAGGTTGATGAACCCCGATCCTCGCGACCCGCCGGGCGGCGGTCCAACCTGCTCCTGCCAAGATGCAGTCTTGGTGAGGACGGTTGGAATGCCATCTAGCGACCGGCCCCGAGGGAGAGCCCGAAATAGACGTTGCGCCCCGGCGCCGGCTCGTAGTAGCGGCCGAGGGCGGCGTTGATGACCACGGATCCCACGTACTTCTCGTCGAACACGTTCTGCATGGCGACGAACGGGCTCAGGCGCAGCCCGCCCACGGCGCCGTCCCAGCCCGCGCGCAGGGTCGCCGCCCACCAGTCGGAGGCCCGCGCATCGAGCGTGTCGTTGACCAGGACGTCCGACGAGTACGTCGCCTGCAGCTCCGCCCACGCGCCCCGCGCGGCCTGCGGCACCGCCCGCAGTCGCAGATGCAGCCAGTGCTCGGGGATGCCCGGGATGGCGCGGCCCGCGAGGTCGAGCGTGCCGAGCCGGTAGTCGGTGTAGCGGTAGTGCGCGTAGGTCCAGGTGCCGCCCAGCGCCACACCGGGTGCGAGGCGCAGCTCCGCACCCAGCTCCGCCCCGCGATGCCGCGCGGCCGCCGCGTTGCGGAAGAACCGGCGGCCCGGCGCGGTGGAGTCCTCGAACGCGATCAGCTCGTCCCGCACATCGGCCTGGAACACGGCCACGCTCCACGACACGCGCCCACCCGCCCCCCCCCCGCGCGCACCCAGCTCGAAGCTCCACGCCCGTTGCGGATCGAGGTCGGGGTTGAATCCGCCGCTCGCCGGCGGCGGCTGGTTGTTCAGCTCGGTGGTGGTGGGTGTCTCGAAGACGTTCCCCACGTTGGCGTATACCGTCAGTGCGGGCCGCGGGCTCACGGCGATCCCCACGGAGCCGCTCACCGCGTCCATCACGCGCTCGCCCGAGTTGTCGGCACCGTCGGTCAGATGCCGGTCGGTGACGTGGAAGCTCACCCGGTCGTAGCGCAGCCCCGCCAGCACGCTCACCGTCGGGCTCAGCTCGAGGTGGGCCTGGACGAACGGCCCCAGCTCGCTCACTTCCTCGAGCTGGTCGCGGGTCGCCGTGTCCGGCCGGTTGTCCGGCGTCGTCAGCGCCGCATTCGGGACCACGTAGCTGAACTCTACCCGGTCGTCGCGCTGCCACTGGACGTCGAGGCCCGCCGTGAGGCGCACCGGCCGGCCGCTGCCGCCGACCGAGCGCGCCGCAGTGGCGCGCGCTCCGTACGCGCGGCGGTCCAGGGTGATATAGGCCTGGGGGAGGGGGTTGGTGAGGTCGCGCGTCAGGCCGAACACGGTCACCGTCGCCTCGCCCGCCGCGCCGAGCGGTCCTCGGAGCGTGGCCCCGGCCTGGAGCTGGTGCACGTCCTTGCCGGCGTCGCGCAGAATGTTGAGCCGCGCGGCCGAGTCGCGGTTGGCCTCCAGTTCGGCCAGCGTCAGTCCCCCCGGGTTATTGGCGAGCGGCTGGTTGCCCCAGTCGGTCTGGAGGGCCAGCGACCAGGTGCCCAGCACCGGGACCCGGAACCGGGCATTCACGTTGCGGAAGTCGGCCTCGGTGTGATCCCGCTCGCCCTCATAGTCCAGGCGGGACAGCGTGACCTGCGCCCCGCCCGCGCCGAGCCGGAACGACGTGGTGGACAGCCACTTGGTCCACGCGCGGTCGAGATCGCGATCGAAGGCCCCGGCCACGATGCGCAGGTCCTCCGTCACGGCCTGCGGCACCGCCTGCGGCGTCGAAATGCTGATCACGCCGCCCGAGGCGTTGCCGAACAGCGCGGCCGCAGGCCCGCGCAACACCTCGATGCGATCGGCCTCCCCCAGCTCGAGGTTGGTGAGCTGCCCCTGCCCGTCCGGCAGCGTCTGGGGGATGCCGTCCAGCAGGACCTTGATGCCGCGCACGGCAAACGCCGAGCGGGCGCCGAACCCGCGGATCGAAAGGCGCTGGTCGACCGAAAAGTTGTAGCGGTTGGCCGCGTACACGCCCGGCACCGAAGCGAGCGCCTCGTCGAGCCCCCAGGTGGGCCGCGCGCGGCTGATCTCCCCGCGCGCCACCCGCTCGATGGCGAGGGGCGTGGACCGTAACGGGATTTCGGCGCGCGTAACGGAAGCGGTGATCGGCGGGAGGGTGTCGCGGCGGAGGGTGTCAGGGTCCTGGGCATGCGCGGGCGACGAGAGCCCCGCGTACGCCGTCGCGAGCCCCATCAGCGGCCACCACCAGCGCCATGCCAGATCCCGCATGGATTCCACCCGCTCGAAACGCTCGCTAGCGCTACCTATTAACCCCTCGCGCGTGAGGCGTCAAGTGAGTGGGACCCGCCCGCTGGATGATCGCCGCGTGCGCGAGTAGAGCGGCATCGCGCGTCCCCATCCGGAGGGCCTGGGCCATCGCCGCGCGCGCGGCGGCGTAGTCTCCGCTCAGGTAGAGCGCCCAGGCCAGTTGATCGTAGCCGAGCACGTCGCGCCGCACCGCGATCTCGGCGCGCAACAGCGCCAGGGTTTCGGGGATCCGCCGGCCGTGATCCAGCCGGAACTGGGTCCACTGCCGGTTGAACGGCTCGGGGTTGGCCGCCGCAGCGCGCTCGACCGCCGCCCACCAGGTCTCCGCCACCACGCTATCGCCCAACGCCGCGTACGCGTCACCCACGAGCCCGAGGGTCGCGAGGTCGGGCGCGTCGCCCGCACGCTCACCCCACCGGATGACGCCCCGCCAGTCATGCCGCGCCGCCGCGAGGCGCGCCAGCGCCCCCAGGAGGCGCGGGTCGCCGGGCCTGACCGCCAGCCCATCGTGCAACGCGCGGTCGGCCTCCGCCAGCCGCCCGTGGCGCAGTTCGAGGTCGCCCACGCGCACATGAAACCACGCCAGCTGCTCGGCCGACAGATCGGGGCGCCGCCGCGCTTCCGCCAGGGCGACGCCGAGGATGTAGCGCGCCTCGCTCGTGCGGCCGCGCACCTCGGCCCAGCGCGCGAGCCGCGGGGCGACCGCGAGGTTGCGCCACGCCGGCCGCAGCGCGGCGAACGTGGCCCGCGCGGCGTCGTAGTCGCCCAGCTCCAGCTCGATTTCGCCACGCAGCGCCGCATACCCCGGCTGCTCGGGAGCGGCCGCCACGAGCTCGCGCGCGACCGCCCGCGCCTCGACGAAGCGGTGCAGCGCCAGCAGGCTCGACGCACGCACGAGCAGCGCCCGCGCGTTGCGGTCCACCCGCAGCGTGAGCGAGCGGCGCGCCAGCGCTTCGGCGCGGCGGAAGTCCGCCGGCGCTCCGGTCTCGCGGCCCCGCTGGAGGAAGAGGCCGGCCAGCTGCGCGAGATCCGCCGCGCTTTCCGGATCGCGACGCGCCCGCGCCGCGTAGAACGCGATATCCCGGTCGCGAATCGACTCATCCGGCGCCGCGGCGGCGGCCCCGTCGCGCCGCAACGCCCAACCGGCGGCGGCCAGGAAGCCACCGCCGATCAGGATCAGCGCCGTCACGCCGCGCCGCATCAGCTCGGGGGCGCGAGGTAGGGGAAGGTCGCGCCGAACGCCTTGTCGTTGGCACCGACGTTGTCGGTCGTGAGGCCGGGGCTCACGTTGTTGGGATCGAGCAACGGTCCGAAGATGGCCATCAATCCGGCATCCACAACGTCGTCCGTGAGCCGGCGGCCGCCGTAGCCATCGGCCAGCGCCCAGGTCAGCCAGCCGGCCGTCGAGCCGGCCTTGTCGGACTGCACGACGAGCATGTCGGGCAAGAGCACCGCGGCGAGCGTGTTCTGCACCGTCGCATTGCGGCCGGCCACGTCGCGCACGAACGCCTTCAGCTCGGTCGCGAAGTTCGCCGCGTCGCTGCTCGGGTCGCCCGAGTTGTGGAACGGGTGGTTCCGCTTCGCGAGCGTCACCTCGCTCACCAGCGGGTTGCCGAGCCGCTCGATCTGGTCGTACACGCGGCTCGTGTCGGGCCCGCCGAGCTCGTCGTCTTCACAGCCGGCCGCCACCAGGGCCCCGCCGGTCATCAGTGCGATGAGCCACGCCTGCTTGAACGCTCTCATGGAAGTCGCTCCTCGAGGAATCGAAGTTGGTCTCAGCGGCTGATCGTGCCCCACACACCGATCCGCGCGTTGCCGCCGGCGGTCACCAGCGCTTCCGGCAGCTCGATCACGATCGCCAGGGCGTTGAACCCCGCGAGATAGTCGACGGCCGCGCCGGGACCCCGGAAAGCGTTGGCGGTCGCGGTGTCGGGCAGCTGCGACAACGCGCCGGTCACGGGCCGCCGGTCGGGGATGATGCGAAAGAACTGCTCGAGATCGAGGTAGAACGGATCATCGCGCGGGCCGGCGAACACCTGGGTCCCGCCCGGGCTTCCGAGCACGGTATTGATCCGTCCGCTCAGCGACGGCGCGACCGACACGATGCGGCTGAGCATCCCGGTCATCGCGGGCGCCACGGGGCCGCGCACGTCCACGGTCTGGCTCGCGCCGCTGCCGCTGAACGTGAGCTGGATGACGAGGTCCTCCACGGCGTCGCCCGTGTTGTCGATCTTGAGCTGGTACAGGAGGTTCGGATCGAACACGGCGGTCGGGGTCTGGCCGGGCGTCAGGGGCGACGACGTCGTCATGACCAGCACGATGCGGTCGTCGCTCGAGCCGGGAAAGGCGTACACGTCGTTGATGTCCATCCGCGGGCTCAGCTCCACCTCGGGCGTGTCCTGGTGGTCCGAGCCGAGCGCGTCGGTCGCCAGGGCCACGGCGCCAGCGATCCCGAACGTGCCGAGAATCGCGGCCGCCACCCGCGCGCGGCGGGGAAGTCGAATCGGGTTCATGCAGCCTCCTCCGGAAAACGGTCAATCGGGTCGCATCACGTTGCGCCCGTTTCTACGACCGTCCGTCGAAGTCGGATTGGAAAAGCTGGGGACGTGGGGGCGTGGGGATGTGGGGGCGTGCGTGGCGCTGGGGGCGGGGGCGCAGGGCGCGTTTCACGCGAGGGCGACTCGGCGGCACACTCATGCGAACGACTAGCCTTGACGGGGCTGCGTGTGCCGCCGTGCGCCCTCGCGTGTCGTGCCCGAGCCCCCACCCCCAGCGCCAGGCAGCTTGCGCAGAGCTTCGCTAGTCCGTGTGGCGCCAGGTGCCGACGAGGCGCGGCTGCTCGGTCGGTTGAGGCGAGCCGCCGGCCGGCTCTTCGGTGAGCCCGCAGAGGTCGATCGTGCCGAGCCGCGTGATCGCGCTGTCGGCGGGGAGCATGACGACGGCCCGGCCGCGGGCGTCGGTGTTGAACGTCCCCATCGAAAGCGGCGCGCTCCCCTTGGCGATGGCCCACAGCTGGTAGGTCCGGCCCGCCGGCGCCGCGGGGAGGTCGAAGGCGGTCACCACGAACGAGGCCTGGCGCTGGTTCCAGAAGACCCGCGCGCTGGGGGCCCGGCCCGTGGACGCGAGCGACACCACGTGCACCTCGGGCCCCAGCAGCGCCGCCAGCATCGAGTCCCGCGCGGCGATCTCCCGCTCGAGCGCGGCGGCGCGCCGGGCCGTGCGCCACGCGCCCGCGCCGGCGCCGAGCGCCACGACCAGCGCCGCGGCCGCCGCCAGCCAGGGTCCCGGGAGGCCGCGGCGCCCGATGGGCCGCACCTGTCGCGCCTCGGCCAGCACGCGCTCCCGCAGCCCGGCCGGCGGCGCCGCCGCCGGCGCGCCGTGCGCCAGCAGTCCCGCCACTTCCCGGAAGGCCTGGACCTCGGCGCGGCAGCCCGCGCACCCCGCGAGGTGCGCCTCGAACCCCGCCTGCTCCTCACGGTCGAGCACGCCCAGCGCGTAGGGGCCGGCGGCCGCTAGCCACTCGTGGTCGGTCATCGCGATCCCTCAGCGATCTGCGGCGCGAGGACCGCGCGCAGCTTTTCCAGCGCGGCCCGCATGCGTGTCTTCACCGTACCCAGCGGCTCACCCAGCTCCGACGCGATCTGGCTCTGCGACAGGCCGCCGAAATACCCCAGCTCGAGCACGATCCGCTGCGGCTCGGGGAGCGCGGCGAGCGCCCCTGCCACGAGAGCGCGGGCCTCCGAGCGCTCGACGCCCCGGTCCGTCGCGTCCACGGCCGCGAGCGGCGTCGCGACGCCCGCGGGGTTCCCCAGGGCCGCGCGATCGAGCGCCCGGGCCCGTCGCCCCCGCGCCCGCACGAGGTCGAGCGCCCGCGTCCGGGTGATCGTCGCGAGCCACGCGGCCACGCTGCCCCGGCCCGGATCGAATTGTCCCGCCGTGCGCCACACCTGCGCGAACGCGTCCGCCACCGCCTCCTCGGCGTCGGCGGCCTCGCGGACGATGGCCATGGCCAGGCCGTACGCCGTGGCGGCGTGGCGGTCGTACAGCCCCGCCAGCGCGCGCTCGTCACCCGCCTGCATGCGCTGCACGAGCACGCGGTCCGGCGTCACGGCATCGGCTCGCTCCATCGGTGTCATGGCTCGAGGTCGCCGTCGAACCTGGCTGAAATTCGTCGCCGTGGCAATCCGCATCGACCGGGGCCGTCCTCACGATACGGCGCCCGCCGCCGGCCGGATGGGCCCCCGGCGGGCCCCCTCAGGAGGGGTGGCGCAGGAGCCGGTTCCACCGGATGCGGAACGGGCGGCTCGCGACGCTGAGGTAGATGAACAGGGGCCGGCCGAGGACGTGCGCGCGCGGCAGGAAGCCCCAGTAGCGGCTGTCGTAGGACTGATCGCGATTGTCGCCCATCACCCAGTAGTGCCCGGGCGGGACGACGAGCGGGCCCCAGTCGTGCGTCGTGGGATGGTAGCTCGACGGGTCCGGACCCACGTAATGGGGCAGCTGGCGCTCGCGGAACTGCCGCAGGCGGAACTCCTCGTCCCGCAGGAAGCCGTCCGACAGGTGCAGGGCGTAGGGCTCGTCGAGGCGCCGCCCGTTGCGGATCAGCGTGTCCGCCACCATCTGGAGCGTGTCGCCGGGGACGCCCAGCAGCCGCTTCACGATGCTCAGGTTGGGGGTCGAGTCCTCGACCGAGCGGAACACCACGATCCGGTCCCGCCGGGGATCGGTGAACCCGGGCAGCCGGCCGAACCGCAGGCCGGTGAAGGGAATCTGGAACTCGCCGCCGAAGGACACCTTCTCGACGAACAGGAAGTCCCCCACGAGCAGCGTCGTCTCCATGCTGGGCGAGGGGATGCGGAACGCCTCGATCAGGTAGGCGCGCAGCACCAGCCAGATCACGAGCGCGATCGCCAGCGACTTCCCCCAGCTCAGCAGCTCGTCCTTCGCGCCGCGGGGCGGCGCCGCGGCGGGGCCTGCGGGGCCGGTCGCCGCCGACGGTTTCGCCCGGCTCACCGGCGCTCGATCCAGTCGGCGACGACGATGTTGGTTTCGCCGGGCCGCGAGCCGTGCCGGTTGGCGGCCCAGACGAGCCGCCCACCGTCCGGCGAGAACATCGGGAAGCCGTCGAAGTCGGGGTCGGTGGTCACCTGCTCGAGCCCGCCACCATCGAGGTCCACCAGGAAGAGATCGAAGTTGCGCGACCGCGGGTTCTTGTGGTTGGACGCGAAGACGATGCGCCGCCCGTCGGGGTGGAAGAAGGGCGCGAAGTTCGCCCCGCCCAGGTTCGTCACGCGGCGCTGGCCGCTGCCGTCGGCGTTCATCACCCACAGCTCCATGCGCGAGGGCCGCACCAGGTTGCGCTCGAGCAGGCCGACGTAGTCGGCCGAGTCCTGGGCCGTCGCCGGGTGGTAGGCGCGGTACACGATCAGCGTGCCGTCGGGCGAGAAGAACGGCCCGCCGTCGTAGCCCAGGGTGCGCGTGAGGCGCCGCACGCTCGATCCGTCCACGCCCATCGTGTAGATGTCGAGGTCACCGTCACGCAGCGAGGTGAACACGATCGTCTTCCCGTCGGGCGACAGCGTGCCCTCGGCGTCGTAGCGCGGGTTCGTGGTGAGGCGCCGCGGCTCCGAGCCGTCCGCACGGGCCGTGTAGAGGTCGTAGTCGTACAGCGCCCAGACGTAGCCCTGCGAGTAGTCGGGGCGGGGCGGGCAGGCGGGGCCGGTGTGCTCGGTGCTGGCGTAGAAGATCCGGCGATCGTCGTCGTAGAAATAGCCGCAGGTCGTCCGGCCGGCGCCGCTCGAGACGCGCGTCAGTCCCGATCCGTCCACGTTGATCATGTATTGCTGGTCGCATCCTGAGTCGGAGACCTGGCGCTGGAAGATGAGCCGGGTGCCCGAGCGTGAGAAGTACGCTTCGGCGTTCTGGCCGTCGAAGGTGAGCTGCCGGATGTTGCGCAGGCGTGTTTCACCCGAGTCCGGCGCGAGCGGCGTTTGAAGCAGCGTGAGCAGGGCGGTGAGGATCATGGGACTGGCAAGCTAGGGGGTTCGGGAGTCGGATGGTAGGCCGTTTCAGAAACGGGAGAGGGGAGAGGGGAGTGGTACCTCGCGGCACGCGCCGAAAGCACGGCTCGCACCGTCAGGTACCGCTCCCCGCTCCCGTCGTCGCAATCGCGTCGGGCAGGTTAGATTGCAGCCCACAATGGCCGACCCCCGCGATCCCCGCCAGCCCCGTCCGTCCCAGATGCTGCTCGACCGGCTCGGCAAGCTGTGCACCGACGGCAAGCAGGCGGCCGAGTATCTGTGGCAGGTCCCCAAGGACGACGGCGTGCGCGAGAAGATCATCGGGATCCTCGAGCAGATCTCGGTGGAGAGCGCCAAGCAGGGTCGCAAGGAGATGCCGCGCCTGTGCGACGAGCTGAAGACCGCCGCGAAGGCGAGTCCCAGCCCGCAACAGGTGGACGTGCTGGTGGACGGCTTCGACCGGCTCATCAAGCTGTGGCAAGCGGCGAAGTCGGGACTGCTGTAGTGGGGGAAAAGGGAAAGGGGAGAGGGGAAGGGGTGGCCCTGAGCGAGCGCCCGGTTTCGCCCGACGCCGCGCCGGACCAGCTCTGCATCAACACCGTCCGCACGCTCGCGATGGACGCGGTACAGCGGGCGGACTCCGGGCATCCGGGCACGGCCATGGCGCTCGCGCCCCTGGCGTACATGCTGTGGCTCAAGCATCTGCGCTTCAACCCCGCGAATCCCGACTGGCCCGACCGCGACCGCTTCGTGCTCTCCTGCGGTCATGCGTGCATGCTGCTCTACAGCACGCTCTACCTCACGGGCTATGACCTGTCGCTCGACGACATCAAGCAGTTCCGCCAGTGGGGCAGCCGCACGCCGGGCCATTCCGAGCACGGCCTCACGCCCGGCGTGGAGGCCACCACCGGGCCCCTTGGTCAGGGTGTGGGCAACGCCGTCGGCATGGCGATCGCCGAGGCGCAGCTCGCGGCGACGTTCAACCGGCCGGGCCACGAGATCGTCAATCACCGCACGTATTTCCTCGCGTCGGACGGGGACCTCATGGAGGGCGTCTCGCACGAGGCGTGCTCGCTCGCGGGCCATCTGAAGCTCGGCAAGCTCATCGGCTTCTACGACGACAATCACATCACGATCGACGGTGACACGGCGCTGGCGTTTTCGGACGACACCGCGCAGCGCTTCGAGGCCTACGGCTGGCACGTGCAGCGCGTGGCGGACGGCAACGACCTCGCCGCGCTCGATGCCGCCACCCGTGCCGCGCAGCGCGTGACCGACCGGCCATCGCTCATCATCGTCCGCACGCACATCGCCTGGGGCAGTCCCCACAAGCAGGACACCGCCGAGGCGCACGGCGCGCCGCTCGGTGAGGAGGAGGTCCGGCTCACCAAGCAGAACCTCGGCTGGCCCACGCTCGAGCCGTTTCACGTGCCGGCCGAGGCGCTGGCGCACTGGCGCCGGGCGCGGGAGCGGGGGGCGGGGCTCGAGGCCGAGTGGGAGGGGCGGTGGGCGGCCTACCGCCGCGCACATCCCGAGCTTGCCGCCGAGCTGGAGCGGCGGCTCGCGGGGCGGCTCCCCGAGGGCTGGGACGCCGCGCTCCCGGCCTTCACACCGAAAGACGGCGCACCGGCGACGCGGGCCGCGTCGGGCAAGGTGATCAACGCCATCGCGCCCAAGCTCCCCGAGCTGATCGGGGGCTCGGGTGACCTCACCGGCTCGAACAACACAGAGATCAAGGGGGTGGGGGTATTCGCGGCAGGGCACCGCGCCGGGCGCAACTTCCACTTCGGTGTGCGGGAGCATGCGATGGGGGCCGTGCTGAACGGCATCGCCCTGCACAAAGGGTTCATCCCCTATGGCGGCACGTTCCTGATCTTCTCCGACTACATGCGGCCTCCGATCCGCCTGGCGGCGCTCACCCATCTGCGCCCGATCTACGTGTTCACGCACGACTCGATCGGCCTGGGCGAGGACGGGCCGACGCACCAGCCGATCGAGCACCTGGCGTCGCTGCGCGCGATCCCCAACATGACGGTGATCCGGCCCTCGGATGCAACTGAGGTGGTGGAGGCGTGGCGGGCGGCGATCCTCCACCAGGGTGGACCCGTGGTGCTTGCGCTCACGCGCCAGAAGGTGCCGGTCATCGACCGCGCGAAGTTCGCGCCCGCGAACGGCCTCAGGCTCGGCGCCTACGTGCTCGCGGACTCAGGCGCCGGCCAGCCTCGAATCGTCCTGATCGGGACCGGCTCCGAAGTCGAGCTGGTCATCGGCGCTTACGAGCGCCTGGCCGCCGAGGGCGTAGCCGTGCGGGCCGTGAGCATGCCGTGCATGGAGTTCTTCGCGAAGCAGCCGCGCGAGTACCGCGACGCGGTGCTGCCACCCGCGGTGCTGCGCCTCGCGGTCGAGGCCGGCTCGCCGCAACCGTGGTACCGGTGGGTGGGTGAACGGGGCGCCATCATCGGGCTCGAGCGCTTCGGCGCCTCGGCGCCGTATCAGCGGATCTACCAGGAGCTGGGACTCACCGTGGAGCGGGTGGTGGAGAGGGCGAAAGAGATGCTCGTGAGGGAGCGGGGAGCAGGGAGCAGGACCTGATGGTGAGACGCGGGACGCCGGGGCGCACCGGAAGGAACTTGCTCTGCGCTCCCTGCTCCGCTATCTCAGCGGCCCGTCCGACGGCGGATCGCCGCCACCATCCGGCGCCCGCCGCCGGAAGTAGCCCCGCACCGCCAGCACCGCGATCGCGATGAACACGCCCACCGGCAGCGCCACGATCACGATCGAGCTCCAGAAGTAGGCGAGCTCCATCCGCTCGCCGTGCAGCAGGAGGAGCGCAGCGGGGATCATCGCCGCAGGAACCGCTTGAGATTGCGCAGATAGTACGCGAGCCCCGCCGCCAGCGCCGCGAACACGAGCGTCAGGGTCAGCATGCCCAAGCCGCCCGACAGCCGGTAGCGCACCCCCGCCCACAGCGCGAACCCGCCGCAGAAAACAATGGCGGTGGCGATGAGAAGCCGGTGAAAGGGGATCATGGGAGCGAGAGCCGAGCTACGGCGCCGTGGGAGCAGGGAGCGGGGAGCAGTTCCTCGCGGTGCGCAGCGCGCATGCGGTTCGCACCGTCAGGTCCTGCTCCGTGCTCCCTGCTCCCTTTCATACGCTCGACATCAGAAGATCTTTTCGGAGATCACCGCGACCACGAGAATCACCGCGAGCGGCAGCGGCACCGACGCCAGGATCACGAGCTTCTTCGGCTCGAACTTGAGGTGCATGAAGTACAGCGCCACGAGCAGCGCCTTCCACACGGCCAGGAAGATCAGCGCCAGCATCAACCACATCTTCGGCAGATGTGACACGAAGGCCACGCCCACCTCGACCGCCGTGAGGACGGCCAGGTAGGCCCAGATCAGCACGTAGTTCGGGTGCTTGTGCGCCGTCTCCATGAGCCCCCCGCCCTCAGATCAGGTAGACGATCGTGAACAGGATGATCCACACCAGGTCCACGAAGTGCCAGTACAACCCCACCACCTC
>Ga0187893_10011247_pt1 | contig 13066 bp, 22 predicted proteins | sample MA1701074metaG_FD_139574 | JGI IMG/M metagenome (GOLD analysis project Ga0187893, IMG submission 139574) | White microbial mat communities from a basaltic lava cave in the Kipuka Kanohina Cave System on the Island of Hawaii, USA - MA170107-4 metaG ...
AAAAAAATATTCGCATTTAAGGAATATAAAATGGAAGCAAGAGCGGTAGCGCGGTACGTTCGCATGTCTCCGCGCAAAGTGCGCCGGGTGATCGATTTGGTGCGCGGCAAAGAAGTGGATGCGGCGATCAATGTGCTGCACTTCCTGCGCAAGCGCGCCGCGTTGCCGATCGAGAAAACGTTGCGCTCGGCGGCGGCCAATATCGTCAACAATAATCGCGACAAGAAAAAAATCAACGAGGCGAATCTATACGTCAAAACCGCATTCGTTGACGGCGGTTTTTCGATGAAGCGCTTCCGCGCCGGTTCGATGGGCCGCGCCTCGCGCATTCGCAAGCGCACGTGCCATATCACGGTCGTTGTTTCCGAATACGAGACACCTGAAAACGTCAGTAACGCTTAGGAGGTTATTGCTTGGGTCAGAAAACACATCCCGTCGGCTTTCGTCTGGGCGTGGTCCGCGATTGGGATTCCAATTGGTTCGGGGGCCGTCATTTCGGCGAAAAGTTGAAAGATGATTTGCGTCTGCGCCGTTATATTCGCAGCCGTCTGCAAAAGGCGAGCATCTCGATGATTCAAATCGAGCGCGATCCGTCCGACAAACGCATCACAGTGACGGTTCATACGGCGCGTCCTGGCATCGTCATCGGCCGCAAAGGCGCGGAAGTAGACAAGCTGAAAGAGGAGCTGAAAAGGTTGACCGGCAAAGAGATTCAGCTTAATATTAACGAGATCAAGAAGCCGGAGCTGGATGCTTTTCTGGTGGCCGAGAGCGTTGCCGGCCAACTGGAGTCGAAAATTTCGTTTCGGCGCGCGATGAAAAAGGCGATTATGAGCACGATGCGGATGGGCGCCGAAGGCGTTCGCATCATTTGCTCGGGCCGTCTCGGCGGCGCGGAAATGGCGCGGCGCGAAGGATATAAAGAAGGCCGCATACCTTTGCACACGCTGCGCGCGGACATCGATTTCGCGCGGGCCACCGCCAAAACCACTTACGGCGCGATCGGCGTGAAAGTATGGATTTGCAAAGGCGAGATTCTCGGCGATGCGCTGTCAGTCAGGGCGAATGCGTAATTACGTTTTAAATATTTAAAACGTAAATGAGTTTGTCAAATAATGATTTAAGAGGATTTTCTTTTTATGTTAATGCCAAAACGCGTCAAGTTTCGCAAGCAGCAGCGCGGACGCATGAAGGGCAAAGCCCAGCGCGGCGCGCACATCGCGTTTGGAGAATACGGCCTGAAAGCGCTGGAGCCGGCGTGGGTGACGGCGCGGCAAATTGAAGCGGCGCGGGTGGCGTTGACGCGCGCCATCAAACGCGGCGGGCGCGTGTGGATTCGCATTTTCCCGGATAAACCGTTTACGGAAAAACCCGCGGAAACGCGCATGGGAAAAGGCAAAGGCAATCCCGAATACTGGGTCGCGGTGATCAAGCCCGGCCGCATCATGTTCGAGCTCGGCGGCGTAGATGTCGATACGGCGCGCGACGCGTTCCGTCTGGCGGCGCACAAGCTGCCGATTCGCACACGCTTTGTGAGCGTCACGGATTTTGGAGAATAAAAGCGTTAGCCGGTTCGCCTGTTAGCCGGTTAATCGGTTGAATGATGAATAACTAAACAGGCAAACGGGCTAACAGGCCAACTGGCAAACAGATTATGAAAATGCACGAACTCAAAGAGCTCCCGCCGGCCGAGTTGGAGCGCCGGATGAAAGATTTGCTGGAAGAGCATCAGAACTTTCGTTTCCAGCATGCGACGCGGCAATTGGATAATCCTCTGCGTTTGCGTTATGTGCGCCGCGATGTTGCGCGTATCAAGACGCTGTTGAAGGAATATCAAAGCGGCAAGCGCCAGAGACCGCAGGCAACGTTGTAAAAATAATCGGCAGCACACGAGAAAATTACAACTAAAAATAAAGAAATCGTTATGAGCGAAGTGGCAACGGCTCCACAGGAAAAAAAAGAATCCGGTCGCGCGCAACGCAAGACCAAGATCGGTAAAGTAATCAGCAATAAAATGCAAAAGAGCGTGGTGATCAGCGTCGAGCGTCAAATCAAACATGCGCTGTACGGCAAATATGTGAAGAAAACTTCCACGTTTATGGCGCATGACGAAAATAACGACGCCAAAGAGGGCGATACGGTGTTAATCATGGAAACACGCCCTTTGAGCGCAAGAAAACGCTGGCGGTTAGTGGAAATTATTGAACGCGCGAAATAGGGATTTTTTATTTTTATAAATAAAATGTCATTCAGAAGGAATCCTTTTTCTCCCCCAGGACTGTTCTTGAATTCAAAAAAGGTTCCTCCGGAATGACAGTTTAATGCGAAAGACACGGCCATGATTCAAGAATATACTCGACTCACAGTGGCGGATAACACCGGCGCGAAAAAAGCGATGTGTGTCCGCGTTCTCGGCAGCAGCCGCCGGCGTTATGGCTCGGTTGGCGATATCGTCGTCGTCGTCGTCAAAACGGCGTTGGCCGGCGGCGCGACGAAAAAGGGTGAAGTCAGTCACGCCGTGATTGTGCGCACCACGCGCCCGATCCGCCGTCCGGATGGCTCGTATATTCGCTTCGATGACAATGCCGCGGTTTTGATTGACGATCATAAAGAGCCGAAAGGCACGCGCATTTTCGGCCCGGTCGCGCGCGAGCTGCGTGATAAGCAATATATGAAAATTATTTCGCTCGCGCCGGAAGTGCTGTAAGACAGCCAGCCCTGGCTGTCCCGTGTGATGGAATAAAGATTTAGAAATTTAAAAGGACAGGCTGGCAGCTTGTCCCACAGCTAAAGAGAAAAATTATGCACATCCGCAAAGACGATCAGGTTTTAGTCATCGCCGGAAATAATAATGGAAAAAAAGGGCGCGTTCTAAAAATTTATCCGGAAAAAGAACGCTTGATTGTGGAAGGCGTCAATATGATCAAGCGACACATGCGCCCGACGCAGCGCAATCCGCAGGGCGGCATCATCGAGAAGGAAGGCACGATTCACGCGTCCAATGTCATGCTGGTTTGCCCCAAGTGCGGCGCGCCGACGCGTGTAAGCTCACAAATCCGTTCCACGGAAGGCAAGGCCTCGCGCCATCGCGCTCGCGTTTGCAAAAAATGCGGCGAGATGATTTTAGCGGCGAAAGCATAAAAGTGTTGACGGTTTAACGGCTGGCCAGTTAGCCTGTTTAAAGCTAACCGGCCAACTGGCGAACTGGCTAACCAGTAAACCTATTTAGTCATGAGCGACGAAAAAGAAAAAAGTAAGAAGACGGAAGGCGAAGGCAAGAAGGCCGACGCGAAGAAGGCTGATAAAGCGCCCAAAGGCGATGCTAAAGCCGAGGCGAAAGGCAAAGGCGGCAAAGGCAAAGGCAAGGAAGATCAGGCGGCGGACAAAGAAGGCGGCAAGAAACTCACCGAACGCCCGTTGGGTGGTTACAAGCCGCGTATGATGGGCAGGTTCCGCAACGAAATCATTCCGGCCCTGATGAAACGATTCAATTATAAAAACGTCATGCAGGTGCCGCGGCTGGATCGCATCGTGGTGAATATGGGCGTTGGCGATGCGGTGGAAGATCAAAAGCACATCGAACACGCCGCCGAAGACATGCAGATTATCACCGGCCAGAAGCCGGCGATTCGCCGCGCGAAGAAATCGATCTCGAATTTCAAGCTGCGTCAGGGCATGCCGGTCGGCTGCATGGTGACGCTGCGCCGCTGGAAAATGTACGAGTTCCTCGAGCGCTTCATCGGCCTCGCCGTGCCGCGTATTCGCGACTTTCGCGGGCTGCCGGACAATTCGTTCGACGGGCGCGGCAATTACACGCTGGGTCTGAAAGAGCAAATCATGTTTCCGGAAATCAACTATGATAAAGTGGCGAAAATTCGCGGCATGAATATCACCTTCGTCACGACAGCGAACACCGACGAGGAATGCTACGAATTGCTGACGGCGCTGGGCATGCCGTTCCGGAAACGTTCATAACGAGGAATTGATTGTGGCAAGAAAAGCTTTGCGTGAAAAACAGCAGCGGCCGGCGAAATTCTCGACGCGCAAATACAATCGCTGCATGCAGTGCGGCCGTCAGCGCGCGTACTACCGCCGCTTTGGCGTGTGCCGCCTCTGTTTCCGTAATCTTGCGCTGGATGGAAAAATCCCCGGCGTGACGAAGGCCAGTTGGTGAAAAGCGTTTGCCGGTCAGCCTGTTTGACCGTTTGCCAATTATGCTTTTAACCGGCGAACAGGCCAACTGGCTAACAAGCGAACGAACTTGATTTCGACAGGAAAAAAGATAACATGCGAACCGATCCCATTGCCGATTTTTTGACGTGCATTCGCAATGCCGGCAAAGCCGGACATCCGAAAGTCGACGTCCCGGCTTCAAACATTAAAACGGAAATCGTCAGACTCCTGCAGTTTTACGGTTATATTCAGGATCATCTGATAATTAAAGACAACAAGCAAAACCTCCTGCGCATTTATTTGAAGTATGATGAAAACGGCAAGCCGGTGATCAACGGTTTGCGGCGGGTGAGCACGCCCGGCGGGCGACGTTACGTCGGCGCCAAAAAGATGCCGCGGGTGTTCAATAATCTCGGGGTAGCGATTCTGTCGACGCCGCAGGGCGTGCTGGCGGAGCGCGATGCGAGAAAGCTCAATGTCGGCGGTGAGGTTCTGTGTTATGTTTGGTAATTCTTGATTTTTGTATAAAAAAATAAAATCCCGACTGCGACCCCAGGATTTCTCTTATAATGCAAATTCGGGATAAATGCAGCAGTATTTTTCTGCTAAAATAAAAATAAGCTTTATATGTCGCGTGTAGGTAAAAAACCAATCAAAGTCCCGGCCGGAGTGCAAATCGGCATCGACGGCTCTCGCATCAAAGTGAAGGGGCCGAAAGGTGAATTGCAGCGTCAGATCGACCCACGCATCAGCATGGCGATGAATGACGGTGTGCTCTCGATAAGCCGCTCCGGCGAGGAGAAGTTTGTGCGGGCGTTACACGGCCTTTATCGTAGCTTGCTTAACAATATGGTGACGGGTGTTGCACAAGGCTATGAGAAAAAATTGGAAATCGTCGGTGTCGGATTTAAGGCCGAACTGAAAAACAAACGCCTGGTGTTGCAAATTGGCTTTTCCCATCCGATTGTTTTCGCGCCGCCGGCGGAAATCAACATCGCCTGCGAAAGCCCCACGATGATTGCGGTCAGCGGCGTCGATAAGGAATTGGTGGGACAGGTCGCGGCGAAAATCCGCGGATTTAGACCCCCTGAGCCTTATAAAGGCAAGGGCATCAAGTACATCGACGAAGTCGTCCGCCGCAAAGCCGGCAAGACGGCTGGAAGCTAAAAGGGTGAACCTGTGAGAGAAGAGTACAAACCACCGTACCGCAAACAGTACGGCTCAAGTTCGGAGTATAAGCCGTACCGCAAAGATTACAATTCAGATCAACGGCCGTATCGTAAAGATTACGGCAGCAGAGATTTCGGATTTTCAAAAGACAACAAGCCGGGAGAAGGGAACTCTATGGGTTTTAAGCGAGTGGACAAGCGGGAACGGCGTTTCAAGAAGAAACGCATGATTCGGAAAAAGGTGTATGGCACCTCGGAGCGTCCGCGTTTGGTGGTCTTTCGTAGTTTAAAAAATGTCTACGGCCAACTGGTCGATGACACGACGAAAAAGACCATTACCACCGTTTCATCGCGCACCAAGGAATTGCAGGAAGAGTTGAAAGTCCTGCCGGATAAAAGCCAGACGGCCAAAGTTGTCGGCAAGGCGCTGGCGAAAAAAGCGCTATCGTTGAACATCAAAAAAGTGGTGTTTGACCGAAACGGCTATTTGTATCACGGCCGGGTCAAGGCGTTAGCCGAAGGCGCGCGTGAGGGCGGTCTGGAGTTTTAACGGAGAATATTTGTGCGTAAAGAAAGAATCAGCTCAAGCGAACTGGAACTGAAAGAGCGCGTGGTTGCCATCAATCGCACCGCCAAAGTGGTGAAGGGCGGCCGGCGTTTTGGCTTCAATGCGATCGTGGTGGTCGGCGACGGCCACGGTCACGTCGGCTATGGGCTCGGCAAAGCGAACGAAGTCAGCGATGCGATTTCCAAAGGCTCGGACAACGCGAGGAAAAATCTTGTCCGTGTGCCCATCCTGAAGCACACGCTGCCGCACGAGGTGAAAGCCAAATTCGGCGCGGCCCGCGTGTTCCTAAAACCGGCCTCGCCGGGCACGGGCGTGATTGCCGGCGGCCCGGTACGTGCGATTATGGAAGCGGCGGGCGTGCAGAATGTGTTGTCGAAATCCATCGGCTCTTCCAATCCGCATAACGTTGTGAAGGCGACCATTGAGGCGTTGTTGAATTTGATGGATGCGCCAACGCTGGCGAAGCGCCGCAACATGACCACGCCGGAATTATTCAGCCGCCGGCTGGTGGAGTAGCGTGGACTAGGTTTGTGACATTTTCAAACGCTTTCAATTTTTAGCGCCAACGGATAGATGAACCCAACTGTAAAAGTCTTATCCGTTGGGTTCATCTATCCGTTGGGGCGATTGTTTTAAATCTGTTGAAACAGCAAGAATTAGTATGAGCACTCAAAAAAAACTAAAAATCACCCAGACCCGCAGTCTTATCGGTCAAAAGCAGGATCAACGCGATACGGTGAAGTCCCTCGGGCTGCATCGCATTCGCCATTCGGTCACGCACAACGATACGCCCCAGATTCGCGGCATGGTCAATAAAGTTATTCATCTGATTCGGGTTGAAGAGGTCTGAGATGGATTTAGGAAACCTGCATTACGCACCCAGATCGCGCAAAAATCGCAAGCGTCTTGGCATCGGCGAGGGCTCGGGCCACGGCGGCACTTCCACCAAAGGCCATAAGGGCCAGCTTTCGCGTGCGGGCACGAAAACGAATCCGTGGTTCGAAGGCGGCCAGATGCCGCTGCAGCGCCGCCTTCCCAAACGCGGCTTTACGAATATTTTCCGGATTGAATATCAGGCCGTGAATTTGGACAAGTTGGCGCGTCTGGAGAATGTGACGGAAGTCACGCCGGAAGTGCTCTATCAAAACGGCTTGATCGGCAAAAAAAACGAGCGCGTGAAAATTCTCGGCAGCGGTGAGTTGGCTAAAGCGCTGACGGTCCACGCGCATGCGTTCAGCAAAAGCGCGCTGGAAAAAATCGAAAAGGCCGGCGGCAAAACGGCTGTGCTCGCGGCAGCGAAATAGTGTGGCTTGCAACGAAAAGGAACCGCAACGAAAATGTCATTCTGCAGGAATCCTTTTTCAGTTCAAGGCAACGCAGATTTTAAAAATGGCGTAGTCTCCGCCTCCCGACTTTGCGGGATGGGCGGCTGAGTGTGAGGCGAGAGCTTCAATTGTTTGTAAAGTGCCCCACAAACCCCGCTTTTCCTTGAAAAACTAAAAGAGAAGCGGGCAAGGGGGCAGGGCTTCATACGAAAAACGAACATGCTCGAAAGCATTCAAAATATATTCAAGATTCCGGAGCTGCGCAAGCGAGTTATTTTTACGCTGTTGGTTTTGCTCGTCGAGCGCATCGGCACGCATGTGCCGGTGCCTGGAATCAACAGTCGTGTGTTGTTGGAATTTTTTGCCAGCGCGCAAGGCGGCGGTGGTTTGCTCGGTCTTTATGATCTGTTCGCGGGCGGCGCTTTCAGCCGGGCGACGGTTTTCGCACTCGGCATTATGCCGTACATTTCGGCTTCAATCATCATCCAGTTGTTGGGCGCGGTGATGCCGTACTTTCAGCGTTTGCAGAAAGAAGGCGAAGAAGGGCGCAAAAAAATCACGCAGTACACCCGTTACGGCACCGTGCTGATCGCGGCATTGCAGGCATATGGCGTCAGCATTTTTCTGGAAAGCATCCGTGTGCAGAGCGGGTCGCTCGCCGTGCCGGATCCCGGCTGGGGTTTCCGCTTGTTGACGATGATCACGCTCACCTCCGGAACGATTTTGATCATGTGGTTCGGCGAGCAGATCACCGAACGCGGCATCGGCAACGGCACCTCGTTGATCATTTTTATCGGCATTATTGCGCGTTTTCCCGAAGCGATTCTCGATGAGATGCAGCAGATTCAAAGCAACAATCGCGATATTTTAGCGGAAGTGCTGCTCTTCGCCATCATGGTGGCGTGTGTCGCTCTCGTCGTCGCGCTCACGCAGGGCACGCGCAAGATTCCGGTGCAATATGCCAAGCGGGTGGTCGGGCGCAAAGTTTACGGCGGCCAGAGCACACACATTCCGTTGCGTGTCAACACCGCCGGCGTAATGCCGATCATTTTCGCCCAATCGATCATGTTCATTCCGACGACGATCGCGCAGTTTTTTCCAAGCAGCGAATTTATGCAGGGGGTGGCGAGAGCGTTCGATTTGAACACGACGTTGTACTGGGTGATTTACGGTGTGTTGATTGTTTTCTTCACTTATTTTTATACGGCGATCGCGTTCAACCCCGTTGATGTGGCGGATAATATGAAAAAGCACGGCGGCTTTATTCCCGGCGTGCGGCCCGGCAAACACACGTCGGAGTTTATTGACAATATTTTGATCAAAATCACCCTGCCCGGTTCGATCTTTCTGGCGGTGATTGCCGTGCTGCCGCACATCGTCACCAAGCTGATGAACGTGTCGCATAACTTCGCCTCATTCTTCGGCGGCACGTCGCTGTTGATCATCGTCGGCGTCGCGCTCGACACCTTGCAGCATCTCGAATCGCATCTGCTGATGCGACACTACGACGGTTTCATGAAAGGCGGCCGCATCAAAGGAAGACGGGTGGCATAAATCTTTTCCGCAGTGAATCGCCATTAAGCTCCGGTTGGAATTTTGCCAGCGGTCTTTTAACTTCTCCGCATTTCTAACAGACGCATGGAGCTAATCTTTATCGGTTATCCCGGCTCGGGCAAAGGCACCCAGGCTGCGCTGTTGAGTCAACATTTTAATAACATTCCGAAGATTTCCACTGGCGACATTCTGCGGGCCGCGGTGGCGGCGAAAACCGAGCTTGGACTCAAGGCAAAGTTGTTTATGGACGGCGGCGAGTTGGTGCCGGATGAGTTGATTATCGACATGGTGGTGCAACGCATCAGCGAGCCGGATTCGGCAAAAGGTTACATTCTCGACGGCTTTCCGCGCAACATTCATCAGGCGCAAGAGCTTGATCGCGTGTTGTTGAATTATCGCCGGCCCATTGCGGGCGTGATCAGTCTCGAGATTGAAAAGAAGAAAGTGATCGAGCGGCTCACCAGCCGGCGCGTCTGCAGCAAGTGCGGCCATCTTTATAATCTGATCAGCGACCCGCCGCCGGCCACGGACGTTTGTTCATATTGCGAGGGCGACATCTACCAGCGCTCGGATGACAAGCCGGAAACGGTGTTGCACCGCATGGAAGTTTATGAAGAGGCCACGCGCCCATTGAAAGCCTACTACGGCGCGCAGGGAAAGCTGATCCCCATCGACGGCAGTTTGAGCATTGAAAAAGTTCATGCGGAGATCATCAACCGCGTGACGAAAGCGCTGGCGCAGTTTGAGTTGTGGAAAAAAGCGCCGCACCGGCATTATTGATCGAGAGACTGGCATACTGACCGGTCACTGAAGCCCGTCGGCGCTGGAAAAGTTTGATCATTTAAGTGACCAGTCAGTGACGTGTTGAGAAGTGAAATTTTGATGCCAAGGCCATGAGTCTGATAAAGAGCGAGCGTGAGATTGGCCTCATTCGTGAAAGCTGCCGGCTCGTGGTTGAGACATTTGCGTTCATTGAGAAGACCATCCGCGAGGGCATGACCACGATGGAGTTGGATTACGAAATCGACCGCTATATACGCGGTTTCGGTGGCCGCCCCGCGTTCAAAGGATATAAAGTCAACGGCAAAGTTTTTCCGGCGAGCAGTTGCATTTCCGTCGAAGCGGAAGTGGTGCATGGCATCCCCGGCTATCGCAAATTGAAAGCCGGTGAAATCGTCAGTGTTGATGTCGGCGTGGAATACAACGGTTTTTTTGGCGATGCGGCGAAAACTTATCCCATCGGTCTGATCGACGAGTTGCGCCAACGCCTGATGCGAGTGACGTGGGAAGCGCTTTACAAAGGCATCGAGCAGGCGTGGGCCAAAAACCGCCTGCACAATCTCTCGAATGCGATTCAGCGCCATGTCGAAAGCGCCGGCTTCAGTATCGTACGCGATTTGGTTGGACATGGCGTCGGCCGCCATCTGCACGAGGAGCCGCAAATTCCGAATTTCGGCAAACTCAACGAAGGGCCGAAGTTGAAACCCGGCATGGTACTGGCGATTGAGCCAATGGTCAACGCCGGTCGGGCGGACGTGATTACCGCGGCGGACGAATGGACTGTCGTCACTGCCGACAAACAACCGTCAGCTCATTTTGAGCACACGATTGTTATTAGAGAAGGAGAAGCGGAGATCTTAACTCAAGGTTTGTAGGCCAGTATGCCGAAAGAAGAATCGATTAAAGTAGACGGAACCATTTTCGAAACGTTGCCCAATGCGTCGTTTCGCGTCGAGCTGGAGAATGGGCATAAAGTGCTCGCTCATATCTCCGGTAAAATGCGCATGCACTTCATCAAGATTCTTCCCGGCGACAAAGTGACAGTGGAGTTGTCGCCCTACGATCTTACGCGCGGACGTATCACGTACCGGTACAAATAGTAACGCGAAAAACGTAATTCGTAAAACATAACCCAGACGGCCCGTCTGGTAAAGTTGAGGTGATATATGAAAGTTCGCTCATCGATCAAAAAGATTTGCGATAAGTGCAAAATCATCCGCCGCAAAGGCAAGATGATGGTGATTTGCAGCACCCCCAAACACAAGCAACGGCAGGGGTGAGACCCGCATAGCGCCAAGCGCAGAGCGCCAAGCGTATAAAACGCCATGCGCCATGCGCTCTGCGCTATGCTTAATTTTACGGAGATAAAAGATGGCGCGTATTGCAGGCGTTGACCTGCCACGCGAAAAGCGTGTGGAAGTGGCGTTGACGTATATCTACGGCATTGGCCGCAATAACTCAAGAGTGATCTTGCAGCAAGCCGAAGTCAGCCCGGATATTCGCATAAAAGATCTTACCAATGATCAGGTCGCGAAAATTCGTTCGATCATTGGCGCCGATTACAAAGTCGAAGGCGCGTTGCGGGCCGAAATCGGGATGAATATCAAGCGTCTGATGGATATTGGCTGCTATCGCGGCCTGCGGCATCGCCGCGGCCTGCCGGTGCGCGGCCAACGCACGCACACTAACGCTCGCACGCGCCGTGGTCGCCGCAAGACGATTGGCGGCATGAAGAAAGTGGTCGGCAAGCAATAAGAAAAGCGTTGGTTGGTTTGCCAGTTAGCCTGTTCGCCGGTTAAGCGCGCAACGGGTAAACGGGCCAACTGGCTAACCGGCTAACTAATTTGGAGACATTCGGTGGCAACAGCAGCAACAACAGCGGCCGCGAAGAAAAAACGTGGCAAGAAAAAAGAACGGGTTGAAGCCGTCGGTTTGGCGCATATTCAATCCACCTTCAACAATACCATCGTGACGTTGACTGACGTTTACGGCAATGTCATCTCGTGGGCCTCGGCCGGAAAGGTTGGATTCAAAGGGTCGCGTAAAAGCACGCCTTTCGCTGCACAGGTGGCCGCGGAAAACGCCTCGCGTAACGCGATGGACATGGGTCTGCGTAAAGTTGAAGTGTTGTTGAGCGGTCCCGGTTCGGGCCGTGAAGCCGCGGTGCGCTCGCTGCAGGCGAGCGGCATTGAAATTTCCGCCATCAAAGATATAACGCCGATTCCACACAACGGCTGTCGACCGCCGAAGCGCCGGCGCGTATGAAGAATTTTTAAGGAGGTCATCAGACTCAGTTATGGCACGTTACGTAGGGCCAGTTTGTAAACTTTGTCGCCGAGAGGAGAAAAAGCTTTTTCTCAAAGGCGCAAAATGTTTTTCGCCGAAGTGTCCGGTGGAAAAACGTCAGGCGCCGCCGGGCCAGCACGGCCGGACGCGGCGCACGAAGCTTTCCGAATACGGCGTCCAGTTGCGCGAAAAGCAGAAGCTTCGCCGCATCTATGGTTTGCTCGAGCGGCAATTCCGCAATTATTACGAGAAAGCGCTGAAGATCAAAGGCGTCACCGGCGAAAACCTGCTCCGGTTGTTGGAGCGTCGTCTGGACAATGTCGTTTACCGGCTTGGTTTTGCGCCCTCACGTAATGCCGCTCGGCAATTGGTTCGGCATCGCCATTTTATGGTCAACAACCGTACGGTCGATATTCCCTCTTTCTCACTGCGCCCCGGCGATGTGATCAGGGTCCGCGAAAAGAGCCGCAAGATGGAATTGATTCATGCCAGCATGCGCAAAATGAAAGAAGGCCGCTTGCTGCCGTGGCTCGAATTGGATAAAGCGAATCTGGCCGGAACGGTGCTCGAGATCCCAGGACGGGCGGATATTCCCACCGAGGCGAATGAAAACCTCGTGGTTGAATTGTACTCGAAGTAATCCCATTTGACGGGATGTAATAAATATCGGAGATGCTTGCTATGACTTGGCCTAATTTACAAATGCCGGAAAGTGTGGAGCTTGAAGACTCGAGTTATTCCAGCACGTTCGGCAGATTTATCGTGCAGCCTCTGGAGCGCGGTTTCGGCACGACCATCGGCAATGCGTTGCGCCGCGTTCTGTTGTCGTCGCTGCCCGGTGCGGCCATTACGATGATAAAAATTGACGGCGTTCATCACGAATTTTCAACGATTGCCGGCGTGGTCGAAGATGCGTCGGAAATTATTTTGAATTTGAAGGAAGTCCGCTTCAAGCTCATCAACAAAAAACCCGACCGCGTGCTGTTGGAATTGAAGGGCCCGCACGAGTTCAAAGCCGGCGACATTCAAAACGGGACGACGGATTTTGAGATTCTCAATCCCGACCATCATCTGGCGACCTTGAATAAAGGCGCGGAAATCAAAATCGAGCTGCGCATCGGCCGCGGCCACGGTTACGTGCCGGCGGAAGAAAATAAAATTCCGGACATGCCGCTCGGCTCGATTCCGATCGACGCGATTTATACGCCGAT
>Ga0187893_10011248_pt1 | contig 13066 bp, 13 predicted proteins | sample MA1701074metaG_FD_139574 | JGI IMG/M metagenome (GOLD analysis project Ga0187893, IMG submission 139574) | White microbial mat communities from a basaltic lava cave in the Kipuka Kanohina Cave System on the Island of Hawaii, USA - MA170107-4 metaG ...
CGTCGCCGCTGATCGGAATGAGGTATTCCCCCAAGGGCACACGACCCATCATCACGATGATTGCCGCAACGAGCAGCACGGCCGCCTCGCGACTCCTGGCCCGGAATGACCGGTACGCGGCCGATGCGATGAAAAACCCGAGGATCGCGAACATCGTGCCCTGGAGGGGGACCATCATGTACGAATAGATCCAGCCGAACGCGGTCATGATTCCGTTAACGTTTTCCTTGCCACCCGCCCACAGACCGATCACGGTCGTTGCGAGCACGCCCGCGTAGAGAACAAAACTGTAGCCCCAGCCAGGCTCCTTTCGCCGGATCTTCACCGCGTGCACGTGGAAGAGACTGGTCACTCCCAGCACGAGCGCAAAACCGCCGATGATCTGCAGCCACTTGTTGACCGTCGTGAGCAGCTCTTCGGAGGCCGGGTGGGGGACATAGTATTGCGCGGCGAAGACGAGGCCCATCACCAGGGTAATGAGGAGCGGGAGTTGTCGGCGGAGAAAGTTCATTTCAGATCCCGAAACACATCGAGGAACAGCCGGGGCCAGTCTCCGCCGACGAGAGCCCCGAGGGTTGCCAGAGCCGTGCCCACGAGCAGCACGCCGAGGATGAATCCCTTGCCGAGGTCCTGCCCGCGCAAGGTCCCCACCTGGACCGGTTCCCGCGACAGGTAGGCGCTGGCCGCGTACAGTTCTTCGCCGATCAAAGTGTAGTCGCAGGTGGTCACGAAGAAAGGCAACTGGTGATCCGAATCCGTACCGGCGATCTGGATCGCACCGGTGCTGGCCCCAGTCTCGGTCAACAACAGCGCCTCGGCGTAGTACGACCCCATGAAGAAATTGGCGGCCGGTTTTCGGCGCAGCATAATCCCGTCCACCGCCGCGGTGTAGCTGAATTGGTCGCTGGTGATGAAGAAGTTCGAGTCCTCCCTGAAGGCATCGGGCTTACCCGCCTCCAGGTAGGCCTGCTTGGTAATCTCCTGGCAGACCGCCATGACGATCGGATCGCGATGGGGAACCAGGAGGTCGGTCTCATAGGCGGCCACTCGCTTCCCCACGCGCCCCAGGATCACGGCCGCGGCCAGGGTCGAGGGTTCCCCCATGTCGCCGGCTCCCGTCAGGTAGAGGATCGGTTTGCCGAGTTCCGTGGCGCGTCCGATGGCCTCATCCACCGCATCCAGACCTGGGATCCGACGCAGGAAGATCTCGCGTCGCCGCGCCGCCCGGATGGACGCGAACACCACGCCGCCGAAGACCAGGGCCAGAAGTAGGTTATTCGTCTGATTCCAGTTGATCCAATTCGGCGCCGGCACCGCCTTCATCGTCGCCGCCGCTCGTTCTTCCCCGCGCACGGCTTTGACCGTCACGACGTACTCGGTTCCGTTCATGAGCTCGATGCCCTTGCCGGACCTGATGTCGTACCGGTGGAAGTCCCGAGGGGCCGGCCGATTCCACCAGGGTGTCTTGCCGTCACGCACGTACCGAGTGTTGGAAGGAAACTCAGCGAGAACCTTGGCCGTCGGTTCCGTCGGCGTTTGTGCCTCCCCTCCGGCCGCAGAAGGGGGAGAAGCGACCGCGGGCCCCGTCAGGATGATCTGGTACTTCACCTCGGGCCCATCGTAATCCGCCGGGGCCCAGATCACGGTCACTCCCCCGCCGCCGTCACTGGGCGTATCGAAGACCCGAAACTCCTTCGGGGGAGTGAGTTCCCCCGCGTGCCCGGGCAGGGGCAAGCCGACTATAGTTGCCAGCACGAACAGGCATACAAGTGACGAGTGACGAGTGCCGAGTGACATGCTCTCGCTTCGTCGGCGCTCGTTACTCGTCACTTGTCACCTGTCACCTGTCACTCGTCACTGGTAACTGGCCACCCGTCACTATCCTTCGATGATCTCCACGTTGGCCCGCGGAATCACAGCCTTCGCACCGTCAGGGAAGGCCACCTCGAGCACGCGCACGTGGCTCTCGGTCTCGATCTGCCGGAGGTCCGAGGGCAGGCCGGCGACCTGGCCGATCTTGCCGAACAGGGGGTCACGGATGATTCGAGCCTGATCGCCGATCCGGATGCCGGTCTTCTCAGCCGCCGCTGCCCCGACGTCCGGAGCCGCCGTCCGCTCCATCCCTTGCCCTTGCCGGCGCGGGATGATGATTTCCGGCCGGATCACACCCGCCCGGATCTGTGTCGCACCCGAGAGAGAAGCATTCTGCCCGGCATGCCGCGCGAGCAGATCGAACGTCTTGGTCGCCATCGGGATGGTCCCGAAGCCCTCGGTGAGCACAAGGGTGAGCGGGACCCGTTCGTTGCCGCGAATGAGCACCCGTTCGGTCCCGGTGATGGCGACCCCCAGGTCGTAACCCAGCAACTCGCGGAGGTCCTTATCATGGATGCCGCCCACCACCAGACCGGCAAGGCCGATCTCGGCTGCTCGCCTCATCGCCTCCGCATCGAGAAACGCGCCGCAAACAACGATCTTTCCCTTCATCACCGGCTGTAGTTGGGCAGCCGTGACGGTCTCGTCGGGTGACCTGGCCGCCATGACGAGCGCACCCCAGGTCTCTCCGCCGATCCCGAAGATGCCCTGCACCAGGGTGCATTCCGTCTCTACCGTCACGCCCTGACGCGGCTGGACCTCCACCACCGTGCCGTCCACATACCCCCGCAGATCGAGCAGCCGGGGTGGTTCCCGCAGCAACACCTGACCGGTGACGGTGGACACCGATTCGATCTTGCCCGTGATCGGGGCACACACCTCGGTCTTGAGCCACTTGATGAAGGGCTTATTCTCCGCAATGACCTCGTCCTTCTGAACTGCGGTACCCTCCTTGCCGGTCATGTACTCCCGGATCTCATCCGGCGCGACTCCTAACAGATTGGCCACGTTCACAACATGGACGGGGCCAGGCAGTTCAGCGCGCGCGACAATCTGGTCGGCCCGGACCTGATCGCCGACTTGCGTCAGCACGGACCCGGGGATCGGCAGGAGCCGCCGCTTCCTGACGACCGTCCGCTCAGTGACGGTGAGGCCTGGAGTGTAGGAATGAGCCATCTCTTTAAAATCTAGTGATCTGGTGACCTAGTGACCGGGTGATTTTAGGACCGAGCCTGGTTCAATCAGCAAATCACCAGATCGCCAGATCACCAAATTCCCCCCAGAATCATTTCGGATAGAGGCTTACTCCGTCATACCATTTGGTCAGGGCTGCCACGCGGGCTTGGGGATCGGCCGGCAATTGCAGCGGTCGCCCGCGCCCATCCAGCAGCAGCCCGACCGCCCCGCCCTTCACTTCACGGGTTACCGTCTCGCCCTTCCCGGCGCCCAACTCAACCTGTTTGGCCGGACGCGTCTCGACTGTTGCCGCTTCGCCGAGGGCCAAGGGGAATAGGCGCAGGTCGCCGAAGGCGAGGGTGCCGGATTCCGGCCGGCGTTCGCCGCCGAACGTGATCGTGTAGTCCGCGCAACGCTCGCCGCTCTTCCCCTGCCCCACGGGCGCCACGCAGGGACCGAGGTAGACCATGCAATCCCTCACGAAGACGTCGGTGGCCGCCTTCTCATCTACGGTGGACAAGACGCCCAGATGGGGCATCATGAAGATGCTGTCCACCGAGAGCATGGTGAACCCCAGTGGCTCATAGGCATCCACCATCATCAGCATCGCCTGAACGCGGCGCGGCGCGTGGGACAGGATGCCTCCGCTCCCGACGATCAAATCCAGCTTCATCATGTCGATCAGCGTCCCTCCCGAGGCCCGCTGCTCGAAGATATCCGAAATCGTCCGTTCCTGCTGAACGCCTTTCAGCCCGGTCGCCAGCGACTTGTGGTGTCCCAGGGCCAGGCGCAAAGCTTCCCGCGCGATCGCATGTTCGATCTGCAGCTCGTCCAACGTCTGGGGAATCGTCGTCGGCCGGATCATCTTGTTCTTGATCCGGTTTCGCAAGGTCTGCTCTTCGATGGTGAAGGGCACCCACCGCATGATGTTGGCCAGTCCTGTCTCCGCGAGTACGTTGGAAATACTGTACGACATCCCGAGGTTGGCGCTGACCGTGCGGTTGAAGACTCCGTTGAAGACCGAGAACACGTCGGTCGTGGCCCCACCGATGTCCACGCCGATCAGGTTGATCTGCTCGCGCTTGGCGATGGTTTCCATGATGAGCCCAACCGCCGCCGGGGTCGGCATGATGGGCGCGCCGGCCATCGCGATGAGCTTCTTGTACCCCGGCGCTTGGGCCATCACGTGTTCCAGGAACAGGTCATGGATCTTGTGCCGGGCGGGCGCAAGGTTCTCCCGTTCCAGCGTCGGGCGCAGGTTCTCCGTGATGACGAGGCCGGTCTTGTCGCCGAGGATCTCCTTGACCCGTTCTCCCGCATCCTTGTTGCCGGCGTAGATCAGCGGAAGCTGGTAACTGATGCCCAGCCTCGGACGAGGCTCCGCTGCCGCGATGTACTCGGCCATCTCGGCCACGTGCGTCAGGGTCCCGCCGTCCGTCCCGCCCGAGAGCAGGATCATGTCGGGACGGAGCGACCGAATCCGCTCGATTTTCTCGTGAGGGAGCCGGCCGTCGTTGGAGGCCAGCACGTCCATGACGATCGCGCCGGCGCCGAGCGCGCACCGTTGCGCACTCTCACCGGTCATGCTCTGGACCACCCCCGCCACCATCATCTGGAGCCCCCCGCCGGCGCTGCTCGTGGAGATGTAGAGATCGACCCCGACCTTGGGCTTGCCGTCGCCGGCGTGATTCGGAGTGATGATGCGGTCTCCATCCAGGATCGTGCGCCCCGACAACTCTTCGATTTCAGCGATTGCGTTCAGCACGCCCCTCGTCACATCCTCATAGGGAGCCTCCACGGTGGTGGGTGCTTCGCCCCGGAAGGTCTGGCGGTATTCTTCGCCGACCTTCTCGATGAGGATTGCCTTGGTCGTGGTGCTGCCGCAGTCAGTGGCAATGATCACGGACAGGGGGGGCGCCGACTCAGGTGCAGAACCGTGGACGTGTGTCATCAAGGCGTCGGCTGTCCGGCTGCGGACTTGGCCTCGATGAAGGCGATGAGGCGGGGCATGGCGTCGCGCCGCTCGAGCAGGTGCGCCGCGCGTTCGATCTCCGGCGTGTCGCACGCAAGGTTCAGGATCGGGGTCAGGAAGTGGAGGGCCTGGCTCCCCAGAAAATTCATCGGCCCCATGGATTCCAAAAACAGAATCGCGGGGCTCGCCATCCGCCGGTCAACAACCGCCGTGGCCACCTTCTCAAGAAGAGCCATATCCGCCGGGGTCAATGGTCCATCCTCCACTCCGACAGCGAAGGCGACCCTTAAGGCTTCCGTGACGTTCCGAACGCGCTGAAAGTGCTTGAAAAATGCCATGTCTGAGAACTGGTCCTCGAACGGGTGCCGTTATAGTATCGAAGCGGCTGGGCTCAGTCAATGCGAAGCGGAGCGGCCGGATTGCTGCTCTGCGTGGTAGGAACTCCTCACGAGCGGACCGGACTCGACGTGGCTGAAGCCGAGGGCAAGCCCTTCCTCCTTGAGCGAGGCAAACTCGGCGGGATCGTAGAAACGGACCACGGGCAGGTGCGCCTTGGTGGGCTGAAGATATTGCCCGATGGTCAGGATATCGCACCCGACGGCCCGCAGGTCGCGCATCACTTCCCGAATTTCGTCCAGCGTCTCTCCCATGCCGACAATCAGGCCGGACTTCGTCCTGGCGCCCATGTGCTTCGCCCGTCCGAGCAGTTCGATCGAACGGGCATATTTTCCCTGTGGCCGGATGGACGGGAACAACCGCCGCACCGTCTCGATGTTATGGTTGAGAATGTCCGGCCGCTCCGACGCCACGGCAGCCAGGGCTGCTTCGCTGCCTTCAAAATCCGGGATCAGAACCTCCACGGCGCAGGTCGGGATCCGGCGCCTGATTTCGCGAATCGTCTCGAGGAACATCGAGGCGCCGCCATCGTCGAGGTCATCACGATTCACGGAGGTGATGACCGCGTGCCGCAGTCCCAGAGCCTGCACCGCTTCGGCAACCCGCGCCGGCTCCTCCCGATCCAGGCCGAGCGGCCGCCCGGTGGTTACGGCACAGTAGTGGCAGCGACGCATGCAAATGTCGCCCAGAATGAGAAACGTCGCGGTCCGATTGTTCCAGCATTCCCAGACATTGGGACAGCGCGCTTCCTCGCAGATCGTGTGCAGGTCCAGCGTGCCCATGATTCGGCGGATATCCTGGAAGTCCGGCCCCTGACGGATCGTGACCTTGAACCAGGATGGAAGGCGCGACGGGCGGCGGATCTCTGTCACGGGAACGAAGGTCATGAGCGGCCCTCCCCGCCCTCCGAGAGTATCAACTCGAGCGGATGTTCAAGAGTCCGTTTCAGTTCCTTCAAAAATTTGGCTCCCTGCACACCGTCCAGCGCGCGATGATCGCAGGACAGGGTGATTTTCAGACGCCGGCCGACCCGTACCTTGTCCCCGTCCACGACCGGGACGTCCCGGATGGACCCGACCGCGATCGCCGCCGCCTGGGGCGGCATCAGCACGGCGATGAAGTTTTCCACGTCAAACATGCCGAGATTCGACACGGAAAACGTGGCCCCCGTGTACTCGTCGGGTTTCAGTTGACGGCCCCGCGCACGCTCGATGAGGGCATGGGCTTCAGCCGAGATCTCGGTCAGGGACTTGGCCCCGCAATCGCGGAGGACAGGTGAGATGAGGCCATCCTCCAGACCGACGGCAATCCCGATATCAATTGTCCCATGCTGGCGAATCACCTCTCCGGCATAGGACACGTTGATCTCGGGGTGGCGGGCCAGCGCCACCGCGACCGCCTTGAGAATCATGTCGTTCAGGCTGGGATGGTTGGGACGGACTTGTTTGAATTGGATGCGGAACCGCTCCGCCTCCTCCATATCAATCTCGGTGGTGAGGTAGAAGTGCGGGACCGGGGCTTTGCTCTGCGTCGTGGTCCTGGCGATGGCCTTGCGCATCTGGCTGAGCGGCCGATCGGTCGATCCAGAGGCAGGGACCCGGCCGGCCGCGGCGGCCTTGACGACATCCTCTTCGATGATGCGGCCGTCCGGTCCGGAGCCGGTCAATTTGGCCAGTTCAATCCCTCGTTCACGCGCAAGCGCTTTCGCCCGGGGCGAGGCTTTGACTTCACCAGGACGTGTGGGTCCGGTTGGCGCCCTCTCTGCAGCGGCAGCCGAGGCCTGGCCTTGGGGAGGCGCAGGTGACGGCTGAGGTCGGCTGGTCGGCGCGGAACCGGATGGCTGAGTCGGTTTTGGAGGGGCCGTGGCCTGGCTTGGAACGGAGGCCGCCTTGCCGATTGGTGCCGACGCGGCTTGCCCCGATACGACTGACTCGATGTCCTCATCGGGCTCCGCGATCACCCCGATCAACGCCCCGGACTTCACCGTCTCGCCTTCCGCCGCCAAGACCTTGCGGAGCACCCCGGAGGCAAAAGCCTCCAGGTCCATCACGGCCTTGTCGGTTTCGATCTCAGCGAGTACGTCGCCGGCCCCAACGGCCTCGCCCTCTTTCTTCTTCCACTTGAGGACAACCCCCTCTTCCATGGTGTCGGTCAATTTCGGCATGACGACTCGGCTGGCCATCTCTTATCCCCCATCTGTGTCGGTCCGGCTCACCGCCTGAAGAATTCCCCGACCCGCCTGAAGAATCCGCCTATCCCGGCCGGTTCCGCCATCGGGCGGGCGGGATCGGGATAATCCAGCCACGGTTCCTGGCTGCCCAGATACTGCGCGCCCCGAAAGGTGAGCTGGCTCCTGAGCTGGGTGTAGCCCCGGGCCTGGAGGTGGCGGATCAACTCAAGCAACGCCGCCTCTTTCGCCTCGCCGCTCTCACCGGCCATCTCGACCTTTTCATACCGGAGCGTGGCACGATACAGGCCACCCTCCTGCTGCAGGTCCACCGGGCGGCTAAACCCGCGTTCACGCTCATCCATGCCGGCCAACTGATATTTCTCGATCACCAGACCGAACATCGCCTCAAGAGGTTGCTTTCAGGATCCTGTTAAATGGCGCGGAACACCGCCAAAAGATCGCTCAGCGCGATCGTCTTGTTCCTCAAAACGGCGCGCTCAGACTTCACTTCAGCCAGGGCCGCAGATTTCTCTGCTCCCCCTTTCAGGCAGGAGGCCCCGAGGGACAGCACGCGGTCACACTCCTTCTCGACCTTCCCCTTCACGACCGGGTTCACGGAGAGAATCTCCATCATCTTGGCCCTCGTTGACGACAGGTGCGCCTGCATATCCTGCTCGGGAAACGAGTCCCGCGTCGCCTGGTCCAGGCAGCGATCCAGATATTGCGTGAGAAAGACGTAGAGGCGGACGAGGGTTTCGGTGATCTCGAGATGACTATGAGTTGAATTTTTTGCCGCCATTCAGAACTCCTTTTTACGATCCCTTTCCCACCAGACGTTTCACTGCCGCGATCACCCGTTCCTTATCGGGAATAGCGGCGTCTTCCAGCGGACGGCTGTAAGGCATCGGGACATCCTCTCCGGTCACCCGCACGACCGGCGCATCCAGATAATCGAAGGCCTCGGTATAGACGCTGTCGGCGATTTGGGCTCCCAGCCCGCAGAACCGCCAGCCCTCCTCTACGATCACCAGCCGCCCCGTTTTCTTGACCGAGTCGACGATGGTCGGCAGGTCGAGCGGCTTCAAGGTCCGCGGATCCACGATTTCGGCTTCAATGCCCTCGCGGGCAAGCTCCTTCGCAGCCTCCAGCGCCAGTAACAGCATCTTGGAATACGCTACGATCGTCACATCGTCGCCGGCCTGCTTCACTTCCGCCCGGCCGATGGGGATCGTGAGGTCTCCCTCCGAGACCTCCCCCTTCGTTCCATAGAGCAGTTGCGCCTCGATAAAGATCACCGTGTTGTGGTCACGGATCGCGCTCTTCAACAGACCTTTCGCATCCTCGGGTGTGGCCGGCGCGATCACCTTCAAACCGGGTACGTGGCAAAACCACGCTTCCAGGCTTTGCGAGTGCTGGGCCGCCAATTGGTGGGCAGCGCTGCCGGGCCCACGGATTACCATCGGCACGGACAACTGCCCGCCGGACATGTAGCGGACCTTCGCCGCATTGTTCACGATCTGATCCATGGCCAGGATCCCGAAATTGAAGGTCATCAGTTCCACGATCGGATGGAGCCCGGCCATGGCCGCGCCGATCGCCAAGCCGGTGAATCCGGCTTCGGTGATCGGCGTGTCCAGGACGCGCATGGCGCCGAATTCCTCCACGAAACCTTTGCTGACCTTGAAGGCCCCCTGATAGTGGCCGACTTCCTCCCCGATCAGGAAGACCCGGTCATCCCGGCGCATCTCCTCACGCATGGCTTGATTGAGGGCTTCGCGATAGGAAATCAGCACGTCCGACCTATTCCACCATCACATTGTCGTGGAGGGCGTCGCTCTCGGGGAAAGGGCTCTCGTCGGCAAATCGTACGGCGGCAGCCACGATTTCGGCCACCTCGCGCTCCACCGCCTTGAAGTCCGCATCAGTCGCGAGGCCCTTGTCCCGCATGTTCTGTTGAAGAAGGGTGAGCGGGTCGCGCTTCCGTTCCTCATCCACCTCCTCTTTCGTCCGGTAATGACCGTGCGCAGGGTCGGACATGGAGTGGCCAAGAAAGCGATAGGTCCTCGCTTCGACAAAGAACGGCCCTTGCCCTGCGCGTACTTTCCCGACCGCTTCCTGCATCAAGGACCGCACCGCCAGGACGTCCATTCCATCTACGAGGGCTGCCTCAATCCCATAGGAACGGGCGGTCCCGGTGACGGCGGAATAGAGCGCGATGCCGCGCAGATCCGGTGTGCCCATCGCATACCGGTTGTTTTCACAGATGAAGATTACGGGCAGCTTCCACAGGGCCGCCAGGTTCAGGGCCTCGTGGGCCTGCCCGCTCGGGAGAGCCCCTTCACCGAAGAAGCACAAGACCACTTGGTCGCGTTTCTGGTATTGAGCCGCGAAGGCCAACCCCGTCGCCAGCGGCAGATGCCCTCCTACGATGGCATACCCGCCCATGAAGTTCCGCGGCGCATCCACGAGGTGCATGGACCCGCCTTTGCCCTTGCACAGTCCGGTCGCACGACCGAAGAGTTCGGCCATCACCTGGCCCGGGTCGGATCCTTTCGCGAGGCAATGGCCGTGGTCCCGATAGGCGCTGATCACGTAATCGTCAGGCCGGAGGGCCGCAATCGCGCCGACGGCGATCGCTTCCTCGCCGATATATAGGTGCAGGAACCCCGCGATCTTGGCGAGGGCATACATCTCCGCCGATTTTTCCTCAAATCGCCGGATCAGGAGCATCTGACGGTACAGGGTGAGGAGATCTTCACGCAATTCCATGAAGACCCATTATGCAGGATGAGCGAAGGAGACTCAAGGAACGGTCGATCTCAGAGCAGGACTTTCACGTCTGCTCCCTCGACCTTCACCTCGTAGGTTTTCACGCAAGCCGATGGATTGTTCAGCGACTTTCCGGTCGTAACGCTGTACTGCCATCCATGCCAGGGACAGGTCACCGTGTCACCTTCCAGTTCCCCTTCTCCCAAGGGCCCGCCACGGTGTACGCAGGTATTGTCAATCGCGTGATACGTGCCCTCGACGTTGAACAGTGCGATCGCCTGCCCATTGACCTCTGCGACAATACCGCTGCCTGGCTTCACGTCAGCCGTCCCCGCGACCCTCACAAATTCGGCCATCATGCCTCCTCCGACTATTTGAACGATGCTGTTTCGCTCTTCCGGTTCTGCACAGGGGCCCGGCGGCATCACCCCATACCCATCGGCCCTTTGATCTTCTTGAGCAGGCTCTCCAGAGATGAGCCCGGCTGACCGTCGCCGCTCTGCTCCGGCGCGCGAATTCGTTTATCGAGAGCGGTGGCAATATCCCTGAATGCTTTCGCCTGGGGTGACTCAGGATCGGCGATCACGATGGGCAACCCGCTGTCGCCCCCGGCCCGAATGGCCGGATCGATGGGGATCCGGCCGAGAAACGGCACGCCGAGTTTCTCCGCAGCCCGCTCGCCGCCGCCGTAATCGAAGATGTCCGTCCGTTCCCCGCAATGTCCGCAGACGAAATAGCTCATGTTCTCGATGATACCCAGCAAGGGGACATTGACCTTTTGAAACATCATCATCCCCTTGCGAACATCATGGAGGGCCACTTCCTGTGGAGTGGTGACCGTGACTGCCCCGCAGAGGGGGATAAGCTGCGAAAGGGTGAGTTGGGCGTCACCCGTGCCTGGCGGCAAGTCAACCAGCAGATGGTCGAGATCGCCCCATAGGACATCACGGAAAAACTGCTGGATGGCCGTGTGTATCATGGGTCCGCGCCAGACGACCGCGGTGTCTTCGGGCACGAAGAAGCCCATCGAAATCAGTTTCACGCCGTGACTTTCAGCCGGCTCGATTTTGCCGTCCTTCTGTTCCGGTGGCTTCCGGACCCCCATCATTGTGGGAATGTTCGGCCCATAGACATCGGCATCAATGAGACCGACGGTTGCCCCGTTCAGCCGCAGCGCCACCGCGAGGTTCGCCGCAACCGTGGACTTCCCGACCCCGCCCTTGCCGCTGCTGATCGCGACGACGTACTTGACGCCCGGAATGAGATCGCTCTTCGCCTGACCGCCCCCCTGGGCCGTATTCCCGGGGTTCACTTCTCCCATGAACAGGTCCTCCTTAACTGATCCAACCCACCGCTCCCGCAACCGCTCTTCGGCGTTCTTCAACTCACTTGCGTGGCGAACTTTTTCCGGGCACGGCCCACGAGCGGGGACGGGCGGGATTCGCGGTTGCTCGTAATCACCGAGTCAAGAATCTCGCCGCAAATGATGCAACGCCAGCCCTTGAATTGCAAGGAGCCGGTGTCATCGTTCAGATCTTCGAAGATACCTTCAACCATTACCCCATTGCACCGTGGACATTGCATATCTCCCTCCTTCCTCGGGGTCACTCACACCCCGGCTCAGGACTACCGCCGATGAACGGAGACCTCCTTCTTCCAACGACGTAACTCCAGCCGTGCGCCGGAGCGAGCAATGACCAGTCTCATCTGGCAGCCGGGGCACAGGAGCACATCCCCCTCTTTGGCCGAGGGCTCCAGAATCACCATCCGGAGGCACTGAGGGCAACTCCCTCTTTTCAACCGCTCCAACGACAGCACCGCTTCCTTGGCCGGCATTGATGCCACATATCGAGCCAGTTCTGCCAGTTGACCGACGCAATCGATGTGCCACAGTCTGAAACCTAATTATGACTTATAAATTAGTTAGTTATATAATCGTCAGCGGTTCCTGCGATAACGCGCCGTTTCAATCTGGAACGTATAACAATGACAGATTGCAGAAACAGAATGCAACCATTCATTTTTTATTACAATTTAACTGCTTCTAAAAGGAAACGGGGGATGTACTAAACTGACACGTCTTTGGTGGGGGCGATCTTCAGCCGGCGGAGTTTTCGCCAGAGAGTGGAACGACTGATTCCCAACTGCTCGGACGCGCTCTTATAGCGCCATCCGTTCTTCTCGAGCACCTTGAGAATAGTTTCCCGCTCAAGCCCCCGTAAGGAACCCAAGGTGACAGGATCGTTGGGCAGCGGGCGGTGCTGTTCCTGGATGTCCTTCGGCAGATGATCGAGGCGGATCACCTCGACTTCGCAACAGACGAAGGCGTGCTCAAGGATATTCTGCAATTCCCGAATATTCCCCGGGTAGGCGTAGGTCTTCAGGACTTGTAGCGCTTCGGGCGAGACTTGCCTGATCTTCTTACCCAGTTCACGGTTGAACTTTTCCAGGAAGTGCTGGACCAGGAGCGGGATGTCCTCCATGCGCTCGCGTAGCGGGGGCAGGTCGATGGGAAATACATGGACCCGGTAGTAGAAGTCCTCGCGGAAGGTGCCCTTCTTGACGGCCTTGCCGAGATCGCGATTGGTGGCGGCGACGACCCGCACGTCAACCTTGATCGTCTTGGTCCCTCCAACGCGCTCAAACTCTTCCTTCTCCAGCACTCGCAGCAACTTGACTTGCGTGGCGAGAGTTACTTCCCCGATCTCGTC
>Ga0187893_10011251_pt1 | contig 13062 bp, 14 predicted proteins | sample MA1701074metaG_FD_139574 | JGI IMG/M metagenome (GOLD analysis project Ga0187893, IMG submission 139574) | White microbial mat communities from a basaltic lava cave in the Kipuka Kanohina Cave System on the Island of Hawaii, USA - MA170107-4 metaG ...
TGCGCAGTATGAGTGAGATTGCGGGCAGTGCGGTTATGCTTATTGCAGGCCAGTACCTGGGCAGCCCTAACAGTGGCAAAGGTGTTTTGCTGGGTGGTATCAGCGGCATTCCGCCAACAAAAGTTATCATCATTGGTGCAGGTGTAGTAGGGGAGTTTGCAACAAGAACTGCACTGGCGATGGGCGCTTCTGTAAAAGTGTTTGATAACAATGTGTATCGCCTTAAACGTCTGCAGAATAATCTTGGTGTGCGTGTATGGACAAGTGTAATGGAGCCGCGCATTCTTGCCAAGCAGTTAAAGACCTGCGAAGTTGCGGTTGGTGCATTAAGTAATGAGAGTGGCCGCAGCCCGATTGTGGTTACCGAAGAAATGGTAATGGCTATGCGCCCCGGCAGTATTATTATTGATGTAAGTATAGACCGGGGTGGCTGTTTTGAAACCAGTGAAATAACCACGCACCAGCACCCTACTTTTGAAAAGCATGGTGTTATTCACTATTGCGTTCCCAATATACCAAGCGGATTCGCACGAACCGCAAGCCATGCCATCAGCAATGTGCTTATGCCTTTGCTTTTAGATGCCAGCGATGAAGGCGGGCTTGATGAAATGGTATGGCACAATTTTAACCTGCGCCATGGCGTGTATATGTACAAGGGTCATCTCACCAATTTTTATATAAGCCAGCGTTTTGATCTTAAATACACAGATCTTAATTTGCTTATTGCCAGCAGAAGATAAATTTTTATGCGACCGGCTTATGATTTTCATGGCGTCGCCTGTTGTGTCACTCACTTGTACGTTCTGTTTTCATGGCGACTTTTTCATCCATTAAGCTTAATTTGTCAAAAGCAGCAATAGCGGTTTTTGTTCCTTTAATTTTATTTCCTTTTCTATTGAGCAGGTTTTGGAGATGAAGGCGGAAGAAATTTATTTCCATACATTTGAGCCAATGAAATCCAGCCATATATTTTTTCTTTTGCTTACTGCTATTGGCAGTTTTTTTATTTCCTGTAAGAAAACAACTTTTACCACCAGCCCCAATGCATTGTTATTTACTTCAGAAGACGCGTTGCATTTTGATACAGTTTTTACAACAGTTGGATCAATTACCCAGTCGTTTAAAATATTTAATGCCAATGATCAAAAACTGCGCATCAGCAATATTGAACTGGCAGGCGGCAGCAGTTCCGTTTTTAAAATAAATGTAGATGGCACAACAGGAACAGCTTTCAGCAACATTGAAATTGCACCGAATGACAGTATTTATGTTTTTGTAGCGGCTACAATAGATCCCGGTAACAGCAGCAATCCATTTTTTATACAAGACAGCATACAGATTGAATATAACGGCAACCAAAAAATTGTGCAGTTAGACGCTTATGGACAAAATGCCAATTTCTTAACCAATGCAAAAGTCACAAAAGATACTGCCTGGAGCAATGAATTGCCTTTTATAATATTGGGTGGTTTAACGATAGAAGAAGGCAATACGCTTACTATAGAAAAAGGAACAAATATTTACGCTCATGCCGGCGCAACTATTACAGTAAATGGTACATTAAAAGCCATTGGCGAAAAATATGACAGTACAAGGATCATTTTCCGCAATGACAGGTTAGATGATTATTACAAAGACTTACCCGCAAGCTGGCAGGGAATGGTTTTTACAGAAAGCAGTATCAGCAATGAACTTAGTTTTGCTTCAATATTAAATGCCACCAATGCAATTGTTGTGCGCAACCCATCTGCAAACAGCAACCCGAAACTAACCATGCAGCAAAGCATTATTGATAATGCGTCAAATGCAGGATTATATGGCATATACAGCAGCATTGACGCGGTCAACTGTCTTATCAGCAATTGTACGGAGAATATAAAAATAGTTGCCGGCGGCAATTATAATTTTAATCATTGTACAGTAGCTGCTTACAGTAACTTATTTTTAACCCATGATAATCCCGTACTTTCCATAACAGATATTGATGACAATAATCAGATTTTTCCTTTAACTGCAAATTTTGCCAATTCTGTTTTTTATGGAGATGATGGTATTGTTACCGATGAAATAATCCTGCAGCAAACAGGCAGCAATATTTTTGATGTAAGTTTTGAAAATGTGTTGTACAAAGGAAATACAGCAAACGGCAATTTTATTAATTCTATTCAAAACACCGACCCGCTTTTTGTAACCGTTGACGCATTTGAGAATATTTTCAATTTCCTGTTGCAGGAGAATTCTCCATGCATAGACGCAGGAAAGAGTACAGGCACAATGATTGACTTAAATGGAAATGAAAGAGATGCAAATGAGGATATTGGTTGCTACGAGTATAGACAATAAACTCACGCAGAGAACGCTGAGAGCGCAGAGAATAGCTTTTGTATTTTTATCTCAGCGAACCCTGCGTACTCTGCGTGACACCTTTCCCTAAAAACTTTACATCCCTGTTACAGCAAACCTTTTTACATTTACACTGTTATTGCTAACATATTCACTTCAAAATAATATTTACAATGAAAATGCTCGTAACTTCTTTGCTTTTTGTAGCCTGTACTGCTGCAACAGGAAAAAACAATAATGACATGAACACAACGCTGAAAACTGCAACTGCCGCTAAAACCATTTATGATTTTTCCATCAAAGCATTAGATGGTGGCACAATTGATTTCTCCCAATACAAAGGCAAAAAAATTCTTATCGTTAACACAGCTTCCAAATGTGGTTTTACACCACAGTATGAAGGCCTGGAAAAATTATATGAAGCGCATAAAGATAAACTGGTAATTATAGGTTTTCCGTCAGATAATTTTGGCGGCCAGGAATATGGCGATGACAAAGAAATAGCTGCCTTCTGCAAAAAGAATTTTGGCGTTACATTCCCGCTTACCACAAGGGTTGATGTAAAAGGAGATAACATAACACCTGTTTACAAATACCTCTGCAGCAAAAGCGAGAATGGTGTATTGGATGCAACTATATCCTGGAACTTCAACAAATTCATTATTGATGAAAATGGGAACCTGCTGGCGCACTTTGACAGTAAGGTTACACCGGATAGTGAAGAGTTGCTGAAGTATATAAATTAAGAATCTGCAATTATAAAAAGAAGTGGTTCTGAATTCAGACCCACTTCTTTGTTTACACAACAAATTCCTCCACATTTCCTTTTGTAATTATATGTGTTTCCGCACCCGGGTAGTTATCAATAAATGTTTGCGGGAACCTTGCTCTTGCCTTCTCATTCCATTTGCACTCAAAAGCTGTCATTTTTTTATTTGTTTCTTCTATCAAATCAATTTCCTGTTGTTGTGTGGTACGCCAAAAATACTGATCCGCATCAATGCCATTGTAGCGCAGATATTTCAACCGCTCCGCTATAAAAAAATTCTCCCATAAAGCGCCGGTATCTGTTCTTGTATGAAGCGCATTGAAATTATTAATGATGGCATTGCGTATACCACAATCAAAGAAATAAACTTTCTTACCTTTCTTTATTTCATTCCGCACATTCCTGTTGAGCGCCGGTAAGCGGAATAACACAAATGCTTTTTCCAGCAGGTCAATATATTTTTCTACTGTTCCTTTATCAGCGCCTACTGTTTGCGATAGCTCATTATAATTTACTTCGCTGCCAAGCTGCAATGCCAAAGCCTTCAATAATTTTTCCAGCAAGACGGGTTTTTTAATTTGCTCCAGCGTAAGCAGATCTTTATACAGGTAACTGTTGGCCAATAACTTTAATAATTCTTGTTCCTGGCCCTGTTTGGTTACAATCTCCGGGTAATAACCATAGATCAGTCTTTGTTCCAGCAAACGTTTTTCATCAAGCAACCCATGATGGTCCACCATTTCTTTAAAACATAATGGATACAACATAAATTCATACTTTCTTCCTGTAAGCGGTTCGTTTACTTTATTCGATAATTCAAAAGCCGATGAACCCGTAGCAATTATTTGTATATCATTTAACTGATCTGTAAATAATTTGAGGGTTAACCCGATATTTGAAATGCGTTGCGCTTCATCAATAAATACGATCTTATTTTCTCCTGCCAATACTTTCAGCCTGGCCGAAGTTGTATTGGTAAGTATTTCCCTTACATCTGCTTCATCTCCATTCAGGTAAAGAAAGTTTTGCTTTTTTTCTTTAAGAAAATCTGCTACCAGGGTAGATTTACCGCATTGCCGTGGCCCGAAAAGCAATAGTGCTTTGCCCTTAAACATTCTTTCCCCGATATTTTTTTCCAGTATTCTTTTTATCATATTTTTCGATTACAATCACTAAAATACATAATATTTTTCGATTACAATCGAAAATAAGTATAATAATTTTCGATTAATTACAAATAATCATAGTTTTAGTTTCATTCCTGATGGAAAAACCAACATTGCAACCCCTTCTCAACTCCTCTTTAGGCCTGCCCGGTTGAGTCTATTCAAGGAGTGGCATTGGGGGCATCTCCTTATCTTCGCCCCATGCTTTTTCAACACATCATCGGCCAACATACCACCAAGCAGCAACTCTGCGAAATGGTACAAAACAACCGCCTTAGCCATGCATTATTATTTCTCGGCAAGGAAGGTTGCGGTGCCTTGCCAATGGCATTGGCTTTTGCGCAATATGTAAGCCTGAACCCGCATACAAAAACTGTAACCAAAGAAGCAACTGCCTCTTTATTCGGCGATGCTCCTGAAGAAAAAACAGCAACCATTCCATCAACACCGGCAGCAGCTGATGACTTTATGGAAAAGCACCCGGCTTACAGCAAGGCATCAAAATTTGTTCATCCGGATATTCATTTTTCCTATCCGGTTATTCCAAAGAAAAGTGGTGATAAACCAAAAAGTACTGACTATATTACCGAATGGAGAGAATTTATAACGCTGCATTCCTATGGCAATGTTTATGACTGGCTGCAGTTCATTGGCGCAGAAAACAAACAAGGCAATATAACAGCGGAAGAATGCAACGATATCATCCATAAACTCAACCTCAAAAGTTTTGAAAGCGAGTATAAAATTCTCGTCATGTGGATGCCCGAGTATCTCGGCAAAGAAGGCAATAAACTTTTAAAGCTCATAGAAGAACCACCGGCCAGCACTTTATTTATTTTGGTTGCAGAAAATGAAGAACAAATTCTGCCCACCATCTTATCCCGCTGTCAGCTCGTAAAAATTCCATTACCCGAAACCTCAGAAATTCAGGAAGCACTTATACAAAGAGCAGGGGCAACAGAAGATGTGGCTTTACAAACCGCGGCAATTGCCGAAGGCAATTACCGCGAAGCACTGCAGCTGCTCCAGCATTCAGAAGAAGACTGGATAAGCCTGCTGAGCGACTGGCTTAAATTCGTCATCCGCGGTATGCTGCCCGACCAGGTAAAATGGATAGACGACATCAGCAAACTTGGCCGCGAAAAACAAAAACAACTGCTCCTTTACTTCAACCATTTACTCGAACAGGGCATCCGCCTGCGTGTAATGGGCGATGGCCTCCCCATCTCCGCCAAAGAAAAAGACTTCGCACAGCGCATCAACAAGATTACATCGGTAAGCCAGCAGCAGGTCATTATAGAAGAGCTCGACAAAGCCACCTGGTACATAGAGCGCAACGCCAATGCCAAAATGCTCTTCCACGCTTTAACAATCAAAATGTACCACATCATTCAGGATAAAGCCCTATTTTTGACAGATTGAGGAAGAAAGCTTTTTGTGAGCAGCGCAGCAATTTGGGCGTGCTGTATAAGCATATTAATGTTGTGTTTTTATTTTTTATGAGCCCGGCATTTCCTGACTGACTTTTAATTTTTTCTTTTGTGGTCAGGCAGGGTTTTTCATGGCATCGCCTGTTGCGTCGCACTCTTGTACTGTTGAACATGTCTGAACCATGATTTATAAGATTTGAATGATTAACAGGAATAAATACAATCATAAAAATCCCAATAATCCACCCAAATCCTGGTTCTGACAATTGCTCAATAAAGAACAAAGCGTACAAGTGAGTGACACAACAAAAGCTTAATAGCATTACCACTGCCTGCCACATAAAAATTTCCTCCGCAAAAAAAAATCATTAAATCAGAGATCTAAAAATCAGAGATACTATGGGCTGTGGAAGTTGCGGAACAGGAAAACCTAACGGATGCAAAAGCAATGGCGGCTGCAGCACCGGCGGATGTAACAGGCTGAATGTGCACGACTGGCTGATGAACCTGCCATTCAGTGACCCTGAAAGCACCTGCAAAATAATTGAGGTGAGTTTTAACCAGGGCAGCCGCAAAGAATTTTTCAGGAATAATACGCTGCAATATTTTGAAAAGGGCGAATACATAACCGTGGAAGGTGTTAGTGGTTTTGATGTGGGGGAAGTAAGCCTGAGCGGTGAACTGGTGCGCCTGCAAATGAAAAAGAAGGGGGTAGATGAAATGAACCCCGACCTGAAAAAAGTATTGCGCCGCAGTACGGAAAAAGATATTGAAATACACCTGCATAATAAAGGCAGGGAAAAAGCAGCGCTGGCACGCAGCCGCTCTATTGCCATACAGTTGAATTTGCAAATGAAACTGATAGAAGTGGAAATTCAGAGCGACGGTAAAAAAGCAACTTTCTTTTATACTGCAGAGGACCGTGTGGATTTTCGTGAAATGATAAAAATTTATGCATCGGAGTTTAAGGTAAAAGTAGAAATGCGCCAGATAGGCATAAGGCAGGAAGCGGGAAAAGTGGGCGGAATTGGCAGTTGTGGCCGTGAACTTTGCTGCAGTACCTGGCTCACCGATTTTAAAAGTGTGACCACTACAGCTGCACGCTACCAAAATCTGTCCATTAATCAAACTAAACTAAGCGGCCAGTGCGGCAGGCTTAAATGTTGTTTGAATTATGAGCTGGATACTTACTTAGATGCGCTGCAGCATTTCCCCAATAACGCTGAAGCGTTACAAACAACCAAAGGCACGGCAACACTTATTAAGAAAGATATTTTCAAGAACCTGATGTGGTATATACTGCCCGGCAGCGGTATGCAATACCCGTTAACCATTCAGCGTGTAAAAGATATTCTGCGCAGCAACAGCCGTGGTGAAGCTGTGGATGAATTAAAACCTGTTGATCTTAGCAGCAGCAAGACCACAGAAGCGGAACATGCATTTGTGGATGTGGTGGGCCAGGTTAGTTTGCGCAGTTTGGAAAAAACCAGCAAACGCAATTTCGAAAAAAGCCAGCGGGAAAAAGATACCAGCAGGCCGCAACAGCCACCGCAAAGAGAAAATAAGCCGCAGATTAACCGTCCGGATAACAGGCCCAACAGGCCGCAACCTGATAACCGCAGGCCACAACAGGGGCAACAACCCGGTGGAGACAGAAGAAATGAGAACAGGCCCAAACCAAATTTTCAGCCGAAGCGGCCGCCGCAGCAGGGGCCACAGGGTGGAGAGAAAAAATAAGATGATGATGGTATCGTGGTATCGCCAAAGGCGATAGAATATAGCTGCGAAACGGGACGTTTCGCAGAGCGAAGAATAAATTTTAGAATGAAAACGCGCCGCGAAGCGGCGCGTTTTCACTTTTGTCTAAATCATTCGTATGCAAAAGAACTTACTTATAATTTTTGTCTCCTCTGTTTGTAGTTTAATATTTATTAGATGTTCTTACAATGAAACTCAGGAAAATTTAGACACATGGGTAGGTAATTACAGTTACGAAGAAGAACCTGTTAAATCAATTGCTGGTTATCCTATGGTTATGGTTTGGAAATTTTCTATCACTAAAGAAAGCGATTCGATAAATGGGATTTTGGAAATTAATGGTCAACAAACTTATATAAAGGTATTAACAGGAATAACCGGCGACAGTAATAAGATTGCAGTTACATATAATAGTGTTATAGATGGTTTTAACAAAGGTCTTGAAAAAGGTGATACTCTATTTACCTTATCGAAAAATGGTAATGAATTAAGTACCAGTTGGTTCACTTTACAATCACAATTACTCGAAAGATCAGCTAAAGAATGTACTTGTTTCGTTGAAATTAGAGACTAAAATCTCCTGTTTTCTTTTATCTTGCACCCAACCCTATCATCTCTCCAGCATGAAAAAATTATTTCTCTGTTTTATTATTCTGCTAAGTTTATCAGCCTGCAAAAAAGACTCATCACAATTATTGGTTGGCCGCTGGGATTTTACCAAGTTTGAAATGCCCGGCATGCCGGAATTTCTTTACGAGATAAAACAAACTGGTGATGATAACGACCTTGCCATGAAAAAGTTTTTGTTAAGCAGCAAACTTATCCTGCGTAAAGACAGCAGCTTCGATCTTGTAATGCTGAAACAATACATTCATGGTAGCTGGCAATATGATGCAGCAAGTAAAAATATTTTTCTGAAAGACAGTTCAGCATCAAAGCTTGACATGGCCATCCGTGCAGACAGTGTAAACGCAAACAAATTAATTTTTGATCTTGACCAGTTTGCACTCAATAAACTGGTTAACCTGCATGCAGCTTATGACAATGCATATTATTTACTGCGGGATAAATCTTACTGCCAGTTTTATCTTGATGCGGATAAAGACAGATACACAAACTTAGAGGATGATCCTTACAGCATTGAGAACAACAGGTGGCGGGTAAAGCCATTTAATGCTGAAACAGAACAACAGCTAAAGGAACGTGTGCTCAATCATCTTGATTTCTGGGAAAATTTATTTACCGATGCACAGGAATTTGAAAGACCATATATTTCTTATGAATGGTTCGATTCGCCGCTTGTTGTTGCTGTAAACGGCGTACAGCTTGACTTTTATGATGAGCACAAAAAAGAATGGGATCAGAACTTCTGCGATTCCGTGGATGCAGGCAGGGCTTACCAGATGATGCGCAAATGTTTCAGTAAGAAATTAAAGTTTATGCAAACGGAGAATAAATACAAACGCCATGAAGATGTAATAAAGCACTTGAGGGCAAATTATGTGGAAGGAAACGGAATTAAAACTGCTCAATAAATTAACCGTAAAACCTGAAATTTTTAACTTTTGACTTCTTACATTTCACTTTCTTCCCGCTCATGCTTTTCAATAATAATTTCGTCTTCCTTTACAGAAGTTTTTACTTCTGCCTGCTGATGATCTAATGAATCTTTATTCTCTACTTCTATCTGCTGTATAAACACAGCATAAGAGTTTGGATAAATATGCGTACCCATATATTGTGCATACACTTTTGTAAATGCTGCGCCGAAATAAAGAATAGTAGCGGAATAATACACCCACAATAAAATAATCACCAGTGAACCCGCAGCGCCATAAGAACTGCTTATATTGCTTTTGCCAAGATAGTAACCGATTGCAAATTTGCCCAGCATAAAAAGTATGGCTGTTGTAAAAGCACCGGCTCTCACTGTTTTCCAGTGGATCTTTGCATCGGGTAATACTTTGAAAATAATACCAAACAAAAAACTGATGGTAATAAACTGCAATAAAATATTTACACCATATACAATATATACTTCAGCGCCTGGAAACATTTCTACCAGCCTTTCTACCAATAAACCTAATATAGCATTTACAAAAAGTGATACCATTAAGATAAAACCCAGCGTTACAACCATGGAGAAACTTAGCAGGCGGTTAACAAGTATCTTCAGCCAACCCTTGCGTGGCTTGGCTTTCAGCCGCCATATAAGATTAATGGAATCCTGTATTTCTGCAAATACGCCTGTTGCGGCAAATATCAGTGCAATGCCACCCACTACAGATGCCCAGCTAATGTCATCCGATACCGTTGCGTTTTTTATCAGTTCCTGTATCTGCAGTGCAGCGCTGCTGCCAACAAAAGATTGTATCTGTTCATATACTTTCCCTTCAATGGCATCGCGGCCAAGAAAAATATCACAAAGTGTTATAATAACTATCAGCATTGGCGCAATGGAAAAGATAGTATAGTAAGCCAGTGCAGCACTCATGCGGGTAATTTTAAGATCGCCAAAATCTTTGAATGTTTGCTTTAGTATCTGCCATATATCTTTTACAGATGCACCCATAATATCAAATTATTGCATGTAAATAAAAGTAATTATTGTACCGGCATTTGCGCTTCGTGGCATCGCCTGTTGCGTCGCAATCACTTTATCTTTCTGTACATTATTCATCAGTTGCATCCCCAAGTTTTTCATTATTCCTGTGCCTGTCAGCATCGCGGATGTTTTTCTTTTCAAAATTTTTTTGCAATGCTGAAGTAAGATCCACACCGGTCTGGTTGGCAAGACAGATCAACACCCATAATACATCAGCCATCTCGTCGGCCAGGTCTTTTCCTTTATCGCTTTCCTTAAATGACTGTTCACCATAAGTACGCACCATCAGCCTTGATAACTCTCCTACTTCTTCCATTAATATGCCAAGATTGGTCAGCTCGCTGAAATAGCGCACACCAACAGTTTTTATCCAGTTGTCTACGTTTGTTTGGGCTTGTTGTATAGTCATAAGATTCAATTTTAAAACACGAATTACAGGGCACGAATTACACGAATTAGAAAACAATACGTTTAGATACAAATGATTTCTCTCCAAAGTTTACAATAATACCGAGATGTATTCCTGAAGCTTTTAAATAATTGATGGTTTGGGAAACAAAATTGTTAACAATCATAGAAGAAGCCTTTACTTCAAGTATAATCTTGCCATCAATTACAAAATCTGCATAATATTTATGCGGAAGTATAATCCCCTTATATTCTATGTCATATCGCTTTTCCCGAATGAAAGAAATACCTGCATTGGCTAATTCTATTTCAAGAGCATCTTTATAAATAATTTCTTTAAAACCCATACCCAATTGCCTGTGCACTTCCATACACCAACCGATAATTTTATAAGATTCTTCTTTGTAAAGTATATCTGTCATACAAATAATTCGTGTTCCAAAATTCGTGGCTCTAAATTTACTCTCTATTCTTCGTATCAATCACTATCGTCACCGGCCCGTCATTCAGCAATCTCACCTTCATGTCTGTGCCAAATATGCCGGTGTGTATTTTTTTTCCAAGTTCAGCTTCTAATTGCGCAATCATTTTTTCATACATGGGTACGGCAAAATCCGGTTTGCTTGCTTTTATATAAGATGGCCTGTTTCCTTTTTTTGTTGAGGCATGAAGGGTAAACTGGCTTACCAATAAAATATCACCGTCAATATCTTTTACGCTTACATTCATTACACCATCTGCATCATTGAATATGCGCAGGTTTACGATCTTACTGCTCAGCCATTGAATATCTTCATTATTGTCTGCATCTTCAATTCCTAACAGTACAAGCAGGCCATTGCTAATACTTCCGGCAATATTCCCATCCACTGTAACTGATGCTTCTGAAACCCTTTGTATAACTGCTCTCATAACACGAATTACACAAATTTTCCCGAATTTCATGCTGTAAACAAAAAACTAATCGTGTCAATTAATATAAATAGTGAGATTATCTTTCAAACAGCCCGCAGCGGGGGTAAAGGCGGGCAAAATGTAAACAAGGTAGAAACCATGGTAGAAGGCCGCTGGCATGTTGCCAATTCAGCTCTTGTAACAGAAGAACAAAAACAGTTAATACTTCAAAAGCTTGCTTCCAAAATAACAACGGATGGCTATCTGCTGGTAAAATCTCAAACAGAAAGAACGCAATTGGGCAATAAAGAACAGGTTATCAAAAAAATGAACCAGCTTATCGTGCATGTATTGGTCAAAAAGAAATCACGCATTGCCACCAAGATACCTAAAGCAGTAAAAGAAAAAATATTGGAGCACAAAAAACAAAAGGCGCAGGTTAAGGAAGGCAGGCGTAAACTAAAACCGGGCGACTATTAAGTTACCCGGTTATGATTATAAATATTTCATTATTGTCCGGTAAAAATGTCATTGCCTGGGCTTTAGCCCAGGTTAGCCGGACAATAATGTAAATATTTATTGCTTTTTCGTTTTTAATTTCAGCAACTGTTCATTAAGATTTATGATCTGCAAAGAATCGTTACTGATGGTACTTTCCAGTTCTGATTTTTCTTTCAGCAGATCATCTAATTTTTTCTTTCGCTTATCCATGTCTTTATTTACTGAAGCCAGTTGCGTGTATAGTTTATACTGTTCAAAATAATTTGTTTGCAGGTAAGATGCAAACTCTTTTAAAACGCCCCAGGCTTCTTTATCGCTTTCTGAATAAAAATTACCCGTGCCTTTTCCAACTGTTATGTAAACAAGCGCGGCATCTTTACCTTTTTGTTTTTTATTTTCTACTACAAAATAGTAATCGAGGTAATCATGGCCGCCTTCCACTTTTGCCCTTTTAAACAGCATATAGCCCATTGATTTTTTTATAATAAAACCCTTTCCTTTTTCTTTTTCAATATGCATGCTGTCGAAATAGCTTTCAATGGCGGCTTCAGCTTCAGAACCACTCAAATCGCTTTCTATTACCACAGCCGGGCGTATGGTGGTATCAATGGTGGTGCGGCTTTCGCGTACCTGTGCGGCAGCAGTAATGCATAAGGCAAGTGTAACGAATACGGATAGTGTTCTTTTTGTCATAAGCATAAATTTTCGGCAGAAAGATAACAACATCTTTAAAAGCCGTTGATAAAAACTTTTTCACATATTTGTAATAAAGTTCTTCGCACTGCTGCCCAATGGGCCGAACGATAAACGTAATGCGACGCAACAGACGACGCTATGAAATACTGTGGCCGGTATCATAAAAATAATTTCAGACAGGTTTTTAAACCTGCAGCTTGCACCACCTGCCGGATTCTGCGCATAACATTCTTTTATAATTTTCTAACCTGCCACAATGAAAAAACTAACAGTACATTTGCGTGAAATATTTCCAGGTTGAGCAGTATAAAAAAATTAGCGGGGCAAACTCTCTGGTATGGCGTTAGCAGTATTGCAGCAAGGTTTATTAACTACCTGCTTACACCCTATCTTACTTATTCGGCTATTATTTCCACGGCAGATTATGGCAAAATGAGCGCCGTGTACGCGGCCATTCCCATTTTCAATATTGTGTTTGCGTATGGTATGGAA
>Ga0187893_10011252_pt1 | contig 13061 bp, 11 predicted proteins | sample MA1701074metaG_FD_139574 | JGI IMG/M metagenome (GOLD analysis project Ga0187893, IMG submission 139574) | White microbial mat communities from a basaltic lava cave in the Kipuka Kanohina Cave System on the Island of Hawaii, USA - MA170107-4 metaG ...
TAGTCTAGCGCCTAGAGTCCCGAGTTGAGAGTCGAGAAAGTTGGAACAATGATCCTTGTTCGCCCCGAGAAGCCCAACGATGATGAAGGGTTGCATCATGAAGATCTGCCCACAGTGTCAGACAGAATATGACGACACAAGAAACTTCTGTCGTCACGACGGAACTCTTCTCAAAACGCAACAGGCCAACGAGAACACCTCACAAATAGGCGATCTGACCTGCCCACAATGTGGCAAGCTCATGCAAGTAAGTGAGCCATTCTGCGGTTACTGCGGGGCAAAATTTGAGGGCGCTCTCCAATCCCCCGTCGATCAGGAGAATCTCTTCTCTCGTTCTGTACGCCAAATCCGCACGGTAGTCACGGAGTACTATCAACAACTCTCTCCGGAGAAGAGAGAATTTCGCAAAGGTATTGTTCTGGGATTCGGGTCAGCCCTTCTTATTACGTTGAGCATTGCCGGCTATCAGAAATTTCAGGAGAACCCTCAAGCACCAGCATCCCAGCAAATGCCAACCGCCGCCGAACAAACCGCTCCAGGTCCTTCTCCTCAAGGTCAGGTTGCCGCTTCCTCTTTTACAAGAACACTCCCAGGCTCGGACGTCCCCAACCTTCCAGCGGCAACACCTCCTGTCGTCTCTGGTTCCTTAGGACAATCACCAGGGGGACCAGGAATGTTTCCTCCACCAACTCAGCCGTCGGCTGGGGAAACAAGTGGGGCTTGGCCCCCTTCGTCTGTTCCTCCACAGATGTCAACCGGTTCCGGCCAAAGCTTGCCGCCTTCCTTTCCCCCTGGAGGGGCAGGACCGTACTCTCCACCAGGACACCCATATGCTGGAGATACAAGTCCAGAAAGACAACTCTCCGATGCGCCTGGAACGTCTCCTCTTCAGGAGCAATATTACGCCAGAGCAACGATCCCTGAGCCGCAAGAGGTTGAAGTGCCCGTGGGAACGTACCGCGTGACGACTTCCACTCCGCTTCGTAGCGAACCGTACGATGACGCCTCTGTCGTGACACAGCTCAAACCCGGAGTAAGGGTGCAAGTCGTTGGGAGTGTCGGAGAGTATATGGAAGTCCACTCTAAAAAGGGCAGAGCCCCTGGGTACGTGCTGAAAAATCACGTTGTTCTTGTCCAGCGGGAACAGTAAGGCAAGGAGTGCTCTTCTGGGGGGAATTATGGCAACTGCGCAGGAACGATCGCTTCAGGTTAACGGTAAAAACATCCAGCTCTTCGAGGGAGGAGAAGGCCCACCCCTACTCTATCTACATGGCGCAGGCACGTTCTGGTGGATGCCTATCCACGACCTGCTCTCGCGTTCCTTCCATCTCTATCTGCCCGTTCACCCTGGCTTTGGCAACTCAGAAGGTGGAGAAGATATCGAAGAGATTGCGGACCTCGTGTTTCACTATACCGCCTTCCTTGACACCCTGGGAATCGCCAAAGTCTTTGTCGTGGGCTTGTCTCTCGGTGGGTGGGCTGCAGTCGAATTAGCCTTGCGGCGGCCTGATCGGGTTGATCGCCTCGTTTTAGTGGACGCGGTGGGCCTACGCGTGGAAGGCGCACCAACGGCCGAGTTCTTCATGGCCACCCCTGTACAGCTCCGCTCACTGCTCTTTGCACGGCCAGACTCAGCTCTGGCTCGCACTTTGGTCCCAGATTCCCCACCTCCTGAACGCCTAGAGATGGCGCTGAGAGGCCGGGAGGCTGCAGCCCGGCTATTATGGAATCCCCACTTTCATCAACGCAAGCTGCACAACCGACTTTCCCTTATCAAGGTACCAACGCTGATCGTTTGGGGCAAAGAAGATCGCCTGATTCCTTTGACCCACGGCCAAGCTTTTGCAGAACGCATTCCCGGTGCCCGACTAGTCGGGCTGGATGGCTGTGGTCACCTCCCACCGTTTGAACAACCAGAGTCTTTTGTGGCAACAGTGTTGCCGTTCTTACAGGGGAAAGAGTAATTGAGTTCATGAGGGTCAGTAAAGTGTACGAAGAAGCAATCCCAGTAGGATCAACAAACTCAAGAGACTCAATAGACCCAACAGACCTGAAGACGCAAATAAGGGGGACCGATGCAATTCGTCGCTTTTCACCTTATGCCGTGGCCGCATTTACCTGATGATTTCGAAGAGCGGTACGAGTCCGCCTGGATTACCTGCCCTAACAGCCTCTACGATCCCAAAGAAGGGAATGTTCTCTACAATCGCTACCTCGACGAGTTGGAGTACGCCGAGCAATTAGGGTTCGATGTCATTGGCGTCAACGAACATCACCAAAACGCCTATGGCATGATGCCCTCGCCCAATATCATGGCAGCTTGTCTGGCGCGGCGGACCTCGCGGGTGAAGCTGCTCGTCTTCGGCAACGCTTTGCCCTTGTATGACCATCCACTGCGGGTAGCCGAAGAGATCGCTATGCTCGATGTGATCAGTGGCGGTCGGGTCATCTCCGGCATGGTCGTCGGGCTAGGAGCGGAAGCATACAGCTACGAAGTCAACCCAACACTCTTCCGGGAGCGCTTCCGCGAGGCGCATGATCTCATCATCCGTGCGTGGACCGAAGACGGTCCGTTTCACTTTCAGGGTAAGCACTACGACTTCCGCTTCGTCAACCCTTGGCCCCGGCCGATACAGCAGCCACATCCGCCGATCTGGATTCCCGGGTCAGGGAGCATTGAAACCATCGAGTGGGTCGCACAGCATCGCTATACGTTCGTGGCCATCCCCTTCTCGCCTCTGAAGGTCGTGAAAGAACATTTTGACACGATGCGAGCTTATGCGTGGGAAAGGCTCAACTCTGAGGTCAGTCCTGAACAGGTAGGTTGGCCAGCTTTTATTTATGTCGCCGAAACGGATGACCAGGCACGGAAGGAATTTGAAGAGCCGGTATGGTACTTGGCAAAGAAGCTCCTACGCATGCCGCGGGAATACATGTTTCCGCCAGGGCACACCAGTGTTCGCTCACTACTCAAGGTTGCTGGCCAAGAAAGACGTTTCATCACAACCCTCACCAGCTGGAAAGAAGTCGAGGACGGTCAGTACGTGATTTGTGGCAGCCCGAAGACGGTGTTGCAGAAACTGCGTGAGGGGATCAAGACTCTCAACTGCCGTATTCTCCTGACTGCATTCCAGCTCGGCAACATGCCCCATCACCTAGCGACGAAGAACATGGAACTCTTCGCGCGAGAGGTCATGCCATATCTACGGAAGGAATTTCCCTGACACACCCCTTCGAGCAGGATCTCGGCGCGCTCACTAAGGCATACTTGCTGATAATGTTGTGCTGAATCTTGTTCGATCCTGCTGCGATGATGAGTCTGTGCGCTCGGCCTAGTCAGAGTCGCCGGTATACTCAGAGCACCTCTCGGACCAGATCTTTTCACGCTGAGTACCTGAGATGGCATATCACATTCTGGCTGACTTCGTGGTGGTTGTGCACTTTTGCTTCGTAGTGTTTGTAGTGCTTGGCGGCCTGTTGGCGTTACGCTGGCATTCGGCAATGAAGGTGCATTTACCTGCAGCCGTCTGGGGAGTTCTGCTTGAGTTTGCCGGCTGGACGTGTCCTCTCACCCCACTTGAAAATTGGCTCCGTAACACGGGCACAGAGGTAGGCTACAGGAACAGCTTTGTCGAGTACTACCTTCTCTTGATCCTTTATCCGGAAAGTCTTACCCGTAATCTACAGATAGCACTTGGTCTCATGGTTTTGACGATCAACTTAGCGATTTACTGGCGTGTTCTCTCCCGCGCACCTTAAGCACTGGAGTCTCAACACTACGATGCTGCTCATCACGTTAGGGCTTTTAAGCCTGCTGATCACCACATGGGCCTGGATGACACAACCCTTGCTCTCAGACATACGAAGAAACAGTGCAGTATCAGTTGAGCCAGCACGGCTCGAAACCCACGTCCGCATGTTATCCGAGACATTCTTGCCAAGAGACCTAGAACATCCTGAGAATCTAGACCGTGCGGCTACTTACATCTACCAGGAATTCGCGCAGGCAGGGGGAAAAGTAGCGGAGCAGCCGTATGCAGTGAACGGCCGAACATATCGAAACGTGAGTGCTTTATTCGGACCCGAGACAAAAGAACGCATCGTCGTTGGTGCTCATTATGATACAGCAGGTCCCCAGCCAGGCGCCGACGATAACGCAAGCGGGATAGCCGGTTTGATCGAACTGGGGCACCTGCTCGGCAAAACCTCGCTGCCGGTTTGTGTCGAACTTGTCGCCTTTACATTGGAAGAATCAGCCTCTTTCCGCACCGCCCAGATGGGGAGTGCGCTCCATGCAGGAGCGCTCAAAAAGCAAGGCATCCCCGTACGCGTGATGTTCTCGTTAGAGATGATTGGTTACTTCACCGACGCTCCTCACAGCCAAAGTTTTCCTGTGTCTCTCCTCGCAGCTTTCTATCCTTCCCGGGGAAATTTTATTGCTGTTGTCGGAAAACTCGATCAGATATCGGTTGTGCGTCGTGTGAAGCAAGCGATGCGTCATGCTTCACCGCTGCCGGTCTACTCCATCAACGCCCCCAGATTCTTGCCAGGGATCGACTGGTCCGATCACCTGAACTATTGGGAGGCTGGCTACAACGCGGTAATGATTACCGACACCGCATTTTACCGGAATAAGAACTATCACACCTTACGGGATACGCCTGATACACTGAACTATCAGAAGATGGCAATGGCCGTTCAAGGCGTATATGCTGCGGTCCTAGCGTTTGTGCAATAGGAGCGTCCACATGGAGAGGTTATGAAGAATATGGAACTCTTCGCACGCGAGGTTATGCCGTCTCTGCGAGAGGAGTTTGCATCAGCTGTCGCTGACGCAAAGGAAGTGAGCGACACTCAGTAATCCCTCAACTCACCCCCTTCTTCGCGACCTCCTCCAGTGCGCCGAGCAAATTATCCACTTGCTTGGCGGTCGCCATGATGTGCAGAGATGCGCGATTGACATCCCAGCCAATTTCCTCATGGGTAACGTTACGGATATAGATCAAATGGCGGTCCCAGAGAGTGTCTACGAGGGTTGTCGTTGGGACGCCCTTTACTGTAAACGCCACGAGCGCACAACTTAGCCGCGGATCATCCGAGGTGTAGACGTCCACTCCATCAATCGCGCGCAGCCCCTTGAGAAACCGTTGCGCTAGATACCGATCCCGCGCTTCAATCGCTTCTGAGGTGAGTTGGTTGTGGAAATCTAGCGCGGCATTGATCGCGAATTTTGGCGGGTAGTCAAAGGAGCCATGATACTCGTATTTCGCAGCTCCCTTGCAGGCCTCTGCCATAATGTCGGGTGGTGGTTTCCCATACATAGTTTTGCCATTCACCGGACCGGCGTACATCGTCGGCCATACTCGATCCAGCATCCCTTCCCGTACGTAGAAGAAGCCCGTATACATCGACGCGAGTATCCACTTATGACACGGTCCCGCATACATGTCGCAACCCAGGTCGTGCAAATCCAGCTTCATCATGCCTGGAGGTTGCGCGCCATCGACAAGTGTAACGACGCCCCTGGACCGAGCCAGCGCACAGATCTCTTTCACAGGCAGAACACATCCGTCGGTGTAGTTGATATGGCAGAAGCTCAGCAGTTTGGTTTTCGGAGAAATAGCCGCCTCGAACCTTTTTAAGATTTCATCTGGACTCTTGGGCGGGTGGAATGCTCGGTCAGCAAGGTCAATCACTCGGACAGTCAAATTTTCCCGCGCTGCACGTAGCATGATGGGATTCCCACCGCAAGGATGATCATGATTCGTGAAGATGATTTCGTCACCAGGTTTCATCTCGACCCCGAGGGTCCCGAAAACCATCCCTTCTGTAGTATTGCTCGTGAAGGCAATCTCTGGCGGTTTCGCACCGACGAATGCAGCCAGTTTGCCGCGCAGCATGTCAAGGAAGTCTTTGTTACAGCCAGTCTTGGTAAATCCCCAATAGTCAGCATTGACGCCGTTCAGTGCGTCGATTTGCGCCATGTGAACACTGCGCGGCGACGGCCCGCGTGTACCGGTGTTCAGGTATGTTAACCCCTTGCGCAGCAAAAACTGACTGGCAACGAATTCCCAGTAACGCTCCTCAGCAGGAGCAGCCCCTGTGCCTACACCGCCGAGAGATGGAACTGGCGAAGCAAATACTTTTGAGCCGAATGACAGAAACGCCGCACTGCCTAGTAGACCACTAAGGAAACCTCGGCGGGTGAGCCGCTGCAACTCTCGCGGATCTTCAAACCGAGGATCAAAATTGAGGAGAGAACTTCCGAGGCTCATAATAAATCTCCCTGGGGGTTGAGCTTGATATCCGCATGTAACTTTGCCTTACCCAGTGCAAACAGTGGCGACAACTCAGTTCACAACTCTCTTATGTGTCACCCTAAGCGCAGCGAAGGGTCTGAAATCAAGATTCTTCGCCGCTTCGCGGCTCAGAATGACAAAAGCGAGACATAAACAGTTTAGTAAGGCGTCTAATTGCGTTATTGTGATTTCTTTACTCCCCTCGCTACTTTTTCGCAAGGAAAATTCCCTAAGCCAGGAAACGCCAAACGCTCATACGATGGGATTGTCGTACCCCATAGAACCGCTATTTATAAAGGAAGAGAGGAAGGAGAACGTCGGCGATGGTGAGTTTCCAGCCTACTGAAGAGCAACAGTTGATTCGCAGGACCATTGCGAGCTTCGCCAGAGAACAGATCCGACCGGCAGCACGAAACGCTGACGAAACCGGACAAATCCCAGATGCTCTCGTGCAACAAGCCTGGGATTTGGGTCTGGTGCACAGCACGATTCCAGAAGCGTTCGGTGGCGCAGGGGAAACTCCGTCCGCGGTTACTGGAGCCCTCGTGTGTGAAGAACTGGGCTGGGGTGATTTGTCGATTGCCCTACACATTCTGGCGCCGCGACTGGTGACTCACCCGGTCATTGCTCTCGGCACCGCTGAGCAAAAACAGCAGGTACTGCCTTCCTACGTCGGCGGAATTTTTAGTGCCGGGACAGCAGCAGTGATGGAGCCCCGCTTTGGCTTCGATATCAACGAGCTGGCTACAGTCGCGACCCGCCAAGATAGAGATTTTGTACTCAACGGCACCAAAGGCTTCGTCCCCCTTGCCGCAGAATCGCAGCACGTTCTGGCATATGCGCGCAGCGAGGACGGACTCAACGCCTTCATCGTACCGCAGGGGACTCCGGGACTCATCGTTACGGGACGTGAGAAGAATATGGGCCTCAAAGCGCTTGCGACGTATGAGATGACGCTAGAAAACTGCCGCGTACCAGCCTCAGCCCAACTCATCGGAAACCTCTCCCCTATTTTGAATCGCTCACGCGTCGCTCTGGCATCGCTTGCCGTTGGGGTGGCGCGTGCGGCTTTCGAATATGCCCGTGACTATGCGAAGGAACGGCGCGCTTTTGGTACTGCCATCGCCCAGAAGCAAGCCATCGCTTTTATGCTTGCCGAAATGGCGATCGAGATCGATGCCGCACGGTTGCTCACTTGGGAGGCTGCCTGGAAAATTGATGCTGGTCAGGATACGCCGGTGGGCCTGCTCTCGTCTGCAACGCGCGAAGCGTGCCTGGCGAAAAACTATGCCGCCAATATGGTGCTGAAAGTGACAGACAACGCCGTACAAGTTCTCGGCGGTCACGGTTATATTCGTGATCATCCAGTCGAATTATGGTTGCGCAACGGCCGTGGGTTCGCCACGTTTGAAGGGTTGGCGATAACGTGAAAAGGTCTGTAAAGTCTATAGGGTCCATAGGGTTTATAGAGTCAAAAGATCCAAGAGGCTCAACGAACCCAAGAGACGCAAGAGACCCAAGAGACGCAACAGACGCAGAGGTTCCCATGATCGACTTCAGTCTCTCCCCAGAAACCGCAAATGTCCGAAACATGATCCACATGCTGGCAGAGTCCACCATGCGGCCGATCGCGCGCGAATATGACGAGCGCGAGCACGAGAAGCCGATGGATTGGGTCAACATGATATGGGGTGCCTCCAAGGAGCTTGTTAGCTTCAGTGATGGCGAAAGGAAAAAAGACACCAAAGGCGAACGAAAGCCAGCTGAACGTCAAGTACGAACTGCCGTCATCATCGAAGAACTGTCCTGGGGTGATGCCGGTCTCTATTTGAGCATTCCTAATGCTGGTCTTGGTGGTGCTGCCGTGATGGCCGCGGGCACACCAGAGCAAAAAGAGCGTTTTCTCGCCCGCTTTCGTAGCGGCGACCCGAAATGGGGCGCTATGGCCATCACAGAACCGGGATGCGGGTCTGATTCCGCCGCTATTACTACCACCGCCGTGCGTGACGGCGACTATTGGGTGATGAACGGCACCAAAATTTTCTGCACCAGCGGCCTCATGGCCGTTGAAAAGTCAGAAGGATTCGTCGTCGTTTGGGCCACAGTAGATAAATCAGCCGGCCGGGCTGGCATCAAAGCGTTCGTCGTCGATCATCACACTCCTGGGATGACTGTTGCAAAGGTTGAAAACAAACTCGGCATCCGCGCTTCTGATACTGCCATGCTGGTGTTTGAGGACTGCCGTATCCCTCTCGCTAACATCCTTGGCAGCCCGGAAGTGCAGCAATCCGCCGCAGGCTTCAAGGGCGTCATGGCAACCTTTGACGCCACCCGCCCGATTGTTGCGGCAGGCGCGATTGGTATTGGCCAAGCAGCTATTGATTTTGTCCGCGCGGCGCTAGCAAAGGAAGGCGTCACGATTCGTTACCATGTTCCGCCGACAAAGCTCACCACCATCGAGCGCGATTTCATGGAAATGGAAGCCAACCTGCAGGCCGCGCGGCTTCTCACTTGGCGGGCGGCGTGGATGATGGATCAAGGGATGCACAACAGTTTAGAAGCGTCGATGGCTAAGGCCAAGGCTGGGCTTGCAGTGACGCAGGTCACGCAGAAGGCGGTTGAGATGCTTGGCCCGCTCGGCTACTCGCGCAAGTTCTTATTAGAGAAATGGATGCGCGATGCCAAAATCAATGACATCTTCGAGGGCACGCAGCAGATTAACCTGTTGATTATCGCGCGTCGGATTTTGGGGTATTCGAGCAAAGAGCTGAGTTAGAGAGTCTGTAGAGACCCGCTCTGTCGCGTCTCTACTCTGGCCTCGTACGAAATCCTGAAAGATAGTTCCCTTAACGCGCAGTTTCGCCGTAGACGCGGCACGACAAGCTACGGCTTCTGTTCCGCCGGGCGATAGCCCATGACGCTTCCCCGCTGCCTTTGCTGAATGAGTTCCGTCCGTACAATCCATGCCCCATCAGCCAGCGCCTTCATTTTGCCACGGGCGGCAGCGCGGGAACGTGGAATCATACCGCAGTCAGTGCAGGGATAGAGATGATCGGGATCAACGTATTGCAGTGCTCTACGAATTCGCGCAGCGACGGTTTCAGGGGCCTCGGCCTCTTCTGTTCCTACGTCAATAACTCCGACCATCAAATCTTTGCCTTTGGCTTCAGCAAGTACCGCCGGATCTACGCCTGAAGCCGCGCACTCGACGGAAATCATGCCGATCGCACTGGTCCGCAAGAGCGGCAACGTGCGCCAATAATGACTCCAGTCAGTGTTCTTCGTCTTCCACTGCAAAACGACTGGGGTGCCATAACCGTAGCAGATGTGAACAGCCGTTTTGGCCTGCACGCCTTTCGCCGCTTCTTCCAGCAAGCGAATACCCCATTCTTCGACCTCATCAAGGTAAATGTTGAAGCACGGTTCGTCGAATTGGACGATGTCGCAACCGTTCTCGGCCAGTTCGCTTGCCTCGTCATTGAGTGCCTTAGCGAGGTCCATTGCCAGCGCACGGCGGTTGCCATAGTGTTCGTCCGCCAAGGTATCAGCGGTGGTCATAGGTCCGGGCAGAGTGACTTTCACCGGTTTGCTGGTATGACGCTTGAGAAATTGCAGTGCCTCCCGCATGATCGACCCTCGACGGCGCACCGGGCCAGTGACCCGTGCGGCATCGACAAGCGCCCCGTACCGGCCGCCCCGAGTTTGAATCTTGACCAACCGGCCAAAGTCGATCCCTTCCAGCCCCTCGCAAAAGCCCCAGATGTAATGCCGTCGGCGTTGCTCACCATCGGTGACAATATTGAGCCCGGCCTCTTCTTGATCAGTGAGAGCAAGAAGCACGGCATCATCTTGCCCTTCCGGTAAGGTCTCGCCTTCCAGTTGCCAGGATACATACATCCGATTCGGTGGTACCAGCCAGGTAGGTCTGGGGAGACTGCCAACGATCATGGTTTGGAGCATAAAGATTTCCTCACAGGCTACGAAAATGGAGTTCGTGCTTCGACAAGCCTGACCTGAGCGAAGTCGAAGCCTGTCCTGAGCAGAGTCGAAGGGGGCTCAGTACGAACGGTTTATTCTCAATACTAAAAGTCCCACCCCGTTCACCCTGCGCCTGTCGCAGGGTGAACACGAGATTAGATTCCTACTGTGCCTGTTCTCGGTACAAATTCATCGCCGTCATCACCGGCGTATCAGTAAACGAAAACAGGATTGCATCCCCACTCGCCGAGAGGTTTTCGTGCTGGTGCCATAACCACGTTGGCAAGGCGAACACGTCGCCAGGCGACCAGTCGTAGGCTTTGCTGTCGATTATCGTGCGCCCGTGGCCTTCGACGGCAAGGTACACCGCGCTGGTACTGTGCCGGTGTAGCTCGGTCTTTTGGCCTGGTTTGAGCCGTTGGAGGAAACTCGCCATCGTCGGCAACGATGGACCGCCCGTAACCGGATTCACGTACTCCAGCATCTCACCATCGAATGGACTCGTTGCGTTTGACCCAAGGCTCATGAGCGCCTCACGCGCGTCTTTCCAAGCATATTTGAGCAGCGGCGAATGGGCGCTGGTCGAACGTTGCCAAGTCGGCAGCAACCCACTCTTTCCGTAGTCAGCCACAGAAGCATCCATCGGTTTCGTAAGTGGCTGTGTTTCCTGTTCATACGGTTCGAAAAAGGTTCCCTCCAACACATGCACCACCGGCAGATCAAGGCCGTCAAGCCACACGACCGGACCGGCAGATTCACTGCCGTGGTCGTGCCAGGTCCAGTTGGGAGTAAGAACGAAGTCACCAAAAGACATCATCATCTTCTCGCCATCTACTACTGTGTAGGCCCCCTCGCCTTCCATGATGAAACGCAGGGCATTCGGTGTGTGGCGGTGCGTCCGAGCCACTTCACCGGGCAGGATCAATTGCAAGCCGCCGTATAGCGTATGGGTCGTCGCAATCCTGCCTTCCAAGCCTGGATTGAGCAACATCAACACACGACGCTCAGCTTCCGCGGCAGAGACAAGCTCTCCTGACCGTAAGAGTTGTGGCCGTAGTTCTTTCCAACGCCAGATATGCGGTCGCGCCTGGCTCTTCGGCTCAGGCGTAAGCACCTGTCCAAGATATTTCCACAAGGGACCAACATGAAACTGTGGCAGGCCAGAGAAGTACTCATCGACTGCTCTGGCCTGGGCTTCGGTGTGCTGCGTCGAGCGTGACATAGAAACTCCTCCTTGGAGCGTACAACGTAAAAGAAAGCTTCAGCATTACTCATTACGTTTGACGTTTTATCCTTGTAACTCTTTCCGCACGATCTTTGCTCCCTCGACCATTGCCCGCAGCTTGCGGAAGGCGATCCAACGGGGGGTCTCCCAAAAGCCACAGTCCGGGTTAATGACAAGTTGCTCTGGAGGCACAACCTGTAAGATACGGCGAATGCGAGCCGCAACTTCCTCCGGAGTCTCGTAGTGGAACGACTTCACATCGATCACGCCAGCGCCAAGTTTCTGCTTGATGCCAAACCGTTGCCACAAATCAATTTCGGCCATCTCGCGATTCGAGAACTCAAAGACGAACTCGTCAGCTTTGGCCTCGAGGAAAGTTGGGAACAAGGGACTGTACTGCCGCGGATTTCTCGGCCGACCGCGCAGGTTGCCGAAGCAAATATGTAAAGCAATCTTAGCGTTCACCCCCTCAACACAAGCGTTAAACAGTTCAAGAGTGGTTTTTACGTCGCGGACGAGATTGGTCTCGGTGTTCGGCTCATCAACCTGGATGTAATCGGCTCCGGCAGCCACAACGGCTTTCAGTTCTTTATTCACGAGCTGCGCGAGATCCCACAACAGCTCTTCCGGATTCTTGTAACCGTTCGCGATACGCAACGGAGTGGCGATCGTTACTGGTCCGGCACAGCAGATCTTCAACGGTTTGTCGGTGTGCTTACGCGCAAAAATGAATTCTTCCACCAGGCCAAAGCCGCGCGGCGCATCGATCTTATCAACTACCTCATGCAGGGTCACGCTATCGTACAAAGATGGTCCCATCTTACGCAGTGGTTCAAGTGGCCGCAGGCCAGTGAGATGATCGAAGAAACCAAAGACGAAGTCGAAGCGTCGCATCTCGCCATCCGAGATGATATCGACCTCTGCTTGCGTTTGGTCGTGGATCGCAACAATAGTTGCGTCTTCGATGGTTTCCTGAATGTCGCGCTTGCCGAACCGTCCAGCCTGGATCAGTTCCTTGGCAGCATACAGCCAAGGAGGCAATGCATAGCTACCAACCACAGTGGTAGGCAACAACGATGGAATTGGCACGGTGTCCCTCCTCAACGGGACAATAGCTTGCAGTCGGGCAGGGCGTCAACGTGGAGCGATACGTCTCTCTCCCTCTTCCGCTGGCGGGAGAGGGAACTAAGAAGCAGACGGTTGTGAAGAAAGAGGCGGCAGCATCGCCTTCACCCTACTCTCCCGTAGTCGCTCGAAGATCCGCTGCGTCGCCAGCGAACGATTCATGGTGTAGAAGTGAATGCCTGGTGCGCCGCCAGCCAGTAGTTCTTCACACTGTCGCCAAGCCCAATCTACGCCGACCTCCAAAACAGCCTGCGGATCATCAGCGACCGGCTCCAGACGTTCGTGCAGGGCAGGTGGAATCGTCGCACCGCACATCTGAGTAAAACGCACGATTTGACGATAATTCGTGACAGGCATGAGGCCAGGAATGATGCGCTGCCGAATCCCAATCCGCCTCGCCCGTTCGCAGAAATCGAAATAGGCACGGTTGTCGA
>Ga0187893_10011254_pt1 | contig 13059 bp, 9 predicted proteins | sample MA1701074metaG_FD_139574 | JGI IMG/M metagenome (GOLD analysis project Ga0187893, IMG submission 139574) | White microbial mat communities from a basaltic lava cave in the Kipuka Kanohina Cave System on the Island of Hawaii, USA - MA170107-4 metaG ...
CCTGCTCATTGAAAGCCCGGGTAAATCAAATCAGAAATCTTCAGCGGGCGCATACGGTCCGTTTCAGTTGATGCGTAGTGTCGGCAAAAAATTCGGATTGGTTATCAATAAATACGCAGATGAACGTGCCGACCTTGTAAAATCAGCCGGTGCTGCGGCAAAGCTGCTGGGAACCATTTGTATTCCGAATGTGAAAGCGATTCTGGATGCAAAAAATATAGCGTACAGCGAAACAGATTTATGGTTCCGCCTTCTGGTCATGCATGCTTATCATGCCGGCAGCGGCAATGTATCGTGCATGATGGAGAAGCTGAATCCTCAGGAGGGAGGAATAAAACTTTTTAATGAAATCTGGAAAAACGAATGCCGCGGCTTTAAAAATGAATCTCAGAATTATTCACAGATTGCTCTCGCAAACCTGATATTGTTCGATAAGCTGATTGATCAGAGCAGCGACACTGCTTTTATTGTAATGGGCGACAGGTTGCTGAGCCGGTACAAGCGCGCAGGCCTTACTTATTCGCAGGCATCCGATTATCTGAAAAGCTGTATTACTGCTTACGAAAATGATCTGGTTGAGGGGGTGATTCCGTTCGAATATTTTTACAGGAAAGTGAATACGGTTCAGAAAGAAATCGCTTATCTTGAGTTGAAAAATCCTTCCGATACGGAAGCAAAAATTGCAGGAGCTTTTCCGGTCAGAACCGAGCAATTCATTAAGATCGGAGATCAGTTGATGAGAAAAAGGAAAATAGAGGATGCTATCAAAGTTTATAAGCTCAATGTTGAAAAATATCCCGATTCTGCCAAGGCATACGACAGTCTGGGCAGAGCATACAAAGTGCTTGGCAAGAATGAACTTGCATTAAAATATTACAATAAGTCGCTTGCATTGAAAGGCAATTAATAAAGTGCCATTTCCAGATTCAAAGCTTGACAATTTTCTTTAAAATTGTTTTTCCGGAATCAAGCCTGATGTTCAGAAAATAAATCCCTCCTTCCAGGTCTGCAATATCCAATTCGAAGTTCAGTGCCGGTTTATCGGGGCTGAAGGTGTTAATAATAATTCCGGATGGTGAACATATCCGGATGGATTCAATAGACCTGGCGCAGGCAATATTCACTGAGCCGTAGCCGGGTATGGGATGAATAAGTAATTCATATTGCTCCGAATTCAGCAATTCCTCAGCAGAAGTCAGGGTGCTGTAACAACAAATGCCTTCTTCGAATCCAACTGCATTGTCTGTTGTATTTGAAATACTCAAAACTGCACCGCTCGAAACATCAATGCTGATTATAGAAAAAGTGTTGGATGTATCAAAACCCCTGTAAGTGTAAATTCCTGCCTGATTCATGCAGGCGGATTCAAGAACAAATCCCGGAGTTACACCCGCAAGCGTACCCACGGTGGTATGAGTTCCGGTCTGAGGGAAAACTTTTTCAAGCTTATAAACCCCGCTGTCTTCCCATAATCCGTACAATGCAGAATCAGCACAGCTATAACGGTGGCCGGTTACCTGGTCAGGGAATGCATTGTTGTTTACCAGGGCACCGGTTTTTGCAAAATACGTCCGGAGAAACTTAGTTGCCCCGCTGATGACCACCAGGTTGAAATACTGCTGAACCGGATCAAAACTGAAGGATTCAGTAACATAAGCTGAAATCCCGGAAACCGGTCCGATCACATTCATTAAACCGCTTGCAGGATTTAGAGTGATCAGATCGTAAACATTTCCGCTTCCCCTCATTCCATACAGCAACGAATCATTGCAGTTGTAATGCATTCCGATAATGTTGTCAGATAAAACCGGACTGTAAAGAACATTCCCGGTTTGCACATCTATCGTATAATATCGCAGGGTGGCTCCATTTAGTCCTGCAAAGTGATAATGCATCGAGTCAGTGTTGAAAGCAGTTTTGCTTCCTGCGACAAATGCTGTAACACCGGACAGCGGATACAAATCGGTCTTGAAGCCGGTAGCTGCATCAAGCCGGACCAGCCAATACGTGGAAGTTTGCTGATTTTCCCACACAGCAAACGGATTGCCCTGCGAAAAAATACAAGCAGGACTCATTAAAAAAATCAGAATAATGAAATTTTTCATGCAGCAAATGTAATTTGTTCTGTTTTTATTTAGTGAAGCATAAAGTTTTCTTCAGGAAGTGTGATACCTGAAACATTAACTGCCGGAATTTTTCAAGCAGATACATCCGGAACTAAATCGTGAATAATGTATTTTTACCCGGATAAAGAAAATTTTAGGAGATTTAATTGAAAAATCAGCATGGAACTTTCAGGAATTAAAGCGTGGGCAGAGGCAGACAGACCCCGCGAAAAGCTTCTCTTGACGGGAGCAAGGAACCTTACTGACTCCGAGTTGCTTGCCATTCTCATCCGTACCGGAACCAAAACACTGACAGCGGTGGATGTGGCGAAAAAAATACTTTCGGAATTTAAGAATGATCTAACCGAATTATCGCGCGTTTCGGTCAGCGATCTGGCAAAATTCAACGGGATGGGTGATGTAAAAGCCATTACGATCATTGCTGCACTCGAACTTGGAAGAAGGAGGAGAGTATCGGAGGCAAAAAAACGCGAACATATCCAATCAAGTAAAGACATTGCAGACCTGATGATGCCGCACATGGCTGATCTGGTGTATGAAGAATTTGTCGTACTGATGCTAAACCGGAGCAATGAAGTAATAGACAGATATTCGCTCAGCACGGGAGGGGTTTCAGGTACAGTAGTGGATGCGAAAATGATTTTTAAGAGAGCCATTGAAAAGCTGGCAAGCGGAATTATTTTATGCCACAATCATCCGAGCCGGAATATAAAGCCGAGTGCCGATGATCTTAAGCTGACAAAAAAAATTAAAGAAGCCGGTGACATTCTTGATATTCGTGTACTCGATCATATTATTATCGGGGGAGATCAGTATTGCAGCTTTGCCGATGAGGGATTGATCTGATAAATTGAGTAGCCGGACCAGGGAATTACAGCATAACCGTATTATTTTAAAAATTTTTGTCGGAGTTAGTCGTTAAAGAAATATGCTTTTAATATTTACAGCAGAAGTTACACCCCGGCTCACATATACTTTTGATTTGATATTTAAAGAATATCTCGGAATCAATTATGCACTTACTTCCGATGACGCAGCTTTCAGACAATATTCCGGAGCGCGGTTAAGTTATGGACAAGCCCCTTTGAGTGATGAATTATTTTTCAGCGCATCTGATCTTCTGTTTGAAAAAGGCATTTCCGATCACCAGCTTTCGTTTTTCGACTGGAACGGTACAAAAGTTTTTTTTGCCACTCCCCCCAACAATGTATTTCCGTTCGATCCGTTTGCAGCTTCATTTTACCTCGTCAGCCGGTATGAAGAGTATCTCCCCCACATCCGCGATGGGCATGATCGTTTTGATGCAGGGCAAAGCATTGCCTATCAGAAAGGTTTTATCGGAAAGCCGCTGGTGAATATTTGGGCGCTCAGATTAAGGGATGAGCTTCAGAAAAAATTTCCATTGCTGAAATTTCCCGAACGCCATTACCGGTTTATTTCCACTATTGACATAGACAATGCATTCGCATATCTTGAAAAGGGATTCATGCGAACCAGCGGTGCTTTTGCACGTTCGCTGATGAAGCTCGATTTTAATGACCTTTCGGAGCGGACCAAGGTGCTCCTCCGGTTGCAGCCCGATCCATATGATACATATCAGCTTCAGCTTGACCTGCAGAAGAAATATAAATTCAGGTGCATTTATTTCACCCTGCTGGCTGATTATGGCGAAAATGACAAAAACGTTTCTCCTGCAAACCGCAAATTAAAAAGTCTGATTAAATCACTTGCAGATTATGCTGAAGTAGGCATTCACCCTTCTTATGGTTCAAATAAAAATCCGGCATTATTGAAAAAAGAAGTGACAGCACTGGCAAGAATGCTTCAGCGCGATGTTACCCGCAGCCGTCAGCATTTTCTAATGCTGAAGCTTCCCTGGACGTACCGGAGACTCATTGATCTTGATATCACCGATGATTATACCATGGGATTTGCATTTCACACCGGATTCAGGGCAGGAATCTGCACTCCGTTTTATTTTTACGATCTGGATATGGAACGGTCCACGAATCTGCGCATCCATCCCTTTGCGGTAATGGATGCCACGCTGAAATATTATATGAAAATTTCTCCGGACAATGCAATGGATTATATTAAACCGCTCATTGATGAAGTAAAAGCGGTGGAAGGTGATTTCATCAGTCTCTGGCACAATGAATCGCTGAGCGAAAATAAAATCTGGGCAGGATGGAAGAAGGTATATGTGCAACTGATTGAAGAGGCATGTTCCTGAATTTAAGAAAATGATCCGCTATTTGCTGCATGATCAAATTGATAAATCACGTTGGGATGATTGCATTGCCAAATCGGTCAATTCATTGGTGTACGCATATTCATGGTACCTCGACATGGCATCACCGGGCTGGGATGCACTGGTGGATGAATATGAATCGGTATTCCCCCTTCCGCAACGGAGCAAATTCGGATTCCGCTATGTGTTCCCCCCCTATTTCATTCAGCAGCTTGGTTTGTTTTCGAAAGCTGAAATAACTGAAAAGCGGCTGAATGCATTTCTTGATGCGATTCCTGAAAAGTTTAAGCTGGTGGAATTAAATCTCAATTGGAAAAACAATTTTTTAACTCCCGGCTTCATGTCAGCGAAAAATATAACACATCATTTGGAGCTGAACCAGCCATACGAAGCGATCCGGAAAAGCTATTCTGAAAATCTGAAAAGAAACCTTAAAAAAGCATCCGCATCCGATCAAAAAATTATTGAAACATCCGAAGTGCGCCCCATTGTGGAATTGTTCCGTAAGGCACGCGGCAAAACCATTCATAAATTAAAAGATGCGGACTACGATACGTTTGCCAGAATTTGCGAAGCGTGCATCAGCCGCAATTCAGCAAGGATATACACCTCCTGGAATGAAAAGCATGAACTAACCGCAGGCGTTGTATTTTTTCAATCGCACAGACGATTCATCTTTATTTTTTCGGGCGCTTCGGCAGAAGCAAAAGAAAAATTTTCCGTTCCGTTGCTGCTCGATCACTTTATCCGGACTTATTGCAACAGTGAAGGATTGCTTGATTTTGAAGGTTCCAACGATCCGGACCTTTCGCGCTTTTACCGCGGTTTTGGCGCAAAAGAAATCTTATATTTACAGATCAGAAAAAATTCGCTTCCTTTTCCACTTAACTATTTTAAAAAATAAATTTGCGCTGATGAATAAATTAAGTCCTGTAAAAGATGCTGCTGTTCACAATTTGAGCGAACACAATTCCATACTCAATCAGTTTATTGCTGAAATCCGTGATCAGCAGATTCAGCAGGATCGCATGAGGTTCAGGAAAAACCTGGAACGCATCGGGGAAATTGCCGCCTATGAAATCAGCAAGGCGCTTGAATACGATGAAAGTGAAATTACCACCCCGCTCGGAATTGCGTCCATGTCTGTGCTGAAACAACAGCCCATCGTTGCCACCATACTTCGTGCCGGCTTACCGTTACATTCCGGATTGCTTAATTATTTTGATCATGCCGATAACGCTTTCATCAGCGCATACCGGAAGCACCACAAGGACGGAAGCTTCGACATTCATCTGGAATATGTTTCCTCTCCTGATCTGCTGAACCGCATTCTTATTCTTGCAGATCCAATGCTTGCTACCGGACAATCTATTGTGCAAACCATAAAAGCGCTTTTCGAATTCGGAATTCCACGGCACATCCATATTGTAACCGCCATTGCCAGCGTGCAGGGCATTGAATATGTAAAATCGCATTTACCGGACAGAATTACCATTTGGGCAGGTGCAGTGGACGAGGAACTCACTGCTCAGGCCTACATTGTTCCGGGACTTGGCGATGCAGGAGATCTTGCTTTTGGAATTAAAAGTTAATTTGATTCAGTTGCAGTCAATAAAAATTATTTAAGCCGTTTTGCATATAGGTGAATACATTAAAATTTTATTAGTCATCCTGCTCAGCAGCGTCAAGTTTATTGCCGGACCTCCTTTTGCTTATGGCTACAACCAGAAATATGATTTTACGCTTGTTGAATCCATGATATATTCCGTGATCGGTGGAATGCTTGGAGTGGTGGTGTTTACCTATTTCAGCGATCAGGTTTTTAAATTCTGGCACTGGATGATGGAAAAATTCAGGAAGGTAATTAAGAAAAGAAATATTTTTTCTGAGCCCACCGTTGATATCGAACAGCCGGTGCATGTTCATTACACATACGTGGAAAAAACAGCACGGAAAAAAGTATTCACCAGAAGAAACCGCAGGTTTGTAAAAATTTGGAACCGTTACGGGCTGATGGGCGTAGCATTTCTTACTCCTGTTATTTTTTCAATTCCCATCGGAACAATCATTGCAAACAGTCTTGTCCATAATAAGAAAAAAATTTTCCTGTTTATGTTTGTTTCCATTTTGTTCTGGAGTGTATTAATCAATCTCGGCTTCGAATTTTATCAGTTGAGACGCGAAGGATTGATAAAAGAATAAAAAAAAAGCTGTCCGCAAAAGGGCAGACAGCTTTAAAAATTCGGGATGCGATATTATTGTACTGATCCCTGGTCCTCTTGTTTGGCTTCAGCTTTTTCGCTGTGTGCATGTGAACATGCATTTTTAGAGGCACTTTTATTCTTGCAGCATGACTTTCCTGCTTTAACACCATGAGCACAGCAGGATTTTTTCCCGGTAACTTCCTTTGAACTGTTTCCGGTAGTATTTAATCCCGAAGATTGTGCATTATCAATTTCAGGAGAAACAACAGTTGATGCTGCTTCATTTTGCCCGGGCTGATCCGGTGATGCCTGTTGCGCAAACAAAGAAGTAATGCTTAAGGAGGTAATCAATAAGCATAAAAATGTTAATTTTTTCATCTAAGTATTTATTTAAAATTTGACCGCAAGATACATTGAATCGGGGATTGAATCCTGAATTTTTAAGGAATTTAATTTTGAGTTGTTACTTTTGTTTCTGCCGGGTATGAATATTTCCGAAAACATCAAAATCTCCATCCAATCCATCCGCACACATTTGCTCCGGACTGTGCTTACCGCACTTATTATTGCATTCGGCATAATGGCGCTTGTGGGAATACTCACTGCGATTGATGCTGTGAAATATTATTTCAACAGCAACTTTGCCATGATGGGTGCAAATTCGTTTACAATTCGAAATTCAGGATTGGGCATACGGGTGAACAATGAAGGAAAGCGACCCAAGCGGTTTAAGAATATTTCATTTGCCGAAGCAGCGGAATTCAAAAAGAGTTTTAATTATCCATCCACTGTTTCTGTTTCCGCATTGGCAACTCCGATTGGCATTCTTCGTTACAAATCCAACAAATCGAATCCCAACATTACCATTATAGGGGGTGACGAGAATTATCTGGTTAATACCGGCTACCTTTTGGATTATGGAAGGAATTTTTCTGTGCAGGAATTAAATCAAGGTGCTAATGTGGCTATCATCGGAAGCGAAATAGTGAAAACGGTATTTAAAAACGAGTATCCTGTCGGAAAGGAATTCAGCGTGGGAAATGACAAGTATCGTGTCATCGGTGTAATGAAAGAGAAAGGATCAAGTCTTGGATTCGGAGGTGATAAAATTGTAGTCATTCCGGTTTTGAATGCTAAATTCCGCTATCTCGGAAATAATGCAACATACAGCATTACGGTTAAGATGGAAAACATCATTCAGATAGAATCCGCGCTGGCGGAGGCAACGGGTTTTTTTCGCGTTATCCGGAAAGATAAAGTAGGGGAGGAGGATTCTTTTGAAATCACCAAGAGCGATTCGCTTGCTGTGATTGTCATTGATCAGCTAAAGTTTATTACCCTGGCTGCAACGATTATCGGATTCATCACTTTGCTTGGTGCAGGAGTGGGCTTGATGAACATCATGCTTGTATCTGTAACTGAGCGCACCCGTGAAATAGGAATTCGGAAATCCATGGGTGCCACACAATCAAATATCAGGCGTCAGTTTTTAACTGAAGCGGTTGTGATTTGTCAATTAGGAGGATTGGCGGGAATTGTTTTAGGAATCGGAGCCGGAAATTTATTATCCATGTTGATGAATGCAGGGTTTATCATTCCCTGGAAATGGATTTTATCGGGAGTTGCGCTGTGCTTTGCAACGGGAATTCTTTCCGGTTACTACCCGGCACGTAAAGCTGCGCGCCTCGATCCGGTGGATGCGTTGAGATATGAATGATCCGGATCAAAATTCCCCAAAATCAAATTGCATCACACGGACTGACCATTGTCCACAAAGTACATATCAATCTCCCCCTTATTCTTGGCTTTAATCTTTCCGCGGTGATGGCATTTGAATTTGTCCTTCACCAGTTCATAAGTCGCTCCCGAAATATTTACTTTTCCGATTTCACCCGATGATTCCATCCGCGAGGCAGTGTTCACGGTATCTCCCCAGATGTCGTAAGCGAATTTTTTTATTCCAACAATACCGGCAACCACGGGACCGGTATGAATGCCACAGCGCAGTTCAAAATACGGAAGGTCATTTTTGATCCGTTCAACTTTATTTTTCAAAATAAATTCCTGCATTTCCAGCCCGGCTTTGATAATGTCAGCCGGATGCGTATTATTCGGAACCGGCAAACCCCCTGCACACATGTAAGCATCACCGATGGTTTTTATTTTTTCAATGCCATGCCTTGTGATTATTTTATCAAACTCGCTGTAACAATGGTTAATCTCTTTTACCAGTTCTTCGGGAGATAATTTTTCACTTGCCTGCGTAAAGTTTTTAAAGTCTGTAAAAAGAACTGAAACGGAATCAAAGCTTTTCGCTTTGGCGGCACCGGTGGCTTTCAGCTCTTCGGCAGTTTCTTCGGGCAGGATATTCAACAGCAATTCATCGCTGCGTTTTTTCTCTCGCGAAATCCGGTTGCGCTGAGTGAAAAATATTCCGGCAAAAACCATCACCACTGCAAATCCCCCGATAAAGCCATTCCGGACAAGCCGCTGCCGGCTGATAACCTGCTGCTGAATTTCATTGTCTTTGGTCAATAATGAAATCTCATTTTGCTTTTTGTCAATTTCATAGTTGAACACTAGACTTCCGAGCTTTTTGTCTGTTTCAAGGTTGTAAATAGTATCCTTGATTGCAATCAGGAGGTTCTGGTATCTGAATGCATTTCCGAAATCAGACAATTGAGCATAGCAGGATGAAAGCCCCTCATAAATCTCTTTTAATTCTTCTGTAGCTTTTATTTCATCAGCAATCACTTTTGCCTGCAAAAAAGTTTTCAGAGCATCTTTCACATCGCCCTTTTCAAGATAAGTTTTCGCCAATGCACGGAGCGACTGAGCCATATCGAGTTTTGAATCGAGATTTTTTGATATTTCATACGCTCTTTGCTGAATGGAAATTGCTTTGTCAAATTCTTTCCGTTTCCGGTAAACCCTTCCGATAAAATTCATCGGGTAGGGTATCCAGGGGGAGTTATCCTCCTCATACGCTTTCAGTGAACGTTCAAAGTAAACGAGCGCTGTTGAATCATCCCCCTTCAAAAGAAAAATTTCCCCGATGTTGGAAGTGAGCGTTCCGATGGCATCGAGGTTTCCGAGCTTTTCATTATATGCAAGCGAGCGCAAATCGTAATCAATTGCCTGGTCATAAGTGGCTCGTTTCTTTCCGTAGATCGCACCGATGTTGGCAAGATTTTCGGCAATGCGCAAAGTGTCCTTTATTTCTTCGGCTACTTTGAGCGCGCTTAAAAAATGATCGAGCGCTTTTTCATCCTGCGCCTGGTCGAAGTAAATAGTTCCGAGATTCTGTTGAAGATTTGCAATACCGGGCTTGAAATTAATTTCTTCAAATGTTTTTAATGATTGCTGCCATGCTTCAAGCGCATCAATGTAATTTCCCTGCCTTTGGTAAGCAAGACCCTCGTTTTTTTGCGCATAGCCGATTCCTGTTTTGAAGTTGAGCTTTACTGCGAGCCCTTTTGCTTCTCTGGCAATTTTCAACGCTTCTTCGGGCGAAATGCCGAGATAATTTTTGCTCAGCAAAAGCATTGAATTTACTTTGGAAGAATCTTCCTTTGCGGAAGCAATGGCAAGCTTTAAACTGTCGAGTTCAGGATTTTGCGCAACACAGGTAACACGAAGAAATAAAATAACGGAAAAGGTGTATAGCTTTAATTTCATAAATGAAAATTCCGATTTCAAATTAACAACATTTTGCAATAAAGTACATATTTGTAATTTCAGAAAATAAAAATGCCGGCATGATAAACTCATGCCGGCAATCAGGGGTTTCTGAAATTGTTATTTTACCACTACTCTGAAGGTCTTAGTTTCTATACCTTCAATATCAATTGTCACAAAATAAAATCCCTGCGCCATACCTGTTAAATCAATTGTACTGCTATTTTCTCCGATTCGGGATATATTGGATTCATTGAATATAATGGTGCCAATCATGCTTGCAATCCGAATTCCATATTTTTCATTTCCGTTTGAATTGAATGAAACATTCAGTATTCCTGAAGTCGGATTGGGGAATACATTGATTTCAGGTGATCCGTTTGCAACGAATTCTCCTTCTTCACGGCAGTTAAGATTTACAGAAATGGAAAGCGTCCTGACGGAAGAACTGCTACAGGAGTTTTTGGCTTTAACAGTTAAAGTTGCTGTAGAGGATGTAGCTGTCGTGAATTTTACAGTCACTGAATTTCCGGAGGTGGAACCAACAAATTTCGCCCCTCCCGAAATGGTCCAAACATAGGATGTTGCTCCGGTAACAGGAGAAACGGAATAACCAACCGATGCATTGCTTTTACATACGCTTGCAGGTCCTGAAATATTTCCTGGCTGTGCAGGCGCTGCGGAAACACTAAGGCATTTATTCGCACTTGATCCACAGGCATTATTTGCTTTCACACATATATTGCCTGTACCTGTAAAGCTGCTTGTGAAAGTAACTGTAATGGAAGTTCCTGAATTGCTCGTGATGTTCACACCCGATGGTTTTGTCCAGGTATAAGATGTGGCTCCGGCAACCGGTGCTATGGAATAAACCTGCCCTGATTTATTACAAAGGTTTGATGTCGGTCCCGAAATATTACCGGGTGTTGATGGATAAGACTGTACATTTATTGAATTAACAGGGCTGTTACCGCAGGAATTACTTGCGTAAACGGATACGGTGCCGTTCACAAACCCGGAAGGAAAGGTTATTTCCACTTCTTCTGCATAAGCCGCAACGGTAAGCGGGTTTCCTGAATTTCCGTATTCGTCATGAATAACGCTTCCGGCAGGAGCTGACCATGTATATGAAGTTGCGCCAGTCACTAATTCAATTTCATATTCGTGCGTGCTTCCAACACAAGCGCCTACCTGGCAGTTTTCCTCCTCTTCATCATCGTCATCGTCATCAAACTGAGGCATTGCCGGTGGTGCGCTTGTAAGACTTTTGGTCCGATAGCTGCTGCTGCCGATGCAATTAATTGCTTTCACTTTAATTGAACCGCTTGTAAAGCTTCCGGTGACATTCACATCAACCGATGTTGTACCTTGGCCACTTACGATTGATAATCCGGTTCCGGTAACAATCCAATCATAACTTGTGGCTTTTGATACAGGAGATATGGAATAAGTAGCAGTAGAAATTCCGCACAATGCCGCAGGACCGGAAATCGAACCGGGTGTGGATGGCTTTTTAGTAAGCTTTGAAATACTCATAGTGGTATTGGAACTTGATCCGCAATAGTTATTTGCTTTCACTTTCAGAGTTCCGCCACTGAATGAACTGTTGAAGCTGAGTGTAATTGATTCCGTTGTGGAAGCACCGGAGGTATTGGAAGGCAATGTCCAGCTATATGAGTTTGCATCCGGGACGGGATCAATATTATAAACTACTCCCGACTGGTTAACACAAGCACCGGAAGGTCCATTGATGGTACCCGGCATAGCAGGAGCACTTCCGGAAAATACAATGCCTGCTGAGCTTGTTCCTGTACATCCGTTCGCATCAGTTATTAATACGGTGTAATTACCGGGGGATAAATTTGTTGCTGTTTGTGATGTTTGACCACCAGGCGACCATAAGTAATCATATCCGGGAGTTCCGCCTGACGGATTTGCAGTAGCCATACCGTTATACACGGAACAGCTTGAAGGTGTAACCGAAGTTGTTCCGGTTACAGCATCGGGCTGAATAAATGTTCCGTTTTCAAAAACAACAGTATAATTGGTTGGCTGAATAAGCGAAATATTGCCCGGAACAATTTGATAAGTTCCACCGGGGGGGGTGCCAGTCACCGTCTGATTCATATTGTCCTTTACTGTATAAGAAGGTCCGGAAGCAATTACATTGCCAGTTGAGTCCTGGTACCGGAATCCTTCAATCTGAGAAGTAAATGCAGGCAGACTGTTGCAAAGCGGGCTTTGATCATCGGCAGATACAGTTAACTCAGCCGGTAAAATGTTGAGATAGCCAAACTGATATGTAACATCAAAATTGCTTGTCAGCAATGCGCCCGGAACAATAAAGTGAGTTCCGGAAGTAATTCCGGTAATCATATTGATCGGGTGAAATACGTATATAGTATCATCCACAGGAGCATTCACATCACCCTCATCAATAATGACAGCCACTTCAGTAGAGCTGCTGCTGTCAGGGGGGGTGCTGTTCACCACTGCTGAACCGCTTGAAATTGTTCTCTGGCTAACTACTGCTATTCCGCTGGAGATTGCACGCTGGCTGGAAATGGCTCTTTGATTTGCAAAAGCACCAACACTCGTTAATTCTACTTCAACGGAGTTAAGCTGATAATTGAAAATTGCCTCTGGGCTCAGATCAACAAGCTTAGTCGTGTCGTAAACAATTGTGCTGGAAATGGTACGCTGGCTGGAAATGGTACGCTGGCTGGAAATAGCACGCTGGCTGGCAATGAAGCTTAGGTTTATCAAATCTGAACTTGAAATGGTGCGTTGATTTATTTCA
>Ga0187893_10011255_pt1 | contig 13059 bp, 8 predicted proteins | sample MA1701074metaG_FD_139574 | JGI IMG/M metagenome (GOLD analysis project Ga0187893, IMG submission 139574) | White microbial mat communities from a basaltic lava cave in the Kipuka Kanohina Cave System on the Island of Hawaii, USA - MA170107-4 metaG ...
CTCAAGGCGAAGCCGGCATCCGCGAAGGGAAAGTACATCAAGAGCTTTTCGATTTCGTCCACCATGGGTCCGGGAGTCCGCATCGACCCCGCGATCTTGAGCGTCAAATAAGGCAGAAGGAAGGTCAGTCGTGGATCGCGCAGGAAGGCAAGAAGTCGTTGACAGGGTCAAGGGAGTGTTCTCCTCCATCGCCGCCGCCTTTGCCATCGACTATCGAGGCTTGAAGGTGGGTGAGGCGACGGAGCTCCGCCGCAAGATTCGGGAGACCGGGGCCCGGTACGAGGTCATCAAGAACACTCTCGCCAAGCGGGCGCTCGCAGAAACGTCTCTGGCGCCCCTCGAGCCGCACTTGAAGGGCATGACGGGCATCGCCTTCACCGCGAAGGATCCGGTGGCTCTCGCGAAGACCATCGCCGACTTTGCCAAGGACGTCCCCGCCGTGGTCTTCAAGGGTGGAGTCCTCGCGAGCAAAGTTCTCGACGAGAAGCAGTTCAAGGCGCTCGCGACGCTTCCCTCGAAGGAAGCTCTGCTTTCGCAGCTTCTCTCGGTGCTCGAGGCACCGATCCAGCAGCTCCTGGGAGTTCTTCAGGCGCCGGCGAGAGATCTGGTCATGGTTTTGAAGGCATACGAGAACAAGAAGGCGGGGGAGTCATAAACATCGATTTTGCCGGCGCCGACAAACGCCGATAACTGAGGAAAGAGGAGAGATCATGGCAGTTACGCAGGAAGAAGTCGTGGATTACATCAAGAAGATGTCGGTCCTGGAGGTTTCCGAGCTGGTCAAGAGGCTCGAGGACGAGCTCGGGGTGAAAGCCGCCGCCGCCGTACCCATGGGTGTGGTGGGGGTTGCGGGAGGCGCCGCCCCGGGTGCCGCCGCCCCCGCCGAGGAGAAGACGGAGTTCGACGTGATTCTCACCAACGCCGGTGACAAGAAGATCAACGTCATCAAGGTCGTCCGCGAGGTCACGAGCCTCGGTTTGAAAGAGGCGAAGGACCTGGTGGAGGGCGCACCCAAGACGGTGAAGGAAGGGGTTCCCAAGGACGAGGCCGCCGAGATCAAGAAGAAGTTCGAGGCGGTGGGAGCCCAGGTGGAGCTGAAGTAACCGTTGTCGCAAGGCCGCGGCCTGTTTCCCTCGGGCTCGCTAGAGCCCCGGCGGAAGTGTCTCTCGGCCCCATTTCGTTCTTAGGAGTCTGGAAGCGAAGATGCAGAAACTCGCCGTAAATCCGTACCGTGAGCGCGTCGATTTCTCGAGAATCCGGGCGATGATCCCCATCCCCAACCTCATCGAGATCCAGCGGAAGTCGTACGAGCGGTTCCTCCAGATGAACCTGCTCTCCGCGGAGCGGGAGGATATGGGCCTCCAGGCCGTCTTCAAGTCCATCTTCCCCATCACCGATTTCCGCGAGAACTGCGAGCTCCAGTTCGTCGAGTACGCCATCGGCGTCTGGGAGTGCAAGTGCGGAAAGCTCGAGGGGCTCCAGCACCTGAGGCGCAAGTGCACCGGCTGCGGCGCCACCATCCGCACCAATCCCATGGGCGATCGCGAGATCCCCTGCTCCTCGTGCGGGAGGGCCAACGAGAACCGAGGCACGGTGTGCGACACCTGCGGTGACTCCGTCGGTTTGAAGCTCAAGTACGACGTCGAGGAGTGCCAGGAGCGGGGCATGACCTACTCCGTTCCCTTGAAGGTCACCATCCGCCTCACCGTCTACGACAAGGATCCCGAGTCCGGCGTGCGGTCGATCCGCGACATCAAGGAGCAGGAGGTTTACTTCGGCGACATCCCGCTCATGACCGATAACGGCACGTTCATCATCAACGGAACGGAGCGGGTCATCGTCTCCCAGCTCCATCGCTCCCCGGGAGTGTTCTTCCACGAGGTGGACAAGGGCTCCTACCTCGCCCAGATCATTCCCTACCGCGGGAGCTGGGTGGAGTTCGAGTTCGATCAGAAGAACCTTCTCTACGTGAGGATCGATCGCAAGCGGAAGTTCCTCGCCACCGTGTTCCTGCGGGCGCTCGGGCTGCGCACGGACGAGGACATTCTCCGGAACTTCTACGGCGTCGATGCGGTGCAGATCCGTGAAGGAAAGCTCTTCCTTCCGGTGAGCAAAGCCCTGCTCGGGCGGCGCATCAACCAGGACATCGGCGCGGGCAAGGAGCCGCTGGTGGCCGCGGGAAAGCGCATCACCCGGCTCGCGCTCGAGAAGATCGAGAAGGCGGGAATCACCGAGGTGGAGCTCGCGCCCGCCGACCTCGAGGGTGCGTTCGCCGTCGCCGACGTCGTGAACTCCGCGACCGGTGAAGTGCTCGTCGACTGCAACGAACCCCTGCCGGCCGAAATCGTGCCCACGCTCATCGAGAACGGTGTCTCTTCGATCGAGATCTTCTACCCGGAGCTCGACGACATCGGCACCATCATGTCGCAGACGGCGAAGAAGGATTCCATCCGCAGCTCGGAGGAGGCGCTCATCGAGATCTACCGCCGGCTCCGGCCCGGAGATCCGCCGACCCTCGAGAGCTCCCGGTCCCTCTTCCACGGGATGTTCTTCAACCCCCAGAAGTACGACTTCTCCCGGGTGGGACGCCTCAAGCTCAACACCAAGCTCGGGCTCGGCGGCGGTCTCGACGAGCGCCTCCTCGCCGCGGGGGATTTCTACGAGGTCATCAAGTACCTCCTCAAGCTCCCCAAGAGCGTCGGGAGCGTCGACGATATCGACCATCTCGGAAACCGCCGCGTTCGCTCGGTGGGAGAGCTCCTCGAGAACCAGTTCCGCATCGGTCTCGTGCGCATGGAGCGCGCGATCAAAGAGAAGATGAGCGTCTACCAGGAAATGGCGACGGCCATGCCCCACGACCTCATCAACGCCAAGCCGGTGATGGCCGCGGTCCGGGAGTTCTTCGGCTCATCGCAGCTCTCGCAGTTCATGGACCAGACGAACCCCCTCTCCGAGGTCACGCACAAGCGGAGGCTCTCCGCCCTCGGGCCGGGCGGCCTCTCCCGCGAGCGCGCGGGATTCGAGGTGCGCGACGTCCATCCCACGCACTACGGGCGCATCTGCCCCATCGAGACCCCGGAAGGCCCGAACATCGGCCTCATCAGCTCGCTTTCGTGCTACGCGCGCATCAACGAGTACGGCTTCATCGAGAGCCCCTACAAGAAGGTCGAGAACGGCCGGGTCATCGATCACATGCTGGTCTCCGCCACTGGCGACTCCTCCTTCACCGCCGGCCAGATCGTCGAGCGGCGCGCGTACGAGAAGGAGCGGGCGAAGATCGAGCGCGAGGGAGGCAAGGCGCCGGAGGCCGAGCCCCACGCTTTCTATCTCTCCGCGTGGGAGGAGGATCAGCACATCATCGCGCAGGCGAACGCGAAGCTCGACGACGACGGAAAGCTCGTCGCCGACCGCGTGAACTGCCGCCAGGCCGGAAACTTCGTCCTCGTTCCCCGGGAGCAGGTGGACTACATCGACGTTTCGCCGAAGCAACTGGTGTCGGTGGCGGCGTCGCTCATTCCCTTCCTCGAGAACGACGACGCCAACCGCGCGCTCATGGGATCGAACATGCAGCGCCAGGCCGTTCCGCTCCTGCGGGCGGAAGCGCCGATGGTGGGTACGGGTATGGAATACGCGACCGCCCGGGACTCGGGCGCGGTCGTGGTCTGCCGCCGGGCCGGCTTCGTCGACTCCGTCGACTCCCGCCGGATCATCGTCCGCATCGAGGAGAGCGGCGGGAAGCGGGGCAAGGAGATCGGGGCCGACATCTACAACCTCACCAAGTTCAAGCGCTCCAACCAGAACACCTGCATGAACCAGAAGCCGATCGTGCGGGCCGGCGACCGGATCGAGAAGGGCCAGATCATCGGCGACGGCCCCTGCACCGAGAAGGGGGAGCTCGCCCTCGGCCGGAACGTGCTCGTCGGGTTCATGCCCTGGCGCGGCTACAACTTCGAGGACGCGATCCTGGTCTCGGAGAAGCTCGTCAAGGAGGACGCCTATACCTCGATCCATATCGAGGAGTTCGACACCGAGTCCCGCGACACGAAGCTCGGTCCCGAGGAGATCACGCGCGACATCCCGAACGTCTCCGAGGGATTCCTCGCGAACCTCGACGAGTCGGGCATCATCCGCATCGGCGCCTACGTGAAGCCGGGCGACATCCTGGTGGGAAAGGTCACCCCCAAGGGCGAGACCCAGCTCACTCCGGAGGAGAAACTGCTGCGGGCCATCTTCGGCGAGAAGGCGGGCGACGTACGCGACGCCTCCCTCACCTGCCCCCCGGGTATCGAGGGCATCGTGGTCGACGTGAAGATCTTCTCCCGCAAGGGCGTCGAGAAGGACGAGCGGGCCAAGGCCATCGAGTCCGAAGAGCTCGCAATGCTCGAGAAGAACCTGAACGACGAGATCCGCATTCTCAAGGAAGAGCGGAACAAGCGAGTCATCGAGCGGCTCTCGGGCGCGACCCTGGAAGAGGACCTGGTGAACCCCCGGACCGGCGAGAAGATCCTCAAGAAGAAGACCAAGCTCACGCGGGAGGTCCTGCGCGAGCTCCGTCCGGCGTACCTCGGGCTTCTCGAGACCGACGTTCCCCCGGAAGTCCTCGACGAGATCCAGGAGATCGAGGACAAGACCGAGAGGCAGATCGAAGTCCTGAAGGCGCTCTTCGAGGAGCGGATGAACCGGCTCCAGAAGGGAGACGAGCTCCCTCCGGGCGTCATCAAGATGGTGAAGGTCTACGTCGCCATGAAGCGCAAGCTGTCGGTCGGCGACAAGATGGCGGGCCGCCACGGAAACAAGGGCGTGATCGCCAAGGTCGTGCCCGAGGAGGACATGCCGTACCTTCCCGACGGGACCCCGGTCGAGGTCATCCTCAACCCCCTGGGCGTGCCGTCGCGCATGAACGTGGGGCAGATCCTCGAAACCCATCTGGGATGGGCGGGGAAGGTGCTTGGACTTCACTTCGCGACGCCGGTGTTCGACGGAGCGTCCGAAGCGCAGATCAAGGAGCTCCTCCAGAAGTCCAACGAGAAGGCGAAGGAAGCGGGAGCGCTCCGGCCGAACGTCCTCGAGGGAGGAAAGACCTACCTCTGCGACGGCATGACCGGAGAGAGCTTCGAGCAGCCGGTGACCGTGGGCTACATCTACATGCTGAAGCTCTCGCACCTCGTCGACGACAAGATGCACGCCCGCTCCATCGGACCCTACAGTCTCATCACCCAGCAGCCGCTCGGGGGCAAGGCGCAGTTCGGAGGACAGCGGTTCGGAGAGATGGAGGTCTGGGCGCTCGAGGCCTATGGCGCCGCCCATACCCTCCAGGAGCTTCTGACCGCGAAGTCCGACGACGTCTATGGCCGGGCGAAGATCTACGAGGCCATCGTCAAGGGCGATACCTCGTTCGCGCCCGGGCTTCCGGAGTCGTTCAACGTGCTCATCCGGGAGCTGCAGAGCCTGTGCCTCGATGTCGAGCTCTTGAAGACCAAAGATTAAAGGGAGGCCGAAGTTGAAAGCATTCGCGACCCTTCGAGACAAAGGGAACCTGGTCGTAGATTTCGACGCTATCAAGATCAGCCTCGCTTCCCCGGAGAAGATCCGGGCGTGGTCGCATGGTGAGGTGACGAAGCCAGAGACCATCAATTACCGGACGTTCAAGCCGGAGCGGGACGGTCTATTCTGCGCGAAAATATTCGGGCCGGTCACGGACTGGGAGTGCCTCTGCGGCAAGTACAAGCGCATGAAGCACCGGGGTGTGATCTGCGACAAATGCGGAGTCGAGGTCACCCAGTCCAAGGTGAGGCGCGAGCGCCTCGCCCACATCGAGCTCGCGTGTCCGGTGTCTCACGTCTGGTTCTTCAAGGGGCTTCCGAGCCGCATCGGGCACCTTCTCGACATGTCGCTCCGCGACCTCGAGCGCGTGCTCTACTTCGAGTCCTACGTCGTCATCGATCCCGGCGATTGTCCGCTCAAAGAGAAGGAGCTCCTGAACGAGGAGCGCTACCGCGAGCTTCGCCAGGAGTTCAAAGGGAAGTTCCACGCCGACATGGGCGCGGAGGCGATCAAGGAGCTCCTCCGCCGGATCGAGGTCGAGGAGCTCTCGGAGCAGCTCCGCGAGGAGATGAAGACCGAGACCTCTCTCCAGAAGAAGCTCAAGTACGCCAAGCGCCTCAAGGTGGTCGAGGCTTTCCGGAAATCCAACAACCGGCCGGAGTGGATGATTCTGGACGTCATCCCCGTGATTCCGCCCGAGCTCCGGCCTCTCGTGCCGCTCGACGGCGGCCGCTTCGCCACCAGCGATCTCAACGACCTGTACCGGCGCGTCATCAACCGGAACAACCGCCTCAAGAAGCTGATGGAGCTCAAGGCGCCCGACGTCATCGTGCGCAACGAGAAGCGGATGCTCCAGGAAGCGGTCGACGCTCTCTTCGACAACGGCCGGCGCGGCCGCGTTCTTCGCGGAGCCAACAACCGCCCGCTGAAGTCGCTCTCCGACACCCTCAAGGGGAAGCAGGGACGCTTCCGCCAGAACCTTCTGGGAAAGCGCGTCGACTACTCTGGCCGCTCGGTCATCGTCGTCGGCCCGGAGCTCAAGCTCCATCAGTGCGGTCTTCCGAAGAGGATGGCGCTCGAGCTCTTCAAGCCCTTCATCTATAACAAGCTCGAGCAGGTCGGGCTCGCCACCACCATCAAGGCCGCGAAGGAGATGGTGGAGCAGCAGAGGCCCGAGGTCTGGGACTTCCTCGAGGAAGTGATCCGCCAGCACCCGGTGCTCCTGAACCGCGCCCCCACGCTGCACCGCCTCGGCATCCAGGCGTTCGAGCCGACGCTCGTGGAGGGGAAGGCCATCCGCATCCATCCCCTCGTCTGCACGGCATTCAACGCGGACTTCGACGGGGACCAGATGGCCGTGCACATTCCGCTCTCGCCGGAATCCCAGATCGAGGCGTCGCTCCTGATGCTCTCGTCCAAGAACATCCTGTCGCCGGCGAACGGGCAGCCCCTCGCCATTCCCACTCAGGACATGGTGCTCGGCTGCTACTACCTGACGAAGGAGAAGAAGGGAGCGAAGGGCGCGGGCCGGGCGTTCGCGTCCATGGAGGACGTGATGCTCGCTCTCGAAGCGGGCGAGGTCGAGACGCTTTCACCCATTCGTCTCCTCTACAGCGGTCCGTTCATCGATCTCACCACCGCCTTCAACGACCAGGACCTGGTGCACGCCGAGATCATGGAGCTCGAGAACGAGGTGGTCGAGACCACCGTCGGACGCGTCCTCTTCAACGATCAGCTCCCTCCGGAGATCCCGTTCGTGAACGGGCTCCTCAAGAAGAAGGGCCTCGGAAGCCTCGTCAACTTCTGCTACCTCCGCCATGGCATCGAGAAGACGGTGGAGATGCTCGATCAGTTGAAGGAGCTCGGCTTCTACTACGCCACGAGGAGCGGGGTCTCCATCGGCATCGAGGACCTCGTCATCCCGAGCGAGAAGAACCAGCTCGTGGATCGGGCCCTCTCCGAGGTGAAGGAAGTCGACGACCAGTACCGGGAAGGCGCCATCACCAAGGGCGAGCGCTACAACAAGGTCATCGCCATCTGGTCGAACGTGACGGACAAGGTCGCCCAGGAGATGTTCGAGGAGATGGAGCGCCAGGAGCGGGAGAACGCTCTCTTCAACCCCGTCTACATGATGGCCGACTCCGGAGCGCGCGGAAGCAAACAGCAGATCCGGCAGCTCGCGGGAATGCGCGGTCTCATGGCCAAGCCCTCGGGCGAAATCATCGAGACCCCCATCACCAGCAACTTCCGTGAAGGCCTCACCGTGCTCCAGTACTTCATCTCGACGCACGGCGCGCGCAAGGGTCTCGCCGACACCGCGCTCAAGACGGCGGACTCCGGCTATCTGACGCGGAGACTCGTGGACGTGGCCCAGGACGTCATCATCTCCGAGGACGACTGCGGAACGGTCTCCGGGATCTACGTGGGTGCGATCGTGGAAGCGGGCGAGGTCATCGAGGCCCTCCGCGACCGCATCGTCGGCCGGGTGACTCTCGAGACCATCAAGGACAGCTTCACCGGAGAGACCATCGTTTCCACCAACGAGGAGATCACCGAGGACATCGCGAACGCGATCCAGAACACGGGCGTCGATCACGTGCGGATCCGTTCGGTTCTCACCTGCGAGTCCCGCCGCGGCGTCTGCGCCAAGTGCTACGGCCGGAATCTCGCGAGCGGGAAGGTGGTCGATCTGGGAGAAGCGGTCGGCGTCATCGCCGCTCAGTCCATCGGCGAGCCGGGCACGCAGCTCACCATGCGCACCTTCCACATCGGCGGCACGGCGAGCCGCGTGGCCGAGCAGTCGACCCTCGAGTCCAAGAACAAAGGCACGGTGAAATTCATCAACGTCTCGACCGTCAAGGACAAGGAAGGCGACCTGGTGGTGATGAACCGCGCGGGTCAGATTATCATCCTCGACGAGAAGGGCCGGGAGCGCGAGCGCTACCCCGTCGTCTACGGTGCCAAGCTGAAGGTCAAGGACGGCCAGACCATCGACTCCGGCGCCACTTTCGTCGAGTGGGATCCGTACACCTTCTCGATTCTGACGGAAGAGGGCGGAACGGCGCACTTCAAGGACGTGGTGCAGGGCGTCACCGTCCACGAGGAAGTAGACGAGGTCACGGGTCTCTCGATGCCGGTCATCGTGGAGTCACCCGACGAGAAGCGCCAGCCGGCGATCGTCATCAAGGACGCGAGGAAGAAGGAGGTCAAGAGCTACCTCCTGCCCTCCGGCGCCCACTTGATGGTGGGAGACGGCGACGAGGTGCGTCCGGGCGCGATTCTGGCGAAGATCCCCCGAGAGACCACCAAGACCAAGGATATCACCGGAGGTCTTCCTCGAGTCGTCGAGCTCTTCGAGGCGAGAAAGCCCAAGGATCCCGCGGTCATCACCGAGATCGACGGCGTCATCCAGTACGGTGGCATCGCCAAGGGCATGCGGAAGATCTCGGTGGTCTCCGACACGGGCGAGGTGCGCGACTACGCGCTTCCGCGCGGCGTGCACATCAACGTGCAGGAGGGCGAGCGCGTCAAGGCGGGTGAGCCCCTGATGGACGGTCCGATCAACCCGCACGACATCCTGAACGTGCTCGGCGAGAACGCGCTCCAGGAGTACCTGGTGAACGAGATCCAGGAAGTCTACCGCCTCCAGGGCGTGCTCATCAACGACAAGCACATCGAGGTCATCGTGCGCCAGATGATGCGGTGGGTGAAGGTGGAGGAGGTCGGCGACACCGAGCTTCTCATCGACGAGACCGTCGATCGCTTCAAGTTCACCGAGGCCAACGAGAAGGTCGTCGCTGGCGGAGGGCGCCCGGCGACGGGCCGGCCGCTTCTGCTCGGGATCACGAAGGCGTCACTCTCGACGGACAGCTTCATCTCCGCCGCCTCCTTCCAGGAGACGACGCGGGTCCTGACGGAAGCGTCCATCAGCGGGCGGGTCGATTACCTGCGGGGCCTGAAAGAGAACGTGATCATGGGGCGGCTCATCCCCGCCGGCACCGGGCTCGAGGTGCACCGGGCGGTCGGAATCCCCGAGGCCCAGCCTCTCGAGAGGCGGCCGGAGCTACCGGGCGAGGACCTCGAGCGGGAGATGCAGTTCCTCGTCGAGGGCGGAGCCCAGCCAGACGAAGAGCCACTGTAGAGGCGAACTGTCTTGACAATGCGATACACGGATTGCTAAACTCAACCGGTTGTCCCGAAATGCGTACAGCATCGGGATTTCCTGTTGTATCTAAAGCACTTAGGTGATTCCGACTTCGTTTTGACGTGGTTTGACGTAGAAAGAGCGGTTTCGATTTGCCGACGTTCAGCCAACTGGTTCGCAAGGGTCGCGAGAAGACCGGGTCCAAGACCGACAGCCCGGCCCTCCAGGGGTGTCCCCAGAGGCGGGGAGTCTGCATCCGGGTCTTCATCTCGACTCCGAAGAAACCGAACTCGGCCCTCCGGAAGGTGGCTCGCGTGCGGCTCACGAACGGGATCGAGGTCACCACCTACATCCCGGGGGTAGGACACAACCTTCAGGAGCACTCGATCGTGCTCATCCGGGGCGGACGCGTCAAGGACCTTCCCGGAGTGCGGTATCACGTGGTTCGCGGCTCCCTCGACGCCGTCGGGGTCGATGGCCGCAAGAACGGGCGCTCGAAGTATGGAACGAAGCGGCCCAAAGCTTAGCGGGCGAGGAAGTAAGAGGAGATGCCAAGACGACGAGAGGTGGCGTTCAGAGCTCCGCAGGCGGATCCCCTCTACAACAGCAACCTCGTGTCGAGCTTCGTGAACGTGGTGATGAAGCGCGGGAAGAAATCGACGGCGGAGGGTGTCGTCTACAAGGCGTTCGAGAAGATTCGAGAGCGCGCGCAGGACGATCCGCTGAAGGTGTTCAAGAAAGCGATCGACAACATCAAGCCCACGCTCGAGGTGAAGAGCCGGCGCGTGGGCGGGAGCAACTACCAGGTTCCCGTCGAGGTTCGTCCCGAGCGGCGGACGTCGCTGTCCCTTCGGTGGCTGGTCACTTTCGCCCGGGAGCGCCCGGAGAAGACGATGGTCGAGAAGCTCGCGAGCGAGATTCTCGACGCCTCGCAGAACCGGGGCGGGGCGGTGAAGAAACGGGAGGATACGCACCGCATGGCGGAGGCGAACAAGGCGTTCGCCCACTACCGCTGGTAATCAATACCTCTTCGAGCGCTTCGACGCCCGCTCCACGAAGGAGCGCGGCACGAGCGGCTCCTGTATCGGAAGCGCTAGCTTCCGGCGAAGGAACGGAAACGTTCGGTAGAGCTTAGTTGGGAAGGTTTGTCTTTAGAGTCCAAGACCATGGCCCGCATCGTACCGCTAGAGAGGACGCGCAATATCGGCATCATGGCGCACATCGACGCCGGTAAGACGACGACGACCGAGCGCATCCTCTACTACACCGGGATCACCTACAAGATCGGCGAGGTCCACGAAGGCACGGCGACCATGGACTGGATGCAGCAGGAGCAGGAACGCGGCATCACCATCACTTCCGCCGCCACCACGACCTTTTGGAAGGACTTTCGAATCAACATCATCGACACCCCGGGCCACGTGGACTTCACGGCGGAAGTGGAGCGGTCGCTCCGCGTCCTCGACGGGGCCGTCGCCGTTTTCTGCGCGGTGGGCGGGGTCGAGCCCCAGTCCGAGACCGTATGGCGGCAGGCCGACAAGTACCGGGTCCCGCGGATCGCGTTCGTGAACAAGATGGATCGCGCGGGCGCCGACCTTCCGAGGGCGGTCTCCATGATGAAGGAACGGCTGGGAGCGAACCCCGTGCTCATCCAGTTGCCCATCGGGGCCGAGGAAGCCTTCATCGGGGTGGTCGATCTGATCCGCGAGAAGTCCGTCGTCTACAAGAACGACACCCTGGGGGCCGAGTACTCCGTCGACGAGGTCCCGAAGGACATGAGGGACGCCGTCAAGGTCGCCCGGGAGCGGGTCATCGAAGCGGCCTGCGAGTCCGACGACCACCTCATGGAGAAGTACCTGAACGGGGTCACTCCGACCGAAGAGGAGATCGTCTCGGGCCTTCGCAAAGGAACCATCGGGCTGCGGCTCGTTCCCGTGCTCTGCGGCACGGCCTTCAAGAACAAGGGAGTGCAGCCGCTCCTCGACGCGGTGGTGGATTTTCTTCCCGCGCCCACCGACATCCCCCCCATCGCGGGCACCACTCCCGACGGCTCGAAGACGGTGGAGCGGCCCGCGAGCGACGACGCGCCGTTCGCCGCTCTGATCTTCAAGATCATGACCGACCCCTACGTGGGTCAGCTCGCTTTCTTCCGCGTGTACTCGGGCTACCTGGAGTCGGGATCGAGCGTTCTCAACTCCGGTCGCGACCGCAGCTATCGGATCGGCAGGCTCTTGAAGATGCACGCGAACAAGCGCGAGGACATCAAGGCGGTCTACGCCGGCGACATCGCCGCGGCGGTGGGGCTGAAGCACGTGCAGACCGGGGACACCATTTGCGACGAGGACCACCCGGTGGTGCTGGAGTCGATGGACTTTCCCGATCCGGTGATCTCGGTCGTCATCGAGCCGAAGACCAAGAGCGATCAGGAGAAGCTGGGCGTCGCCCTGGGGAAGCTCACTCAGGAAGACCCGACGTTCAAGGTGTTCACCGATCCCGATACGGGGCAGACCATCATCAGCGGAATGGGCGAGCTGCACCTCGAGATCGTCGTGGATCGTTTGCTGCGCGAGTTCAACGTGGCGGCGAGCGTCGGCAAACCACAGGTCGCCTACCGCGAGACCATTCGGAAGAGCGCGGAGGCCGAGGGCCGTTACATCCGGCAGACGGGCGGCCGCGGGCAGTACGGGCACGTCTGGCTCGAGGTTGCACCGAAGCCGGGCTCGAAGTTCGAGTTCGTCAACGACATCGTCGGCGGCACCATCCCCCGGGAGTACATTCCCGCGGTCGAAAAGGGCGTCGAAGAGGCGATGGAGCAAGGACCCCTCGCGAGCTACCCCATGGTCGACGTCAGCGTAAGGCTCTTCGATGGCTCGTACCACAACGTCGACAGCTCGGAGATGGCGTTCAAGATCGCGGGATCGATGGCCTTCAAAGAAGCGGTCCGGAACGCGACCCCGGTGCTCCTCGAGCCCATCATGCAGGTCGAGGCGGTGGTTCCCGAGGATTACACCGGCGAGGTGATTGCCGACCTGAACTCGAGGCGCGGACGGATCCAGGGAATGATGGCGCGCGGAAACGCCCAGGTCATCACGGCCCTCGTTCCTCTCGCGGAGATGTTCGGCTACGCGACCGACCTCCGCTCGGCGACCCAGGGACGGGCCACGTACACCATGCATTTCCATCAGTACGAGGAAGCGCCGAAGAGCGTCGGGGAAGAAGTCGTCGCGAAAGTTACTGGGAGATAGGACATGTCGAAAGAGAAATTTGATCGAACGAAGCCTCACCTGAACGTGGGGACGATTGGACACGTGGACCACGGGAAGACGACGCTGACGGCGGCGATCACGAAGGTTCTGGCGAAGACGGACAAG
>Ga0187893_10011257_pt1 | contig 13058 bp, 10 predicted proteins | sample MA1701074metaG_FD_139574 | JGI IMG/M metagenome (GOLD analysis project Ga0187893, IMG submission 139574) | White microbial mat communities from a basaltic lava cave in the Kipuka Kanohina Cave System on the Island of Hawaii, USA - MA170107-4 metaG ...
TCCTGATCTTTTTACTTGTTTCTGTCTTTTTTTGCAAGCCTGCATTAGAAGGTAATGTGCTTAGCCAGCATGATGTACTGGGCTGGAAAGGCATTGCGCAAAATTCATTTGATTATAAAGATAAACACGGCCACTTTCCACTGTGGAATCCAAATGTGTTTAGCGGGATGCCGAATTTTTTGATAGCAATGGAAGGAAAAAGCATTCTCCCAGATCTGAATAAAGTTATTGGTCTGGGCTTGCCGGAACCTGTTAACTTTTTTTTTATAGCATGTCTCTGCTTTTATATACTTACATTAAGCATGGGCCTGAAACCAATGGTTGGCGTTTTTGGCGCTTTAGCTTATGCCTTTGCCACCTACAATCCTATTATCATCAGCGCTGGACACGTTACGAAAATGATGGCCATAGCTTATATGCCTTTGCTGCTCGCCGGTTTGCTTCTCGTTTATGAAAAAAAGTATTGGATAGGTCTTGCATTAACCACACTAGGAACCTATCTCGAAATTGGCACAAGTCACCCACAGATTAATTTCTATTTTTTCGTGATAGCTGTTGCTGTCACGGTCAGTTATGTTATCTATTGGGTCATAAAGAAAGATTTAAAGCAAATTGCGATTGCGCTTGGCATTGTAGTAGCAGGAGCTACCGCTGGCTTAATGCCTCATACAATGTATTACGTTACAGTTTCTGAATACTCAAAAGCAAGTATCCGCGGTGGCAAGACAATCGACATACAGGGGGATAGAGTAACATCCACAAAAACTACAGGGCTTGATACAGGTTATGCTTTTTCTTATAGCTTAGGAAAACGTGAAGCTATCACTACGCTGATGCCAAATGCGTATGGCGGAAGCATGAAAAAAGTATATGACGAAAACTCTAAAATAGTAAGCAAACTTACAAACCGTGGAGTGCCGGAAGCCAACGCAGCACAGATAGCTGCAAGCATGACGAAATTTTGGGGACAGCCTGATTCCACTGCCGGCGGACCTTTATATGCCGGCGCCATTGTATGCATCCTTGCTCTGATAGGATTTGTTTTGTATAAAAAACCATTACGATGGGGATTGCTTGCCGTATCTGTATTGGCCATTATGATGGCGCTGGGCAATAATCTTTCGGGATTTAATACTTTTTTATTCAATAATGTACCGATGTATAACAAATTCCGTGCTCCATCTATGACGATGGTGATCATTCAATTTGTTATTCCAGTGATGGCCGTGTTAGGATTGCAATGTTTGCTATATCGGGAAAAAAACAGGGAATTGCTAAAAGCTGATTTAAAAAAAATACTTTATGCGATTGGTGGGCTATTTGCCTTTTTATTGCTGATGTATGTAACGATGGATTACAGCGCTCCATTCGATCAGCAGATTTTATCTTATAAATGGGACAACAGCGGTACCGACGAAGTAGGACGGTTGATCGTTTCAGCTATGAAAGAGGAACGCAGCAGTATGTTTGGTCTTCAATTATTAAGAACAGCGGCGTTTGCTGCATTGCTCATTGGCTTGCTATGGTTGTATGTAAAAAATGTTCTTAAAGCAACTGTGGTTGTTATTACACTTGCCGCTATCACACTGATTGATCAATTGTCAATAGACAGCCAATATCTAAATGAAGAAAACTACACTTCAAAAGAAGACCTGTCAACTGAGCTGGCTAAAACGCCGATTGACGACCAGCTACTGGCTGATAAAAATCCGCATTTCAGAGTGTATAATCTTGCGCAGGACAGGTTTAGCGCCAGCGACTATCATGTATCTGCTTTTCATAAAGCAATTGGCGGATATCAACCAGCTAAATTGAGGCTTTACCAGGATATCATTGAACGATACTTAAGCGGTGGCAGCGATGCAAGCCAAGTATTGAACATGCTGAATACAAAGTATCTTATTGCTACGAACCCGCAGAACGGGCAGCAATCGCTTATTCCCAATCCGGATGCTTATGGTCCATGCTGGCTGGTAAAACATGTAAAGCTTGTAAAAGATCCCGTTGAAGAAATTCAATCAATTGGCGTGACTAACTTAAAAGATACAGCCATCGTTCAGCAATCTTTTGCTGCCAATGTAGCGCAACCGAAATGGGATTCTGCTGCAACAATTACACTTTCCAAATTTGACAATGACGTTATAGAATACAGCTTCAATGCGGCAACTCCTCAATTCGCTGTATTCAGTGAAGTATATTATCCGTATGGCTGGAATGCATATATTGATGACAAAAAAGTGGATTATGCAAAAACAAATTATGTGCTGCGTGGTCTTTCGATTCCTGCGGGAAAACATAACATAAAATTTGTGTTTGAACCGTCATCATATAAAACGGGATCAACTATTTCTTTTATAGGCTCATTCATTGTGGTGATCTTTGTGTTGGGCGGATTATATATGTCATGGCGAAAAGCAGGAAAAACCAAAGTGGTAAAGAATGAAAAAGATACTTGATGTGGTTTCATATCCTTATCTTCCTTATTATTCCGGCGGGCAAAAATTAGTAGCGCAATTTTTTGAATTCCTGGGAAAAGAAGCTGATCTGACTGTGGCGAGTGTTTCTAAAAATGATTTTTCTCTTGCCAAAAATTATAAAACATTACCACTGCTCAGCAACTCTGCTTTGCGATACATTGATATCCGACTTGCCTGGAAAATCACTGATCTTGTCAGAAAAGAAAAGTTTGATATGGTGATTTGGGAACATCCCTACTATGCATGGCTGGCATGGATCGTAAAAAAAACAACGAGAGTAAAAACCGTTTTTCATACGCACAATATCGAGCATCAGCGGTTCCGTTCTCTTGGCAAATGGTGGTGGCGAATGCTAAAATGGTATGAACTGTGGAGCTTTCGATTCGCCGACTTTATTTTTTTTATTAGTGAACAGGAAAGAGAATTAGCCATAGCTAACTGGAAGGTGAAAAGAGAAAAGACGATGGAAGTTCCTTTTGGCATTGCAAACAATGAACCACCCCGGGACAGAAGCTTTTGCAGGCAACAGATTGCAGCAAAACATGGCATTGCTGGTAATGAGAAAATACTTTTGTTTAACGGGCAACTTTCTTATCGTCCCAATCTTGATGGCTTGCTGGCGATAATTCATAACATTAACCCTTATCTGCTGACGGTAAAAGATTTTCGTTATAAAATCATCATTTGCGGAAAGGGGCTGCCTGAATATTTAAATGAGTTAAAAGATTACGAAACAAAAAACATTATATGCGCAGGATTTGTAAATGATATTGAGACTTATTTTAAAGGCGCAGATTTATTTCTTAATCCGGTACAAAGCGGCGGCGGCATCAAAACAAAAATGGTGGAAGCGATTGGGTTTGGAACTACTGTTATTTCTACTGAAACCGGCGCCGCGGGAATACATCGTGACATTTGCGGTGAAAAACTGGTGGTCGTGCCTGATAATAGCTGGCAGCAGTTTGCAGACGCCATCATTCGGAATAAAAGTCATGAATTACCAGCGCCTTCAGCTTATTATCAACATTATTATTGGGGAGAGATAATAAATAGGATAACAAATCCTGCTTTGCACTATCAATGTTTCTGAAGTTACCTTGTTATTTAAATTTCGCCAATAGCAGTATTCTCTTTATTCAATAAACGAAGTTTGTAAAAGATATTTTCGAATGATCAGGTCTATAGATAGAGCAAAATTAAGGTGGTGCTTTAATTATGCCTTTTTACAAACAAATAATAATTGTATCCATTTAACGTTTCTCCTGAAAATTTCTGCCCACACATTTGAAAATTATGATCAGTTCCATTATTTTCGCCAATAGTACCAATCTAAACTGTTTAAACTACTACTATGAAGTCTGTATTTAGTTCTTCCCTTATTTTTATCGTTTCTTTTCTTTTTATTGGTTGTGATAAAAGTGATGATTTCCAACACCGCAATCCGCCACTAGCTGATGCCGGAACTTCACAAATTATACAATTACCAGTAAATTCAGCTACACTAAGCGGTTCCGGTACCACAGAAAATGGTAAAATAACCGGGTATTTATGGAGTTTGGTTTCAGGCCCGAATGTGCCCGTTATAACCAGTGAAAGCTCTGCCACGAGTGAAGTTGAGGAGATTATAGCCGGGACTTATGTTTTCCAGTTAATGGTGATAGACAGCGCAGGCTTGACAGGCATAGACACAGTTTCATGGTTGGTTAAGGCGCCTGTGCAACAAACGATCACCTTACAACCGGCAAACAATCCAAATGGGGGCCATGTTGATAGTTATTATAATCAGGGAGGCACTGGTGATACTGAACTCCCAATTGGCACATGGACCATATCGGGTACTACTTTTAGTTGGAGAAGCTTTTTAAAGTTCGATTTCGGCCAAATACCAGCCAATGCGACAATACTTGATGCCAAATTATACTTATATGCCATGCCGAATCCACACGGCGGCGATCTTATTAATGCTCATTCAGGTCCGGCAAATGCTTATTATATCGAAAGAATAACAACGACAAATTGGACATTTAACGGTATGACTTGGGCTAATCAGCCCGCAAGCACCGCGGCTAACAGGGTACTAGTACCGCAAAGCAGTTCCTCATTCCAAGACGATGTGATAGATGTGAAAGCTCTTGTGCAGGATATGGTAACAAATGGCAATTATGGATTCAAATTTCGCATGCAAAATGAAGCTATTTACAATTGCAGGCAATATGCATCCAGCTACCATATCAGTGCCACGCTTCATCCGAAACTTATGATAACATATAAATAAACAAATTGGCATTTTAATACAAAAAAACCCGGTCAGGCACCGGGTTTTTTGCGCTTGTAGTTTAAGTTTAGTTTATACAGCCTTTAATACCCCTTCCCAGAGCAAATCAGCAGTCTTTTCCCACGAAAAAAATTTTTTTCTTATTTTCCCGTTTTCAATCAGCTTCTGTCGTAAATCAAGGCTACCAAATATTTCAATCATCGCATTCTTTATTGCATTACTGTCGTAAGGGTTTACCAGGAGGGCGGCATCTTCAACTACTTCAGGTATCGAAGTGACGTTGGAGGCAATAATAGGAACATGGCTTTGCATTGCTTCAATAAGGGGAATGCCAAAGCCTTCAAAAAATGGAACAAAGATCAGGCTCAATGACGACCCGACAATATAATTCAACTCTTCATTGCCCACCCTTCCGGTAAAAATAATATCCGCCCCTACTCCAAGCCGTTCCTTATACGCTTGCAACTCTTTTGCTTTATACATTCCCCATCCTGCAATGACGAGGTTGATATCGGCACCTGTTTCTTTTTTAAACAGACTGAAAGCATGCATCAGACCCTTCACGTTTTTTCTTGGGCTCAGCGTTCCTACAAAAACAAAATAAGGCTTACCCAGCGAATATTTGTCCCGGATGTTTTTTTTTGTTTGCTCATCGCAGGGTCTAAAGAAAGCATTCACTCCGTTATACACCACATCCACCTTATCAGTATCTACACCAAAAGACTGACAAATATCCCGCTTGCTATATTCGGAAACAGTTGCAAGCCGGCTGGCTTTAGCTGCAAAACGGGGAAAGAAATAATTATAATATTTACGATTGCTGAACTTGAGATATTCCGGGTGATGATGGAAATTGATATCATGCATCACCCCGTATTGTTTCCCTTTCCAGCCCAGGCACAGCAGGCCGTCAGGGGAAAGAAAGAGGTCAGGCTGAATTTTTTTCAAGACCCGCCTTGCACTCCATTCAAACCATACTACATTAAGCAATGCATGTTTGGCAGGCGGAAATAAGTTGTGTGCAATGATATTTTCACCAAAACGAAACGATTCATCGAAGCCAGAATCAAACAGGAAATGAAACTCGATAGCCGGGTTTACCTGAGTAATTCTTTTCATGGTGTTGTAAGTAAACCAGCCGATACCATCCATCCGGTTGACCCGTAACAATCTTGTATTGACTACAATTTTCATTAAACTTTTATCTGGAATAAAAAGGCTTGGAATAAATCTTTCTCAACATCAAGTACAATTTCCTTAAGATTGGATTACTATCAATTATTTTAGCCAGAAGGACACTTGCATTTCGACCAACTCTGCCCGGATAGCTTGGAACAATTCTGTCTGCCATCAGTTCACACTGCTTTATAAAAAAGCCGACTGTCATCCCTTTTCTCTGGCTCAGGGGAGTTTTTAACAGTCGGTGAGAAAGCGAGGTACAATAATAATCAATATAGTTGTGTGCATACATTCTGCATGCAAATGCGATACCAGCACTTTTATTTTTAAAATCAGAGAGAAACTCCCCAAACTTAAAAAAAGCATGAATGTATTCTGGCACGGCTGTACTCTTTGAAACACTTTGATGAATCCTAAAGGAAAAACATTCCTTTCGTGAAATGACGATATAATTGATAGCAGTGAGTTTCATCCATAGTGCGTGATCAGCAAACAAAAGACCGGGATAAGAGGGTATACCGCCCACCTTGTCGTAGTCCTTGGCCCGCATCATATAACCTGTGCCCATGGTATCAAGCTTATGTGTAAAAATAGCAGAGACGAACTCCGCCGCGGTAAATTGTGAAGGCATGGGTTTACATTTTCTCACTTGCTCTCCGTTCGAATTTATAAAACGGAAATGGGCCTGGTACAGGCTGGCAGCCGGGTGTTGGCTAATTAATTCATCCATGGTAGCGAGGTACTCCCGATCAAGTATGTCATCATGACCGATGATAGTAATAAACTCGTTTTTAGGAACATCTTTTATGCGAGCCCAGTTTTGTTCGATTGATAATGGTCTATCAGTTGAATAGATAGTAATGCGATCGTTTTTCAATCGCCTGATCCATTCGAGACTGCCATCAGTACTGCCGCTATCAAATACGATTACGTTAAACTCGCTAAACGTTTGATCCAAGATGCTTTGAATACATTGTTTGACATATTCGCCGCCATTCTTTACCGGAAGAATGATACTGAAATTCATGCGTGATATAAACTATAACAATCCAAAGGTTTTTTTTATAGAAAAGATCATACTCTTCAGATAAAATCTGGTGTTGAATCTTTTCATGAAGTCAAAACTCCTTATTTTCTTTGCATACTCATCCAACTCCCTCAATATTTCTTTATTTTTTTTCTTCGTGAAGTATTTCTTAAGATTGAAAAAATTGGAAATAAACCAATGCCCCAGATGGCGCAGTACAGCCTGATTGTACGCATCATAACATCTGTGGCTTCTGAAAGAAGCCAGAATAAAGTGATAAAAGCCTTCACATCCCTGCACGTAGGAATCAAAATTTGATTTGGAAAAGTTTGTTTCATGGGAGGATAACGAACTAAACATCTTATTCATTACCACACCACCGGCAATGCTTCCCACTTTTGCCATAAAGGCATGATCGGCCAGGTGAGGGCTTCCATAATCAGGTATTAATCCGACCTGCAAAACATGATCCCTTCGCATTACAGCACTTGACCACAGTAGGTTGCTTGTCTTTTTGGGATCAAGTAATTCTACTGGAAAATCGTCAGCCGATATGATTTCGATGGCTGAAACAAGTGAACCAGGCCTCTGAAAGCCGCAGTAAATGGAATAATCTGGGTATTGCAAAAACAACTGATATAGGGTGTCAAGAAAGTCTCTCTCGATCGGGTCATCATCAGTTACCATCACGATGAATTCAGTGCTAGCTCTTTCAATGCTTTTATTAAAGCTTCTGATCATTCCCAGGTTTTCTTCATTTTTAAAATACCTGATTCTACTATCTTCAAAAGAATTAATAACAGGCTCCGCAGACCCTTCTTCGTCATTATCAGATATCACAATTTCAAAGTTCTCATCAGACTGATTAAGTAATAAACCAATTTGTTGCTTTAGCAACTCGGGCCGTTTGTAAGTGCTAATACAAAAGCTAACCCATGGCAATGTCTGATTGGTAACCGGCATAAAATTATCTGATCCTTTTTAAATATCCATCAGGTGCAACACTGATGAGCAACTTGTTATTGATGGACTTATCAATTTCAAAATCCGTATTCTGAACGAGAAATTCCTGAACAGCAGTTAAAGGATTGTTGCCAATACCCCAAGGGCGTATATGACCAGGCAGATAATCCGCAGGAAGATATTCTACAATGGTATCAAATACTACTATATATGAGTTCAATGAAACAAGTGGGGCATAGGCTTTTAATTCTTCAAATACATGTTCATGAGTATGGTTGGAATCGAGCACTACCAATATCGTTTCTTTGTCTCCCGCAGATTCTCTTACCTTTTCTACAATGCCCGGATCAATTGAAGAACCCTGGATCATCGTGATTCTTTTATACATTGGATGCTTTTCAATTTCCTTACGGTTATGCTCACGAATATCAATATCAATCCCAAGAATTTCTCCCTTCCCTATTAATTCAAGCATGGAAGCATAGAATATCAGTGAACCACCATGTGCAATTCCCGTTTCTATAATCAGATCTGGTTTTATATCCCAAATCAATTCCTGCATCGCTACTATATCTTGCGGGTACTGGATTACCGGCCGACCCATCCATTTAAAATTATAGGAGTACTTCGCTTTATTGGACTCTACATTGAACTGTTGTGCCGCTGACTGCAATTCACGATTGATTCCATTACCATTTATTCTTTGCCGCGTCTCAAATGCAAACTCTACTATTTGTTTATCCATTTGCTATAATTGTTTTCAATTTTTTATCATCACCCCAAAAGTTTTTAGATTCCAAATCAGAATAAGGATAATATCCCAAGTTCAATTGAATATCTTTCCCTATCGTTTTCAAATAATTAGTCACTAATTCTTTAACAGCAATAGGTTTGCCGCTGCAGCAATTGATTATTCCTGTAACTTTTTTTTGCATTGCTATCCGAACAATATACTCAGCAACCTTTGTTATTTCCAAATAATCTCTTAACTGGTCTCCCGGGCTCATATTAAATACCTTATCGCCTCTGTCAAGCGCCGATTGAAGCTGCGAAAGTAATGAATTTGGGTTTTGTCCTTGTCCATACATATAAAACAGGCGAACCCATTTTAAACTGAAGGACATTGCGCCTGACAGTTCTTCCAATTTCAACCTTAATTCATTTTTGGCAATAGCATAAGAATTAGAAGGCTTTGAGGGCATATCTTCAGAAAGGCAACCTTCCTGCATGCCGTATTCAAAACAAGTTCCTGTTATTGTCACATCTTTCAGACCGTGTTCAACAAGATTTTTTAAAAATACATAGTGTCGGGGGAGATTCTCCTCAATATGAAATGCGGCTTTGTAATTAGGCAAACCTTCCCAGGCAAGATGGATAACCAGGTCAGGTTTGTTGAAATAGTCAAAATAGTCCGCATCTGCGGATAAATTTTTTAAATCCAGCAGTATGTAATTCACTTTTCCAAACCATTCAAATGAACTTGCTTTTTCTGCATTGGAAGAAGTTGCAATCACTTCATGTCCCTGTTTAAGAAGCTCATTCACTACATGATTACCAATAAAGCCCGTTGCACCTGTCACCAGCACTTTTTTCATGACACTGATATAACATGAAAATTAGGAATAGCCATCACAAACTTTCCATTCCACTCTTTGATATAAGCCAATTGTGTCATCACTTCTTCCTTTATATTCCATGGAAAAATGATAATGTAATCAGGCCTTTGCTCTTTTAAATAAGATTCAGCTACAACAGGAATATGACTTCCGGGTAAGAATTTATTTTGTTTGTGAGGATTAGCGTCAACAACAAAATCAATCAGATCGGCTTTTACTCCGCAATAGTTTAACAGTGTATTCCCTTTTGCTGCAGCGCCATAAGCTGCTGCTTTTTTTCCAACCTTTTTTTGTTCTGCCAAAAAATCTAATAGTTCAAGTTTGATCTTTAATGCCTGTTGCTGCAAACCTTTGTAATACTTTATATCCAATATGCCTTTTCCCTTTTCTGTTTCAATCAATGCCGCAACGTTGGAAGAGATAGCTTTTGAATTATCCTCCTTATGTTTTGCATAAATTCTAAGTGATCCGCCATGTGTTGGTATCTCATCCACATCAAACATTTCTAATCCGGCAGCTTCAAATATTTGTTTAACTGTAGTGAAAGACAAGTATGAGAAATGTTCATGATAAATGGTGTCGAATTGGTTGTTTTCTATTAACTGAACAAGATGTGGAAACTCCATTGTAACGACGCCCTGATCTTTCAGCAAAATTTTAAGTCCTCTTGTAAAATCAATAATATCGGGAACATGGGCCAGCACATTATTGCCCAGCAGCAGATCAGCTTTTTTACCTTTTGCAACAAGTTCTTTTGCCAATCGAACACCAAAAAAGTCAACAACGGATTCTACACCTTTTTGTCTTGCCACTTCAGCAGTGTTAGATGTAGGCTCAATGCCCAGTACAGGAATGTCCTTTTTTACAAAATATTGTAGCAGGTAACCATCGTTTGAGGCTATTTCCACCACCAGGGATTTTTCATTCAGTTTGAACCTGTCGGTTACCATGTTTACATAGTTGCTTGCATGCTCCAGCCAACTTTTTGCATAAGATGAAAAATAAACATACGAACTATCGAATATGCTGTCTGATTTTTTGTATTCATCCACCTGCACCAAAAAACAATTGTGACAGGTATAAATTTTTAGCGGGTAAAATTGTTCAGGCTCATTTAACTGCTCTTTTGTCAAAAAAGAGTTGGATGCCGGTGAATTAAACAGGTCAATAAAAACATCTTTAAGTTCTGTATGGCAAAATCTGCACTTCATGATCTATATTCCTTTAAAACTTTCATTCAATAATTCATGTGATAAATCTCTTTCTGAAATATCTGTAACCGGCAAGGGCCATTGAATAGCAACTAATGGATCATCATATCTTATACCTTTTTCGAAACCGGGAGTATAAAAAGCTGTATGATGATAGATCAGCTCACAATTATCTGTCAATGCCTGAAATCCATGAGCAAATCCATCCGGTATATAAATCATTTTTTTATTATCAGCATTCAATTCTACACTGATCCAGTTCAAAAAAGTTTTTGATCCTTCCCGAAGATCAATCACTGTGTCCATTACTGCACCCCCTATACATCTAACCAATTTAATTTCACCATGCGGCGGCAATTGGTAATGCATGCCTCTTATAGCTCCTTTTTTTGCAGTAAACGAATGATTGAGTTGTACCCACTCTTGTGTATGACCAATGGAAGCAAACTCATTTTTACAATACGTTCTTGCAAACCAACCCCGGCTGTCAGCAACTGGCTGCAAATCTATAGTATAAAGACCTTCTAAAAGGGTTGGAGAAAATTTCATTTTGCCAGGTAATTTTCTATTTGCTTAAATGTAAAATCAGCCTGCATAGAAACATCTTTTTTGTACCACTCCATAGCCCATTGAATAGCTTCTTTGGCATTCAACTTAGGTTTCCAGTTCAATTCACGATGAGCTCTCTCAATATTCAATTGCAACAAACCGGCTTCATGAGGTTTATCAGCATTGTTGTTTATCCGTATTTCGCCGCTGCCCCACACTTGAATAGCGATTTCGACCAACTCTTTAACTGTCAGGTGATCTTCCGGATTGGGTCCAAAATTGAAAGGCTTAGCAAAAAATGTTGGTTTGTTATATAAATGTCCACCCAATAAAAGGTAAGCGCCTAATGGTTCCAACACATGTTGCCAGGGACGAACTGAATTTGGATTTCTGACGGCAATTGCTTCATTATTCAATAAAGCTTTTGCAGTATCAGGAATGATCCTGTTGCTGCTCCAATCACCACCACCTATTACATTACCAGCACGGGCTGAAGCAACGGCTTTCTGATGCGAATCAAAATTTTTTGCATTAAAAAAAGAAGAACGAAATGAGTCCACAACTATTTCTGTACAAGCCTTGCTGGCGCTGTAAGGATCATAACCACCCAACCTGTCTGTTTCCTTATATAAAACATCCTGCTCTTTATTTTCATAAACTTTATCGGTAGTAACTACAACAACAGCGCATTTATTTTTTAGCTTAATTACCGACTCTAATAAGTTTGCAGTACCGGTAACATTAATATCAAATGTTTCAGCAGGAATTTCATATGACCGCAGAACCAGTGGTTGTGCAGCCAAATGAAAAATATAATCAGGTTCGAAAGCAGTTATTTCTGATTGAAGTTTTTCTTTATCCCTTATGTCTGCAATAATACTTTCACAATAGCGATAAGAAGCAAATGAATCATAAAAAGGTTTTGATTCTTCGGGTTCAAGAGCATAACCTTTTACAATGGCTCCAAGCTTATACAACATAGCAGTAATCCAGGTGCCCTTAAAACCTGTATGACCGGTAAGAAATACTTTTTTGTCCTGGTAAAAGGAGCGTAATTGCTGAAGCGTTACCACACTTTCCATTTTGCCTGCTTATTTTGCCAAAGTGATTCCAGTTCTATTTTATCTCTTAATGCATCCATGCATTTCCAAAAACCTTTATGCTTGTAAGCAGCTAATTGGCCGTCGTTGGTCAGTTTTTCCAATGGTTCGTCTTCCCACATTATTTCGTCCATGTTTCCATCAAGGTATTTGAATACCTCCGATTTTAAAACAAAAAAACCTCCGTTGATCCACTTACTTTCATCCTTTGCTTTTTCACGAAAAGAAGTGACGTCTCCATTTTCTGCCAAATCCATACCGCCAAACCTGGCATCCATTTGAATGGCTGTAACTGTAGCAATCTTATTGCTTGCTTTATGGAATTTGATCAGCTCACTGATATTAACATCACTAACACCATCGCCATAGGTAAGCATAAAATCGTCATCACCCACATATTTTTGAACGGCCTTAAGCCTTCCTGCTGTTTTTGTGTTTAAGCCTGTATCAACCAATGTTACTTTAAATGATTCAGCGGAACTGGTATGAATATCATATTTGTTTTTGGCCAGATCAATTGTTATATCAGCATTATGCATGTAATAATTCATGAAATATTCCTTGATCAGATAACCTTTGTAACCCAGGCAAACAATAAATTCATTGTGACCATACTTTTCATACAGCTTCATGATATGCCAGATAATCGGCTTTCCGCCGA
>Ga0187893_10011258_pt1 | contig 13055 bp, 10 predicted proteins | sample MA1701074metaG_FD_139574 | JGI IMG/M metagenome (GOLD analysis project Ga0187893, IMG submission 139574) | White microbial mat communities from a basaltic lava cave in the Kipuka Kanohina Cave System on the Island of Hawaii, USA - MA170107-4 metaG ...
CGCTTCCGCCGGCTACGCGAACCCGGATCTGGCCGCGCGCGTGCAGCCGATCGTGCGCGACGTGCTCGCCGCGCACGGGCTGCTATGACCGCGCGAGCCCCGGTACCTGCACGACTCGGTCCTCCTCGGCGATCCAGGCGGTGAGCTGCTTGCCGTAGACGCAGCCCGAGTCGAGCCCGCGCACGCGCGGACGGACGACGAGGCCGCGGCGCGCCCAGTGGCCGAACACGACGGTGCGCGCGCCGCGGTAGTGCTCGTCCCACGGAAGGTAGGGCGGCGGCGGCGGCGGCCAGTCGGAGTCGGGCTCGCGTCCCTCCGCGTCGCAGTAGCGCGCGCGGGTGGCGAAGGCGAGCTCGCGCATCCCGTCGAGCGGCGCCGACCGCGCCAGCGCCGCCTCGAACGCGGCGCGCAGCTCCGCGGCCTTCGCCTCGAGATCGTCCCATCCCGGATGGAGCGCGGCGTGCACCATCACCACGTCGGGCTCGGAGACGATGAACGGGCAGGCGCGCAGCCAGGCGTCGAGCTCGTCGCGATCGGGCGCCTGCACGAGCGAGTCGAGCGTGTCGCGCCGGCCGGGCCGCCGCCGCCCCGCCGCGGTCTCGAACCAGTGGAGCTCGTGGTTGCCGAGCACCATCGTCGCGCCGAGCCGCTTGAGCAGGCGCACGCAGCCGGCCGAGTCGGGCCCGCGGTTGACCGCGTCCCCCACCGAGCGCAGCCGGTCGCGCGCCGGGTCGAAGCGCACGGCGTCGAGCAGGAGCTCGAGCTCCTCGCGGCAGCCCTGCAGGTCGCCCACGAAGATCCGCCGCCCGCCGCGGTTCATGGACCGCCGGGCTTCGCGACCGCCGCCGCGACGAGAGGCGCGCTCCCCATCCCGGTCCCCCGCGCGCGCCGCTAGCGCGGGTCGCCGCCGCGGCCGGCGCGCGACGCCTTGCCGTGGTGCTCGTCGAGCCACGCGAACCCCTTGCGCATGCGGGCGAAGGGATCGTCGTGCCAGCCGTGGCCGCCGGCGTAGGTGACGAACTCGACCGTCGCGCCCGCCTTGCGCAACTCGTCACGGGCGAGCTCGGCGAGCTCGAACCGGCACTGGGTGTCGTCGGGCGAGTGGTCGATGAAGAAGGCCTGGCCTCTCGCGTGCTTGAGCACCGAGGAGAGCTCGTCGCGGTGGAAGACCGACATCGAGACGTAGGAGGCGGTGACGGGGCGCTCCTCCTGCAGGGCGATCGCGTACTCCGCCGGGCCACCCGACGACCAGCCGAGCTGGTAGACGCGCGCCGGGTCGATCCGCAGCTTGCGGACCTTGCGCACGTCCTCGACCACCGCGGCGAAGTACTCCTCGGTCGTGAACTTCATGGCCGGGACGCGGCTGAAGCGCGTCGGCCAGATGATGGTCTGTTCGGGCTTCCACTTCACCGAGACGAGCTGCGCGACCACCCAGTCCTTCGGGACCGCCTCGCGCCAGACGCGGCGCACGAAGTTGTTGAAGCTCGCCTCCCCGGAGCCGCCCGGCATCACGACCAGCAGCGCGTGGCCGGCGGCCGGCGCTCGCTTCTCCCTGGGCTCGAAGAGGAAGTAGCGCTGTTTCTCGTGGGCTCCCGCGCGCAGGTCGCGGCACGGCACGTCCTTCACGTCGGCGGCGATCTCGAAGTCGGCGAATTCCGGGCTCCCCTCCTGGACCGGCCGCGCCGGCGAGAGAACCATCCCGGCGAGCAGCCACCCGCCCAGTCCGATCGCGATCACCCCCGATCCCGTCGTCCCCGATCCCACCATTCACCTCCCGAGCTGCGCGCCGGCGGCTCCTCGTCGTCGTCCCGGCCCCCGCGCCGGTAGAGCGATCCGGAACGGGATCGTCAATGGCGCCGAGGGGAGCGGTTCCCGCCGCGGCCCGCCCGCTACACTCGCTCCGCCCGATCGCCCCCCGCAGGAGAAGGAGACCAGGATGGGTCGGCTCTCGTGCGTTCCGGCCGGCGTCGCCGCCGCGCTTCTGCTCTCGTGCCGCGACGTGGCGGAGTCGCGCGCCGCCGACCGCCACGAGACGCGCTCGCCGACCGCCGCGCCCGACGGAGCGTCGCTGCCGCCGGCGACCTGGACCCCGGCCAAGCGGAGCGCCGCCGACGCGATCGACCGCGCCGCCGACCGCTTCGTGGCGGCCGGCCGCGAGATCTTCGCGCTCGCCGAGACCGCGCTCACCGAGACGAAGTCCTCGGCGCTCCTCGCGTCGCTCGCCGAATCGAACGGCTTCAAGCTCGAGCGCGGCGTCTCGCAGATGCCGACCGCGTGGATCGCGACCTGGGGGACGGGGAAGCCGGTGATCGGCGTGCTCGCCGAGTTCGACGCGCTGCCGAGCCTGTCGCAGAAGGCGGGAGTTCCCGCGCGCGAGCCGGTGATCGAGGGTCAGCCCGGCCACGGCTGCGGGCACAACCTCTTCGGCGTCGCCGCCACCGCGGCCGCGATCGCGCTCAAGGAGGCGATGGCCGCCCACTCGATCCCGGGCACGATCCGCCTGTTCGGCACTCCCGCGGAGGAGCAGGGGATCGGGAAGATCTTCATGGTGCGCGACGGCCGGTTCGACGACGTGGACGCCTGCCTCTCGTGGCACCCCTCCTACCTGAACGAGGTGCACATGCAGCCGACCAAGGCGTGCATCTCCTTCGAGGTCACGTTCCACGGCCGCAGCGCGCACGCGTCGGCGGCGCCGTGGGACGGCGTCTCGGCGCTCGACGCGGTCGAGGTGTTCGAGCACGGCGTGAACCTCCTGCGCGAGCACATGCCGGAGACCGCCCGCATCCACTACGTCGTCACCGAGGGGGGGCGCGCTCCCAACGTGATCCCCAATCGCGCGCGGGTGTGGATGTACGTGCGCGGCAAGGACTGGCCGGAGGCGGAGAAGGTCTGGGCGCACGTCGAGCGATGCATCGCGGGAGCCGACGTGATCGCGTGGGGCGAGGAGCACGGCGTCGCGGCGGCCGACTACCGCGCGCCCGAGGTGGTGCGGCTCTCCGGCCTCTACGAGCTCAACATCAACTACCGCGGCAGCGAGGTGATGCAGCGCAACTTCGAGATGATCGGCGCCGCGAGCTACAGCGCCGAGGAGCAGACCTTCGCGCGCGCCCTGCAGAAGGCGTTCGGGCAGCCGGAGAGCGGCTACTCCACGCGGGTGAAGCCGTTCGACCGCGACCGGCCGCCCGAGCCGGGCGGCTCGACCGACGTCGCCAACGTCTCCTGGGTCACGCCCACCGTCGAGCTGCGCGTCGCGACCTGGCCCGACCGGATCCCGGCCCACTCGTGGGCCTCCACCGCCGCCTCCGGCTCGAGCGGCGCCTACCGCGCGATGCTGGTGGCGGCGAAGGTGCTCGCGGCCACCGGGCTCGACTTCCTCACCGACGCCGGCGCCCTCGCGCAGATGAGATCGGAGTTCACCGAGAGCCGGCGCAGCTTCGGCTACTCGCCCGCGGTGCGGCCCGAGGACCGGCCGGCGCTCCCCTCGCACATGCGCTCGCTGCACGAGTGACGGAACGCACGCCGTGGGCACGATGCGCCGCCGGACGCTCACCTTCCTCCTGGTCGCCTCGGCGGTGTCGTGCGCCTTCGGGATCTTTGGCCTGTGGGGACGCGTGCGCACGGTCGACGGGCTCGCGTTGGCGGCCGGCGGCTTCGGGCTCGGCGCGTGGTTCGTGGTCTGGCTGCGCTCGCCGCGCTCGGGCGACGCGCCGCCCGCGCACCGGACGACGGTCCCGAAGTCGGGGGCCTGACGAGCCAGGCGCCTTCGGCGGGCGACCGCACGACGAGTTGCGTGATGCACCCGGAAGCACGATCGATCGGACGCCTCCTCGCGCTGGCCGGATGGTGCGCCGCGCTCTCCGGCGGCTGCCACGGCGCTCCGCTCAACGGGCCGAGACCGGCGCCGCGCGTCGACCACCTCGGGTCGATGCGCGAGATGATCGAGAGCGGCTCCGCCGCGGGGCGCGTCGCCCTCTCCCCGCTGCTCGGGCTGCGCAGCCTCTACGCGCTCGGACCGCTCGAGGGGCTGCGCGGCGAGATCCTGGTGTGGGACGGAACGCCCTTCATCGGCCGGATCGACGCGGGACAGCTGCGCGTCGCCGCCGATCCCGACGCCAGGGCGCCCTTCCTGGTCTGGTCGAGCGTGAGGGAGTGGCGCGAGCTCGCCGTGCCGGCGGAGGCGGGCACGCTCGCCGCGCTCGAAGAGTGGCTCCCCGACGCGGCGCGCGCGGTCGGGATCGACCCCGGCCGGCCGTTCGCGTTCCTCGTGCTGGGCGCGGTCCGTCACGCGACGATCCACGTGGTCGACCTCGCGCCGGAGGCGGCGCTCACCCGCGAGAGCCACGACGCGGCGCGCCGGCCGATCAACCTGAGCGACGCCCCGGTGCAGATGCTCGGCTTCTTCGCCCCGGACGAGGCGGGCGCCAGGGGAGTCTGGCTGCACCACTCGTCGCGCATCCACGTCCACCTGCGCACCCAGCTCGGCACGGCGCTCGGCCACGTCGACGACTTCTCGCTGGCTCCGGGAGCCCTCCTCCGGATCGCGTGGAGGTGAGGCGGCGGGCGCGCGCCGTCCCGCCTCAGCGCGAGGCGGCCGGCGCGTTGGCCCGCTCGAGCAGCGCCGACGGATCGAGCCGCCGGCCGCCCTTCACGACGAGCTCGATGCGGCGCAGGTGCGCGACGTCCTCGAGCGGATCGGCGGAGAGCACCAGCAGGTCGGCGAGCTTCCCCGGCTCGATCGTCCCCAGATCGGCCTCCCGCCCCATCACGCGCGCGCCGCCCCAGGCGGCGGCGTGCACGATCTGCGCCGGCGCGAGGCCGGCGTCCCGCATGAGCTCGAGCTCGCGATGGATCGACGGGCCGTGCAGCGTGCCGATGTTGCCGGCGTCGGTCCCGGCGGCGATGGCGACGCCGGCGTCGGCGAGCCGCTTCAGGTTCTGCAGCATCACCGGGTTCGTGGGCGGGCGCGGGCGCGGCGCGCCGCGGCCGCCGGCGCGCCCCTCCGGCAGCCGCGAGAGCTCGGCCCACGTCGCGATCACCTCGGGATCGCCGCAGCGCCGCTCGATCTCGGTGAGATCGATCGCCTGTCCGAGGATCTCCTGGTAGCCCTCGTGCACGACGAGCGTCGTCGTGTAGACGACGTCGCGATCGAGCAGGAGCTGCACGAAGGCGTCGTCGACCGGCCGGTCGTCGACGCTGTGGACGAGCACGTCGGCGCCGGCGGTCACCGCCGCGCGCGCCACCTCGAGCTGCGTCGCGTGCACCGCGACGCGAACCGCCGCGGCGTGGCTCTCCTCGATCGCGGCGCGCACGAGTCCGCTCTGCCGGGCGAGGTCGTCGCCCCGGCGGTGGATGAACCAGATCTTGACGAGGTCGGGCTCGCGCTCGAGCTCGCGCCGCACCAGCGCACGCGCCTCCTCGGCGTCGCGCACCTCGAGGATGGGCGGATCGTCGCACGCGAGCTGCGGAGGCTGCCAGGTGGAGACGAGCGGGCCGGCCACCGCCACCCGCGGGGCGAGGTCGGCCTGCTCCGCGAGCGCGCGCACCTCGAAGTTCCACATCGGGCCGCCGACGTCGGCGACGGCGGTGACGCCGCACGCGAGATAGCGCGCGAACGTCGAGGGCAGCCGGCTCCGGATCCACGCGATCTCGTCGGCGTAGCTGCGCGTCGCGCGCAGGTCGATGACGTCGGGCCGCGTGAACAGCCCGCCCGACTGGAAGAAATGGACGTGCGCGTCGATCAGCCCGGGCACGAGGAAGCGGCCGGCGAGATCGACCACCGTCGCGCCGGCGGGGATCGCGACGGCGGCGCGCGGACCGACCGCGGTGATGCGATCGCCCTCGAGGAGGACGACCGCGTCGCGGATCGCCGGCCCGCCGGTGCCGTCGACGACGTCGGCGCCCGCGAGCGCGGTGACCTCCGATCCGCCGGCCGCAGCGCGCGCGATCGCGCCCGACGAGGCGATCAGCGCCCCGGCGGCGCAGAGCGCGCGCACCTTCCCGCCTCCTCCGCCAAGCCTGAATTATTCATGAGCCCCTACTGCGGCTCGGTCTGTTCGTCGCTTCGCTACGGGGCTCATGAATGCTCCAGGCTAGAAGCGGTAGCCGAGCCCGACGAACGGGCCGTGGAGCGTGATGTCGTACTCGAACTTGCCCGAGCCGCTGCCCCGGTCGTAGTCGATTCCCAGCGCCCGGTAGCCCAGGCCGAGGCTCCAGTGGTCGCCATGCCACGTCAGCGCGCCGGCCGCCTGCCAGGTGAAGTCGGAGGACTCGCCCCAGCCGAAGCCGCCGAGGTCGCCGCGCACGGTGAGGAGGAAGCAATCGGAGAGGGGGAGCAACGCGCGCGCGCCGAAGACGGCGTCGAACCAGTCGAAGTCCCTGCTCACGCGGTTGGTGAGGATCAACGCGTTGGGATCGAGCTCGGAGTAGAGGTAGTTCCAGCGCGCGCCGGCGAACGCGTCGAGCGCGAGCGCGCGGTCGCCCGTCAGCTTCCATTCGCCGACCCGGTACGCGCCGACCACGTCGACGATGTCCTGGATGAACTGCATCTCGAGCTCTCCGCCCGGGAGGTTCCGCTCGTCCTCGAGATTGATGTAGTAGAGGTCGGCGATCAGCGTGAAGGGCTTCCACCCGATCTCGAGGTGGCCCATGAACCCGCCCTGCAGGTCGTCGAGCAGGTCGATGACGTCGGAGAAGCCGAGGTCCACGTCGCCCTCGACCCCGCGCACGGTCACGTCGCCGGTCTGCATCGGGAGCCAGGCGTAGACGGCGAAGAACACCTCGAGGCCGCCGGCGCCGGACTGCGCGGTGCTCGGCGGGAGATCGAGCGCGAAGGGGTCGAAAGATCCGGCTCCGGGCTCCGGCGCCGGCGAGTCGAGGGTGAACGGCGCGGGCTCGCGGAAGAACGCCTCCCAGCCCGCGAGAGGAGCCGGGCGGGCGGCCTGCGCCTGCGCGGTGCCCTCCGCGATCGCGGCGAGTCCCGGGATCGACGCGTAGGCCAGGATCATGACAGCGCGACGCGAACTCATCGTGATCCAGCTCCTCGGAATCCGGTGACGGATCGGCTGCGGACGCCGCGTCTGCGGCCAACGTGGAAGCGCCGGATGTTGCCGACTCACGGCTCCGCGTCAACGATGGCGTCCGGCGCAATCCGGCGGCGATCCGGGGACGGAGCAGGTGGGGCGCTATCGTCGCGGCGGCAACCCGGATCCGGGACGCGCCGAGCCACGCACGACGGAGCACGCAGGACGATGCAACTCCCGCGACCGTTCGGAGCGGCGCTGCTGCTCGTCGCGTGCGGCTGCACGCCCGCGATCTCGCTGCGGAGGATCGACGACGAGTCGTGGTTCGCGCGCGAATCGCGCACGGCGCTCGAGACCGCGCAGCCGAGCGAACGGACCCGCCAGTTCCTGCGGCGGGAGTCGCTGCTGGTCGAGCTCTACGAGGACTCGGACTCGGTGCTCCGGCGGCTGCACGAGATGCTCGTGACCACCCGCCGGCGGCCGGTGGCGCTCCACCTCGCCGAGCTGTGCTACCTCTGCGCCCGGCACGGATCGGACAGCCACGCGGAGTCGCTGCGCTACCACCTCTCGGCGGCGCGCTACGCCTGGGCCTACCTCTTCGACTCCGACCTCTCGCCGCCGCCCGACGGCTTCGACCCCGCCTTCCGCTGGGCGTGCGACTTCTACAACCGCTCGCTGGGCGCGGTCCTGCGCGACGCGGCGGCGCGCCGCGAGCAGCAGCCCGCCCGGGTCGCGCTGCCCCTGCTCACCGGACCGATGCACATCGAGCGCGGCACCAGCGAGTTCGGCTGGAACCGGAGCGACTACTCGGAGGTGCTGGTCGCGTTCGACTACGACGTGGTCGGGCTGGCCGGCCTCGCACGCGCCTACGGGCTGGGGGTGCCGGTCATCCTGGTCCGCAACGTGGACGAGTCCGCGACCTCCTTCCGGCCGCCGATCCTCGACTCGATGTCGCACGGCCGCTCGACGGAGATCCACGTCCAGCAGAGCTACGGCGCCACCGTGCTGCTGCGACCCTCGCAGACGCTGCGCCAGGAGAACGCGAAGGGCGCCGCTCCCCACGCGTCGATCGAGATCTACGACCCGACCCACACCACCGAGGTGAAGGTGGGAGGGATCGCCGTCCCGCTCGAGGCCGACCTCACGTCGCCGCTCGCCTACACGCTGGCCCGCTCGCACACCGCGAGCGGGCTGCGCGCGTTCTTCGACGTCGACGAGAGCCTGTCGCAGGTCGGCCTCGAGATGTTCCAGCGCTTCGACCCCGACAAGATCCCGGTGATCTTCGTGCACGGGCTCCTCTCCAGCCCGCAGACCTGGATGCACCTCTTCAACGATCTCCTCGCCGATCCCGAGCTGCGCGCCCGCTTCCAGTTCTGGTTCTTCCGCTACCCGACCGGGAATCCGATCGCGATTTCGGCGGCTCTCCTGCGCGAGACGCTGACCGAGGTGGCGCGGCGCTGCGATCCCGACCGGAAGAACCCTGCGTTCCAGGATGCCGTGATCGTGGGCCACAGCATGGGCGGGCTCCTCACCCGGCTGCAGCTCGTGGACGGCGGGGAGCGCGCGTGGAAGCTGGTGTCGGACCGCCCGCTCGACGAGCTCGACGTCTCCGACCAGCAGAAGGCGATCCTCCGGCGGATCATCTACTTCGAGCGGCTGCCGTTCCTGCGGCGAGCGGTCTTCATGGCCACGCCGCACCGCGGGGCGCAGATGGCCACCGCGTGGTACTCCCGCCTCGGCCAGAAGCTCGTCACCCTCCCGCAGACGATCTACGACACCTCCAAGGCGCTCGTGCAGTTCGGACGCGAACAGCTCGCCGAACGGCTGGGAGCGGCGCCGGGCTCCGCCGACATCACCGGGATCGCCGGGCTCTCGCCGGTCTCCATCATCGCGACCGAGGTGAGCCGCTGGAGCTTCCCGCCCGACCTTCCGATCCACTCGATCATCGGCAACCAGGCCGCCGCCGGCACGCCGGGGGGCACGGACGGGATCGTCGCCTACGAGAGCTCCCATCTCGACGGCGTCGAGTCGGAGCTGATCGTGAAGTCGGGGCACAACGTGCAGGAGCACGAGGCGGCGGTGCGGGAGCTGATCCGGATCCTGCGTGAACATCTCGCCGCGCACGACGCGCAGCGGGCCACGGCGGCGGAAGCGACCGCCCCCGCAGCCCGTTGACTCCGGAGCGGTTCGTCGCGTCGTTCGGGAAGGAGCCGGAATGACGATCGAATCACGAGTTCGCGGCGCGACCCTGGCGGGGATCGCCGTGCTGTTCGCGGGTTGCGCGACGCGCTCCGCCACGCCGGCGCCGCGGGACGGGAGTCCGCGCGGCGCGGGGAGCGAAGGCGCCGGCGAGACCGAGAACCTGGCGAAGAAGCTGAGCAACCCGGTCGCCGACCTCATCAGCGTGCCGTTCCAGTTCAACTACGACAACCAGGTCGGTCCGACGGAGAGCGGCGAGACGTACCGGTTGAACGTGCAGCCGGTGATCCCGATCTCGCTGACCGCGGAGTGGAACCTCATCTCGCGCACGATCGTCCCGCTGGTCGACCTGGAGGACGTGGCGCCGGGCACCGACCAGTCGGGGCTGGGCGACGTCCTGCAGAGCGCGTTCTTCTCGCCGGGGGCGCCCACGGCGGGCGGGTGGATCTTCGGCGCGGGACCCGTGCTCCTGCTCCCGACCGGCACGGACGAGCTGCTGACCGGCCGGAAGTGGGGCGCCGGGCCGACCGGCGTGGCGCTGCGGCAGACGGGACCGTGGACCTGGGGGGCGCTGGCCAACCATGTCTGGTCGTTCGCCGGCGACGCCGACCGCGACGACGTGAACGCGACCTACCTGCAGCCGTTCCTCTCGCACACGACTGCGACGGCGACGACGTTCGTCGTGAACACCGAGTCGACCTTCGACTGGGAGGAGGACGAGTGGTCGGTGCCGCTGAACTTCGCGGTCGCCCAGATCGTGCGAGTGGGGAAGCTGCCGGTGCAGTTCCAGATCGGCGCGCGTTGGTGGGTCGACTCGCCCGACGACGGCCCCGAGGGCTGGGGCGGCCGCTTCGCGATCACGTTCCTCTTCCCGAAGTGAGCGGGAGCTCGCACGATCGCTGCTCGCCGCCCCGGAGTGCGGGTCGGCCCTCGGCGAACGGGTCGGCGGCGGCGAGGCGCCGGCCGCCGCGACGGTCACTCCGGAAACTGCGGCGGCGGGGGCAGGCCCTCGCGGATGCGCCGCGAGAAGTCGGGAGCGTCGCCGGCGGCGCGCGCACGGTCGTTCACGCGGCTTAGGCGGCGCAGCTCCTCGAACGGCCGGCTCTGGTCGAGCATCCCGAACTCGTAGAAGTGGCGGTCCCACTCGCCGTTCAGGAGCAGTTCGCGGCCCGCAAACACGACCTTGCCCGACTCCGCCGCGCGGTGCATGACGTTCACGCCGCAGCTGTTCTCGATCACGTCGTAGAACTCCGGCTCGACCGCCAGCCGGTCGGCGAAGTGGACGTAGGACAGGAACAGCTCGTGCAGCCGGTGCGGCCGCACGCGGATGCGGTAGAGGTAGACGTCCTCGCCGCGCTGGTTGGTGCGAAGGCCGATGAAGTCACGCTCGTCGCCGAAGAGGTAGACGAGCTCGTACTGTTTGAAGAAGCCGCCGAACGTCGAGTACTCCTCGCCGCGCTCCTTGCGCGCCTCCACCGACGCGATCAGCTGCTCGCCTCCCTCGAACCCGAACGAGAGCATCGTGTGGCAGTAGGCCACCGGCCCCCAATAACTCATGAGCAGGTCGAGCGAGCGCAGCTTCGACAGGTCGAAGCTGCGCTCCTCCCAGTTCGCGTCGAAGTCGTGCTCGCTGCGGTAGCGGAAGTTCCGCACGCCCCGGATCGTGACCTTGTCGCCCTCGAGGCTCGCCGTGGCCGAGACCGCCACGTCGGGCTGCCAGTCGCGGTCGTTCGAGGGCCGGGTGGCCACGTAGGCCATCGTGACGATCAGGCCGGCCGAGATCGCGAACGCGAGCGCGCGCCGGAACGGTCGCACGAGCAGCAGTACGAGCACGACGCAGGCCACGTACGCGAGCGCGAGTCCGTGGCGCAGCCACGACGCGTTCAGGTTGGCGAAGACGAGCGTGAGCGCGTTCCACGCGGTCCAGAGCGCGAAGATCGCTCCCGCGGCGATCCGCAGCAGCGTGCGTCCGATGGAGCGGTTCATGCGGGGCGGTCTCCAGGTTCGCGCGCGGGGCGACCGCGAGGATCTCCGGCGCGCCCCCGGGGCTTCACTCGCCGGGGATCAGGACCCCGAACCAGCGCAGGCTGCCGGCGGCCGAGCCGGTCACCTCGAGCCCGGCCGGCGCGCCGGCGCGCAGCAGTTCGGCCGGGACGGTGAGCGTCATGATGCCGGCGGCGTCCTCGGAGTGCGAGGCGCGGCACTCGAAGTCGAGCGTCGATCGGCCGTCCTTCGAAATCCAGCGCGCGTCGTCGACCGCGACGTCGAAGGTGAGCAGCGGGCGGCCGTCCAGCGCGAGGGTGAAGTCGCCGTCGGGCTGCGAGAGGAAGCCGATCGCCGCCGGGAAGCGGAAGGAGAAGACGGGCGCGCCGCCGAGATCCGCCGGGACCGGAGCGGTGCGCCATGCCACCTTCGAGCCGCCGTCGGTCTGGCGGCAGTAGTGCATCGTGCAGGGGCCGAACCAGGTGGGCTGCAGGAAGAGGTCCCACGCCGAGACGACGCGGTCGCAGCCGTTGAACGACTCCTTCCGCAGCACGGCGCGCGCGGCCGCCTGCGTCTCGGCCGGGATCGCTCCGAGCGGAGCGGGCGCGCTGCGCAGCCACGCGATCAGGTCGGCCAGATCCTGCGGCGCGAGCCCCTCCTCGAGCCCCTCGGGCATGAGCGAAAGTTTCGAGGGCCTCACCCGGGCCACGTCGCTGCGCAGCAGCGTGCGCCGCAGGTCGTTGGCCTGCACGATCGTGAAGCCGGTGCCGGTCTCGGCCCGCACCAGGCCGTTCAGCTCCTCGCCGTCCCGCAGCGTGACGTGGTACGCCACGAACTCGGCGTCGACGGCGGCGTTGGGGTCGAGGATCGCGGTGAGCAGCGCCGCGGGGCTGCGGTCGGCGAGCGCGGCGAGGCTCGCCGCCACCTCGTGGCCCAGTCCGCGGAACTGGTGGCAGTTGGCGCAGAGCTTCGCGAACGTCTCCCGCCCCCGCGCGAGGTCGCCCGGGAGCTCGAGCGCCGGCTGGAAGCGCTCGACCACCTGCGCGCGACGCTCCGTCGCCGAGCGGGCGAAGAGCCGCTCCGCGCGCGAGCGCACCGCGGCGTCGTCATGGCGCAGGAGCCGGTCGCGGTGCGCCGCGTCGAAGGCGACCCCCGGCACGCGGCCCGATTCCGCCGCGGCGAGCAGCGCCCCGATCCACTCGGGGCGCTGCGTCAGCGCGCCGAGCACGAGCGCGCGCAGGAAAGGCGTGCCCTGCGAGAGCGCCGGCAGCAGCCGCTGCGGGACTCCGGGATCGGCGGTCCGCGTGAGCGCGCGCACGGCGGCTTGCTGCACCTCGGCGGGAGCGCGCGCGTCGAGCAGCCGCTCGATCGCATCGAGGTGGCTCCCCGCGGCCGCCTCCCCCTCGCCGGCGCCGCGCGCCGGGAGCAGCGCGAGGGCGTCGAGCACGCGCGCCGGGTCGAGCTCGCGGCCCGCGGCGAGCGCGGCGGCCGCCTCCTCGACGGCGCGAAGCGCGGCCGCGAGCGCGATCGCGATCCGCGGCGCCGGAGCGCGGAGCACCGGACGCTCGCCGTCGCCCGCGCCGCCGCGCCGCGCGGCATGCTCGAGCTCGCCGAGCGCCCGCCAGCGCCACGACTCGGCCCCCTCCGTCCCGTCGCGCGGCGCGAGCACCTCGACCATCCGCGCGCGCGTCGCGCCGCTCCCGTCCCCGGCCGCGGTGGCGACCAGCGCGGCGACGGCGGCGGACCAATCCGCGGTGTCGCGCCGCTCCGCGAGGAGCGCGGCGAGGACGCGATCCGGGTGGCGCGAGGACGCGGAGAGCACCGCCGCGCGGATCCAGCGATCCTCGAGGTGGC
>Ga0187893_10011259_pt1 | contig 13055 bp, 4 predicted proteins | sample MA1701074metaG_FD_139574 | JGI IMG/M metagenome (GOLD analysis project Ga0187893, IMG submission 139574) | White microbial mat communities from a basaltic lava cave in the Kipuka Kanohina Cave System on the Island of Hawaii, USA - MA170107-4 metaG ...
AGTTTTGTCGTTGACAGTCATGCGCCGCGCCTTCGCGTGAGCGTTGATTCAAAAACTATCAAGGCGGGCGGTGAACTAAAAATTAAAGTTGATGCAGACAGTGACGCTGTGCGGATTGTCGGAAAACTTTATGGCGCAAAACCTGTTCAGATTTTATGGAACGGTAAAGAAAAAACTTGTGTAGGAAAGATTGTAATCCCAAGCGGACTCGCCGCAGGCAAATATGTTTTAACCGTTACGGCGGAAGATTTCGCGCACAATCAATCAAGCGTTGAAGTCGAAATTGAGATTGTTTGAAAACACAAATCAAATCTTCATTATTTTTATGAAAAATTTGTCAAAAAAAATCCTTTTGTGTGTTGTTGCGATTGGTATTGTCGGAGTATTAAGTCCGCTTTCGCAGAGGGCTGAAACGGAAGATGAAATCAACGCAAAGATTGAAGCCGCTCTTTACACACGCACAGAGTTTTTCGGCGCTTCTGCAATTATTGCTTATCCGACAGCAGAGGCGCGCAATCGTCTTGAAGATTTGTCAAAGCAATATCCAAACTCGGCAAAAGTTTATTTGAACCTTTCACAACTTGAAGAAAAACTCGGCAACTACTCAAAGGCGGAATCTGCAATTCAGCGTTACATAGAACTAAACCCGAATAAAGAAGAGGCGATGAATCAACTTGCGAATTATCGCCACCGCCGCGCCCAATTTGAAAAAGAGGCAGACACGCTCTTTCAGTTGATTACAATCGCAAAGCCTGAAAACAGAACAGCAATTTTTGAACGGCTTTTTAATCTCGCGGGTACGCACAAATTTGAAAAATATCTTGCGCCGGAAACCTACCAAAAGCTTTTGGCAGAGGATTCAAACGCTTTTCAGTTTGTCCAGAGTTATATAGAAAAATTAGTCGAGCAAAAGTCTTACACTGATGCCCTAAACATCATCACCAAATACAAATCAAAATTTCCCGAACAATCTAACTATTTTCTTTCACAGGAAATTAATGCGCTTGAATCGCTCGGAAGATTAAACGAAGCAATAGCGGTATATCATGCGGCTTTTAACCCGTTTTGGTCAGATGAAGAATCAAGCAATTATTACCAATTCCTCAGTAACCATGACCGTCTTTATGCCTATGGCGCAGAGCTAAAAGAAAGGTTCAGAAATGACCCAACAAATTATGATACGGCAGTAAGACTTTATTCTTATTCGACAAATTGGTCTCGCTACAATGAAGACCAAAACATTTTTGCTCGACTTGAAAAAGCAAGAGCAAAGCGCGGTATCACTTGGAAATCTGATGAACTTGCAATAGCGGCGCGATTGATGATTAGAGACGGTGATGGCGATACCGCTTCGCGTTTTCTTTACACTCTTTACACAAACGGCGAACTCAAAAAAGAGAGCGAACTAAGAGCGAAAATTCTCTACCAGCTTTTTGAATTATTGATTGATGCGGAAGATGAACGGCTTGCTTTGACACGGGGTGATTTGCAGTTTTACGCGGACGTTGCAAAAAGTGACCCAAACCCGGGCATCATCGGCGGCGTTTTATCAATGCTTTTTTCGGACACAAACCCGCAACGGAAACTCGATTTGCTCGAAGAAAAAGCCGTAAAACATTTCAATCGTTCGGCGGCGTTTCGCATATTTACCGCGTACAAAGAAGAGTATCCGACATCGCCCGAACTCGCGCAGATGTATCTTGATGTCGTTCGGCTATATGCCTTAAACAAAGAGGTTGATATTTCAGCGAAGACGCTCGACGAATTTGAAAAAAGATACGGCGATGCAAAAGAATTTCCCGATGTAGCTTTGAAACTCGCGGACGCTTATTCAACGCTCGGCAAACGTGAAGAAGAAAAAGCAATCTATCAAAAGATTCTTGATTATTTCGGACAGCACAAACGCGAAGGCGACCAACTTGTTCAACCGCTTGAAATTTCAGAGCCAACAACTGTCAGTCCGCCAAATCTTCTTAATTATCCGTTCAATACAAATCAGGGCGTGACTGCAACCAAACCGCCCGTGACAACAGATTACGGTTATAGATACAACCCTACGGGTTACACAGATTTTATTAGCGATGATGCAAAAGAATCTGTCAGTTATCAATCGGTATTGGCGCGTTACATCTCAATGTTGAATCAGGAAAAACGCACTGGGGACATCCTCGCGCTCTATGCAAATGAAGTAAAAAAATATCCGAACGAAGAAGGGCTTTATGAGCAATGGTTAATATGGCTCGGTCAGGCGAATCTCGTTGAAGAACAGCTTGGTGTTTACAAAGAAGCATCGAAGCGGTTTACAACATCTTCTTGGAATGATCGAATGGCCCGTTGGTTTTTGAACCGCAAACGCGAGCAGGAATTTGAAAGCTTTTCGCGTGAACTTCTTGCGAAGATGAACGATGCAGAAACCGAAAGCTATCTTTCAAAGTTTGTGGATGAAGAAGTTTCTGCAAATCCTGAAAAATTTCAATCACAACTTTATGTAGGCTTTTACAGCCTTGCTCACAAGCGTTTCCCGCACAATCTGACTTTTGTTCACAAACTTCTAAAGTATTACTCGACACACAAACAAGAGACCGAATGGCGAAAGTTGATGGCTGAATACTATTTTGAATCGGCAAGTATAAGACAAGAGTTTTTGGCACACCTTTCGGAAAAGAAAGAACTTCGTAGTTACTTGAATAAAGCGCGTGAAAGTATGGCGACGAGTAATCAGCAAAATGCGGAAAACATCGCAACGCTTCCTTACAAACTCTTTCGCGCGGATGCATCGGTTTGGTTATCAAACTATGAAGAGGCGGTTGACGCTTACAGAGAATTAAATCGCCTTTATCCGAACACGCCAGAGTTTTCAGACTGTTTGATTTCTTTCACGCGAAGTTTTGGACAAAGCAACAGAAAATTTTTAGAAGAATCGGCAGAACTACAAAAAAACGCGGCTGACTCAAATCCAACAGACGCTCTTTACAGAACAAGAAGCGGCGAGATTCAGGCAGAGTTAGGAAACTATGACAAAGCAAAAGGTGAGTGGGGACAATTAATCTCATTGGGCAGAGGCGACAAGGAAATATATCTGAATACCGCTACGGTTTATTGGGATTATTTTCAATATGATGATGCGCTTCGCACGATAAAAAAATTAAGAGAACAGGTTCACGACGATACGCTCTACGCTTATCAACTCGGTGCGATTTACGAAGCGAAAAATCAGATGTCCAATGCTTTGGTTGAATATGCAAAAGGGCTTGACGAAGACTCGGATGATTATTATCAAACGACCGTAAGGTTGCAGACGCTTTGGGCGCGTGACGGTGTTCCCAAACAGTTTCAAAATGCTTTTAATCAAGTCGCGGATAACGATGATTTGACAGTTGGTTATGCGGCATTTTTGATAAAGATAAATGACACAACTCAAGCCTCAGAAGTTTTGAAACCGATTGCCATCAGAAGCAAAAACGAAACTCTTCTTAAACATGCAGTGGAGCTTTTTAATGAGGCGGAAGACACGGAAAACGAAGCACAAACTTTAGTGCGTTTATCACAAATATCCGATAGTGTTCGTTATAAAATCTGGTATCGTCTGCGGCTCGCAAACACACTCAAAGACAGCGAAAAACGGACGGAAGCAATTGCATCAATGAACGAAACCGTTAGCGAATTTCCAACTAATTATGGTGTGCTGAATGAAGCCGTAAACTTCTTCTGGAATATCGGTTCACACGAAGATGCTTTGCTTGTTCTTCAATCTTCGATAGGGCGCGCTAAAGGAAAATATCGTTATCAGTTTGCAAGCAAACTCGCAGTAAAACAGTTGAAACTTAATCGTCTGACAGAAGCGCAAAAGACTCTTGAATGGCTTCATAGCGAGAATAAGGTTGATTCAAGCGTTTTTCGTGAACTCGCGCGAATTTACGTTCGCACAAATAATCAACTCGCTCTGCGGAAAACATTTGATGAAACGCTTACGGCAATAAAAGAACAAGACGACGCGGTTGCGGATACGCGCAGAGAAATCGCAGACCTTCGTAATGAGATGATTACCGCTTTTACGCGAATCAAAGATTACGCCTCTGCCATTGACCAGCACATCGAAATCATAAACTGGGACCCGGAAAACGAAGAGAAACTGGATGCGGCAATCAATTACTCACGTCGTTACGGCGGTGCGGAAAGACTGCTCGTTTATTATCAAAAAACGGCTGAAACAGCTTACAAAAACTATCGCTGGAATGTTGTGCTTGCGCGAATATACTCGGCAAGCGGTGATAACGAAAAAGCCATTCGTGAATACAATGCAGCGATTCACAATCAGCCCGAAATGATTGAACTTTACGATTCACTGGCGCACGCTTATCAGAGAATGAAAAACTACAATGCGGCTGTCGAAGCATTAAGTAAAGCTGTTGAATTATCAAATGACGAACCATTTTATGTTAAGCGATTGATAGAAGTATTACAGCAAGCCGGAAGAAACAGCGAAGCGGAAATCGCAAGACAAAAACTCCCGCAAGAAGCAGAACCTGCGCAAACTCTCGCTGACAAATTCCGTAACGCAGAAATCTTAAAAGCAAATGAAAAAGAGAAGGCGGTTGCAACCTATAAAGAAGCAATCAACACAATTCTTGCCGACCCATTAAAACATGATTTGAGGTCTTCGGAGATTACAGGATTTGTCCAAACCGTAAGTGACAAGGATGGTTTGCATAACACGGCGCAGACGCTCTGGACATTGCGCGAAAAGTTGATTGAAGAATGTAACGGAAGCGAAAGTAAGAAAGCACGCGCACAACTACAAATTCTCGACGGCGCAATGATTGAAGCCATTGGAAGCGTTGCAACTGGTAGGGCAACAGGTGATGAATTAACCGCTCTTTATGCGGATTTGAACAAACGAACCGATGAAGCATTGCCGTATTCTGACCAGTATGGAACGCTTAATTTGTTGGTGAGTATTGCAATCCGTCTTAGGTTTGTTGAGTTGGAAGAAAAAATTTTAACGGCTCTAAAGGAAAAGGCTTTTTCTGAAAACGACATAAATCTCTATCACACAAACTTGCGTTCGTTGGTCTCTTTTTACGCAAAACATGGTGAATACATCCGCGTATTGGAATTGCTAAAGAGCGAGATGAAACGCGACCAAAAGCCCGCGGAATATGAGTATTATTCAACCATCGCTGAATACGCGCGATTGATTGGCGATAAAGCGCAAAGACTCAAAGCGTTAAGAGAGAATTACAAACAAGCCGTAACTAAAAAGTCATCGTTAAACGACCCGCTAATCGTCGGATATTTCAATGCGCTTCTTGAAAACGGAGACGAAGGACGCACAGAATTGCGTTCATTGTTCAAAACACAATCACACTTTCACAACCAGCTCATCGGTTTCTTGCTGGCAAAAAAAGAAAGCGCATTGGCACACGAGGCGATTGATAACGCTCCCGAATCAAAAGCTTGGCGTCTGGCAAGAAACGCGGAGACAAGTCTTTATTTGAAAAATTACGAACAGCAAAATGAAAACTATTTTCTTCAAGTTCTGAATTACAAAAATATAGGCGAGCTAATTATGCAAAAGACGACAAGAGAAGAGCAGGCAATCGGAAACGATTGGTTTACGTTAGCGAACCAGTACGGAGAATGGCTCTATTTTGCAAACAAAGAAAAGGCAAATTCTTTTTTGCCTGCAATGGTTGAAAATCGCCCGCAAGACGCAGACGAACAGGCGAAACTTGGTCGTTGGTATCTGGAAAAACAAGAAGCTAAAAAAGCAATCGAACATCTTCAAATTGCGCTTGAGATGAAATCAGGCGAGCCGTCAATTGTGGCTGATTTGGGAACGGCTTATTTCGTTTCCGGCGATAAAAAGAAAGCCCATGAATTGTGGGAGAGTTTGATAAATGGCGAAGAAATGTCTTTTGACAGCATGAATATCTATCTGGAAACGCTCAAGAGAAACGGACTTGCGGACGAAGCAAGAACAAGACTTACAAATGAAACCATTGCGAGTTTGAATGAGTATAGATTTGAAGACTACGTACAGGAAAGTTACGGAAAAAAACTCGACATACCGAAAAATCTGATTCGTGTTTTGGCTGATTCTTTTGAAAAGAAAGAGGCGGGCGAGGCTGTTAAGGCGCGCTACTTTTTGAAACTTTACGAATCCGTTCCAAAAGTATCGTTACTGCCTGAAATGCTGATTCGTGAGAATTTGGTCCAACGAAAATATCTTGTTTTGTTTTATCGGATTTTAATCAGAGAAAGCGAGCCGATTAACCATTACGATTACGATTACGATTTTCAACCTTTTGTAAATGGGTATGAAGAAACGGACACAGCCGAAGAAACTTTTGAACATCAAAACAGTTTTGAGTTTGAAGAAACAAGCGCGGAAGTTTTGAAATATCAACACGAACTCCTTGATTTGCTGATTGAAAGTTCACAGGAAAAAGAAGCCGCAAATTTAATTTCGGAAATCGAAAAAGAATTGAGCGGAAAATATGTTCGCCCCGTTTGGCTTCGTATTGCTAAGGCGCGTTTATTGTTACGTTCGGGAAGGAAAGCAGAAGCTGTTTCTCTTCTGCGTCATCTTGTCGGAACAGAGACAGATAAATCCGTGGGCGTCGTCACATCGCCAAATTTTGAAAGACTAAACGAATCAACTGCAATGTTGAAAAGCAAAGAATTTGAGCAAGACGCTTTACAACTTCAAGAGGCGACATATTCACGCGCGATTGCGTTGGGACAATATGAAATATCTTCTTTGATTGGTCTTGCGAAAACAACTTTTGCAAAAGACGACATAAGAACGGGATTACAAATTTTGAATCTGATGATTCGTCTTGGAGATGAGGAAACAAGCGCAACCGCCGAATCAGAACTTCAAGCTTTGCCTTTAATTAAATCTCAATCAATAACCGAAACAACCATCGAACAACCTGAGGCAAAAAATGAAATCAGTTTACAAAGCGCGATTTCTTTTTCGGCAGAAACAGCTTCGGAATTTGGACAAATCGAAGCGGCAATAGAGTTTCGCAAACAACTTGAAACGATTGATGCTTCAGATTCAACAAACCGTTTTGAGTTGGCACACCTGCTCTCTTCTAACGGAAAGACAGAAGAAGCAATTTCTGTTTTAGCCGCTTTGATGAATGACAGAAACATAAGCCGAAGCGCGCGCTGGCAAGCATTGATGCTGTCGCAGGAAATTGTAGGCGAGAAAAAAGAATTGTGGGGACGGTTGAATGTGACCGACAAAGAATTAGCCACAGCTTTGAATTCGTTTGTGATAATTCAAAACGGGCAAACCGATGCGGCATTAAAAGAATTGGCAACGAGCATAAAAACAAATCCGAATGCAGAGAACAAATTCTTCTACGCATTGATGTTAAAACGCGCTGGGCGCACGGAAGAAGCATTGAATGTTTTTAATTCTATATTGCTAACGGATTCAACAATTGGCTTTAGCGAAGACAACGCCCTGCGTCAGGCAATCCGGCTTAATCTTGATTTATCCCGTCCAAACGCCGCTCTTAAATTGGCAAGCGACGACGGGTTAAAACAAAATGAAGCGGTTGATTTTTCCTCATACAAATTTCAAACGCTTTCGGCTAGAGCGAAACAACAAAAACTCAATAACAAAATTGAATTGCTTGAAAAATTATCTCAAGCGGCTGAACAGGTGAAAGAATTTCAGTTAGCTGTTTTTTACGAAAACCTCAGATTGAATTTAATTAGTGACGAAAACGAAAAGCGCAAAGCGGAAGCGAGAATAAATCGGTTGCGTGAAATAAAGGGTTAAAATCTATGCGTTGGAAATCAAAAATCGTGGCTTTGTTTGTTGGTTTTTCTGTCGGCGTGGTGGTTGTGTTTACCTTCAACTTTCTGAAAAGTTTTTTTGAGAGCAAACCCAAACCGCAAACCAACGTGCAAAGCAAACAAAAAGGTTTCCGTTTCAAAAGCATTGATGAAATTATCGCTTCACTAAAAAGCGAAGACGTGAGCGTTCGTCATTCAATTCACAAAAAGCTTTTTGTAAACCCTGCTTTGCTTACAAACTATTACGATTATCAGCGCGACAGCGCATATCCCGAACGCGCAGAAAATATTTCTTGGCAATCGGCGCAACTTGATGACGGCAACGCAGAAGCAATCATCAGGTTTACGCGGTTGGAAAATCCCGTCGCAATTATTCTGCGTCAGGATGATTGCGGATGGCGTGTGATAGCCGCGTTCAGCGCGTGGTTGCGGTTTGAAGATTACCCTTACACAGTCTGGTTTGGTTTACGCGAATCAACGACACGGGGCGTTTATGAAATTCTTTTGCGTGACAGCACAGGCGACAGCGTCAGTTATCAACGAAAAGCGCGTCTGTTGAAATTGATAGAGGGGCGTTTTCAACAAGTCGCGGAATTTGAAGAAGAGAGCATTTCATCGGTTGAAAATTATCAAGGCGAAGATTGGGCTGATGTGAAAATACTGCGACAAAGCACTGCCAACTTTGAAAATCCCAAACGAATAGAAATCAACACAACAGAAGAAATAATAAAGTTTGAAGGCAAACCAAAACAGCAAAATTATTTCAGCGAATCGGACGGCGCATTTCATACAATGCGAAGCCGTTGGCGGACGGCTTCTTTCAAACGAATAAAATTTATCGAAGAAAACAAATACGTTTTGGTTTGGGATGAAAACGACAAAATGTTTCGACGCGAGGGGCAAAGATGAAAAAGAATTTTTTCCGGCGACACGCTTACAAACTTCTTCTTTCAGCTTTTATCTTATGCGTCGGTATTGTCACGGCGAAGATTATAAAGCAAGTACCTGAAGCTTTTGCTCTGTCAAAAGATTTGCCGCGTGGTGCAATCGTTTACGCCCAATTTTCGGATTTACCTGCTTTGATAAAGCATTGGGACGAATCGAAATTAAAATCAAAATACGTTGAAAGCGCGAACTTTGAGAAGTTTCAAAATCGCCATCTCACGTTGAAGCTATTGAAAAGATGGAAAGAGTTTAACGATGCGCTTGGATTTTCTTTAGATGCGAATGCTTTAATCGGTTCTTCTGAAAACAAATCGGCAATCGCGCTTTATGACATAGGCGGTTTGGATATTGTCTTTATTGCGCCAATAGGTTCGGAAAGAATTGCTGAAACTATTTTTCATAAGAACAAAGATAAATTTGAAGAACTAACCCTGTCGGATGACACCACCTATTACAGCCTTTCATTTGACGCTGACAGAGGCAGAAAGCAACAAAAGGTCTTATTTACAGAGGTAAAGGGGCGTTTCGTTTTAGCCACCAATGAATCTTTATTTCTTCGCGCCGTTGCAAACATAAACGGCAAAACAAAAAAGGACAGTCTGGCAGACGAACCTTCGTTTTTTGAATTAAGCAAAATTGTCACGCCGCACGACACCACGGTTTGGGTTGACCAGACAAAACTGAATAAAGATTTGTACTTCAAAAATTATTGGATTATGTCGAACGCAAACGATTTGAAAAACATTCGCGCAGGGATGTTTGACCTTGAGATAAAAGAAGACAAATGGATTGAGCGACGCGAGTTTTTATCTGCGAAAAACATATCGGATAAAACAATTTCGCAAACGGAAATAAACAGAATGAAAGAGATTATGCCAACGGACGCGCCATTATTGAAAATGAAAACAATTGATAACGAACACGAAGCCGAATTACTGATTCGCAAGACTCTTTTCGATATCCTGAAAGATAAAAATCGTTCTGAAAAAAAATCTTGGAACTCTTCAACCGATTTTGATGACGCACAAAGCGGTTACTATTACGAAGAAGATTACGATTCTTATTCAAGTCTTTACAGTAGTCTTGATGAGAAGATTGATGACGTTGAAGAAACTGAAAACGAGATTAAATTGAAACCGGATTATCTTCGGGAAACGATTCAAAAGGCAGAACCCGTTTATTCCGTTTTTGTCGCAAAACCTCAGCCGGTGAAAGAGCCTTTCTTTGCCGAATTCAACCGTGCGCTTTTTTTGAAATTACAAAAACCAAACTCTTTTTCTTCAAACTCTTTTGAAGATTCGATTGCGACTGTGATTGAAAACAGGCTTCTGGTTAGCGGGGCAAAAGCGAATTTGAAATGGAATGACGCAAAAGAAAATAATTTGTCTTGGCGTGAACTTTCTTTGCCGATGTTGGGATGGAAACTCTGTTATTGGCTTAAAAAAAACGAATTGATTATCGCAAACAATTCAAACACAATGAACGAAATTCTCGCCTCGCAACAAAATAGAAAAGAGCCGGGAGCGGAAGACAATACATTTTTTGCAAGTGTGACCGTTATACGTTTTGACAAACGAGATTCTGCTTACAATCAGATTATTCAACCTTTGGAAAAGAACACGGATTCATTTTTCATAAACGATATTGGCAGTTTGCTGGATGTAGTTGCAGATGTGAAAACCGTTGAGATAAGAAAAAAGACAATAGCAAAAGGTTTTCATGAAGTTGTTGAGATTAATCTGGAGAAAAAATAGATCAGTTTGTGAACGTGTTTGACTTATTAAACACAAACCTCAAACCAAGCTTTAGCTGTAAAAGTCATGATGTAAGTGTACAAAAAACTGACACTCCCAATTTTTCAATGCTTCATCGCAGCTATTAGTTTTTTCTCTTTGCCACAGACAACCCGCCCCGTAAGTTTTTGAATCTCTCAAACAGTCTTATTGCAGTTTCAAGTATTCAATCGTTTCTTCTTGAGGTTTAAGAGGAAGGCGTCTGATTGTTGCTTCGCGTCTTATTGGGCAACAAAACTCTCCCTAACATTTCTACAACCTACCATAAACAAAAGGGGCAAATATGAGAAAAGTGTGTTTGTTGTTAGCACTCTTTATGCTGACAAGCTTTTCTGTTTTCGCACAGCAAAGCACATCGTCAGCATCCGTTATGCGTGCGCGTGCAATGTCCAAAGGGAGTCAATCAGGTTCTGCGAAGTCGGATTATTATGAACCGCAGCGTGTATTCACTCCTCCAGATTTTATAGTCGTTGATGAATTTGTGAACTTTCACAAACATAATCTGCCCATGCCGAAATCCGGGCAATCGGTTGCGATGGATGTGCGTTGGGGAAACAATCAGGTCTATTTGCCAAAGGGTGAGGCAATTTTGCAAATAGGCTTTACCACCGGGCACTTTAGCAACAACAAAGAGATTAAGCCTGTTAATCTCGCGCTTGTAATTGATAAGAGCGGTTCAATGGCGGACGGCGATAAAATGCCGCGTGTCAAACAGGTATTGCTGACGATGATTGACCAACTCCGTCCGAATGACACTGTCTCAATAGTTGCCTTTGATTCTTATGCAGAAGTTTTATTGTCGGCAGAAAAAGTCGGCAATGGTGAAAAGCTTCGTCGTGTAATTCGTTGTCTCGAACCGGGCAGTTCTACGAATTTGAATGCGGGGCTAATGCTTGGTTACAAAGAGGCATCGGCGAACTTTAACAGGGAAGGAACAAATCGCGTTATTTTGTTGACGGACGGAATTGCAAACACAGGTGTTACGAATCCGCAAGAAATTGCGCGCCAGTCATTGAAATTCAATAACGAGGGCATAGACCTTTCAACATTTGGCGTCGGTCTGGATTTGGATAAAGATTTGTTGCAAACACTTGCAAAAAGCGGTCGAGGGCTTTTCCATTTTGCGGCAGACACGCAGGACATCGAAAAAGTTTTTGTTACAGAGGTCCAAAGTTTATTGTCACCCGTTGCGCGTAAAATCGAACTAAAGGTTGATTACGATTCTTCTTTGGAACTTGAACAGATTTACGGTTATGAACCAAAGTGCGATTCGCGCGGCGTCACGATTCCGATTGACGACATGAACAGCGGTTTAACCCAAGTCGTGCTGATGCGTTTCAAAGTCAAAGCCAAAGGAGAAAACAGTGTAAAAGTAAATCTTTCTTATTTTGACATTGAAAAGAACAGGCGTGTTGAAGAAACAAAAACTACAGCTTTGAGTGTGAGCGACAGTAAAAACTGCGACATCGTTACAGACGAAGAGGTTCGCAAGAACTACACAATTGCAATACTGGCGCAAGGGCTTTACGACATGACCGAAGCCTGTAAAAGACAAAATTACAGACGCGCCAAAAGCATTTTGAATGAAGCGTTGAATGAAGCTTACGCAATCTTTCCAAAGATGAAGGATAAAGATGTTCGATATGTGTTAGACATTGCAGAGCGTTATCGTGATGAACTCAATGCTTTTGTCCGATAGCTGACGTGAGTTCGATATAAGCGAAATAGTTCTTTCCCTGCGCCCTCTGCGTAAACCTCTGTTCCCTCTGCGGTTTACTACGCAGAGAGCGCAGAGAAGAAATACACATCATTTGATTAAACTCATCTTTGCTAATTTCGATTTGAAAGGATTGCATTGCGCGTTTCTTCAATGATGCTTTCAATTTCATCATCACTTAATTGAGGATAAAGCGGAAGGGAAAAAATCTCTTTCGCTATTTTTTCGGCGTTTGGAAGTGAGGGTTGAGTTGAACGATGAAAGAGTTTTTGCTGGTGAAGCAGATACGGATAATGAATCATGGTTTCGATGCCGTTTCTTAAAAGTTCTTCGCGGATTCTTTCGCGTTCAGGATGGCGTGCAACGTAAAGATGAAAAACGTGCGAGTCTTCATCGCGAAAAAAGGGAGGTTGTAAACCTTTAATATCTTTCAATGATTCGTTATACATGTTTGCTATTGTCTTTCGCCGCGCCGTCCATTTATCAAGCATCTTTAACTTAACGCGCAAAATTGCGGCTTGCATTTCATCAAGACGCGAATTGCGACCCTCGAATTCTGTTTCGATTGCTTTAGTATGTCCGCCTTGTCTTAGTAATTTCACACGCTCAAGAAAATCTTTGTCATCAGAAACAATTGCGCCACCATCGCCACACGCGCCCAAGTTTTTCGTCGGATAAAAACTAAAAGCCGCCGCTTGTCCCGTCGGTTTTCCCGCGCCGTGCGCTTGCGCCGCATCTTCAATCACAATCAAGTCATGGCGTCGCGCGATTTCCTTTATAGC
>Ga0187893_10011261_pt1 | contig 13055 bp, 14 predicted proteins | sample MA1701074metaG_FD_139574 | JGI IMG/M metagenome (GOLD analysis project Ga0187893, IMG submission 139574) | White microbial mat communities from a basaltic lava cave in the Kipuka Kanohina Cave System on the Island of Hawaii, USA - MA170107-4 metaG ...
ACCCTCGAGTGGCTGATGCGCGACTACCTGCGCCACCTGCGCCAGCACCTCGCACAGATCTTCTCAAGTACGTAGTGTCCGGCTTTAGCCGGACCAGGTCCTCATGTGGTGTTTTCCCGCCGCCGCGGCGATGCCGTTCGGCGAGCCGCCGACGCAGCCCGGCACGCCCTCGGCGCCGGACAGGTCCGGCTGAAGCCGGACACTACGTACGACGTTGACTCCGGCTGAAGCCGGACACTACGTACGACGTTGACTCCGGCTGAAGCCGGACACTACGTACGACGTTGACGGCGTACAGGGTTCGTCGGGAGCACGCCGCATACCGCCCAGTTGATATACTCGAAATTTCGGGACACACCAGAGCGCGATGCAATACATCTACACGATGAAGGGGCTCGGGAAGGTGCATCCTCCCGATGCTGTTGTCCTCAAGGACATCTGGCTCTCGTTTTTCCCCGGCGCGAAGATTGGCGTGCTCGGGTTGAACGGCGCGGGCAAGAGCTCACTGCTCAAGATCATGGCAGGCGAGGACCAGGAGTTTATCGGCGAAGCCTTTCCGGCTGATGGTATCTCCGTCGGGTTCCTGCCGCAGGAGCCGCAGCTCGATCCGGCGAAAGACGTGCTCGGCAACGTCGAAGAGGGGGTTGCCGGGATCAAGGCGCTGCTCGATCGCTACGACGCCATCAATGCGAAGCTGGGCGAGGATCTGTCACCCGAGGAGATGGACAAGGTCCTCGAGGAGCAGGGCCGCCTGCAGGACAAGATCGACGCGGTCAACGCGTGGGACATCGACTCGCAGCTCGAGCTCGCGATGGATGCGCTCCGGTGCCCCCCACCCGACGCGGACGTCGCCACGCTGTCGGGTGGCGAGCGACGGCGGGTCGCCCTCTGCCGGCTGCTCCTTCGTTCGCCTGACCTGTTGCTGCTCGACGAGCCGACCAACCACCTCGACGCGGAATCGGTCGCCTGGCTCGAGCGGTTCCTGAAGGAATACAAGGGCACCGTGGTTGCCGTCACCCACGATCGGTATTTCCTCGACAACGCGGCGGAATGGATCCTCGAGCTCGATCGTGGGTCCGGCATTCCATGGAAGGGCAACTACTCGTCGTGGCTCGACCAGAAGCAGCAGCGGCTGGCGCTGGAGGAGAAGGCGGAAACCAAGCGTCAGAAGACGCTCCAGCGCGAGCTCGAGTGGATCCGCATGGCGCCGCGCGCCCGGCAGGCGAAGGGGAAGGCACGACTGAACGCATACGAACAGCTGCTCAATGAAGATACGGCGCAAAAGCTCGAACAGGTCGAGATCTACATTCCGCCGGGTCCGCGTCTGGGCGATGTCGTTGTCGAGGCCCGCGGCGTCCGCAAGGCGTACGGAGACCTGCTGCTGTTCGACGATCTCACCTTCACGCTGCCGCGCGGCGGCATCGTCGGCGTGATCGGTCCCAACGGCGCGGGCAAGACGACGCTGTTCCGGATGATCACCGGACAGGAGAAGGCAGACGCCGGGACGCTGCGGCTGGGCGAGACCGTGCAGCTCGGCTACGTCGATCAGAGCCGCGACGCGCTCGCTCCGAACAAGAGCGTCTGGGAAGAGATCTCAGGCGGCGACGACGAGCTGCAGATCGGCAAGCGGCCCGTGGCGTCGCGCGCGTACGTGTCCTGGTTCAACTTCAAAGGCGCGCAGCAGCAGCGGAAGGTGGGCACGCTCTCGGGTGGCGAGCGCAACAGGTTGCACCTTGCGAAGCTGCTACGCCGTGGTTCCAACCTGCTCCTGCTGGACGAGCCAACCAACGATCTCGACGTCGACACGCTGCGGGCCCTCGAAGAGGCGCTCCTGAACTACGCCGGCTGCGCGGTCATCATCAGCCACGACCGGTGGTTTCTCGACCGTATCGCCACACACATACTGGCATTCGAGGGCGAGAGCCGCGCAGTGTGGTTCGAGGGCAACTACCAGGATTACGAAGCCGATCGACGCCGGCGCCTCGGCGCCGAGGCCGATCGGCCTCACCGAATCAAGTACCGCAGGCTCACCCGATGAGAATGGAGGACCCATGAACGCCCAGGAAGCCAAAGCCGCCGCCGACGTCGTCGCCAGCATGTGGGAAGGTGAATTCCGCGCCACATGCGAGGTGCTCGCAGCCGTCAAGGACGAGAACCGGCATTACAAGCCGGACGCCAAGTCGCGCAGCGCATGGGATCTGGCCGTCCACATCGCTACTGCCGACGTGTGGTTCGTGGATAGTATCGTCAACGGCGCATTCGCCTACGATGCGGCCGCAGCCAAACAGGCCGAAAGCCAGTTCACCAAAGTTGCCGACGTGGTCGAGTTCTACAAGAAGACGTTTCCCGGGAAGCTGAAAGCGCTGCGCGCGATGCCGGCCGAGAAGATGACCGACATGCTCGACTTCTTCGGGATGATGAAGATGCCTCGCGCGCAGTTCGTGGTGTTTGCGAACAACCACAGCATTCACCACCGCGGACAGCTCGCCGCGTATCTGCGCGCGCTCGGCTCCAAGGTGCCGAACATCTACGGCCCCAGCGCCGACGCCGAACCGGCGCGGGTGTGACCGTGTAGATGTTCTCCGACCTTCGCGCCTTTCTCGATCGCCTCCGCCGCGACGGCGACCTGGTCACGGTGGAGGCGCCGGTCGATCCGCGCTTGGAAGTTGCCGAAATTCATCGCCGCGTCGTGGCGGCCGGCGGACCGGCGCTCCTATTCACCAATGTCGCTCGATCCGATTTCCGGCTCGTCACCAACCTGTTCGGCACCGCCAGCCGAGCAGAGCTCGCCTTCGGCGAACGGCCTCTGCGCCTGGTCCGTCGCCTGGTGGAGCTCGTCGACACACTGCTTCCGCCAAGCCTGCCCGGGCTCTGGAGCGCGAGAGACGTGGGTCTCGAGCTGCTCAAGGTCGGCACACGCCGCTTCGTGAAAGGTCCCGTCGTCGAGCACGTCTCGACCACCCTTGGGCTCGACCGCCTGCCGGTGCTCACGTGCTGGCCGGAGGACGGAGGGCCGTTCATTACGCTCCCGCTCGTCTACACGCGGCATCCGGATCGACGCGGCCACAATCTCGGCATGTACCGCATGCAGGTGCACGGGCCGCGGACGACCGGGATGCACTGGCAGATTGGCAAAGGCGGTGGTTTTCATTACGCGGTCGCCGAGGCGCGCGGCCAGCGGCTGCCGGCCACCGTGTTCCTGGGCGGCCCCCCCGCGTTGATGCTCGCGGCGGTGGCGCCGTTGCCCGAGAACGTCCCCGAGCTGCTCCTGGCGTCGCTCATCGCGGGCGAACGGTTGCCGATGATTCAGGGCCACGGACCGCATCCGCTCGTCGCGATGGCGGAGTTTGCCCTTGTCGGTGACGTGCCGCCGTACGTGCGGCAGGGCGAAGGCCCGTTTGGCGATCACTACGGTTACTACTCGCTGCGCCACGACTATCCGGTCTTCGAGGTGCAGCGGATCGCCCACCGGACCGATGCCATCTTTCCGGCCACGGTGGTCGGCAAACCACGGCAGGAGGACTTCTTCGTCGGCGACCTGCTGCAGGAGCTGCTGTCGCCGCTGTTTCCGCTCGTCATGCCGGCCGTCGAGAAGCTCTGGTCGTACGGTGAAACCGGCTATCACTCGCTCGCCGCTGCCGTCGTCAAACAGCGCTACAAGCGGGAAGCGATGGCGAGCGCCTTCCGGATTCTCGGCGAAGGGCAGCTGTCACTCACGAAGTTCCTGCTCGTGACCGACCGCCACGTCGACGTCCGCGACTTTCGCGCGACGCTCGAGCACATCCTGGCGCGCACCAACACCGAAACCGATCTGTACGTCTTCTCGAACCTGTCGATGGACACGCTCGATTACACCGGGCCGGTCGTCAACGAAGGATCAAAAGGCGTGTGGCTCGGGCTGGGCGATGCGGTGCGGGCCCTGCCGCGCGAGTTCTCTGGGCCGCCTCCCACGGGCGTGACCGAGGTGCACGTGTTCTGTGGCGGCTGTCTGGTCGTCGGCGCGCCGTCGTACGCGGCGGAGCCGGGGGCTGCGAGTCGACTGGCAGGCGATACCGCCTTCAAGAACTGGCCGCTCGTCGTCGTCAGCGACGAGCCGGCGCGTGCCGCCGCGAGCCCGATGAACTTCCTGTGGACGACGTTCACGCGATTCGAGCCAGCCAGGGACATTCATGCGGCCGAGCGCGTGATCGTGCGCAACCACATCGCCTACCGCGCGCCGATCGTGATCGACGCGCGGTTGAAGCCCGGCTTCCCGAAGGAGCTGAGTTGCCGTGAGGACATCGCACAGCTCGTCACGCGGCGGTGGAAGGAGTATTTCCCGTCTGGGACGGTGGAGATGGGGGACTCCGAGCGGGCGCATCTGGACTGACGGTTCTCCTCACGGAACACCAAGACACCGAGGCGAGGTCATAGAATCAGGCCGTTTCTCTCGACATATGACGCTCGCGCCCGTTCCTGCAGACCGCGTGTCAGGACCTTCGGCGGCAGTTTTCTCCGGATGGGCGCTGGGTCGCGTACACGTCGAACGAAACGGCGCGATTCGAGGTCTATGTTGACGCCGTTTCCGGGGCCCGGCGGAAGAATACGCGTCTCGACCGAGTTCGACGTCCGGCTGGGGCGGCCGCCAATCGCGGGGTACCTCGGTTACATGTACGACGTGTCACCCGACGGCCAGCGCGTCCTCGTCAATACCGCTGTCGGTGACGACACCACCGTGTCCGCCATCTCGCTCGTCATCAACTGGCCGGCCGCGCTGCCGCAGTAGTCGCTCGCGAACCTTGGTGGCCAGTAATCGTATTGTTATACGATATCGTGTGATTATGCCCAAAAGGCCCATATCCGTCACTTTGCAGTCGGAGAACCTCACCTGGCTGCGGGGGAAGGCACGGGTCAGCGGGGCACGGAGCGTGAGCAACGTGCTGGATCGCCTCGTGACCGAAGCGCGGACGCGCGGCGGCAGTGGTCAGGTGCGGTCGGCTGTGGGAACGATCGATATCGACCCATCGGATCCGTTGCTAGAGAGGGCGGACGAGGCAATCCGGGCCTTGTTCGAGGAATCGCTCGCGCGGCCGTTTCCCGGCCAAGAGGAAACAGGGTCGTACGCGGCCAAGAAGCGGAAACGGCGTGGCTGATGCCCGCCTGCCCGCGGCGGTCACCGATACGCATCCGCTTCTTTTTCACATGGTCCGCGGGCGCGGGCTCAGTCGGCGAGCAGCCACCTTCTACCAGAATTGCGAACGTCAGCAGGCTGTCGTCTACGTGCCCGCGGCTGTGATCTGGGAATGCGCGCTGCTCGCGCGGACCGCGCGCATCAATCTCCGGGGCACGCCGCGCGCATTTTTTGACACCGTGTTTTCGAATCCGGCGTTCCAACCGTTCGATGTGACCTCCGAACAGATTTTCACCGCCGACGAGGTCCGAATTGGAAGGGATCCGTTCGACAATCTGATCTGCGCCGCGGCGCGATCGCTCGACCTGCCGCTTATTACCCGGGACGGGACGATCCAGGAGTCGGGTGCCGTCCGGGTGCTCTGGTAGGTCCCGAGGTTCAATGGAGGGCGTGGGGCGCCGCGAGCGTAAACGTGGCGATCACGGCGTCGAACTTCTCGCCCGCCGCCGTGACCATCTGGTAGCTGCCCTGCATCGACCCGACGGGCGTTTTTAGCGGACAATAACTGGTGTATTCGAAGGAGCTGCCGGGCGACAGCACCGGCTGCTCGCCGACGACGCCTGGCCCCTTCACCCGCTCGACCTCGCCTTCGGCGCTCGTGATGATCCACTCGCGCGAGATGAGCTGCGCGGTCTCGGAGCCGACGTTGGAAATGCGCACGTGGTACGCGAAAAGATAATGATTGTCACGGGACGAGCTCTGATCCGACAGGTACGTGCTCTTGACCTGAATCCGGATGCCGCGCGTTGTCGTATCGCTCATAGCCACCGGCTGCCGACTACCGACTCCCAACTGGATTGTATGGCATGGTGAACTTCACGAGTACACGCACCGGCGAGAAGTCGGGCCGCGGCGTCGTCGGCACGCTGGGGACCGACCAGAAGCGGCACGTGTCCGTCTCAGCCGCGTGGCGCGAGGCGCGCGAACTGCTCTGGAGGCATCGTCGGCGGCTTGGCCTGGGCCTCGTGCTCATGCTCGTCGGCCGCGTCTCGGGTCTGGTGTTGCCTGCCTCGTCGAAGTGGCTGATCGACGAGGTCATCGGCCGGGGTCGGATCGATCTGCTGCCGCCGATCGCGCTGGCGGCGGGCGCGGCGACGCTCGTCCAGGCCGTGACGGCGTTCGGCCTGTCGCAGATCCTCGGCGTCGCAGCCCAGCGGGCGATCACCGACATGCGCAAGCGCGTCCAGGCGCGGGTGATGCGGCTCCCAATCCGCTATTTCGACTCGACGCAGACCGGGGCGCTCGTGTCGCGCATTATGACCGACGCAGAAGGGATTCGAAATCTCGTCGGCTCCGGACTCGTCCAGCTGGCGGGCGGCATCGTGACCGCCATCATGGGCATGGGCGTGCTGTTCTGGCTGAACTGGCGCCTGACGACGATCACGCTGCTCGTGCTCGGCGCGTTTGGCGGGGGCATGGCCTATGCGTTCCGGACCCTGCGCCCGCTCTTCCGCGAGCGCGGCAAGATCAATGCGGAGGTAACCGGCCGGCTCACCGAGGCGCTCGGGGGCATCCGCATCGTCAAGTCGTACACCGCGGAGCACCGCGAGGCGATCGTCTTCACCAAGGGTGCCCACCGACTGTTCCGCAATGTGGCAAAGTCGATGACCGGGGTGTCGGCGACCACGGCGGGAAGCACGGTCGTCGTCGGCATCATCGGTGTGCTGATGATCTGGCTCGGCGGGCGCGCGATCATCGCGGGCGAGATGACGCTCGGCGATCTCGTCATGTACATCTTCTTCATCGGCCTGGTCGCCGCGCCTCTGGTGTCGATCGCGTCAATCGGCACGCAGATTACCGAAGCGATCGCCGGCCTCGATCGCATCCGCGAAATCCTCGACATGGCGACCGAAATCGACGAGGACGTCAATCGGCGGCCCATCGAACGGATCCGGGGGGACGTGGGGTTCGACGACGTCTGGTTCGAGTACACGCCGGGTCAGCCGGTGCTGCGTGGCGTGTCGTTTCGCGCGGCGTCCGGCACGACGACCGCGCTGGTCGGGTCGAGCGGGTCGGGGAAGAGCACGCTCATCAGCCTCGTGATGGCCTTCAACCGGCCGACGCGAGGACGTGTGATGGTCGACGGCCGCGATCTCGCGGAAGTGAAGCTGATCGACTACCGCGAGCAGCTTGCGTCGGTGCTGCAGGACAACTTTCTCTTCGACGGTACGATCGCGGCGAACGTCGGGTACGCCAGGCCTGGCGCGACGCTCGACGACATCAAGGACGCGTGCCGCATCGCGCACTGCGACGAGTTCATCGAGCGGTTTCCGGACCGCTACGACACGGTCGTGGGGGAGCGCGGTATCAAGCTCTCGGGCGGCCAGCGGCAGCGCGTGTCGATCGCACGGGCGATCCTCGCCAATCCGCGCATTCTCATCCTGGACGAGGCGACGTCCAGCCTCGACAGCGAGAGCGAGCAGATGATTCAGGACGGCCTCCGGTGTCTCCGATCGGGGCGCACGACGTTCGTCATCGCCCATCGACTGTCGACGATACGCAGCGCCGATCAGATTCTGGTGCTGGAGGCCGGCGAGATCGTCGAGCGCGGCAGTCATGCCGAGCTGCTGGCGCTCGGCGGACGTTACCGGCAGCTCTACGACAAACAGTACCGGTTCGAAGCCGACCGCTTCATCAATCCCGGCGAGGACTTCACGCCGGAACCCGAGAAGCCGGTCATTCCGCCGCCGCGCGTCGGGACGCCCCTCTAAGGAGACGCATGCCGCAGCAGCATGAGGTGGACTTCCGCATTGTCGGCGATGACATGCAGTTCGTGGAGGTCGAGCTCGACCCGGGTGAAAGCGCCATCGCTGAAGCCGGCTCGATGATGTACATGACGCCCGAGATCGACATGGAGACCATCTTTGGCGATGGCAGCCAGCAGCGGTCGGGCGTCATGGGTGCGATGCTCGGCGCGGGCAAACGGCTGCTCACGGGTGAGAGTCTGTTCATGACGGTGTTCACCAATCAGGGCGGTCGCAAGCGGCAGGTGGCATTCGCGGCGCCGTATCCGGGCAAGATCCTCGCGATGGATCTGCGGCAGCTCGGCGGCGAACTGATCTGTCAAAAGGATTCATTTCTCTGCGCGGCCCGCGGCGTGTCAATCGGCATCGCGTTCCAACGCAAGATCGGTGTCGGCCTGTTCGGTGGCGAAGGTTTCATCATGCAGCGGCTCACGGGTGACGGTCTGTGCTTCGTCCATGCGGGCGGCACCATTCACGAGACGACCCTCGGCGCGGGCGAATCGCTGCGCGTCGACACCGGGTGCCTCGTCGCGCTGCAGCCGTCAGTCGCCTACGAGATCCAATACGTCGGCAAGATCAAGACGGCGCTCTTCGGCGGCGAAGGGTTGTTCTTCGCGAGCCTCACCGGTCCAGGGCGCGTCTGGCTGCAGTCGCTGCCGTTCAGCCGGATGGCGGACCGCATCTACAAAGCGGCGCCAGCCGCAGGGGGCAGTCGCCGGGAAGGTGGATCGATTCTCGGCGGCCTCGGCGATCTGGTCGACGGCGACTCACAGTGAATGCGTGCCTCCTCCGTCCTCGTCACAGGTGCCAATGGCGAAATCGGACATGGGCTGCTGACGCGCCTGGCGGCCGACGGCCGATCGATCGTCACGCTCGACATCCAGCCGCTCGAGCCGGCGCTGGTGCGGCTGGTGCGGCGCGAGTTCACCGGATCGGTCACCGACCGCGCGCTGCTCGAACGCATCCTGGCGGAGTTCGAGATCGACCTCGTCTTTCATCTGGCGGCCTTGCTGTCGACGCGCGCCGAGTTCACGCCGGTCACCGCCCACCAGGTCAACGTCGACGGCACGCTCAACCTGCTGGAGTTCGCCCATCACGAAGGGGAGTCGCACGGCCGTCCCGTCGTGTTCCTGTATCCCTCCTCGATTGCCGTCTACGGCCTGCCTGACCTCGCGACCAAACTGCGTGCCCGGCGCGTACGCGAAGACGAGTGGAACACGCCGACGACCATGTACGGTTGTAACAAGCTGTACTGCGAGCAGCTCGGCCGCTACTACGCGCGCCACTACAAGCAGCTTGCGGCTGAATCACCGAGCGGGCGCGTCGACTTTCGGTGCGTGCGGTTTCCGGGCCTCATCTCGGCGGTCACCGTGCCCGCGGGCGGGACGTCCGATTATGCGCCGGAGATGATTCATGCCGCCGCGAAAGGCGCGCCATACGCCTGCTTCGTGAGGCCCGATACGCGGATCCCCTTCATGGTGATGCCCGATGCGATCGACGCGCTGCTGCACCTCGCGTCCGTGCCGCGAGACCGGTTGACGAGGACCGCCTACAATCTGGCCGCGTTCAGCCCTACGGCCGACGAGATCTGCGAGGTCGTGACGCGCGCGTTTCCGCGCGCGTCCGTCGAGTGGCACACCGATGAGAAGCGCCAGCGGATCGTCGACTCCTGGCCCGCTGAAGTCGACGATTCTGCTGCGCGTCGCGACTGGGGCTATTCGCCCCGCCATGACTTCGCCCGCGCGTTCGATGACTATCTGATTCCCACGATTCGCAGCCGGTACTCCTGATGCGCTGTATCGAGATCTCCACGCCCGGCGGCCCAGAAGTACTGAAGCCCGCCGAGAGACCCGACCCGTGGCCCGCTGCCGGTGAAGTGTTGATTGCGGTCGCGGCGGCCGGGGTGAATCGTCCCGACGTGCTGCAACGACGCGGCGGCTACCCGCCTCCGCTGGGCGCGAGCGACATCCCCGGGCTCGAGGTGGCGGGGACGATTGCAGCCGTTGGTGACCACGTCGATGGCTGGCGCGCGGGCGATCGCGTCTGCGCGCTCGTGGCAGGGGGTGGCTACGCCACGCTGTGCGTGGCGCCGGCGCCGCAGTGCCTTCCGATACCGGCGTCGCTCGACTTCGTCGCGGCCGCAGCGGTGCCGGAGACCTCCTTCACGGTGTGGACGAATGTATTCGAGCGCGGCCGCCTCGCCGCCAACGAGGCCGCACTCTTTCATGGCGGCACGAGCGGCATCGGCACGACCGCCATTCAGCTCGCGGTGGCCCGCGGCGCGCGCGCCTTCGCCACCGCGGGCAGCGACGACAAGTGCCGCGCGTGCGAGGCGCTCGGGGCCGAACGGGGCATCAACTATCGCACTGAGGATTTCGTGGGAGTCGTCAAAGAGCTAACCGGCGGCCGAGGCGTCGACCTCGTGCTCGACATCATCGGCGCGGAGTACTTCGAGCGGAACATGGCCGCGCTTGCTGTCGACGGCCGCCTGGCCCAGATCGGGCTCATGGGACGTCCCGGCACGCCGCCTTTGGATCTGAGCGCGGTGCTTCGCCGGCGCCTGACGATTACGGGATCGACGCTACGCCCGCGGTCGGTCGCCGAGAAAGGGGCGATTGCCGCGGCGCTGCGACGGGAGGTGTGGCCGCTGCTTGAAAGCGGTCGCGTCCGGCCGATCGTTGACCGAACGTTTCCGCTGGCCGAGGCGGCGGCGGCGCACCGCCTCATGGAATCAAGTGAGCACGTCGGCAAGATTGTGTTGACGACGTAACGTCCAATCGGCCGGCGGGTCGACGTAGGAGGGGTCCAGATCCTTCACCGACGCGCAGCCGAGCAGCGTCAGTGTCCGCACCATGTCGGTGCGGAGAATCTCGAGCGCGCGGGCGACTCCGGCGCCGCCCGCCGCGCCAAGTCCGTACGCGTAGGCGCGGCCGACGAGGACGGCCCTGGCGCCCAGAGAGAGAGCCTTCACGACGTCGCTGCCGCTGCGAATGCCGCCGTCCATCAGTACTGTGGCGCGCGGGCCGGCTGCGGCGACGACCTCGGGCAGCGCGCGCAGCGTGGGCGAGACGCCGTCGAGCTGCCGCGCCCCGTGGTTCGACACGATGATGCCGTCGACGCGTTCAGCCGTCGCGCGGCGCGCATCCGCAGCGGTGAGGATCCCCTTGACGAGGAGCGGACCGCCCCACGCGTCGCGAATCCACCCCAGGTCCTCCCACGTGACCGTCGTCTCGCGGAGCGCCGTCTCCACGTCGAGATACGCCATTGGCCCCCGGCCGGGGATCACGACATTCGGAAAGTGCATCAGGCCGCCGTCGCGGAGGAAGTTGAGCAGCCATCGCGGCTTTCCGAGAAACTGCGGCAGGTACGGCAGCCCGGTCAGCCCGCCCGAGAGCACCTCTTTGACCCCGTTGCGCACGTCGCGCTCACGCAGTCCCGCCACCGGCGTGTCGAGCGTCACGACGAGCGCGCTGTAGCCTGCAGCCTTTGCGCGCCCGATGCTCGCGAGCGCTGCCTCGCGGCCGCCGACGAGATACAGCTGGTACCACGCCGCGCTGGAGGTGGCGTGCCGCACGTCTTCGAGCGCGCACCCCGAGAGCGTCGACAGGATGTAAATCGTCCCCGCGGTCCCTGCCTCGCGCGCAGCTGCTTCCTCGGCCCGGGGATAGAACAGACGACTGCTGCCGACTGGCGCCAGCAGCACGGGCAGGGCGACACTGGTCCCGAGCACACTCGTGCTCAGATCGCACCGCGGCACAGCCACGCCCTGCCGCGGGCGGAACGTCACATCGTCGAACGCACGGCGATTCTCGCGGAGTGTCACCTCGCGCTCGGCGCCGCCATCGATGTAATCGAAGACAGCGCGCGGCAGACGGCGCCACGCGAGACGGCGCAGATCGTCGATGGTGACGACGCGCGGACGGCCGAGACGTGTCATGTCAAGTCACACATCACGAGTCAGCAATCACAATTCAGAACGCAGTCACTCGTTGTGATTTGAGATGGCTGACTTGTACTTAGTCATAGGCGTGGACGACGGTTCGCAGGCTGCGGTGCGCGCGAACGACGTCGGATGTCAGCTGCTTGCTCAGATAGACCTTCGACTCGCGGTTGTCCGCCGTGTTCGGCTCGTACTTGACCACGTCGAACTCGAGCTGATCCAGCGTGCCGCGCATGTCGTAGAAGCGGTTCTTCGTTTTCACGAGCACCTCGTGAAAGCCGGCCGCATGCGCCCAGGCTTCGGATTCCTCGGTCAGCGCACGGAAGTGGCCCTGGCCCCGCCAATCGCGCCGCGTCGCGCCGATCCAGCTGTAGAGGATCCGCCGACCTTCGAAACGGACGCAGCCTTGGAGTCGGTCGACAAGATCGCGAAGCTTTGATTCCGGCTCAACTGCACGGAGCTCGTGAACGACCTTGTACGACACGGGAACGACCGTACCTGGATCGTCGGACAGAGGCGCCTCGGCCATGAGTATGAGCGACTCGCGATCGTGCAGGCGATCGATGACCTCCTGAGCCGTCTTTTTTCGCGGAAACTCTCCAAAGAATTCCTCGATGTACTGGATTTCGAGTGCGCCGCGCTCCAGCGGATATTGCTTGATGAGGTATTCCAAAGGGTTCCGTCCCCCCAATGCTAACAGGAGTACGGCAGGGCATGTGTCTTGCTCCCCCGACCCAGAGGGGATCAGCCATGAGCACAGCCGGCATCGTCGGGCTTGCGCTCGCGGGGGTCGTCGCCGCCGCGAGCGCGACATCGGCGCATCACGCCGCCGGCTCGCTTGGACGAGTGCATATTCCAGAGCCGGTCATGGTCGGTGGGCAGCTCGTCCAGCCGGGCACCTACGACCTCCGGCTCACCGGCGAACATCTCAAGCCGCTGCCGGGGCAGTCGGAGGACGCCGGACAGCATCGAGCTCGTTGCCAATGGCCAGACGGTTGCGCGCGAGTTCGCGGAGGTGATGCCTGCACCGGACATTCCGGTCGGCTCGAGCGGTATTTGATCCGCCTGGCGGTGGCCCGCTAGACACTCTCTAAGGAAGTCATCGTTACGATTGAAGCAAGTTTGTCATGCTGCAAGAGTGGCTTCCTCGTGAATCTTGTTGATCTGGGTTTCCAGGGCGTCGAGTGCGGCGCGAAGCGGG
>Ga0187893_10011264_pt1 | contig 13051 bp, 9 predicted proteins | sample MA1701074metaG_FD_139574 | JGI IMG/M metagenome (GOLD analysis project Ga0187893, IMG submission 139574) | White microbial mat communities from a basaltic lava cave in the Kipuka Kanohina Cave System on the Island of Hawaii, USA - MA170107-4 metaG ...
AATCTGTTCGAGGAGCAGCCCGGTTGCAACCGTCGAGCCGCCCACGGCTGCGAGCAGCGGGCCGCCGCCGTGCAGAGTGAAGAGATCAACGGTCGCGGTGCTGTCGGCGAGCGACCACGATTCGCCGTCGTAGTGCAGGAACACGCCGGTCTGGCCGACCGCGTAGACGTCGTCCGCGGCGCGCCCCCACACCTTGAACAACGAGGTCGGGGTCGGCGTTCCGGGCACGATTCCGGAGACATCGACCGCCGTCCACATCAGGCCGTCGTAGCGAAAGATCGCCGCCCTACTCTCGTCGTCGCCACCCACCGCCCAGAGATCGGACGCTGACGTGCCCCAGATGCCGAACAGATTGCGCACCGGCGGCGTGTCCTGCCGGGTGAAGGTCCCACTCGAGAGCTCGTAGCGCAGCACCAGGCCGCCGTCGCCGGCGAGGTAGAAGCTTCCGTCGATCGGCGTGACGCTGATCCACCAGAGCGCGCCGGTGGCGCCAGTATCGAGCCGCCGCCAGCCGCTGCCGTTGTAATGGATCACGTACGGGCCTCGGCTGTCGCCCGGATCGCTGCCGACGGCATAGACGTCGGTCGGCGAGGTGCCTGCCACAGCGATCAGCGCCGCCGGCAGGTCTTCGAGGACGGGGTGCAGCGTGCCGCGCGGCGTGTCGTCGACCGTACACATGTAGTCGCGCGCGACGCACTCCGCCGCGCGGTGGCACCCGATGCAGGGGAACCCCGGGCAGGTCTTGTCGTTGCAGGTGATCTCGCGCGACGGCGCCTCGAGCCGCTGCCAGGCCCAATCGCCGTCATCCGGATCGAAGCCTGGCTCCTCCTTGCGCATCGCCGACCAGGTCAGCAGCTCCTCGTCGTTGTCGCAGTCGACGCCGTCGAACTCCTCTTTCACCACGATGCTGCCCACCGGCAGCGGATTCTCGTTGCGCAGGTACGGCTGCGCGGCGATCTCGTTGGCGAAGACCCGGATCATCACGCCGCCGTGCTCGATGCCGAGCCGGCAGTTGCGCACCTCGATGAAGGTCGCGCGGTAGTTGGCCGGAAAGATCGGCTCGATCTCCATCGGGCACATGGTGAGCGCCGCATTGACGGCGGCGATGAGCTCGTTGACCCCGACCATGCCGTCGCCGTCGACGTCGAAGGCCGGGCACTCGCTCAGCGGCAGGCTGCCGAGCGCGATGTTGACCCCGCGAATGAGCTTGCTGACGTCGACCGTACCGCTGCCGTCACAGTCGCCCGGACAGACGGCGCGGGCAGTGCTGGTCGTGAGTGTTGCCAGACACACGGCCAGGACGGCGCAACGGACGCTGCGGCTCATTCCCACAACCATCCCGGGTCGACAGAGCAGTTGCAACGCCAGGTTCCCTCTCCCGCAGGGAGAGGGTCAGGGTGAGGGGATGAGATGCCCAGGCCGATCCATCTCATCCCCTCACCGAAGGGACTATACTCAGCGCTTCACCTTCCGGATGCGGCTGTTGAAGGTGTCGGAGATGTAGAGGTCGCCGTCCGGATCGAATGCCACGCCGAAGGGACGATTGAGCTTGGCATCGGTCGCCTGACCTCCATCGCCGCCGTAGCCGTTATCGCCGGTACCGGCGACGGTGGTGATGATGCCGGTGGTGAGGTCGATCATGCGCACCCGGTTGTTGTCGGCGTCGGCGAAGTAGAGGTTGCCGTCGGGCCCGATCTCGATGTCTTGCGGCAAGCTCAGCTGCGCACCCGTGGCCGCGCTGCCGTCACCGGCGAATCCCTTGTCGCCGGTGCCGGCGATGGTGGTGACGACGCCGTTCTGGAACACGCCCGGATCGCTGAACACGACCTTGCGAATGCGGTTGTTGTTGGCATCGGAGAAGTAGAGCGTGCCATCCGGACCGAGCGCCACGGCTCCGGAGGGCTCCGGATTGCCGCCGGTGAGCTGATTGATCTGGGTCTCGCGCGCGACGCCGTCGCCGTTGAAGCCGGCCATGCCGGTTCCGACCACGGTGCCGACGATGGCGTTCTCGCGCTGATTGGCGAAGTCGTAGATGACGCGGATGCGCTGGTTGCGCTGATCGATCAGGAACAGGTTGCCGTCCGGATCGAGCACGAAGCGCGGCGGCTGGTTGACGCGCGTCACCTTGGCGATACAGCCGTCGCCGGTCGGGCAGCCCGGCGGTGGCATGTCGTACATGAAGCCCGCCGGTCCGCCGACCAGTACGCGCACGCGGCCGTCGCTCACGTTGATCTGGCGGATCTTGTGGTTGTGCCAGGCGGCGAAGATCAGATCGCCGTTGGGGAACTCCTGGATGTCGGTGGGATGGTTGAGATCGACGGTGAGCGGATCGGCCCCGGCCGGGGTCAGATCGCTCAGGTCCTTCGGACCGTCGCCGACGAAATCGGTGCCGGTGATGGTCACCAGCGTGTCGTCGGGCAGGATCTCGCGCACCAGGTGGTTGTTCCAGTCGAGGAAGACGCGCCGGCCGGACGGCGTGAACTCGATGTCGAACGGCCAGTAGATCGTGCTCTGCAGGCGGTCCTGTCCGTCGCCGGAGAAACCGGTGCCGCCGGTGCCGAGATAGGTACAGATCGAGCCCACCTCGTCGGTGCAGGGAATGATCTGCGGGGTCGGGGTCGGCACGGGTGTGGGCAGCGGGTCGATGTCGACGCCGGTGACCTCGCGGATGCGCTGGTTGTGCGTGTCCGCAATGTACAGGTTGCCGTTGGGGGCGAGGGTCACGCCGTAGGGGCGGTCGAGCTCAGCTTGGCGGGCGGGCACGCCGTCGCCGCTGAAGCCGCGCTCGCCGGTGCCGGCGAAGGTGTCGATGGTGCCGTCCGGCCGCACGATGCGCACGGCGTGGTTGAGGGTGTCGGCGATGTAGAGCGTCCCATTCGAGGCTACGGCAATGTCGCTCGGAGTGTCGAGCTGCGCCTCCAACGCCGGTCCGCCGTCGCCGTCATACCCGGCGACCCCGGTGCCGACGATGGTGGTGATGATGTTGGTGGCCGGGTCGATCATGCGGATCTTATGGTTGGCGGTGTCGGCGATGTAGATGCGATCGCGACCGTCGATCGTGATGCGGCTGGCGGGCGCCGCGGACTGCCCTCTCGGCGCGTTGAGCTGCGCCTGCAGAGCCGGGCCCCCGTCGCCTTCCGCGCCCGGAGTGCCGGTGCCGGCGAAGGTGTGGATGGTGCCGTTCGGCTCGAGCAACCGCAGGCGGAAGTTGGCCTGGTCGGAGATGATGATGTTGCCGTTGCTGTCGACCACCACCGAGCTGGGCAGATCAAGCCGGGCCATGTTGCCCGGGCCCTCGTCGCCGCCGAAGGCGCGCGCGCCGGTGCCGGCGAGGTTGGTCACCAGACCCGGCCCGCCATCGGGAGTCAGCTCGACCTTCTTGACCAGGCTGTTGTGCCACGCGGCGACGATCATGTCGCCGTCGTGGTCGAAGGTGACGTTGGTCGGATGGTTGAAATCGATCAACTTGGGGTCGTCGCCCGACCCATCGCCGAGATAGCCCGAGCCGGCGAAGGTCTCGACCACGCCGTTCTTGATGCGGCGGATGCGATGGTTGTTCCAGTCGACGATGTAGAGGAGGCCATCGGGACCGACGGTCACGTCCTGAGGTAGGTAGAGGTGCGACTGCAGCGGTGGGAGGCCGTCGTCGGTCAGGCCGGCAATGCCGGTCCCGGCGATGGTGTTGATGACCGGCGCCGGGCAGCCGTTGACCGCTGCCTTCACACCGGAGAGCAATTCGTACACCGTCACCTGCGCGTCGCCACCGATGTCGAACACCGGGCACGTGTTCATCGCCTCGAGGTCGAGTGCGATGTTGACCCCCTTCATCAACTCGTCGATCGCGACATCGTCGTCGCCGTTGCAATCCCCGGTACACGCCGGCGATGGCGCCGCCGCAATCAGAAGCAGGCCGAGCACGGCCGGCAAGAGACGCAGCACCCGTCGTGAGGACTGAAGCACCCGATCACCCCGCAACCGCTCACTCATCCAAGGTCTCCTACCGTCTATGGATTGATCTTCCGGTCCTGACCTCGCCGACGAGCATCGGCTGACCCGCTCGGGGGTGCTGACAGCGGCCGTACCGGCTCCAACCGCGCAAATATACAGACGCGGTCACAATTGGGTCAAGTTGGGTCGCGCGCGCGCACCCCGTCGTTGCTCGTGTGTCGACCAGCGCGTAAGAATACCTCTCGCGGGATCGATGCGCGGAGTTGATGTGAGCGGGTCGAGGGGCGGATTCAGCGCGGGATTCATCACCCTCCTGGCGCTGATTGGCTGGAGCACGACGGCCTTCGCGCACGGCGCGCGACTGCCGTTCGACGACTGGGGTGGCTTCGACCCCGGCCCCGCGCGCTGCCAGCGGGCGATCGGGCGCGCCGCGGCGCAGTGTGCGCAGGACACCTGGGCGGCGCGCCGGGCCTGCCGCAGCGCGCAGCTGGGCGGCGGATCGTGTGATCTCGGGGCGACCGAGGCGGCAATCCGCACGGCCCGCAGGAAGGCGCTCGACAGCATCGACGCGTCCTGCAGCGAGCGTGAAGCGATTGATCTGCAGTTTCTCGGATCGTTCGATCTGCAGGGCGATCTGATCAGTTTCTGCTCAGCGTGGGATGCAGCCGCCACCTCGGCGGTGTTCGACGTGGTCGGCGGTCGCACCGTCTCCTCGGCGGAGCGCCTTTGCGTCGACGCCGCCGCCGACGCGGCCACCCGCGTCATGCAGTTCAGCTTCCGCACCCGTCGCCAGTGCATGGACCGCATCGCGGCGATCGATCGCCAGGCGCCGAACCGCGCCGCGCTGCTCGACGACGCGAGGCATCGCATCGGCACGGCGTACGTGTCGCTGGCCGCCCGACTGGCGGCCCGGTGCGCGGCAGTGCCGTTCTCCGAGCTCTACCGGCGCTCCCCGCACGCGTTCGTCGAGGGCCTGGGCGGGAGGGCGGACTGCATCGGCAGCCAGTTCTACATCCAGGACGCCGTGCTCTGTCCTGACGCGATATGCGGAAACGGCATCGTCGAGCCGGGCGAAGACTGCGACGACGGCAACATCCAGAACGGCGACGACTGCCCCAAGGAGTGCCGGCGGTAGGATACCAGCGCCGCCGCCACAGCCTGTGGAGGGCGGCGCGCCGTCGCCGCCGGGTGGGGCCGAGGCTGTGATCGAATTGGTCGGTCCAACCCCTCCCACCCGCGGCGGCGACGGCGCGCCGCCCTCCAGAATGACGGTCGGGACTATGGGGTTGCGGTCGCCGGCGGGTCGGAAGGCGTGGCCGTAGGCGGTGGGGTTGGGTCGACGTCGGGGCGGTCGGGCTGCGGCGTGAAGCCCAGGCGGACCCGCACGCGCTCGGTGACCGAAACGTTGTCTGAGTCGATCAGCGTGACCGTGAGATTCGCCTCCGCGTCCTGCAGGTCGAAGAACGGACCACCGCCACCGATGGAGAAGCGCAGGCCGCGCTGGCGGGCAAATCCATCCGGATCCTCGGCGAGGAAGAAGGGACGCGTTTCGACGTCGAACAGTATCGGATGGAACTCCGCGTTGCTTTCCATGCGGGCGCGGACCCTGACCCGATTGAGCAAATTGACGCAGCGGACCTCGACGTGGAACTGCAGCTCGGCGCCGGATTGAGCGAAGTTGCGGACGCGCATGGTGTCGCAGTTCTGCAAGCGCCCGAAGCTGTCGAGGTCGGCGTTCTGACCGACGAACAGGACGCGGCCGTGCGGGCAGCCCGCCGAGGGCTCGGCGACCCGCGGTACTGGTTCGGCGGTGCAGCAGTTCTCGCTGAGGCCGGGCAGCGCCGCGGTACAGCCCAGTGCCGGATCACAGGACGGGATCGCGCAGCTATCCCGCGGCGACACCTTGACGGTCAGCTCCGTATCGACCGACTCGGGCGGAGTGGCATCGTCGGCGCACGAGAACGGCAGGGAGAAAGGCCCGAGCTGCTCGACCGTCGGAGTCCAGGTCAGCAACCCGCCCGGCTCGTCCAACGCTGCTCCGGCGGGCAGTGGGTCTGTAGCTGTGCAGGTTACGGTTTGCCCGTCCGGATCGGTGACGCCGAGGGGAAGGGCGATCTCGAAGCCGGGATACGTGCGGTAGATCGACGGCGTCGGTGGCACCGGCGGATGGTTGACCTCGAGCGTCTGCGTCGGCGTGGGGGACGGGGTCGCGGTCGACGCCGGGGATGCGGTCACGGTGGGGGTCGGGTCGGGCGGACAGACAGCGAAGATCTCCCGGCTGGCCTGCACGATCTCATCCATCGAGACCATGCCGTCGGCATTGGCGTCGAACGACGGGCAGACCTGCAGCGGCGAGCGTTCGAGCGCGATGCGCACGCCGACGAGCAGCTCGGCGACGACGACAATGCCGTCCCGGTTGCAGTCGCCCGCGCACGATGCTCGGGCGACAGCCGGAAGGATGACCGTCAGGCCAACCGCGAGGACAGACGAAACGCGCCGGATCAGGGCGATGCGGCGGCGCGGGTCGTCGATCATCGCCATCCTGCCACCATACGGAAGCGTACCGGCTATTGTAAGCGGCCGGTTGCTGGACAGTCCGTCGGTGGGACGCTAGGCGGCAGGCATGGGCGCGCGGGTGCGGCAGTGGGCGGCTTTTCTTTCCGCGCCGGTCGACGCCGCCTCGCTGGGCGTCGTGCGCATCGTGTTCGGCGCGATGATCGCCTGGGATGTGGTCCGCTACTTCCAGACGGGCTGGATCGCCGAATACTACATCCTGCCCAAGTGGAACTTCAGCTACCCTTATTTCCACTGGGTGCGTCCCTGGCCGGGCGACGGGATGTACCTCCACTTTGCGGCCATCGGTGTGCTAGCCCTGCTGGTCGCGCTCGGGCTCTTCACGCGCGCCGCACTGGCCCTGCTGTTCCTCGCCTACACCTACGTCTTCTTGCTCGAGAAGTCGGTGTACATGAACCACTACTACCTGATCGCCCTGCTCTGTTTCCTGATGATCTGGATGCAGCCGCAGCGTGCCTTCTCGCTCGACCGGTGGCGCCGGCCGGACCTGCCGGCGACGCTCCCCCGCTGGAACGTCCTGCTGCTGCGTTTTCAGCTCTTCGTCGTCTACTTCTACGGCGCCATCGCCAAGCTCAACGCCGATTGGCTGGCGGGCGAACCGATGTACTCGCGGATCGTCGCCCAGTCTCCGGACGTGCCGGGGATAGCCCAGTCCTTGCCGCCGGCGCTGCTCGCCTACCTGATCGCCTACGGCGGGTTGCTGATCGACGCGGGTGTGCCGCTGCTGCTGTGCGCGCGGCGCACGCGCTGGATCGGCTTCTGCATCGCCGTCGTGTTCCACGCGTTCAACGAGATCTTCCTCAACATCGGCGTGTTCTCGTACCTGATGACCGGGGCGATCACGATCTTCTTCGACCCCGACTGGCCGCGCCAACTCGCCCGCCGCTGGCGCGGCCTGCCGGCGCCGCGGCCCGCCGCGTTGCCGGCCGCGCCGGCGCGACCGCACTGGATCGGTCTCGCGTTGCTCCATCTGTACGTGCTGGCACAGCTGCTCATTCCGCTGCGTCACTGGCTCTATCCGGGGCTCGTGAGCTGGACCGAGGAAGGCCATCGCTTCAGCTGGCACATGAAGCTCCGCGCCAAGGATGGCGTGATGACGATCACCGTCACCGACCCCGACACCGGGCGCCGCTGGCAGATCGATCCCGCCGAGGATCTCCGCCATCGCCAGCTGAGGAAGCTCCACACGTTCCCCGACATGGTGCTGCAGTACGCGCACTTCAAGCGCGATGAGCTGCGCGCGCAGGGCATCCGCAGTCCGGTGATCACCGTCGACTGGCGCTGCTCGCTCAACGGCGCGCCAGCGCGCCAGCTCATCGACCCGACGATCAACCTGGCGGAGGAAGAAGAATCACTCTGGCCGGCGCGCTGGATTCTGCGCGAGCCGGAAGAAGGTGCGGAGGTGCGGGGGTTCGGACGTGCGGAGGTCAGCCGCTAGGTGACTCTCGCACCTCCGCACCTCCGCACCTCCGCACCTCCGCACCTCCGCACCTTCTACTCCACCGGTTTGCTCTCCAACCCAGCGCCCGCCTCGAACCCATACGCGTGAGCCAGTGCAACGACGGGATGCACGGTCTGGCGACCGGCCCCCTGCTCGATGTGCAGGGCCGCCAAGCGGCAGTCGGTGCAGGCCAACGCGCAGGGCTCGCCGCTCTGCAGGCGCATGCCGGCGAACGCCTTCTCGCCCCAGCGCAGGGAGTCGCGGAAATGCTCCTTCTCGAGGCTCCAGGTGCCGTCGTGCCCGGAGCACTCTTGGACCGCGTCGACCTCATCGGCGACCAGCTTGAGGAGGTCGCGGCCGCGGATCCCGATGTTCTGCACCCGGATGTGGCAGGGCACGTGGTACTGCACTCGGCCGAAGCGGCGGATGAAATCGCGTTTCAGGCGCCCTTCGCGGGCGATGCGATAGAGATACGCGTCCAAGTCGTGGGCGTGCTGCGCGACCCGCTGCGAGGCCGCGCTCGGGACCAGCTGCGCAAACTCCTCGCGCACCATCAGGCTGCAACTCGGCGAGGGGATCACCACCTCGTAGCCGGCGTCGACCAGCGGCGCGAATACCTCGACATTGCGCCGGATCTTCCGCGCCGCACCGTCGAGGTCTCCACCGTCGAGGAACGGCATCGCACAGCAGACCTGGGTCTCGGGCCTCACCACCTCGACGCCGTTGTGCTCCAGCACCTGCACGGCGGCGCACCCGACCGCGGGGTCGTTGTAGTCGACCAGACAGGTCGAGAAGAGCGCGACCTTGAGCGGGGTCGGCTGCTCGATCCCGTCCTTGAGCGGCTGTGCCGGCTCGACTCGGGGGCGATGCCGCTGCCACCACTGCGGAAAGGTCTCGCGATGATAGGTCGGCATGAGCTTGTCGCGGTGTATCCCGACGGTGTGCTCCATGAGCGCGCGGTTGGCTCGATTGCGCAGCGCCCGATTGGCGAGCCCGGGGGCTTGGCTGGCGAGCCGGCCGATGGTGGCGGTGTCGCGCAGCGCCCGCGCCCGCAGCGGCACGCCGTGCTGGCGGACCCGATGGGCTTTCCAGCGCAGCAGCAGCCGGGGGAAATCGACGGCGAACTCGTGCGGCGGAGTGTACGGGCAGTTCGGGTAACAGAGCTTGCACTGGAAGCAGAGGTCGACCACGTGGTCGACCTCTGCGTGGCTCAGGTCGCGGGCTGACGCATGCAGCTCCGGCAGCTCGTCGCCGTAGGTCACCCCAACTTCCCCCTCGGGGTTGTGGACCGGTTCCGGCTGCTCGGCGGCCGCGCGCCTGCGCTCGTCCGCCGCCGCCACGACCTCCGGGTGCGCCGCCAGGTACTGCTCGCGCAACTGTTCGGTTTTATTGTCGATTAGCTCGAACAGGGTGGGAAAGCTGCCGCAGAACTTGAAGCACAGGCGGCAGCCCCAGCAGATGTCGAAAATCCGCTCGACCTCGCCGCGCAGGTGATTCGCATCCCAAAAGCGCGGGTCGTCTACCTTGAGGCCGATCGCCTCTGCCATCGCTCCTCCTCATACAAGTGCCCAAGTCGCCCCTGGAGGGCCCTCAATCCGATCATCACAGTCAACTCCGTCAGTACTCCATGCGAAGGCAGGTGGGCCAGCACCTCGTCGGTCATCTGGCCCACCAGGCGGCAGCGCACTTTTTTGTCGCTCCTCGACATTTTGTGCGTTGTTCGAGCGCCAATTCTGTCGCGCTCCGGCTGCCGTGCGCCTGCCAATTCATCGGAGAAGCGCTGGCATCGCTCTTGTTTCTCCCGCCATCGGCGTTGACGGAGGGCAGGCGATGGTACGCGGTAGAATTCTCACCCCACAGATCGATTCACGAAGCCTGATGTCGGAGGAGCTGCTCATGTTGGCGGTCCTCGAGCAGGCTTTCTCCGACCTTCAGAGCGGATGCCCGGCGGTACGGGCCGACTCCGAAGCGTATTTTCTCGCCTACACCGCCGATTCGAGCGCCTTCAGCCTCGACGCGGTGTGCGCCCAGTTTCACCTCTCCTCGAGTGCCATTCGCGGCGAGGTACGGCGGCGCCTGAAGCAGCGCGTGCTCGCCAAGGGCAAGCAGCTCCGCCAGGCGGCGTAGCCTCTCGGGCTGCCGCGTCGACCTCACGATGCATGTGCAGGGGCCGCCCTCGGGCGGCCCGTGGCGCGCCGGCAGCCGCGCCCGCGCTGACCAGCCGCGCTTCGCGCCACAGGGGCGCGCCAAGGCGCGCCCCTGCTGGCGACACGGCCCGATCCAACGCGTCCCGGCGCCAGTCACACTCGGTCCCGCCACACGGCGGTCAGCCGCTCGCGTAGCTGGTCGAGCGAGCCGCTGTTCTCGATCACCACGTGGGCCTGGGCAGCGCGCTCGGTATCACCGAGCTGGGCGCGGATGCGGGCTGCCACGGCAGCAGGAGCAAGCCCCCGCTGAGTGGCCAGACGCTGCTCGACCAGGGCTTGTGGCGCTATGATCACCCACACCTCGTCAACCAGCGTGTTCCATCGGGCTTCGACGAGGAGGGCCGCCTCGACCACGATTGCCGGCGCCCGCCCAGCCCCCTGCTCAGCGCCGATGCGCGCCGCGACGGCGTCGCGGATGAGCGGGTGAACGATGGCATTCAACCGCGCCAGCTGTGCTGGGTCGGAAAACACGATCGCCCCGAGCCGTTGCCGGTCGATGGTGCCGTCGGCAGCCACCACCTGTGGGCCGAACTCTGCCACGACGCGCTCCCACCCCACGCTGCCCGGCTGGTAGACCTCGTGACCGACACGGTCGGCATCGATCACGACCGCCCCGAGCTCGCCGAGAACCCGGGTGGCCGCACTCTTGCCCGAGCCGATTCCGCCGGTGATGCCGATGACCTTCATGGCGCGCACGTCATGGCAGGCATGTCTCGCCTTGCCAATCCATGCGGTTGACAGTCAACAGTTGACAGTTGGGAGCTCGGGAAGGCGAGCCTTCGAAACTCTCAACTGTCGACTGTCGACCACCCGCCGGGGCGGCCCGTCGCTGCCGCTGCCGCGCGAAACGATCGTCAACTGGCCGCGCGCATCCGCGGCGAGTCGATCTTCGCCGCGGCGCGCTGCGGTGCGACGCCGCTCTGGCCGCGCCGCCATGAATCCAGCCCGCGCCGCAGGTACTCGGGATTGATCTCCAACGTCTCGCAGATGTTCTCGTAGGAGAAGAACCAGCCGCGATCGTTCGAGGTAATCCAGGTGTTCGCCTCGTCGAAGAGCGTCTGACCGTGCCCATCGCGCGACACTGCATACTTCTGGAAGCAGTCGAGCGCGTCCTCGAGCACCGCGAGCATCAGACGCTTTTCACCCCGCACGCCCGACCCACCGCGGAACGCTGCATAGAACTGGGCCGGCAGGAGCGCATCGGGCTCGAAAAGCCCAAACGAGCGGTCTGTCATGGTTGACGTCCCCACCTCCGCAACTTGAAAACTTCCGCCACCCTACAGAGGACCCGGTTGTGATACCAAATGAAAAGGCTTCTCTCCGCGTGAGCGATGCGCTTATCGATGGCTGTGCGGATTCAGCCTCGTGCGCACGCCCCGGCGGAACAAGCCCGCCGGTATCAGGTTGGGCTCTGGCGGCTACTTCTTGCCGCCGAGCACCTGCTCCTTGAAGCTCTTCGCCACCGAGAAGCGCACCTTCTTGCGGGCCGGGATCTTGACCGGTTCACCGGTCTGTGGATTGCGACCCATGCGCGCCATGCTGTGTCTCTTATAGAACGTCCCGAGGTCGGGGATCTTGACCCTCTCGCCTTTCTTCACAGAGCTGACGACGGTCGCGACCAACCCCTCCATCAGAGCCTGAGCCTGTTTCTTGGACACACCTCCCGCCTTGGCCAACCGTTCCACCAGCTGTGACTTCGTCATATGATCCCCGCCTTTCTGGTTAAGTAGTCCTTAGATGGATTCGCACCGGAAACCGGACTTGTATTGCAACGAGAGACGGCTCGCTGTCAAGAAAATTCTTTGCGTTGACTGTGGAGAAGCACATGCGCGGAGGGCTTGTGCGCCAGCGCTTTTCACCCATCGGCGGGGCGAATGAGAACGTGGCGAAACGGCTCGCGCCCGACGCTCTGCGATTGCAGACCGTATGCGTTCGCCAGCTGATGTTGCAGGCGGCGTAGGTAGGAATCGCGGGGCGTCAATTCGACCGGGCGCCGGCGCGCGATCACCTCGATCACGGCGCCTTCCGCCTCGCGCAACGCCTCGTGCTGGTCGGGATGCGGCTGCTCGAGATCGAAGAGCTCGCGCAGGGCGAGCTCGATCTTGCCCGGGCTGCTGGAGGCCACCGTATGCACCTGGGCGGCCGGCGCAAAGCCTTCGCGCAGGCGTCGCGGCTGCTTCTTGGCGATGGCCCGCAAGGTGAGCACCACGTCGGCGATGGCGGGGGCGTCGACCAACTCCGCCGGCACCTGCAGCGCGCGGATGGCGCGCTCGACCCGGTCGCGCCGCAGCGCGTACGGGAAGATGCGCAGCGGGCGTGACCCGGACCGCGGACGCGCCGTCTCGCTCGGCGGCGGGCGGCTCGGCCGTTCGACCTCGATCTCCCCGTCGCCGCGGCGGACGCGCACCTCCGGTTCGACCGTCGCATTGCGCAGCAAGCGGTCGACGACCACGGCGACGTCGAGATGCACCGCAAACCGGTCGCGATCGCGGATCTCGATGATGACGTCGAAAGTCGGCGGCGCCTTGCGCTCGAGCACCGTCTTCTGCGAGCGCCGGCGCCGCGCTTCATCGTCTCCGAGGGTGACGGCGTGCACGCCGCCGATCAGGTCCGACAGGGTTGGATTGGCCACCAGGTTCTCGAGCGTGTTGCCGTGGGCGGTGGCGATCAACTGCACGCCGCGCTCGGCGATGGTGCGCGCCGCCAGCGCCTCGGCCTCGGTGCCGATCTCGTCGATCACCACGACTTCCGGCATGTGGTTCTCGACCGCCTCGATCATCACCGCGTGCTGGAGCTCGGGGCTCGGCACCTGCAGGCGGCGCGCCTTGCCGATGCCCGGGTGCGGCACGTCGCCGTCGCCGGCGATCTCGTTCGAGGTGTC
>Ga0187893_10011266_pt1 | contig 13050 bp, 33 predicted proteins | sample MA1701074metaG_FD_139574 | JGI IMG/M metagenome (GOLD analysis project Ga0187893, IMG submission 139574) | White microbial mat communities from a basaltic lava cave in the Kipuka Kanohina Cave System on the Island of Hawaii, USA - MA170107-4 metaG ...
AAGACAGGAAGCTTGTCACAGAGGTCAGTGTCCGCTCTCGCGTTGAGCCAGTCGACAAGGCCGTCATCTTCCGCACGCCGCTGCTGAACTAATCAGCCACCTTCCGGAGGTTGGCTGCAGGCGGCGGTCGGTTTGTTGGGCCTCCCGCGTCAGTTCGTGAATGCCGTCACCGCGAAGTAGTAAGTCGTGCCATTGACGAGGTTCGTGACGGTAAAGGTCGTGTTGGTTGTCGTCCCGTTCGTCTGGTAGCCTCGTGACGATGTCCCATAGTAGAGCCTGTAGCCGCTCAGGTTGGTCTCTGAGTTGGCGTTCCATGCCAGCGTAACGCTTTGGCCGGCGAGGGCCGTCAGCATCAGGAACGTGGTGAGAACGGCGGAGACGACCGCCGACCAAACAAGCAGCTTTTTCATCGACTAACTAGAGAACCGCTCTAGATGGAGCGCTACTTCTCGCATGGCATCAGCCTTGTCCATCTTCTTCCACGGCCGGTCTTCCAGCACGGCAAGCAGCTCCAGGGGAGACAGGCCACCCCGCTGAGCAAGCCGCTCAATGGTCTGCTGGTGGTTGATTTGCGCCTGCTTCCGGTGGGGTTCCAGCATGGCCATTGGCACAGACAAAGGCCAGTCGGGTTGGGGTGGCTCGTAACCAAAGAGGATTGGCATGTCCATGCCAGGAAAGAATTTGCGAGTCACGCAGACGCCAAGGAGGTGGGGCAGTAGATGCCCGCTGAAGAAACGTTCTGCGTGACTCGCGGCATGACTCTATCAGCGGCCCACCGGGTGTAAACAAAAATTTGCACTTAAATTCAATTGATTGTAAACAACTTACAAACTGTCAAACAAAGAGGCGCACCGAAATCACTCTCCGTATTTTGTTTACAATGTTCAGGTGGCCTGATAGCATCTTTGCATGATCAGAATGATTCTTATGCTCGCCGCGGCATTCCGAAGATGGAAGGTCGTTTGGGCTGGGAATGGCATGCGGAGGTGACGTGACACTAAGCCTCTTACCATGAAAATCGGCATTGCAGGTTCTCGAGCGTTTCTTTTGATCGTTGGGGTCATCGTGCCAGCTAGCTTGGCCGTCTATCTTCTCTTCACTGACATCCGCCAGAGCTGGTGGATTGCCATTGGCGGGCTTTGGATGGCATGGCTATGTGGCAGGACATGGTGGCTGTCTGGACTGGAGATTGACCCGCGCATCTTAGCCAACATTCGGCGGGAATATCGAGGAGCAGACCGGGGAAAGATCATGCGGGTTTACAGCGAGCTTTTGCAGAACGAGGAGCAGCATCCCACAAACTGTCAATGCGCGATCCACAGAAAGTAGCCCGCATCACCACAGGCCGGACCCTTTACTATCGAAAAGGAAAGCCCGTCCCTCTCCAATGTCCCGGCTGCCTTAGCCTGATTGACGGGTTCACTGGCATTCAGCTTGACAGCCGTGGAAAGGTGCCAGGGCCAGTTACGCCTAAGCCTGGATCGCTGAGCATCGACCACATCACCGTCAAGCTAATCTCCCGCCAAGCCGCGTCATGATCGACATCATTGCCACATCCTCGTCACGAAAGGCCGTCCGGGCCCAATACAGCGGCCACCAGCGTGACTTTCGCATCTTGGTTGAGAGCGGCCTTTCTCGCGACCCCTACATCGCCGTCGACAAGGCCACTGGCAAGTCCGGATCGGGTGACACCGAGGTTGCGGCCATCGAGGACGCGTGGCGCAGCGCCAAGCCCGAAAACTTTTGGAGGACTGAATGAAGACCTTTCGCTGCCTTGTGCTTGCCTACCGCTGGTCATTTGAGACCGACGAGGACATCATCGTCTCGCCTTCCGGTGTGGCCCTGCGAATCCCTGCACATCATTACAAGCGCCGTGACTTCGAGCCCGAAAAGGTAGTCACTGACGTCATCGTGCGCTCACACGCCACGCCGGAGAAGGAGAAGCACGGGAGCCGGGAGTTTGCGGTCATGCACCTGCAGCTTCAAAGCGTATGACTCAGCGTATGACTCAAAGGCTACCGAAGCCACCCAAGCTGGTTCCGATAGACCTGCGAAGGTCTTACGGTGATGGGTGTGGTTGATGGCGTCCCAGAATGAGAGCCCAAACCACTCACTGGAAAACTGGCCAAGGACCAGCTCGTCGTTGATCTTTGCCAGGTAGCTGGACCGGGTGTTGATGTGCGGATGCAAAAAGCGGTCCTTCTTCAGCTTGACGGCGCCGATGGCACCATCTGGCGAGGCCTGTGGAGGGTTGAGGCATGAGAGTCACGCAGCCAAACTTTGAGCCGCAAAACACCACGCTGGTCTGCAAGGCAGGCGGCCGTGTTGTTGCCCGCATCCCATCCTCCTCCGCTACTGCAGAGCAGACCATCACCAAGCTTGCCAAGCTTGCCAAGCGATGATTAGGAGCCCGCCGGATGGGTCTTCCTCGTAGTCCACGGTCATCCCCTTGTGCTCAATGACGAGCGCGTTGAGGCGATCGTTGGCGTTCTTGTTCATGACCGGGATGCGACTGATGACGGTGCCATTGTTGGACCTGCAAACCATGATGGTCTTGTAAGGGTCCATTCCGTCAGGCACCTGTGGCTTTTGAGTCATAAGGGTGGGATGATGCGAGAGGCGGTGCGGCCACTGCCGGGAACTTGCTCGTAGTCAATTGTCAGGCTGCCGCCAAACCTATGAACTATCAAGGCCCCATCAAGCACCTCGCCAGGCCATTGGCGCTGAGGTGGGATCGCGTGCTCAGCCACGTCTTTGGCAACGCCTTGTCCTACGCCGCCTGCGCGTTCCTCATCATCCGGCTTACGTGGAGCGTCAGCTGGTGGCATGCTCTCTGGGTCCTTTGGGTCCTTCTCGTCCTGGCGGCCATTGACATCTGCGGGCCACGCCCACTCCGCCGGCTCATGTGGCCATCCATCCGGGACTCCTTCGTCAAGAGGGTCCGCAAGCATGGCAGCGCGCTTACCGCATGGCCTACCCTCATCTGGCTCGAGACTGACGGCAAAAAGGCCTACCTGAACGGCGGCACCAATAACCTGCGAGGTGCCCTCCTTGCGTTTCTTGAGGCCCATGGTAACAGCCAAACCCAAGCCAAAGGCGAAGGCGACGAATGAAGCCATCGTCACCAAGCCGCCTCCCGTCCCGTGTGACCACAAGCGATTCGACCCTGAAAAGCATCGCAAGTGCCCCACCTGCAAGGCCGCCATGTGGGACGGCGGTGACTAGGCAAGCCACGAGTCTACATCGCCCAAGCGGTCTGGCTAGACGTGCCCAAGAAATACGCCGCTAGCAACGGCGGAAAGCAGTTCACCGTCCTCTGCCGCACGACATCCAAGAGGCGAATGGCCCACATCCTGGGAGCCAGCTTAAGCCACCTCATCAGCTTCTCTGGTGCCCATGAGACTGACCAAGAAAAGCACACCGCCATTGTGCAGAAGGACGACGTGATCTATTTTCATGTCGAGCGCACCGCCACCGGCTGGGTAGACGAGTGGCTGGAATGGGAGCGCCCGGACTGGGTCAACAAGAGCCATCCGCTATGAAGCTGAAAGACATCCCTATCTACCGCATGCTGACAAGCGGCGACTTCGGCCAGATATTCGAGGCGCTCTGGGCCTTGTGCTGGATCATCGGGGCGCCAGCCATCCTGGTCTTTGTTATCATCCACCTTTTCAGCCACTGACTGGCACACCCTAAAATGTTGCCATGCATTAGCTTTCACCTTCCATTTTTTGTTAACAAGAGGTAGGTTCTATGGCAGGATAAGGCCATGAGCACAGCCAGTGTTACGTTGAGAAAGGGCGAGCAGGTGACCATCAAGGTTGGTGGCATCCGCGTCGCTGGCACCTACGTCGGCCCATCTCGCTCCATCAAGGGCGCCTCTGAGGTGCTCTACAAGGGGAAAGTCTTCCATCGCACCATCCTTCAAGGCCCACCGACCACGTTGGGAGCGCCTATCAGCGAGATTGTCCCCGACGGGGAGCTTGCTACCAGCGAGGGCCTTCCGGCCGCCGAGGTGACTGACATCACGGCTCGTGTGCGGACGTTCGACATCAACACGCGCTTCACCTTCATGCAAAAGATGGTCGACATGGTGCTGGCTGGCCCGTCCATGTCGTTGATAATCAGTGGGGACGGCGGTCTCGGGAAGTCCTACATGGTGCGCGAGCGGCTCGGCCATTACGCGTTCAAGAACGGCGAGGACTTCATGATGCTGAAGGGCCACGTGACGAGCCGCATGGTCTACAAGACGCTCTACGAAAATCGCAACCGCGTGGTCATCTTTGACGACTGTGACGAGGCGTTCAAGGACGCCATATCGTGCAATGTTTTGAAGGCGGCCCTGGAGACTGACCCGAGTCAACCTCGCGTCGTTCATTGGGTCACCAGCTCGACTGATGGCATGCCGTCGAACTTCGAGTTTGAGGGCCGCGTCATCCTCATCACGAACCTTCGCATGATGAAGGTCCCACAGGCTCTCGTCAGTCGCTCCTTGCATGTTGACGTGTCCATGAGCGCGCCTGAGAAGATCGCTCGCATTCGCCACCTGCTGCCTGTCATTCGCCCTGACCTTGACGTGGCAGTCAAGACTGAGGTGATCGAGCTGATGGACGAGTTTCGCGACCGCACTCCCGACCTGAACGTGCGCACGTTCCTTAAGGTCATCGACATCCGGACGGCCAACCCTGACGTTTGGCGCGACATGGGCGAGTATGCGCTGACCACCTCTGTGCCACCCTCGAACTAATGATTGACGAAGACACACCGACGGTCGTGCCGCCTGAGGCGATGAAGCAGCATCTGCAAGAGATGCTTGACTCCACGCCTGCTGACGAGCTGCGCAAGGAGGTCGAAAAGCGCCCGACATTGCAGGCGTTAGGCGACCCTGGCCTCGTTGTGAGGGTGGCCGCCAGCGGGCAGCACGAACATCGACGAGGATTTCGAGTACTGTGTGGGTTTCTGATCTTGGCCTTTTCAAAGCTCATTAAGTGAAATCAGAATGGCGAGAGGCGGCTGAAAAGATGGTCGAGCAGACGGACCACATGCACGTCTGTGCTCAGGGTTATTGGCGAGTCTACCTGGTTTGTGTCAACTCAGAGTGGCGTATCATCATGAATCCGGTAACTCCAGGCTCGTTAACGTCATCTAGCCAAATTGCCAGGACGGTTCACGCGGACCCGACCATCGTGCTGCAGCTGATACTGCAGTCTGGCTTGAAGGTGGTCAGCGCGCCAAAAGACGTCATGATAAACGTTCTGGGTGCGACGCCGGCGTGAGTTAGACATTTTTTTGTTTACAACACGAGGATTAGCTGTAGAATTATCAACGTTGGTGGTTTACGAGGTTTCTAACCCCAGCACTCTCAACCATGAGAAAACATGCACGCGCTCCGCGCGCAACCGCGGACATTCCGAACCAGAACGGGCTGGTCATCGACGCTATCATGCGGCCTGACAAGGCCCGATTGCGAGTGACGGTCACGCGTGGCCTGAATGGTTGTCACGCCATGACGGACCGCACAGGCGGGCACGTTCTTCCATCTTCCACTTTCGGCTGGCTCTATCCCGATGAGGAGCTAAGCCCGGGCATTCGTCACGATGACACAACCACATTCTTAAGGAGGGCCGCATGATGTTGATGCTACACGCTGTTGAAGATGACCACCACTTTGTCGAGCTGTTCACCACGAAGGAAAAGCTCGACGCCTACCTCGCCAAGCGGCCAACCGTCAAGAAGAAAGAGGTCACGGAGCACGCAGTCGATCCCGAATGACGGATGTCACAGACCAGCCTATTTGAGCCGGACCTGCCAATCGAGCTCGTCCAAGTCTTCAAGCTGCCAACGAGCGGCAATCTAAAGGCCTACATTCAAATCAAGGTCGGTGAGATCACGATCTGTGATTGTCGCGTGATTCAGCAAGTGGGCCAGCGCGCCTACATCAGCGGCCCGCAGAAGGCCCATAACGGTGGCTTTGTGCCGCTTGTGAAGATGAGCCAGTCATTGAAGCAGCGCGTTGAGGAGGCCATCATTCCAAAGCTCATTGAGCAGCAGATAGTCAAGGACCACCCGTGACCGACGAGATGTTATCTCCGCTTGAGCAGGTCATCGGGTTCCTGAGTGTCTTCGTGAAGATGGCCGCGACACGTGAGACAAAGCTTCCACGCGGCTATCACTGCATCGAGGACTTCGTCCTTCAGCATGGCGTTTCAATGGGCAGCTTCACCCGGCTTCCTGAAGACATTGGGTCAGGCAAGCCGAAGTCGTGCTTCATGAATGCCTATCGGCTGGTGCAGCACGACCTGATCTACTGCGAGGGCTACGCGTTCAAGCGAGGCCTCGTTCCCATCTATCACGGCTGGTGTGTTGATGATAGCGGCAATGTCATTGACAACACGTGGGAGTATGGCGACGTCTACTTCGGCGTGGCCGTCAAGCAAGACTTTCTCTACGACGCAATCCAAAAACAGCACACATACGGGCTTTTAGACCAGCCGCATCGGTGGCCACTGATGGTCGCCGAGGTGGAGTCGTGGAGGCATCCAATCATGGACGTCTTGAAGCCTGTGACCTCATAAGCCTATGGCCAAATCAGACACAACAATTGAAGCGATTGACCCTCGAGGCATCGCCACCAACATGAACCGCAGCCAGCGCGATGCGCTTCGATGGATCACCGATGAAGATGCACCGGCCTCTGTTTCTCCAAGCGCAGTTTTCTGGTGCGTTGAACAGAAGCTTGCCAAGCGAAACGGCAGGGACCACGTAACCCCAACAGACCTAGGCCGCGAGGTGCGCAGGCTGATCGGATAATCATGGCCCGTTCTAAAGAGAATGACCAAGCTCGCCACACCCGAAGAGATGGAAGAGGTCGCGGCTCTTGTCTTGCGCAACGCGTTTGCGTGGGAGAAGCCGCAACTTTCCTCTTCATCGGCCCAACGTGTGGTCAATGCGCATCGGCTACTACGACCCGTGGATGGCCATTGTCACTCCACTGGACGCCATTGTGGTCAAAGGCCCAACGTTTGTCGCACTAACCCCAGAGCAGCACGCGATGCTCTACAGCCATTGCGAATCATGAGCCTCGAACTCTATCAGAGGATTGCGTTTAAGCTGAAGACGATGCGCGGCCTTCATCAAGGCGAATATCACAAGCTTGCGAGCATTGACATACACGTGGCATCTCAGGAGATAGCGAAAGCTGAGGCGGTGCAATCGTGCCTTGACGTGGTGCTCGCGGAGTTTGAGCGCACGTCAGAGCCCGTCCGGCCAACACCCGTTCGCAGGCCGTGGAAATTCTCTTCAGGCCTGAACGTGGGCTTTGCCATTGGCTTCGTCATCTGCATTTTTGTCCTCAAAATCTGGGCCATCTTGGCCAAGGCCGAGTTGGTATTCACGCCATGAACACGCACTTCATCGAGGCATCGAACAACAAGCAAAACTGGGGCAAGTTCATGCTAGCTCGGTTTGAGCAGCATGAGTGGAATCGTCGGTCTGAGGTTGACCAGCGTTTCATGCTTGATGGCCGAGGATGGACGCATCAGCACCTGTTGGTGCTCGACCTGCAAACCGGTGAGGGCGCAATCTTTCTTCCTGGTGGCTCAGCTCACCACGATCTCGAGAAGCACAAGGTGTGGGTTTGCCCATTATTTGAGCCATTCTTGCACTGGCTCTGGGCGCAGGACACCTCAGACCTGAGCAAGCTGCCCAACTACGTTGACCTGCCAGACGCGCCGTTCTTGATGGCTGGTCATCGCAGGTCAGGCAAAGGAGGCGAGTCATGAGCAATCCACTGATCAAAGAGGTGACTGTCGGTCGCGTGCGCTATCGAATTATCAACGATGACTCTGTTGCTCAATCGCTGTTGCTCGATGCTGAGCGAGTGGCGCTAATGGCCTCGACGCCAACGGGAAAGACCGGGACCCACATTTGCGAGAATGACCAGGGCGTTGTCGCGGTCCTCTACATCAACTCGGAATCTGACGGAGGCTGGATGGCCTTTGAGCTGGGCGCTGATGTCAGATGGCTCAGAGAAAAAGCAAATCAGGACTCTAATGACGCGAGATATTTCAAGGCGTGCAAGGAAGAGATCATGGACACAATACTTGCTTCCACTTCCAACCCGAGGATAATCAATGCCGAATTCTCCGAAAGACCCGATACCCCACGACCGTATCTGTAGGCGCGAGTGCGAGAACGGCCACCTGCAAAGTGCACTGGGCTACTACAGCTACGGTGACGCTGTCTCGACTCCTGAAGAGGCAGAGGAGTTTCTGATGGCAGGCCTGACGGAAGGAGGATGTCATCGAAGTAACCGTTGTGAAACGGGATCGATTGCGTGAGCAGGTCGCATTCAATGTAACGCATGAAACTCCTTAACACCGGCTGCGGCGGCCAGAGACCGCAGGATGAATGCTGGTATAATCTGGACACGCTCCGCCGCACTCGTGACACGTTGGCTTTTCGGCACGCTTCTCGGCGGCGTTTATTTCGGCGATGCGTGCGTCTATTTTCTTGAGGCACGATTCGCAGAAGTGGCATCCGATGGCTTCGACGTTGGATGGTTGCTTCTTCCTGACAAGGTTTCGCATCTCATATCGTCATCATTTTTGGATCAGAGCCGTGAACTTAACCAGTTGTCCGACTTCAAACGTCATAATCTAGGATCCCTATTGATCCTGTCCGCCGGGATTTCCAATCCGAGGTCCTTTAATTGTCGAATCATTGAGGTTTCAGTCTCGCCAGACATGATGCACAGCTCGTATCCAGGAGGCAAAGCGTCTCCAGCAGGATGCTCCTTGGTTACGTGGACTAGATTGCCGGCGAGCATTCGTTTGACGTTCTCGTGTGAAAGGCCAATCAACAGCATCGTCTTCTCTCCCGGTGATGTCAGGGTTGCAACAATCATAACATGTCGGCGTATAGGATCGCGGAGAACTTCCGGCGGGTGAGCTGCTTATCGATTTCATCATGCACTGGTGACCCAAGGCATCCACTAACGATGTGCTTGAATCCAGAACTTCGCTCGTCCTCTTTGATGGCGGTTGCAACCAGCTCATTGGCATGCTGGCGAAACAATGAGATGAACTGACAATCGACATTGGCCTGGTGAAATGCCGCCTTCTCCTCAGCCTCGATGATCTTTTCACGCTCCCCACGACAACTGTGGGAGAAGGGACGGTTTCAGATGGTAATGAAACATCACCCACAGCGAACGTGGAGAGAATTCTTTCGACAGCTTGGCTCTCCTGAGCCGTTAAGTCCATGGGCTCTCAGGCGCTTCATTGTGACCCTGATTGTTCTGACGTTCACGCTGGTTGGTCTCATCTTCCTTGTCCTGCCACCTGCGTTTTGATGAAGCCGCCAACTTTCAAGGACTGGTTTTGTTGGGTCTTTAAGATCGGATGGGAGTGCCGAGGCTATTACACCTGGGGCGTTCACACCACGTGGACGGTGTGGAGGCATAAGAAGACTGGACAAGAGTTTCACGTGGGAGCAACCGAATGATTCACGAAAAGCCGGTAGAAAGGACTCCTGAAGAGCAGGAAGCCGAAAAGAAGTTTATTGCCGCAGGCCATAAGCCACAAAACCCCAACTGCGACCACAAGCAGTATGACCCTGTGAAGCATGGCAGATATTGCCCGTGCGGCTCGGTGATGTGGGACGCAGGAGACTAGCGCGTAGTTACTGGCGATGAACGCTCGCCAAACCCTTCGTGAAATGGATGAGATCGGTCGCATCTCATTTCCTGACTTCAGGGCCAGGTTTGCGAACGCTGAGATGGTGGTGATTGTGACAGGCTCTGGCGAGAGGGAGGCCAGCCCCAACGACGTTCGAGTTGGTGACATCATCGAGGTGCCTGACGAGACTGGCCAATACGTTCGCCTGCGTGTAACCTCACCGAGCATGCGGCTTGGTGACTCAAACGGGGACGGTGAGCTCGCCAAAAAGAAGGCCTGGATGAACGAGATCGTAGAGCTGCGGTCTCGCCTGTGGAGGCCAGACAAGAACGGTTACCAGACCCTGTCCGACGAGCAGCTCAACGACGCAGAGGTTCTGCGAGCCGCGATTGCTAGCCTTGAAAACGAACCATGAAGTCGCGTCAACTTTTGCAAGAGATGGCCGCCACTGGCCTAACGCCTGAATCTGCTGACCAGCTGAAGCCTTACCTTAAGAGGCTTCAGCAGGCTGTGGCCAATCGCCGCGTGGTCACGCGATCGCTTGAGGACTTTGTTGACGAGCAGGTGGGTGACCTGGACATTGTCGGTAAGCTGTTCCCAAACCTTGACCCTTCAGTTGACGAGCTTGCCTACATGAAGGCGCACGACGCCATTCGCGACCATCTCGTCAGCGAGCTAGCTCACGCTTCCGGAAAATGAGAGCACGACAGCTATTACGCGAGGCTGACTCAGTTGCTGCGACAGAGCTGAGAAAGCAGATTCGCAACCTGCAAAACCAGGTTGACCGCATTGTCACTGCCGGCGGCAAGGTGGGCGCTGGTGACCCGCTCGCCATCAAGATTGCAAGGCTTAGAGGCAGGCTGTCAAAACTTTCCGAAGGCCAGTGCCTTCATGAGATGGATCTCTCTGGTGGTCGCAACGAGGCTCTTAGGGTGGCTGTTGACGTGGCTGCTGGCCTAATACGCCAGGGCGCTCTGCTTCCTCAGGCCTTGGTCGCTGGTGTGAAAGAGGCCCATCGCCGATTTCAGATCAGCGTGGATCAAGGCGAAATACTTGAAGAGCTGAAGAAGCTGCCGGTATAGCGCTCCAGGCGCTACTTAGCAAACGTCGTTTCTTTGTTTACAAAACCCGGCCTGCGGTGTAGCATTCCGTCTCCACGATAACCAGGACGGAACATGAGATTAGAATGGACATTGGCGGTTTTGTTGACTGGCACGTTCGCCACACAGGCGGTGCCAAAGGAGAAGACACAGGACAATCCCACATCTGAGCGATTCTGTCGTCATAATGACGCGCGATGGTCCAATGCTGCGGAATTTAGAGGACGCCAGTGCGGCGTTTTCGTTAGGGCGGTCAACCACAACCAAAAGGAAAGATCAGTAACAACAGCAAGCCATAGGACCGGCGGGTGACCATTTCACGGCGGCGTAGGTCGAGTGGCACAACACAGAAACAATGGAATGAAAACACTTCTCAAAACCTTCGCGGGGATATTGCTCGGAGGCGGGCTCTCATGGCTAGTCGTTCACCAAAACGGAATCAACTGGGGCTCAGCGGGCATCCTTCTCGCGGGAGGAGTTGGCTGCGTTCTCGTGTGGGCATTCACGCGGTCGAGCAAGGCCAGAAAGGCGGCCAACAACGTCATCGTGTGCTTCCTCTCGGCGGCAATGGCGGCGTTGCCCATGACCGTCATGGGCGAAGACACCTTCGCTGGCTACAGCGGCCAGTCTTGTTACTGCATCGAGCCAAATGGCATTCAAGCAGCGGCAGCTCCGGTGCCCGGCGAGGAGGACAACGTCGTGGTGCTGAGCTTTGTTGTTGACCAGATTCCTGACGCTCCAATTCCCATGGTGGTGGACGCGGTGCCTCGCATCATTACGATGTATCGCCCTGACCCAACCACCCTGGTTTCATGGGAGCAGACGGCGCAGACATTCGCGGAGTATGGCATCGACCTTAACGCGATCAACAGCACGCAATACGCAAAGAATGGCCGAGCGGTTGCACCATCGGAGGTGCCATTCACGTTAGGCGGCTGGTCACAGTCGTTCACCCTCTATCCTGAGCGGAAGCAATACAAGGTGATTGTCGAGACCTCTCCTGAGCTCGGCGAATTTGCGCGTTGGCAGCCTGTCTCTCGGTTCTCAGTGCCTGCTGGCGTGCCGATCCAGTATCAAGACACGCCAGACGGCCTGTCAGCATTCTATCGCCTTCGCCTCGACACGTCTGATCCTCAGCAGGCCATCTTTCAGCCGGCTGGCCCAATCCTGATTGGGTGCGGCCTCGGCCTTCTGGGTGGAGCTGCAGTGGTGTGCGTGCTGACGGTGCGCGCATGCGCTCGCAACAAGAAGAAGTTCGATGACCTCAAGAAGCAGATGACCAACAATCCGCCTAACCAGGTCAACTTCAACCTGGCACCTGCGCCAGCATTCTAAACCGCCCGACCCTACAACCCTGGGCGTGCCCTGGTTCATCTGGGGCACGCCTTCTTGATTAAGTTTACAAGTGCAGTTCTACCGTCTTGGCTCATGAAAGATCAGCTCACAGAGTGGCGTCGCGTGCTGGAGTGGTATGCGGGCCGTCGCAGCCCAGAAGGCCGCCTATCCGACAGCGGCGACATGGCCCAAAAGGCGCTGGACATGTTTCCATTGCAGCCAGCTGCCAAGGTCAGCAACGTCTCTGTAGATGGCGATCGCGTTACAGGCGACGCCGAGCTGGGCTACACGGCAGCTGATGACACGGTCAACGTCGTCGTTCACTATCGTAACAAGCCGTCCAATGAGTCTCGAATCAATTACGTCGTGCGAACGCTGGAGTCCGTAGCATTTCTGGTTCGAAACTGCGACACGAGCGTTGAGCCCATCCTGAGGCGAGCGCAGTTCATGCTGGCAACGGTGTGGAGGGTCGAGGTGCTCAACAACCGCAACGCTGACAAGTCCTTTGCCACAGACTTCTGGGCCGAGGTCAATACAAGGCTCTGCGTTTGCGAGGAGGTGCCAGCCATGCAAAAGCTTGAGGCCCGCCTTGACGAGTCATACAATGTGCACATCGCGTTTCAGCCTTTTAACTCGGTAGAAATTTTCGGGATGGACTTGAAAGCATCATGAAGTGCGAGCATGGATATGAAGTCGTGGTCAGCGTGTCATCGTCCCATCCTTTGTGTTGGGACAATGGCGTCGTGGTGTTTAACGAGCACGGTCAACAGCACCTGAAGCCAGGCGGATACCTCGACAACGGGGATGAATACATGCCTGTCGTCGGGTGCCCAATCTGCACGGTGGTTAAAGTCGCAGTTCCAGAATGAACATCATCGAGGTCACCCAGTTTTTGCTTCCACACGGAAGGCGCAACATCGTCTCCACAGAGGTGAGTG
>Ga0187893_10011267_pt1 | contig 13047 bp, 12 predicted proteins | sample MA1701074metaG_FD_139574 | JGI IMG/M metagenome (GOLD analysis project Ga0187893, IMG submission 139574) | White microbial mat communities from a basaltic lava cave in the Kipuka Kanohina Cave System on the Island of Hawaii, USA - MA170107-4 metaG ...
CGAGGTCCGCCGCCCGTGAGCCCGATCTTTCCGTCGTCATCCCTGTCTTCAACGAGGAGGGGAACCTCGCGGCCCTTCATCAAGAGCTGACGGCAGCCCTCGAGCCCTTCGGCAAGCGCTTCGAGATCCTGTTCGTCGACGACGGATCGACCGACGCGAGCTTCGCCCTCCTGAAGTCCATCCACCATCGGGACGAGCGCGTGCGCGTCATCCGTTTCCGCAAGAACTTCGGCCAGACCGCGGCCCTTGCCGCCGGGTTCGCTTCGGCGCGAGCTCCCGTCATCGTCACCCTCGACGCCGACCTGCAGAACGAGCCCCGGGACATCCCGCGACTCGTCGAGAGACTCGACGCCGGCTTCGACATCGTCTGCGGCTGGCGGAAGGATCGAAAAGACGCCTTTCTCGCGAGGAGGCTGCCCTCCCAGATCGCGAACTGGCTCATCTCCGTCACGACGGGGGTGCATCTCCACGATTACGGGTGCACGCTCAAGGCGTTCCGCTCGGAAGTCGTGAAGAACCTCCAGCTCTACGGCGAGATGCACCGCTTCATCCCCGCGGTCGCGAGCGGCTTCGGGGTGGCCATCGACGAGATGGTGGTGGGCCACCGCCCCCGCCGCGCGGGGGAGTCGAAGTACGGCATCTCGCGAACGGTGAGGGTCATCCTCGACCTCGTCACCGTCAAGTTCCTGCTCGACTTCTCCCACCGCCCTCTCCAGGTGTTCGGGGTCGCGGGGCTCTCGATGGGTGGGGTCGGTTTTCTTCTCGGCTGCTACCTGACCTGGGTCAAGTTTGGACTGGGACAGCCGATCGGGGGCCGGCCGCTCCTGCTCCTGGCCGCGCTCCTCATGGTCTTCGGCGTGCAGCTCGTGAGCCTCGGCCTGATCGGCGAGCTCCAGGCCCGCACGTACCATGAGAACCGGAGCGCTCCCCCGTACGCGATTCGGGAAAAGCTGGATCGCGAGTAACGCTTACCGCGTCCCGATCACCACGTTCGAGTAGATCGCTCCCTCCGGGGTCTCGGCCCGACCCGCGGCGCCGAGCTCGATCCGGTGGATGACCGGAATGTACGGCTTCGCGTACTCGAAGAAGAAGATCTGCCGGCGATCGATGAACAGTCGGGCGGCGTTCCTTTCGCCCTCAGCGCCCCATTCGAAGCGGATGCGGAAGGTCTGGGTGGGCTCCCACGCCCGGAAGGAATTTCCTACGTCGACCTGCCGACCCTGCGAAATGAAGCGCATCCGAAGCCACCGGTCGTTGATCGAGCTCCGGTTGTCGAGCTTCTGGAGGCTCGCACGGAACCGATTCGCCGTCATGTCGCTCCCGAGACTGGGGTCCCACATGAAGAAGAGGTGGCGGGAGTCCCGCGTGGGGTTTCTGATGTCGAGGCCTTTCACGTCGAACTCGAGAAACCCCGTCTCGATCGTCTGCATGTCGTACACCATGAAATTGGACGACGCCTCGACGAGCCACCCCTCGGGCGTCAACTGACCGCCGCCCCGATCACCGAGCGACGTGCCGTTGGTCAGCGGATCGTAGAGCAGCACGCGATCGCTTCCGCCGCCCGTCGTGATCCCGCCGCGGTACTGGACTCGGCTCGCCGCTGAGAAGGGACCCTGAGTCGTGCCGACCGTCGCTCGGGCGCGCCAGAAGAACTCCCCGGCCGCGAGCTCGGATCCAACGGTCCACGACGTCTGCCCGCCCGTGCCCTCGGGAAGGTCGTTCGTCTGCGCGGCAATGTCGGTGAAACTCGAGCTCGTCGAGATCTGGAAGCTGTACCGGGCCGGCCCGGAGCCGCCGCTCACGGACACGTTCGAAACGGTGAGCGTGACCTGCCCCGCCACCTGCGCTCCATCGGGAGGGCTCACGATTCCCGGGGCACTGATGGTCACGGTGGGCCCGCTCGGCCCCGAAGGCCCGTCGTCTCCACAGGAAACGGCGAGGAGGATGAGAAGACTGGCTGCTACGATTCGTCCGAAGTTCGTCATTAGCGTCGCACCGCGAGAAAGTTCCTGTAGACGGCGTCGATCACGGACTCGTGCCGCTCCTGGACGCCGAGCTCGATGTAATGGGTCTCCGGCTGGTACGGGCGGCTGTACCCCAGGCTCATGACCTCGACGCCGTCCAGGAGCACCCGGGCGACGTTCGACCCGCCGGATGGGCCCCAGTCGATCCGGAAGGTGTAGACCTGCCCCGGATTCCAATCCGTGAAGTTGTACCCCGCTTCGTCCTCGCGGCCCTGGGAGATCCAGCGGAAGCGCATGAAGGGCGGATTGTGAGGCGGAGTCCAGAGCTTCTGCAGGTGGACCCGGAACGCATTCTGCCGGAAGGCGCCGGCCGTCGGGTCCCACATCCCGAAGAGCATGTGAGAGGCATCGTTCGCCCCCCGCGGGGTGAGTCCGAGGTTCTGCCACTGCACGTAGCCGTTCTCGATGGAGGGGACTTCGTATCGGAGGTAGTCCGTGTTGTTGTTCACGCGCCAGCCCTGCGCCGTGAAGCTTCCCCCCTCTCGGTCGGTCGCGAGCGTACCGCCATCCATGAGATCGTCGAAGACCACGAGCGTCTCTCCGGGGCCCGCGCCGAATCCCTGGATCGCGAACTGAGCGACGGCGGAGAAGGGGCCGGCGGTGCCGCTCACATCGGCCCGAGCCCTCCAGAAGTAGGTGCCATCCGCGAGCGACTGGCTCACTTCCCAACTCGTCTGGCCGGAGCCCTGGGCGACTCCGGAGGTCTGCGCCACGATGCTCGAGAATCCCTGATCCGATGCCACCTGAAAGGTATAGGTCGGGACCGCGCCCGTCGAGACGGAGGCGTTGGTCACGGAGAGCGTCGGCGAGGTATCGCCGATGGGGGAGGGGCTGTTCGGCCCCACGATCCCCGGAGCGGTGATGGTCGGACTCGAGCCGCTGCCACCGTTGTTGCTGCCGGTGTCGCCGCATCCCGCGATCGTCACGGCGAGCGTGGTGATGGTGAAATCGAGGAGCCATTTCCGCGGTCGAATACTCATGTTGGGGAAACTACCTCCGTGGGTTGTTCAAAATAGGCAAGTTTAGCAATCCGCATTCCGCAAGTCCAGGAGCCTTGTGGGGTATTCTGACGATTCGCGGGAGGCTTCGTTGAAGGTTTTGGTCACCGGCGCCAGCGGTTTCACCGGAAGCCACCTGGCGCGCATGCTCGTCGAATCCGGAGAGCGCGTTCGCGCCCTCGTACGGCGAACGAGCGTTCTCGATTTCTTGAAAGACGTCGACGTCGAGCGATACGAGGGAGATCTTTCGGACGAAGGGTTGTTGCGGCGGGCGGTCGGGGGCTGCGATCGCGTGTACCACATCGCCGCCGTGTATCGGGAGGCGAGGCTTCCCGACTCCTACTACCATGACGTCAACGTTCTCGGCACACGAAGACTCGCCGAAGCGGCGCTCGCGGAGGGCATCCCTTTCATCTACTGCAGCACCTGCGGCGTTCACGGAGAAGTCGAGGGCGAGGCCGACGAGACCGCACCCTACAATCCCGGAGACGTCTATCAACGGACGAAAGCGGAGGCCGAGAACGTCCTCTTCACCCTTCATCGCGAGCGTGGGCTCCGAGCGGTCATCCTGAGACCCGTCGGCATCTACGGCCCGGGGGACCGTCGCTTTCTGAAACTCTTCCGGGGGATTGCGCGCGGGCGTTTTCCCATGATCGGCTCGGGGAAGGTTTCCTACCACCTGACCCACGTGGAAGACGTCGTCCGGGGATTCATCAAGGCGGCGGGAACGCCCGCCGCCGAAGGCGAAGCGTTCATTCTGGCGGGAGCGCGCCACACCACGGTCGAGGACCTCGTCTCGCTCATCGCCGGGAAGGCCGGCGTTACGCCTCCACGGTTCCACTGGCCCGCCGGTCCGCTCCGCGCCGCCGCGGCCCTCTGCGAGGACCTCTCTCGACCTCTCGGGATCGAGCCCCCCCTTCACCGGAGGCGCCTCGACTTCTACCTCAAGAACCGGGCGTTCCGCATCGACAAGGCGAAACGGGTCCTCGGCTGGGAACCGCGGGTGGGTCTCGAGGAGGGCATCGAGCGGACGCTGGACTGGTATCGGAAGGCGGGATGGATCTAGAGTGAGCGGATCCATGGCAACCGACGCCCAGCCCAACGACCGGCGAATCCAGATCGCCCAGAGCGAGATCGCCGACCGGAAGAAATCGAAGCTCCGGAAGTACGGCGAGCTCGTGGTGGGGAAGACGTCCCTCGGGTCGATCTTCCTGTACGAGCTGGTGATGCTCGTCTCTTCCTGGGTCCCCGGTGCTCTCGGGCTTCTTCTTCGCTCGAAGCTCTACCCCCTCCTTCTCGGCGGCTGCGGCCGCAACGTGACCTTCGGCCAGAACGTGGTCCTCCGGCACCCGCACAAGATCCGGATCGGAAACGACGTCGTCGTCGACGATCACGTCCTTCTCGACGCGAAGGGCCTCGACAACCGAGGGATCGTTCTCGAGGACGGCGTGTTCCTGGGCCGGAACACCATCCTCTCCAGCAAGAACGGCTACATCCACCTCGAGGAGCGCGCGAACCTCGGCTTCAACTGCGAGATCTTCGCCGCGGACGAGGTCCGGGTGGGGAAGGACGTCATGCTCGCGGCCTACGCCTACCTCGTGGGCGGCGACCACCTGCACGACCGCATCGACGTCCCCGTCTCCCAGCAGGGGAGAATCGGGCTCCCCATCCGCATCGGCGATGGATCCTGGCTCGGGGCACACGCCGTCGTCGCCGGCGGCGTCGACGTGGGAGAACAGGCTATAATTGGCGCGGGTGCGGTGGTGCTCGAGAACGTTCCCGCGTACCACATCGCCGCAGGCGTCCCCGCGAAAACCATTCGGGATCGCAGAAAGAAAGGCTGAGCCATACGTGTTCGGAGACAAGAGGTACGTCGGAAAGCTCCTGAAGTCGAGCCTCCCGTCCCTTCCCGCGGATTTCGTGAAGACCCAGGTGGTGGGCCGCTTCAAGGCCATCCCGCCGACGGTGCTCATCTTCAACGTCTCCTACAAGTGCGACTCGAAGTGCGTCATGTGCAACTCGTGGAAGCTTCCCTACCACGACGACTTCACGACCGACGAGTACCGCCGCGCGTTCGGAAGCCGGCTCTTCCGCAACATCGAGTACGTGGGCGTGACCGGCGGGGAGCCGACGCTGCGGAAGGACATGGTGGAGCTCGTCCACATCATGGCCGACCACATGCCTCGCCTGCGGAAGATGACCCTCAACACCAACGGCTTCGTCAAGGAGCGGGTGGTGAGGACGCTCGAGGGCATCATCGACATCGCGAACGAGCGCGGGTTCGTGTTCGGGACCCGGGTGAGCCTCGACGGGGTCGGCGACGCCCACGAGGACATCCGGCGGGTGTGGCACGCCTTCGAGCGGGCGATGGACACCGTGCGCGCCATGCAGGAGCTCCAGAAGAGGAAGTTCTTCAACTTCGGCGTCTCCTTCACCTTCACCGCCCAGAACCTCGAGGAGGGCGACCGGATCTACGAGCTCTGCAAGAAGGAGAACTTGAACGTCGTCTTCTCGATCGCGCGCTACTCGGAGCTCGCCTTCGGAAACATGGACCTGGTGGCGTCGACGGAGCTGAAGCCGGAGGACTTTCCCAGGCTCGCGAGCTTCTTCCGCAAGCGCGTTCGAGAATCGAGCCTCATCGACGGCGACGCCCTCCTCTACCAGGGCTACGTCAAGATGTTCGAGAACGGGATGAAGCGAGCTATGCCCTGCCCGTCGATGGATCAGGGAGTTCTGCTCAACCCCAACGGCGACTTCACCTATTGCGAGAACAGCCGCATCCTCGGGAACCTGCGCGAGAGCGACGCGACCGATCTCTACTTCGACCCGAAAAACCTCGCCCTCCGGCAGGAGCTTCTCGACAAGGTTTGTCCCACGTGCGCGAGCCCCTGCTTCGTGAATGCGGCGGCGATGAAACAGGTCTTCCCGTACCTGAAGTTCGCCCTCGAGCTCGGCGGCGAAAAGCTCCTCGCCCGGCAGAACGGGTCCTGACCCGTGTGCGGGATCGCCGGCGTCGTCGCCCGTGACCCCAGCCGGTCCCTCGATCCGGCCCTCATCGGGCTCATGGTTTCGAAGCTCCACCACCGCGGCCCCGACGACACGGGGACGGTGACGCTCCCGGGAGTGTCGCTCGGCCTCAAGAGGCTTTCCATCATCGACGTCGCCGGCGGCCGGCAGCCGATCGCCAATGAAGACGAGAGCATCACGTTCGTCGGAAACGGCGAGATCTTCAACTTCCGCCGCTTGCGCGAGGAGCTGCAGTCGAAGGGGCACCGCTTCCGCACGGGCTCCGACCTCGAGGTCGTGGTGCACGGCTACGAGGAGTGGGGCGATCGGGTGGTGGAGCGGCTCTCGGGACAGTTCGCCTTCGCTCTCTGGGACACGCGCCGGGCGAGGCTCCTCGCGGCGCGCGACCGCGCGGGCGAGAAGCCCCTCTACTATCACGAGGGGCCGGACGACATCGTGTTCGCTTCCGAGCTCAAGTCGCTCCTCGCGCGCGCCGACGTTCCCCGGAAGCTCGACCTCGAAGCCCTCGATCTCTTCCTCACCTACGAGTTCATCCTCGCCCCCCGGACCATCTTCGAGGGGGTTTCGAAGCTTCCGCCCGCTCACGCCATGTCCGTCGAGGGAGGGAAGGTCACGACCTGGGCCTACTGGCGGGCGCCGGAAGGAGTCGAGGAAGGGCGGAGCGAGGAGTCCTGGGCGAAGGAGCTCCGGGAGACGCTGGGAGCCGCCGTGCGCTCGCAGATGATGTCCGACGTTCCCCTCGGAGCGTTTCTGTCGGGAGGCATCGATAGCTCCACGGTGGTCGCGCTCATGGCCGAAGCCTCCTCGAGGCCGGTCAAGACCTTCAACATCGCTTTTCGCGAGGGAAGCTACGACGAGTCCTCGTACGCGCGGGAGATCGCGAATCTCTTCGGGTGCGAGCATCGGGAGGAGACGATCACTCCCGACGTCGTCGCTCTCTTCGATCGCCTGGTGGTGCACCTCGACGAGCCTTTCGCCGACGTCTCACTCTTCCCGACGTACCTGGTGTCGGAGCTCGCCTCGCGGGAAGTGAAAGTGGTGCTCTCGGGGGACGGGGGAGACGAGCTCTTCGCGGGCTACGACTGGTACGTCGCCGATCGGCTGGCGCGCACGCTCTCTCGTTTCCCCGGCCCGCGCGCCCTGGGCGCGCTCGAGAGCCTGAGCGAGAGGTTCCCCGAGAGCGCGAAGAAGAAGGGACTCGTCAACAAAGTGAAGCGCTTCCTCGCGGGAGCGTCGGCGCCTCCGGCGCTCCAGCACTACCGGTGGCTCGTTCACCTTCCGGCAGAGGAGAAGGCCGAGCTCTACAGTTTGGGTCTGCGTGCGTCTCTCGGGGGCGCGGATGCCTCGTCGCCGGTCACAGCCCTCTTCGGCGACGGGCGAAGCGATCTCCTCAATCGCCAGCTCCACGCGGACTTCAAGCTCTTCCTCGCGGACGACATCCTCGTCAAGGTGGACCGCATGAGCATGGCGACGTCTCTCGAGGCGAGAGCTCCGTTCCTGGACAGGAATGTCATCGAGCTCGCATTCCGCATGCCGGGCTCACTGAAGCTCCGGGGCTACCGCCGCAAGCACATCCTGAAGCGGGCGATGGCGGACAAGCTTCCCTCGAGGATCCTCAACCGGCGGAAGGAGGGCTTCAGCATTCCCATGAAGAACTGGCTCCGGGGTGAGCTCCGGCCTCTCTTGGAGTCGCTCCTTTCCCGGGAGCGCATCGAGGCCCGGGGGCTCTTCGAATGGCCCGCCGTGGAGAGGCGGATGCGCGAGCACCTCTCGGGCCGGCGAAACCACGCGCACCAGCTCTTCCCGCTGATGGTCTTCGAGCGCTGGGCGGAAGAGTTCCTGGGATAGGCCCCTGCACGAGCACGCTGGCGTCGTCAGCCTCATTCCCGCTGCGTCCGTCCTTCTCCTCGCGCTGGTCACGAAGCGGACGTTCGAGTCCCTCCTCGGGGGAACTCTCGTCGGCTACGCCCTCACGAGCGGCTTCGGGTTCTTCTCGGCCTTCACCGGCTCCATGCTCTCGGTCATGAAGGACGAGACCGTCGGGTGGATCACGCTCGTCGTCGGCCTCTTCGGGTCGCTCATCGCGCTTCTCGTCCGGGCGGGCGGGACTCTCGCCTTCGGTGACCGAGTCTCGGCGCTCGTCCGGGGGCGCGTCGGGGCGCTCCTCGCGACGTGGTTCATGGGGCTCGTCATCTTTCTCGACGACTACCTGAACGCCCTCGCCGTCGGGGCCTCGATGCAGCGCGTCACCGACCGCTTCCGTGTCTCCCGGGAGATGCTCGCTTACATCGTCGACTCGACCGCGGCCCCCGTCTGCGTTCTCATCCCGCTCAGCACCTGGGCGTTCTACGTCGCGGGACTTCTCGAAGGTGTAGGCGCGGCGCCTTCCGGCGAAGGTCTCGCGCTCTATGGGTCCGTCATCCCCTGGGTCGTCTACGCTTGGGTCGCCGTCTTCCTGGTTCCGCTCGTCGCCATCGGGGTCGTGCCCCTCTTCGGGCCCATGCGCGCCGCGGAGATTCGCGCCCGGGAGGGGGAAGTCGCACCCCCCGACTCTCCGTCGCCGGACGCCGCCTTCGGAATCGAGAAAGCGCCTGCCCACCCGAGGCTTTCGAACTTCGTCGTTCCGATCGTGGCGCTCATCGGCGTCTCCTGGTACCTCAACGACGCTCTGAAGGGAGTCATGGTCGCGGTCGCCCTCACCATCGCTCTCTTCCTCGGCCAGCGGCTCCTGAGCTTCAAGGAGATCTCGGAGAGTTTCTTCCTCGGATTCCAGTCGATGGTGTACCCGCTCGGCATCGTCGTCGCCTCCTTCGGCCTTCGCAACGTCAACGAGGATCTCGGGCTCACCCAGTTCGTCATCGAGAGCGTGACCCCGATCATGAGCGGCGCTCTCCTTCCCGCCGTCGCCTTCCTGACTCTTTCGCTCATCGCGTTTGCCACGGGCTCGTTCTGGGGCGTCTACGCGGTAAGCCTTCCCATCATCGTACCTCTCGCGCAGTCCATGGGAGTCTCGCTTCCGCTCGCGATCGGCGCCGTGGTCTCGGCGGGGACGTTCGGATCCCACGCCTGCTTCTACGGCGACGCCACGGTGCTCTCGGCGCAGGCGAGCGGGTGCAACCTCTTCGCCCATGCGTGGACGCAGCTTCCATATGCCGCCCTTGCGGGAGGCATTTCCGCTCTCGCCTACGTCGGCCTGGGTTACCTGGCGTGAGCGGGAAACACTCTCGCGATCGCCTTCCGCGCGAGATGCCGGGCGAGGAGCCAGGGGGGCATGCGAAGCCAGTGGGAGCGCACGTAGAGAAGAAAGCGCGCCCGGCGCGTGCGGCGTGAAGGCTGGTCCCATCCATCCGGAGTCACCGCGCGACAGGTGAGGGCGTCCATGAGCGATCGGACCGGCGGCACGGGCTCGCCGGCGCGGACCGCTTCCTGAACGCTCGCGGGCACCGGGCAGCAGAGAAGTCCCTGGCAGTAGCGGAGCGCGTAGTAGAGCGGTCTCGTGAGCGTGAGCGCGACCGCGCGCGGAACGAGTCCTTCCCAGAACTCCGGCTCCCGGCCAAAGTGCCGCAGCAGGAGATCCAGGTCCACGAGATCGCGAAGCCCGCCGTCGAGATCTCCGTCCTGGAACAAGTGCGCGGCGCTGTGGAGCACGAGATCGGCGGGCGCGAGGATTCTCAGACGGTCGCCCAGAGGACGGGCGGCCTCGCCGAGCGCCCGCCGGTCGGGCCGGAGCCGCCCGGTTTCCGGCAGGATGGTGTGGTGGACGTCGACCACCGTCTCCCGCTCGCGGTGGCAAAGCGGCGGAAGCTCGTGCATCCACCTCCGGTAGTAGCGCTGGTCGTAGGGGTCGAGCTTCACCGCTTCATAGCCGCCTCGAAGGAGCGCCGCTTCGACTTCCCCGAGGCTCTCCTTCGGAACCATGATGTCGACGTCGGAGGAGAGCCTTCCTTCCGCGGGGGGAAGATCCGCGAGGACGTAGGCCGCGCCCTTGAGGAGGATGACGGGAACGGCGACGTCCCGAAGCGCACGCAGGATGCGATTCACCTCGAAGCGCACCATGCGCGCGTTCTCCGCGGCGAGCGCGAGCTCGGCGCGAATCTGATCCGCGGCCTTTCTCGGGATCCGATCGAGGAGATCGAGACGCTCGACCTCCACGCCCAACCTTCCGAGCAGGCGAGTGTTTCGCGCTCGACACAAGAGCTCGTCCCATCGGAGAGCGTCCAGGGTGGGGAGGTCCCGCGGCCGGACGAGGGCCGCGAGAAGAAGCTCGGTCGCAGCGTCGAGGTGTCCGTTCACCGGTCCGCCAGTCGCGAAATCTCGTCGAGCGCGCGCGGGAGATCGTCGTAGTCGAGGGCCCAGCACGTCGACTCGTCGACCAGTCTCGCGAGAGCGCGAAAACCGACCGATCCGAGGATGCCGTAGTTGATCGAGTTGTCGACGAGCTCCATCATCGCCGCCGCTTTCGCGACCGGCTCGAGGCGGTGATTCCCTCCGCGCACGAACTTCGGGAACACCACCCATCCCGGTGCGGCCGGCTCGTCCGCGCGCCTCACGCTGTCCTCGAAAGGGCGGAGGTGAGAGACGTCCCCCTTCTGCGTGTCGTGAAACGTGGGACCGAACGTGAGCTCCGTCCCGAGATCCTGGATGATCGCGATCGACTCGTTCTTGAGCGCGATGGGCCGCGGCACCGGGACGAGCTGTCCATCCTCGGGGCGAATGAGGGCGTGCTCGTCCGAGAGGAGCCGGAATCCGCGGGTCACGAGGCCCGCCGTGAGCGTGCTCTTCCCCGAGCCGGGATGGGCTGGAAGGAGAAGCGCACGGCCGGATCGCTCCACCACGCCCGAATGGAGCATGAGGTAGTGGTGGGCGCGGTTCGCGACGCACCAGTTGAGGCCCCACTCGAAAAGGGGAGGAGCGAGATCCATGGGGAAGGGTTGGAACTGGCTCCGCCCGTCCTGAAAGAAGAGGACCTGGGGCCGATAGAATCGGCGGAGGCCGGAGGGCGGCGCGAGGCGGACGTGGAAGTCGGCGATGGCCGCTTCGTCCTCGAGGGGATAGTCGCCGTAGAAGAACCCGAGGCTCGCGACGACGCTCGGAAGACGTGTCGTGACCTGGGATACGAACGGGCCGATGCGGAGCCGGAACGCGCCAGCGGCCAGTCGGTCCCGAAGCTCCGTCGAGGAAAGGCGAGAGACGTTCAAGGCGGGGCCGCGGCTACCAACCCCAGCTCGTCGAGCTCGGAAACGAGGTCGTCGATATCGGCCGGGTCGCCGGGACGCTCGGGCAGGCGCGAGACGAGGGCCTTGAGCTCTTCGACCGACCTCGCCTCGTTCTCGAGAGACCGCAAGACGAAAGCCGAGATGACGTTGAGGAGGTGGGTGTCACCGGATGCGGGGTTGAATACGATGTGGAAGCTTCCCCACTGGCGCCATTCGAGCCGCCAGTCCTTCGGGACCCTCCACATCGGCAAGGCTATTTCTTGTCGCGGATGGTCTCTTCGATCGGGTGTACCGGGATGTCTCGAGGGGGAGCTGTCTCCTGCTCCTTGCTCTTCCAGTCCCAACCGGCCACGTGGGGCTCGGTCGTCTCCGGTCGCCACTTCCGCCAGTCCTCTTGGGGTTCCTGCCATTCCTCGCGGGGCGACTGCCAGTCCCAATCGGCGCGCGGAGGCACCTGCTGGGGGGCCTGCTCGCGACGAGCTCCGTCCCGGCTCAAGTGCGGGGGCTTCGGTTTGTCCCAGCCACCACCGCGCCACCACCGTCCGCCGCGGTGCTTCCAATCGGTGCCGGTGGAGCTCCAGAGCGTCCCGTGGACGGAGTTCCCGCCCCAGCCGTGCCGGTTGCCTACCGTCAACACGACAGGGACTGCGCCCAGGCTTTTTCCCAGAAACTCCCGGCGATTCGCGACGAGGATTTCGGACTCCGCCTCACGCGGTTTCTCCTGCTCGCTTTTCATGTGACAGAACCCAGAATCAACCGTAACTGCCGGGGGGAGCTGTAGGCTATCACGGGTCCCGGCCCCCTGCAAACGATTTCCCATAGGTCAGGGCCATTTCCGGGAAATGGGCTATCCTCTGGCATGGCCGCCGTGACGCGCGTCGCTCTTCTCCAGCTCTCGGCCGCCGAGGACTCCGCTCTCAACCTGCGGCGCACCGAGGAGAAGATCCGGGAGGCGGCTTCCCGCGGCGCCGTGATCGTTTGCCTCCAGGAGCTCTTCCAGTCCCGCTATTTTCCCCAGCGCGTGGATGTCGGGAGCTATGCCTTCGCCGAAACCCTTCCCTCGAAGACCACGGAGCGCATGGCCGCTCTCGCGGCGGAAGTCGAAGCCGTCCTCATCGTCCCCGTTTTCGAAGAGGCGCGGCCCCGCGTCTACTTCAATACCGCCGTCGTCTTCGATGCCGACGGCCGCGGCCTCGGAAAGTACCGGAAGACCCATATCCCCGACGGACCTCAGTACCACGAGAAGTTCTACTTCACTCCGGGAAACCTCGGCTATCCCGTCTTCCCCACCCGCCACGGCGTCCTCGGGATCGGGATCTGCTGGGACCAGTGGTATCCGGAGGTCGCACGCGTCCTCGCCCTCGAGGGCGCCGAGATTCTGTTCTACCCCTCGGCGATCGGCTCCGAGCCGGACCGGCCCGGGTACAGCTCGGCGGAGGCGTGGCGGACGGTCATTCGTTCTCACGCGATCGCGAACGGGGTCTTCGTCGCCGCCGTGAACCGCGTCGGAGTCGAGGACGAAATGACGTTCTACGGCGAGAGCTTCGTTGCGGATCCGTTCGGGGAGGTCCTGGTCCGGGGCGGTGCCTCGGAGGAAATCCTGCTCGCGGATCTCGATCTCGGTCGTATCCGCGAGCTTCGCGAGCTGCTTCATTTCCTGAGAGACCGCCGCATCGATACGTATCGGCCGCTCCTGGAGCGCATCGTCGAGTGAGGTGAACGCGATGACAGAGAACGTTTCGCCCATGAAGCAGCACGTCTCGATTCTCGGAATCCTGTACA
>Ga0187893_10011268_pt1 | contig 13047 bp, 11 predicted proteins | sample MA1701074metaG_FD_139574 | JGI IMG/M metagenome (GOLD analysis project Ga0187893, IMG submission 139574) | White microbial mat communities from a basaltic lava cave in the Kipuka Kanohina Cave System on the Island of Hawaii, USA - MA170107-4 metaG ...
CCCTCAAGGCGAAGAACATCATCATCTCCACCGGGTCCACGCCGCGCATGCTGCCCGGAATGAAGGCCGACGGGAAGCACGTCGTCACCAGCGACGAGATCCTGAATCTCGCCGGCATTCCGCCTAACGGGGCGAGAATCGGACGAGAATCGCCGCTTCAACCCGATTCACCCGGGAAGTTGTCATAATCAGACGTTACAGGACGACCCGGGCTACTCGCGATTCACGACGGAACGCAGCTTGAATCTCCTCCCTCCTTTCGGGTGGTCCGCGCAATCGCTCCACGGCGCTTTGGCATCGGTGTACCCTCCTCTCGGTTCACAACCGCCTGAGGAACGCATGCACATCGAATCCGATTGCAGTGTATTGCTGGCCGTCACGTTTGGGCCGGCTGTGACTTTTCTCCTGGGTTTCGGCACTGCACCATTGCTGTCGTCTCTTCTCAAGTTCCACAAGAAGTCCGTTGAGGAGTTCTTCGCGACCAACAGAGATGATGGCGATAAATGGCTCGCAGCGACAGAGGTCGAGGGTCCGGGTGGGCCGCTGCTCGGATGGCTGGAACGGCTCCTGAGATTCGGAAGCCCGAGTTCGATGCACTTCAGGACGAGGTCCGCGACCTCGGCAGGTGCGTGGATGCGCTTGAAAAAAAGCGCGGCTGCGCGGTCCCGGCGGCACCGTGCAGCGCATGGTGCAGCGAAGGAAGTTTGCGGATCTGGACTGGAAGCGCGTCGGGAACTGACCGAGCCGCGGGGGGATGTCCGTCGGAACACTTCGGGTATTTGAAGCATGACCGTCGCGCCGGCTTCGTTCACGGCTGCGCCATCGCCCGGGTCGGCATGCGCACTCAGTGCTCGTTCAGGAGCTCGAGGAAGGCGACACCGTAGCGTTCGAGCTTGACGGGCCCGACGCCCGACAGACCGAGGTCCACTGGGGCCGCGTCTGGGTGCTCTGTCAGTCGTCCCTCCTCGAGGAGCGCCGGGCCGAGGAGTCTGCCAAACGTTCCTTCCTGCGGCTGCACCGCCGCCTTCCGACCCACGACTTCCAGGAGCCCTTCGCCGGCTGGCAGGTCCTGCGCCGCTTCACGCTCACCTTCGACCAGCGCAAGCGCCGCATCCGGATGCTGGCGGACGGCGGGCCCGCGGTCAGGCTGGGGGCGGGGCACTGTTATTATTGTCAGGACGCTCGGTGACCCTGTCAGCTTGACAACATGATCTGTGAGGACGATCACGATGCTCTTTGAAGCCGGCGCCGGGTACGATCCCACCAGCACGCGGGCCGACGCCGCGGTCATGCGCGCACACCCGGGCTTGACGCCGTGACGCCCCTGGCGCCCGCCATCCTCGCGCTGGCGGCCGGCGCCGGTCCGGAGTGCATCCTGGTGCGGGACAGGGAGCCGGCCGCTTCGGTCCGGGCCGAATCGCCGTCGGCCGCCGTCGGCTTCGCCGCCTCCGAGCTGCGCCGATACGTGAAGGCGATGTCGGGGGCCGATCTGCACGGGAGCGGCGGCGCCTGCGCCGTCACTATCGCCCTCGACCCGTCGCTGGGATGGGACGCCTTCACCATCGAGGTGACGGAGGGCGCCGCACGCGTGACCGGGGGCACCGATCGCGGCGCGCTCTACGGTGCGTACCAGATCCTCGAGGACCTCGGCTGCCGGTTCCTGGCGCCGGGCCCCGAAGGCGAGAACGTCCCGCAGGCGCGGACGCTGAGCCTGCGGGCTGGGAGCCGGAGGCATCAGCCCGCACTGCGCTACCGCGGCCTCATCGTGCAGGAGCCCCTCAGCGAGCGCAACCTGCTCATGGCCGACTGGATGGCGAAGAACCGCATGAACTACTGGGTGAACCCGTGGTGGTCGTTCGAGAAGGCGGACGCCGGCCTGCGGCAGCGGTTCGTGGACGCGTTGGAGGACCGCGGCATCCTCTGGGAGTTCGGCCATCACACGTTCGAGCACTGGATCGGCAAGGGCCCGCGGGACGAGACGGTCCTGGGCTTGATCGCCGGGCGGCGCAGTGCCGCCGGCATCTGCGTCAGCAACCCGAAGGCGGTCGAGAAGGTGGCCGAGAACATGTCCTCCTTCACGGCGCGCTGGCCGCAGACGGACGTGCTGAGCCTGTGGCCCAGCGACGACTTCCGCGTCTGGTGCGAGTGCGAAGGCTGCCGCGCGCTGTACGGCAAGCTCCCGGAGTCGCGGTGGCACGGACCGCTCATGAGCCGCCCCTATGCGTGGTTCCTCGGCCGCGTGGCTGAAAGGCTGTCGGGGCTCGGCGTGACACAGCCGATCTCCCTGCTCGCCTACAACGCCACTCTGGAGCCGGCGGAAGGTTCGAGTTTCCCCGACAATGTCCTGGTGGCGGTGGCGCCGATCGGCCGCGACTACACGCGGCCTCTCGCCTCGCTGGAGTACTTTGGCCCGATCATGGACCGGTGGAACGGCCTGCTGGGCGGGCGGAGCCCGAAGGGGAAGGCTGGCGCGCGGGTCATGGCCTACGAGTACTACGCAGGCATGTACGCACAGAACTCGCTCCCCTTCCCCACGGTGACCGCACTTTCCGATGACATCGCCCGCCATCAGGAGACCGGCTTCGGTGGGATCACGACGCAGGCCGAGGAGGGGCACTGGGGGACTTACGGGCTGAACCTCTACGCCCAGGCGCGCATGAGCTACCACGGGCGGGAAGATCCCGCGACGCTCATCGCCGGATTCTGCCGCGACTACTACGGTCCTGCGGCCGCACCGATGACGGCGTACTGGACGCGGCAGGAGGATCTGATCCGCTCTCAGGCCCATGTCCCGCCGGCGGGACAGTTCTTCCACGTCCTGCGCAACACGCCGAGGGAAATCGAGAAGCTCGATGGGTTGGTGGCGCAGGCCGAGGCGCTGGCGGACACCGATACCGTGAAGGGGCGCGTGCATCTCACGCGCCTCAGCATCGACTATGTCAAGCTGCTGCGCGACGCCATGGATGCGGCGGTGGCCCAATCGCTCGAGGCGCTTCCCCCCACTCCCAAGGGGAAGGGCCATCTTCCCGCCATGAGCCACGGCGATTTCGTCCAGCTGCGCTTCCCCGTTCCACGCGAGGGGGACCTGGAAGTGTCCTTCGGCAACATCGTGCCGGAGACCGGCGCCGGCATGTGGCACGTGCTCGAGGCGCGGCGCGACGCTAAGGATGGCGCCATCATCCACACCGGCAAGATCGCCTCGGGCAGCGCCGAGGAGGCCGCGCGGCACTCCCCCGGCCGCGCCTGGGCGGCGGGCAACCGGAAGCCGGTGAACATCACCCCGCACCTGACGGCGGCCGACCGCCAGCGCGGCTGGGTGGACCTGTTCGTCACCGCGCGCGTCATCGGCGACCGCTGGACCCTGTACCGCGACCACGACGACGGGGGGCCCTGGGACATCAAGGTGCACGCCGGCCGCGGAGCGATCGCTCCGGAGAGCACTACGGCCTGGCTGCGCCTCAAGGCGTTCGTGGAGCGGCACTCCCGGGCGGGCATTTTCAACAAGGCGCCTGATTACGTGCTGACCGCCTGCCGGAAGATGATGGTGGAAGCGCGGTGAGGCGGGGCGGCTGTTTCGACGCTCACCACCTCAACTACTGGAGGCAGACCCGATACGGGTCAACGTACGCGCTTCCCGGAAATGTGGTGAGCCCCTCGTAACAGGATCCGTCCACGCTGCGCCCGTAGAAGGTCGCCGCCAGGACCCCCATGTCATAGTAGTTGAACGTCAGCGAGTTCGATGTCGGCTGGCGCCAGTCGGGTGAAGCCCGAAGCGGCCGGGCTGATGAAATCGATGGTGTTGCCGGACGTCAGGCGTATCGTGTGCTGCGAGATCGAGGAGGGATACAACGCGCATTCAAAGAACGAGGTCAGGCCCGTTCCGGTGCAGTGGCGGTTGGTCGCGACGCGCGGCGGCGACACGGGAAGATTGGGGTAGAACAGCGAGGCGACCGAGCTGGCCGTGTTGTTGCCCGTGACGGACTCGCCGGCCACCGGCGGCGCCGTCGCGCTGAAGGCGATCGGGGCCGAGCTGACGGGAAGCGCGATATCGAAGAAGATCGACCTCGACTGGCGCTTGCGGAGCTGACCCACGGGGCAGCTGAGCACGGTGCTGGCGAGCGTGCAGCGAGCATCGAAGGCTCCGAGGATGCCGAGCACGTGGACCTGAGGGCTCGTGTTCGTCGGCGGCAGCTGGATGGACAGCGTGACGCCGTTGGCGGTGTGGTTGCCGATGTTGGTCACCGTCACGTGGACCGGCCGGGCTCGTACACCCGGACGCCCGCCGGCGGAGTGATCGTCGTGGCCAGATCGGGGGCAGCAATGGCTGCGGTGCCTGAACACAGGAGCACGATTGCGAAGATTGGGCGGTGGGACATGGAGTGCGTTCCTTTCCCGGCTGTGCCTATTGCGCGCTTCTGCCTGAAGCGAAGGTCCATCGTCCGCCCCCTGTGCCGGCGGCTCTCTTCTGCACCCAATGAGTCCACTCAAACGGCCCCCCCGTCAATGAGCCCCCCGGTGCCTCCTGCGCGGACTGCTCGATCCATTCAGCGTGCGGCGGGACGTACGCTTCGTCCGTGGAGCCGCCGCAGTCGGTGAGCCGACCGGGCGGCCTCACTCGGCGGCGAGGCGGGGGAGGCGCCCGAGGCTTCGGGCACGGGCGTCGCGCGCCAGATCTGCGAGCATGTCCCGGCCCGCGGCGGGGTCATCGGACCGCACGGCGATCCGCCCCAGCAGGAGGCGCGCTTGGACGACGAACCGGACGTTGCTCTTGTCGATCCTCGACTAAGCACCCTTGCCAAGGTGCGCGCGCTCCGCCAGAATTGACTCGGCATGCCCGACTCCCGCGTGACTCCCCTGGCCGAGATCGACCTTCGTCCACTCGCCGAACTCGAGGCGTCCGAGCGGGCGTTTTTGTCCTGCTACCTCTCGGGTGAGGCCGGGCGGCGATCGCTCAAGAATCGCATCAGCCGCGTGCGGCGGTTGCTGGCCGCAGAACCGGCTGAGCTGGACCACTTCGAGGCGAGCCTGACGCTGCTCGAACGGTGGCTCGACCGCGCGCGCGGCGACGGCACGGTCGCCGTGTTCGCTTGCGGCGCACTCGACTTCGTGCAGGGCTGGCACCTGCCAATCGCCGTGCCCAACCTCCTGCGCGTCGGCGCCGCGCCCTACCTGCGTCCGCTCGCCGAACTCCAGGACGAATACGGCACACTCGCCGTCGTCGCCGCCAACAACCGGGCGACGACGATCCACCTGGTGACGTTGAGCCGGACCACGGCCGCCGCCCGAGTCCGTGGCGACGTGAAGAACGCGGTGAAGAAGGGCGGCTGGTCGCAGAAACGCTACGCCAGGCGCCGCGAAAAGCAGCTCGAACGTTACGCTACCGAGGTCGTCGAACGGCTGGACGCCCTCGATCGCGAGCACACGATCGACCGCATCGTGCTCGTCGGGTCGGCCGAGAGCCTCCAGCAGATCGAGAACAGCATTCCCCCACGGCTGCGCGATCGCACCTTCCGGCGCGACGGCATCAACGTCGGCGGCGACAAGGAAGCCTTGATTGAAGAGGCGTGGGCGGCCTGGTTCGTCGCCGAGCGCGAAGAAGAACGCACGCTGTGGAACGAGATCAAGGAGGAGGCCTTCGGCGAAGGTCTGGCCGCCTTCGGCGCCGATAACGTGCTGGGAGCGCTCGCTCGGGGCCGCGTGGACACGCTGCTGGTCAGCCGCGACAGCACGGTGCGGGGCACGCGCTGCCGCGCCTGCCAACACATCGTGCCAGACACGTCCGATGCCTGCCCGAAGTGCGGATCGACCGACGTGTTCACGATCGACCTCATCAACGAGCTCGTCCGCCAGGCCGAGCTGACGTCGGCCGATGTCGAATTCGCCGATGCGTCCGACGCGTTGTCCCAGGAGGATGGCGTGGCGGCGCTGCTGCGTTATTGATTCCCGCGAGCTCGCGATAGCCGAAGACGCTCTCGAGGATCAGGAGGCCGGCGAGCCGTCCCCCTCCGGATTGCCATCCAGGACCGAGCGGATCTTCGACGCCAGAGCATCGCTGGAGAACGGCTTCTGGATGAACGCAATCCCCTGATCGAGCGTCCCACCGTGGACGACCCCGGTGTCGGTGTACCCCGACATGAAGAGGACCTTGAGCCCCGGCCGCTGCGTCACGATCCGGTCGTAGAGCTCCCGGCCGTTCATCTGCGGCATCATCACGTCGGTGAGCATCATGTCGAGCCGATCGGCGTGGCGCTGGCTGATGTTGAGCGCCTCGGGCCCATGACGGGCCACGAGCACCTCGTAGCCTCTGGCCGTCAGCACCTCGCGGACGAGGTTGCGGACCTGGTCCTCGTCCTCCACCAGGAGGATCGTCTCGCTTCCGCCGCGGGCGCGGGCCTTCCGGTCTTCCTCGTGATCCTGCCGGTCCTCCCCCTCCCCCGCCAGCGGCAGGTAGACCTTGAAGTTCGTTCCGGATCCCGGCTCGCTATAGGCGGGCAGGGATCGGCGGCAATCCCCCGACCCGCCGGCCATTCCAATCGACCCAGGGCGCCTGACAGACTTCGCCGGGACGTATGACCCCTCGGGGAAACGGCGCTATCGCGTGAAAGTGAAGGGCGATTCGCTGGTGGGCGGCCGGGAGGGCGGGAATCTCAAACCTAGGGACAGCCTCGGTTCAGGGTGATCGGGCGGCACCTGACCGTCGAGGCGGGGCGCGCGGCCCCGCTCGAATCCGTCCCGTAGCCTCCCTCCGATTCGGGGCCGACCGGCACGACGAGGTAGTAGTGCGATCCAGCGCCGGGCGTAATCGTCCAGCTCAGGGCGCCACCGGTCGAGCAGACGACCGCGCTGTGCGAGCTGAACGAGCCGATGATGCCTTCGTGGATCGAGTAGTCGTCGGCTCCCGTCGAGCAGCTCGCTCCCCAGGTCAGGTCGATCAGATTCGGGTCGGCGACGTTCACTTTGATCTCCAGCGGGTTTCCCGGCACGTCGTTTCCGTTCGGCAGAGTCCCCGTCGGCTCAGGAACGGGGAAGAAATCGAGCCGGTCGCTCGTCGACCAGGACCGCAGCCAGTTGGACTCCGGGTCGAACGCGCCGCGGTACGGGGCCGGGTGGAAGAACCCGTCGTCCGGCGTGGGACGATCGTCGAAAAGAAGGGGGCTGCCCGGTGCGGGCCGCGGATCGACGACCAGGATCGGATCGACGCCGAACGCTACCGGCATTCGATCGAGGATCCGGATCGGCAGCGCCGAGCCGCAGGGGACGTGCTCGTTCGCCGGGAAGAGCTGGAGCGGCGGGACGGTGGTCTCGTTGATGGTGCCGTAATGCTCCTGGCTGCTGCAACCGGCCGCCTGGGCGCTCGCCGGATTGCCGGGTGTCTGGTCCGTCTGGCCGAAGCAGAAAAAGGTGTTGCTCTCGAGAACGAGCTGCCGGGTCATGCTTGCGTTGGCCGAGTCGATGAAGAACGGCAGACAGAACGACGGGGGAGTGCATTGAGAATCGTTCATGCAAAAGTTCGGCGGGCTGGCCGGACCGGTGCACTGTCCCGCGGCCCCGGGCAGGGTGAGGCGGTTGGCCGACGTCATCGGCGCGTTGGGATCCCCCGCCACGCAGGCGGTCGACCGGGAAAAGTCGAGGAAGGCACCGTTGAACACCCCGCCGCCGCCGTTGGTCCGAAACCGGATCGCGGTGTTTCCGAGCGGTGCGGTGTCGGGGTCCTGGCCTCCCAGACCGATCGCGGTCACGTTGTAGATCACGGGGGTTGCATAGGGCTGGCTCTCCGGCGGGCTGACGCCGCCGCCGATCTCGAACACTTTGTCGCTGGCGCCGCCGGGGACGTCGCCCTGCTGCACGTAGACGAACTGCATGCCGCCGCGGTATCCCTCGTCGAGATCCAATCCGTCGTCGCCGGGTCTGATCACGGCGACGTGCTGCACCCGCGCCGCGCCGCCGCGGAGCGTGAGGCCGTCACCGGCGGGCTGGAAGACCTCCACGTGGTCGACCTCCGTACCGCGGCCCGTCCCGGCGAGGGTGAGCCCGGAGGAGAAGGCTCCCGGAGCGTACTCAGCCCCGCCGTACCGGATCGTCAGATAGTGAATCTCACCGCTGCTCTCCTCGTCGCAATGGGGGTTCAGGCCGGGCACCTGGGCGCAGCCGCCGTAGTCGCCCGGGCCAGCCGACAGTCCGGGGAGGGTCGCCTGCCTGTTCGGATTGGGCGAGGTCTGCGTGTTGACGGCGATGAATCCGTGCCCCAGGACGACGAGCCCTCCCCACTGCCCGGTGATCGAGGAAGCAGTACCGGCCGTGTCGTATGGAGGGGTGCCCGCCGCGGCACCGATGTTGTCGTCGTTGAGGTCCGTCATGACGACCGGGTCAACGGCCGTCCCGAGGATCCGGATCCGCGAGCCGCGCGAGACCACCAGGGCGCCCGCGTCGTACTGAGCCGGCCCGCTCCGAGGCCGCCCCCGGATCACCGTGCCTGGGTTGACCGTGAGCGTTGCGCCGTTGACGACGTAAATCGTGCCGTTGAGGATGTACTCGTCGTTCGGGGTCCAGAGGGTGTCCACAGCGATGTTGCCGGTGACGTTGATCGTCCCGGCCTCGACCGCCAGACCGGCGACCGCCGTGATGGAAAAGAGGACGGGGACGAGGGATCGCATCGCGCTTCTCTTCCCTCCGCGGCCGCGCCGTTTCTCCGCGCGTCGAGATAACAGCCCGGCGGAAAGGGCACCGCCGGATGTGGGCGGAATACTGCGTCCCGCCACCTCTCCTGGACCAGCGACCCCATGCACGCTCCCGAGGGGGAGAATACGGAGAAAGCCCGCAGGGATCAAGCCCCCTGGCGAAAACTTTATGTCACGCTCCGGCGTGCCGCGGTCGCCGACGCGCTCGGGACCACTCGATCCGCCGGCGGCATGACATGAAGCGATGCACGACGCACACCGGTGGACGCTCGGCCCCGCTCCGGCCGATTTCGCTTTGTCCCCAGTTCCCTTTCCAATATGATTCTCCCTCCGGACCGGGTTCCGGTGGTCAGATCACCGGGCCTGCTCAGCGCACCGTGCGCGCCGCGACAATTGGGGGGGGGACTGCCAGTGAGAAGGACGGACAGCAGTATTGGCGTTCGGAGCACCGATTCTGATTCTTTCGGCTCTGATCTTTGGCGCACTATTCGCAGCACCGCGTGACAATTCCAACAGGCAAACGAACGGAATCATCGCGCGCCTTGAAAGGATCGAGAATAACCAGAATGCGGCTCTTACTTCGGCGACCTTCTGCTATTCGCAGGGTATCGGGCTCGAGTTGGCTGGCTCCTGGGCAGGCCAGGTCGCCGTGGCCATGGCAGCAGGGGCAGGCTGGAACGAAGTAGGCAAAGCCGAGATTTTCGCTGATTATAAACAGCCCTTCATCTTGCCTTTCATCCCCCCCCCGCCGGCCCCTCCGCTGCTTATCCCAATTCCCACGGAAGCCAAGGTTGAAGGATCAGGACACCTCGGCCGGGGCTTCGATGTGTGCGTTCAGATTCCCCTGAAGCTGACACCGAATGACACGGCCAAGCTGGAGCAGATCCGCAGAGACATAAACTCCAGGGCAGGCGATGGCCTGGGTGAAAAAGGTAAGTTTCAGAGAAGGGCGGCTCGCTTGATCGATTTCGCCGGGCGCAAGGTGCCGGGAAACCAGAACACCGATGCCGACGTGGAGAATGACCTCGACAGGGCTGACGCTGCGGCGGATTCCTTCATCACGGATGGAGTTGTTGACGTATCTGAGGGCCTGGATGTGTTCAGGGACCACAGCATCGCAGAACTGCTCGCGACGCTGGACATGCCGGCCGGCGTAAGCAACTTCATGCAGGATCCCGAGCAGATCTTCGACTGGATCCCAGACGTGTCCGGCGGCCTTGGTCACGTCGCCTGCGACGACCTCGATCTGTCGAATGCCATGAGGTCCCGCCTGCCAAGGCTTGATGGACTCTGCAACCAAGTCGAGAACTTACCCTCGTTCGATCTCGTGCGGGATGTTCCATTGCGCGTGGATGAGGTATCCGACGATGTATTGCAGTCAATCGCCGAGCTCCTGGATCCCCTTCTTGCAGACAAGGGTGAAACCAAAGAGCAGACCAAGAAGCGGTTCTGCCAGAGCCCGATCGGGCAGCGGAAGGTGTTCGACAAGTACTGCGGCAGGTAACCGCCTTCTCAAAACAGCGAACGATCCGCGTTACGGCGCCATGAGGCAGCCGCAACGGCCCCTCGACGACTGTAGCGTGGTCCGACTTCATCCGGTATCTGACTACTTCTCCAGCACCGCCTAACGGGCGAGAATCGCCATTCAATCGCGGGAGTTGTCATAATCAAACGTTACGGGACGGCCCCGACTACTTCCCGAAGCGCTTCAGCGCATGGACGATCTCGCTCAGCCGTGAAACGAAACGGGATCGGTCGGCGGGGGAGAAGGGCGGCGGGCCACCCCCCTGCACTCCCGTCTGACGCAGATCCTCCATGAGATCGCGCATGGCGAGGGCCTCGCCGATCGATTCCTCCAGAAAAACGTGCCCGGCGGGAGAGATGACGCGGGCTTCGTTCTTCAAGCAACGGGCCGCAAGAGGAATGTCGGCCGTCACCACGATGTCGCCCCGTTGCGCGCGCTCGGCGATCCAGTCGTCGGCGGCCCCGAAGCCCCGCTTCACGCGCACCGACTGGACGCGTCCCGCCTGCGCCAGCTTCTCCGGGACATGGAGCGGTCCGTGCGAGACGACGAAGACCTTCAGCTCGTGGCGGCGGGCGAATTTGTAGACCTCGTCCTTGACGGGGCAGGCATCGGCATCGACGTAGATGTCGAGCATCGATCAATGTCCTCGTCGCGTGGGCTTCTTTGCTCGGCTCACCGATCGTTTGCGGATCGGCTTCTGCGGGTTACGGGTCGTCCCATCGGGCCACCGCACCGCAGGCCGGGATGGATCGGCGACCGAAGTGGCCTCGTGCCTCGTGTTCAACTCCTCCACCCGGCGATGGCTGAAATTCAACCACGATACGGTTGATTTTCCTATCATCCGCCGGCGCCGCGGTCGGTGCAATCGCGGGCGCGGCCGTCCCCCGGGTGGGACGGCCCAGTTCGACGAGAAGTTCCCCTTCCCTACTTGTCCAGCACCAGGACCGTCATGCGGCAGAGGCGGCGCAGCGGGGGGATGACGGTCATCAGGGCGCGGTCGAGGCCGTTGAGGACGGCGAAGGCGCGCCGGTAGCGGTCGGCCTCAACGATGATCTTCTTCCAGTAGCGGACCTCGTTGGGGTCGGCGCGCTCGATGAAGTAGAACCACAGAAACAGCGACAGGGTCGTGAGCTGGAACTCCCGGTGGCGGAAGCTCCTGAATCCCTGCCTGAGTTTCCTGAAGTCCCGGAACCGCAGCGGCACTTCGTCGGGGGTGCGCGTCTCGGGGGAGAGATTGCGGAAGAGATTGATGACGGGGTTGTGGCCCAGCGGCTCGGCGAAGACGGCGCGGCCGCCGGGCTTGAGGACCCTGAGGATCTCCTGCCGGGCTCGTTCCAGATCCATGTGATGCAGCACGTCGTGGCCGAAGACACGGTCGAACGCGCCGTCCTCGAACGGCAGCGACTCGCCCGGCGACACATGGAAGCGTATCCGGTCGTCCACCTCGTAGTCCTTTGCGAGCCGGGCCGCGGTCTCGACCATCTTCGGTGAGATGTCCACGGCATCGACGCGCGCGTAGTTCAGCGCCAGCCAGACGGCGGTCTCTCCGTAGCCGCATCCCAGGTCAAGGACGCGAAGCCCTGCGACGGGATTCAGCGACTCGAATGCATGGCTCGTCTCGGGCGTTGTCGGGCAGCGGGCCATCCTCACCGGGTCGAGCTCGTTGAGGTCCACGCCTTCGGCCCACTGGTCGTGGAACGTCCGCTCGCGCTCCTGGCGGGTGGCGAGGTCCGGCTGTGTCATCGCTCCCCCATCTCGCGCAGCCTGTCCGCCGCGGCGGAAAAGCCGGGGTCTTCCCGCAGCGCCGCCCTGTAGCTCGCGACGGCGTCGGCCTCCCGTCCCGCGTCGTGCTGGATCGTCCCGGTCTCGTAGTGCAGCAACGCGACGGCGGGACGGAACAGGGCCTCCGCGCGCGCCGCGTCCATCGCATCCTCCAACTCGGCGACGGCCGCGTCGGGATTGCCGCGCTGCGCGTGGATGCGGGCCGTCATGATGAACTCCGCAGGCCGATTGTAGCCGTAGCCGGGGGGCGGCCCCCACGGAAGAACGAGCGCGACGAGGACGCACGCGAGCAGAACGCCCGCACGCGCGCGCCATCTTCTGTCGATGGCCCAGGCCGCCGCGTGGCCTGCCAGTGGGAAGAGCGCGAGCAGCAGCGGTTGGCGGTAGCGCGAGACGACGTGCGCCATGGCGAAGATCCCGATTGCGGAGACCAGAAACAGCGGCAGCAGCGCCATGAGCGGGTCACGTCCCTTCGCGCACGCGTACGACGACAGCGTGAGCCCGACGATGCCTGCGGCAGCGATCGGCAGGAACGGCAGCCCGAAGCGCAGGACGGGCGAGACGCGCGCCGCGTAATAAAAGGAAGGGTTGTCCGGGATCTCGAAGTTCCCCCAGAGCGCTTTCAGCTTGTCCCACTGATGCGCGACGAGCCCGCCCCACGCGCCGCGATACAGGGCCAGCGTCTCGCGGATCGTCCCCGACATGGTGTAGCCGGCGCGGCTCAGGATGCCGGGCGTGGACGGCGGGATCGTCGCGCCCGCAGGCTGCGCGTCCGGCGCGTTGCCCATCACGAAAGCGAGCGGCGCGCGGGTCGTGTTCGACAGGGGCGGCGCGCCGACGATGACATTGCGCGCGACGAGGGGCGAAACGGCGAGCGCCGCTCCGGCGGCGAACAGCGCCAGCGACTCCGCGGCGCCGCGCCACGGGAGACTCCTCGCGCGGCAGGACCAGAGGATCCAGCAGGCGGCGATCGGCGCGAAGGAGAGGACGACAGGGTCGGTGAGCCAGGCGATGCCGAGGAGGAGGCCGCACAGCATCGCCAACAGTCGAGACCGCGCGGGC
>Ga0187893_10011270_pt1 | contig 13046 bp, 6 predicted proteins | sample MA1701074metaG_FD_139574 | JGI IMG/M metagenome (GOLD analysis project Ga0187893, IMG submission 139574) | White microbial mat communities from a basaltic lava cave in the Kipuka Kanohina Cave System on the Island of Hawaii, USA - MA170107-4 metaG ...
CACAAACCTAACCCGGGGTCGGTGACGACGCAAGAAAAGTCTCATAACTGCAATGCAGTCCCACTCACAAAAAAATAACAATAGCATAATAATACTGTAACAAAGCCAATCATAAACTTCGCAGAAATTTTTGCACTTGCACAAAATAACCGCAGCATCTTTCGGGCCTGATTTCTACTGGGGTGTAGCCATTGCCGCCGCGCAAAATGAAGGGGCGTATATGACAGATGGCCGCGGCCTTTCTATCTGGGATGTATTTGCCCGGCGGCAGGGAAAAATAAAAGGCGGTGCAAACGCTTATGAAGCCTGCGATTTTTATCACCGCTACAAAGACGACCTGCTGCTGGTAAAAGCACTGGGCTTTACCGTTTTTCGCTTTTCATTTTCATGGAGCAGGCTATTTCCCGAAGGTACAGGCAGGGTAAACAAAGCAGCCGTTGCCTATTACCATAAAGTAATTGATGAATGTTTATTGCTGGGCCTTGTACCATTTGTAACCCTGTATCACTGGGATCTTCCGCAGGCTTTGCAAAAAGAAGGTGGCTGGGCGGGGCTGCATTTACAAAAATGGTTCTCCCGTTATGTAAGTTTTTGCGCAGAAGAATTTGGCGATAAAATAAAACACTGGATCATCCTGAACGAACCAATGGGCTTTACTTCACTTGGGTATATGCTGGGCAAACATGCACCGGGCAAAACAGGGCTTGACAATTTTTTTGCCGCGGTACACAACGCTGCGCTGGCACAGGCAGAGGGCGGACGCATCATCCGCAAGCTCGTTCCCAATGCTTATATAGGCACTACTTTTTCATGCAGTGAAGTGCAGCCCTTTACCGATAAAAAAGAAGACCTGCTGGCAGCCAAAAGAATGGATATTTTACTCAACCGTCTTTTTATAGAACCCGCATTGGGCCGCAATTATCCGCATGATGATTTTCCGCTTATGGATAAACTGCACATGCACAGCAAGGCGTGGAAATATACAGACCGCATGCAATTCAGTTTCGACTTCATTGGCATACAGAACTATTTTTCCGTTACCGTAAAACATAACCCGCTTATTCCTTATGTGCTGGCCGGCGAAGTAAAAGCGCAGACACGCAAGGTTCCGCATACTGCCCTTGGCTGGGAAATAAATGCCCACAGTTTTTACCACGTATTAAAACGTTACTGGAATTATGGCAGCGTAAAAGAGATCATCGTTACAGAAAACGGCGCCTGTTTTAAAGACTATGTACAAAATGGCGTGGTGGCAGATGACCAGCGTATAGCTTACTTCCAGGAATATATTGCAGCGTTGCACAAAGCAAAGCAGGAAGGTGTAAAGATCAAAGGTTATTTTGCCTGGACGCTGATGGACAATTTTGAATGGAGTGAAGGCTACCATGCAAGGTTTGGTTTGATACATGTAGATTTCAAAACCCAGCTTCGCACCATTAAGAACAGTGGTTACTGGTGGAGAGATTTTTTGAGTAAATAATATTATTAAAAACCGAATGCTGTTTTTGTACCCGGCTATAGTTGTTACTTTAGTATCTATTATTTTATTTCGGCTGCAGTGAATGCTGCAATTTTTATGGTACCGGCTGCAGCATTTCATGGTATCGTTCCTTGCGTCGCACACTTTTGCTCTACATCTTTATTGAACAATAAATACAGCACCCCCTCATATTTGATCCTGCCGTGTACACACAAATCTGATTGCCATCAATACATTGCCAGGTTTCGTTGCAAAACTTATTGCCACGCTCTTTAGAGCATGGAATATGGTAAAATTTAAATTGGCTTTAGCCAAAAGAATAAATGTTGGGCTAAAGCCCATAATCAAATACATTAATTTATCCCCGCTCTAAAGAGCGGGGCAATACAAAAGAAAATATACGGCGAGAATTGATCAAGGCGGGATGCAGTTGATTCTTTACGCAACAATGTTCGCTCTCCTTGTATCATAGTTCCCGAAATGTTACTCCAATAGATATGTGTAAGCATAGAATAAATTAATACCTTTATAACTATTTCAGCATTTATTCTTTACGTTTCGGCCACCTGTCTTGTTTTTAAATCATAAAACTATTGCCATGGAAAACAAATACAATGAATCTACGCTGCTGCGCCCGGAAGGCGACCGTGTTGTTGATGCCCCAATGGTCAACATTGATCTTTCTTCATTTATGAAACAGATCAAACAGGAGACAACCTGGAAAAACGGCGACCGGAATGCAATCACCATTTTCAAATCAAAAGGAATGCGCCTTGTACTTATTGCATTGCATAGCGGCGCGGTTATGAATGCGAATAAAGGCATAGGCATATTAAGCGTACAGGTACTTGAAGGACAAATAAGATTTGCTACAAAATCGCAAACCACCGAACTAAGCCAGGGGCAAATGCTGGCGCTTCATGAAGGCATACCGCATAGTTTAACTGCTATTGAAGAAACTACTATTTTATTAACGCTTGCTTTGTGCAATTAGACATTTAAAAACAATACCGGCAATTACTTGCATTTGCCGGCAGTACCAGGTAACTGTCTTAATTTAGTTTTGAAGATTTTCTATAAGCCTGAAGTTGCACAAAAAGCTGAACAATGAAGTGCCCCGAAGCAAGTTCGGGATGAAACAATTGCTTCGCACCCGCTGCACACAGAGCCTAAAGCACAAGAGTGCGACGCAACGATGCCGCTATGAAATGCTGCCGCTTGTAACAAAATAATTAATACAGCATTCACGCTATAGCCGGTATTCTAATATCTTTTATTTTGCGTTTAAATATCGTTTAATTACAAAAAAGTAAAGCAGGGTGGCAACAAGCATTACTATTATAAAAAACAGGTAATAGTCAGCCCCTGTTAAACCCGAAAACAATCCCCCGTCTGCAATACTGCTATTCACAAACGAGAGTATAAGGTTACCAATAGACAGCGACAAAAGGAAGAAAGCCATAATGGTACTTTTCATGCTTTCCGGGGCCTGCGTATAGGCATATTCCAGCCCTGTCTGGTAAATTAAAACTTCCGCTACAGTAAGCAATACATAAGCAAGAAATTGCCAGCCGACACCTGGATTAAGCCCGTTATCAATTTGCACCTGCAACCAGTAAATAATAAGAAAAGAAAGAATGGTAACGATAAAACCAACACCAAATTTATTGAGCGGATTAACCTTTATGCCTTTCCGTTCTAAAAATGGAAAAAGTATAAAAGTGAAAAATGGAATAAACACCAGTATTAAAATACCATTGGTAGATTGTACCTGCTCTGCCAGCCAGTCAATACCCAAAAAATGTAGATCTGTTTTTTGCGCCTGCAGTATCCATTCAGAAGTGTTTTGATAATACAACGCATAAAATATGGGTACCACAGAAAAGAATACGAGTATGCGCCAAACAGCCTTTACGCCATCAACCGTTTCCGCTGTGTATTTATTTTTTGCAATATCTAAAACAGGCTGTCCGTCTTTTTTATCTCTTAAATGAGTAAGTGCATAAAAATTTACCGCAACAAAATTTTCTTTCTTTATACCTGCTGCCGGTTTCCTGGTAAACTTATTTCTTCCGGCAATAAAAATAAGCGTGGCCACAGCCATTAATATACCCGGAATACCAAAGGCCCAGGCATCTCCAAATTTTTTTGATATATAGGGTATGCATAACTGCGAAAGAAAAGCGCCGATATTTATGCAAAAGAAAAAGGCGCCAAATGCTTTCGGAATAAGGTGTTTGTTTGAATCATCAAACTGATCGCCAACATTGGCCGAAACACAGGGTTTTATACCGCCTGCACCCAATGCAATACAAATAAGCCCGGCTGTAAACCCATTGATATTGGCCGGGAAAAGCGCAAGCAGCAAATGCCCGATGCAATAAACAACAGACAGGTAAAGTATGGTTCTGTACTTTCCCCAAAACCAGTCTGCCAGCAAACCACCCAATACAGGCAGAAAATAAACCAATGAAAAAAACAAATGCACCATATTACTGCTGCGTGCATTTGCCACTGTACTTAATGATGGATCATTGAGCGGGTTAAAAAACTGTCTTACTAAAAACGTGGTAAGTATCGCGGTCATTCCATAGAAGCTGAAACGCTCAGCTATTTCATTGCCCATAATGTAGGGAATACCACCGGGCAGTTTGCTTTTTTGTTCAGGCATATTGCGAAGGAAGATACATTATTTCTTCACTGTATGCAGTTGCTTTTATAATTCGCCTTTTTAAAAATAAAAATCATTGGAAAGGTTCTACAGTTTTATTTTGGCCCATCCTGTATTCTCCGTTTTCGCATATTTGCCGGAATGCCGCCAATTGTACAACTGATGAAAGCCCGCCTGACCGGACGGGCAGGGATTGCGACGCAAGGGACAATGCTACGAAGAGCTATAGCCGGTATCAAAAAAAATAATGCCTGAAAGAATTATTTTTCTTCAAAAATATTTAGCTGCAGCCCTGCGGTGAGTTTGTTCGTTGGAAGAATATTTATCCCTTCATTTTCTTATGCCAGAAATAATAAGATAATATACCGGGCAGTATCCATGCAAGCATGGTAAGCATCATGGGGTCGAACTTACCTGAAGCTGCAACGCCTGAATAAATAGCCCCTGTAAGGTCAAAAAACAGGCCCGCATAAGCCCATTCTTTTATACGCTTTAAACCGGGTATTAAAATAGCAATGGCGCCAAGCAATTTTGCAACACTTATGAATTGTATAAAATACACAGGGTAACCAAGGCTGTCATGCATTAATTGAATAGCTTGTTGTGTAGGCTGAAGGCCGCCTGCCGCGGAGAATATCATCAATGCTGAGAAAATAATAGTGCATACCCAGTAGATAATGTTGGTAGTTTTTTGTGTCATTGCGTTGTTTTTTGTTCTGAGTAATTTTTACGGTAATAAAAATAAGTTCTTCCTTTCATTTTTGTATCTCAAATTTTTTTGTACCAAATTACGCGGTATCGGACTATTTGAGGAACTGGTTTTGAATGAATGCATCAATTATTATGTACTTAACATCAGTACTTCTGTGTGTCTGTAGTTGCGTCGCACTCTTGTACGGTTGGATTGTTTATGCAGCAATGTGCGGTCTTCTTTCGTTTGAATTATGCAGGTTGAATTTCTAATTTAAGTAACTGGCAGGCACAATTCATTTCTCAGCAACGTCTCCTGTATAGCCTTGCGCATAGCCAGGGGCGTTGCACATTTTCAATACAGAATTTATTTAGTGACCGTTGGAAGAAATAGAATATGCATTATGGTAAACTATCGCAACGTTCCATAACCTGAACACAGAGCTAAAATGGAGACGTTACGGCGAAAGAAATTCATTACTCGTGATACCGCAGCGTCCTCTGCCTACCCACATGCCAATTGGAGTGACACTGCGGAAACACAGGTCTGATGTATAATTCAGTCGAAGCTGAGTAATGCAATTCAGCACAAGAGAGTGACACAACAAAAGTCTCATAGTAGTAATGCAGTTTAGTACATAATTTTCTTACACCCTTTAGGGTTGGGGCATCAAACATTCCCCTTCTTAAATTCCTTCCCCGCATAATTCCAGGTACGTGCGGTAAGCGCCATACAGGTTAAAGATGGATTTATACAGGAACCAGAGGCCATATTGGTAATGATCTTTGTGGAAAAAACGGTTTTTTTAAGGTGAAAAAACTTTTGTTTTCGGTTTTATTATGCCGACATTGCAACTGATTAACTGTAAAGAACTTATTTTGAATATCGCGGGAATTTAAGGCTGCTGACATAAGATAAATAATATCTTTAGAAAATCCGAAAACCAGACTGCACCCTTCATGATGAATTGTTTTAAGACCAACAAAATTATTGCCTTCCTTATTATTGTATGCCTGTTAAGCGGCGTACATGTATTTGCGCAAGCCCCAACAATAACCTCTTTTACCCCCGCTGCTGTATGCCAGGGCGAAGCCGTTACAATCACCGGTTCAAACTTTACCAATGTAAAGAGTGTAAAATTAGGCAGTGATACTGCATCAAAATATACTGTGAATAATGCAGGATCTATTACTGCTTATGTTTCCAATAAAGCGGCTACAGGAACCGTAATTGTAACAACAAACAACGGAGCCGATACAACAACTGAAAAACTAACCATCAATCTTTTACCGGTTCCTGTTTTAGACGATGTAAGCAATCCTGTTCAGCCTTTTACAAATTGTAATGGCGAGGCAACATACGTGCTAACAGTAGGTAACAAATCAACGGCGGCAGGCTCCCCTGCAACGTATGATATTGACTGGGGCGATAACACAACTCATTTTACACAGACAGACTGGCCGGTAAATTCGCAAACAAGTCATACCTATACCACGCAGGGATATTTTAAAATAAAGCTTACTATAACCTCGGGCAGCGGTTGTACAAAGACTGAGACCTATAACTTTTATAATGGTGCAAATCCTTTGGCAAGCATTACTACTACTACCTCCACTACCGGTTTGTGTGCACCAGCTACCATTACCTTTACAATAGGCAACTGGTTCAATAATTCTGCCGGAACTACATACCAGCTTGACTTTGGAGATGGTACGCCTTATGCAACACGGACACACCCGTTAAATAATGCAAACACAGACGAGCCAATTTCTCATGTATATACAACTTCATCCTGCCCGAATGTAGATTTTACCGCGACACTAAAAGCTATCAACGGATGTTTTACTACCACCTATACGGTAAACCAGATCGTTATAAGAAAAAAGCCTATCGCTGATTTTAGCGCAGGTACTGTATGTGCAGGCGACGCGGTTTGTTTTACCAATCTTACAACAGATGGCAGCAGTGGCACCAACAGTTGTTTTACGGTTAGTAATTATACATGGGATTTTGGAGATGGCAGCGCCACATCAACTGCTACAGAGCCATGCCATACTTACACTGCCGCAGGTACCTATTCAGTTACCTTAACAAGCGCCAATGCCACCTGCGGCGGAGACAGTAAAACAAAAACAATTGTTGTAAAAGAAATTTCCACAAGTCCTGTTGTATCGGCAGAACCGGTAACTTATTGCCAGTACGAAACATCTGTACCACTTACAGCAACAGGTACTGGATTGTTGTGGTACACAACCGCAACGGGTGGTACAGGAACTGCTGTTGCGCCTACACCTTCAACCAGCACAGCGGGCACTACAACTTACTATGTAAGCCAGACCACAGCAAATAAATGTGAAAGCCCAAGAGTGCCTGTTACCGTTACCGTTTATGCCATACCGGCTTTACCGGGCGTAACTACGCCGGTACAGCTTTGCCAGAATGAGTCTGCATCACCACTTACGGCAACAGGTACGGGACTATTGTGGTACACAACTGCAACGGGTGGTACCGGTTCATCAACTGCTCCTGCACCATCAACGGCTGCAACAGGCAGTACAAATTATTATGTAAGTCAAACTGTAAACAACTGTGAAGGGCCGAGGGCATTGATAACAGTAACGGTGGAATCACTGCCGGCTGAACCTGTTGCAGCAACACCTGTAATTTATTGCCACAACCAAACAGCAATTCCTTTAACGGCCGTTGGTACAGGTTTGCTGTGGTACACGACAGCTACAGGAGGAACAGGAAGTACTATTGCACCTACACCTTCTACTGCCACAGTTGGTAATACAGATTATTATGTAAGCCAGTCTGCCAATTGCGGTGAAGGGCCAAGGGAATTAATAACTGTAACTGTGAAAGCGAGCCCATCTGCAACAATAAGTTATAGTGTTACCAATCTCTGTAATGTAAATAATAATGTATCAACTCCAAACCCACCTGTTAATGTAAACCTGACAGGATCTGCTGGTGGTACTTATTCTATTTCTCCATCTACAGGTTTGCCTATCAATGCGTCAACAGGTACAATTGATCCTTCCGGAGCAACTGCAGGAACTTATACTATTTATTATAAAATTGTGGGAACAGGAGGTTGCTCTGATTTTATTACTACCGCCACAGTTACGGTAAACAGTACACCGAGTGCTTCGATAAGTTATCCTGCGATATGCACTTCCAATGGAGACGTAAGTGTTCAGCTTTCGGGAACACAGGGCGGTTCTTTTACATCAACCACAGGTTTAACTATCAATGCAGCAACAGGAACCATAACACCCGCAACAAGTACACCCGGAAATTATACAGTCACCTATACTATTGCTGCAGCATCACCATGCCCTGGATTTACAACCACAACAAATGTTACTATAACCAAAGCCCCTGCTGCTGCTATAACTTATAATCTCACGAATCTTTGTAATGTCAGCAATACTTCGTCAACACCTAATCCACCGATAAATGTAATGCTTACAGGTACCACAGGTGGCACTTATTCTATTGCGCCGGCAACAGGTTTACCCATTAATACCATAACTGGAACAATAGATCCTTCAGGTGCTGCAGCAGGTACTTATACTGTATCTTATACTATTCCCGGCACGGGCGGTTGTGCTGATTATATAACCACCACAAACATTACTGTAAATGGTACACCTGAAGCAACAGTAAGCTACCCGCCAATATGCACTTCAAACAGTGCAGTAAGTGTACAACTTTCGGGAACACAGGGCGGCACTTTTACATCCACCGCGGGGCTTAGTATTGACGCGGCTACAGGAACGATAGAAGCATCAGCCAGCACTCCCGGAAATTATGTAGTAACATATACTATTGCTGCATCATCACCATGCCCGGGATTTACAACCACAACAAATATTACCATAACAAAGGCTCCTGCTGCAACTATCAGTTATGCTTCTGCAAACCTTTGTAATGTTGTGAACGCACCGGGTACACCTAATCCTGTGGTTAATGCAACGCTAACCGGAACAACAGGCGGAACATATTCCATTTCTCCTGCAACAGGATTATCTATTAATACTTTGACAGGAGCAATTAATCCTTCGGGTGCAGTTGCAGGAGCCTATACCATATCATATACTATTGCAGCCGCAGGTGGTTGTTCAGCGTTTGTTACTACAACGCCGGTTACTATTAACAGTACACCAACCGCTTCTATCAGTTACGCGGCTTCATCCTTTTGCCGCGGCATAACAACGCCGCAACAGGTTTCTTTTTCCGGAACAACGGGCGGAACTTATAGTTCAACAACAGGGTTATCTGTCAATTCAGCAACAGGTGAAATAAATCCCGGGTTGAGTGCGCCCGGTATTTATACAGTAACATACACTATATTACCTTCTGCTCCATGTCCCGGATTTGTAACCACCACAACTGTTACGATAGATGATAGTCCTGTTATAACATTCGCGGATTTAAAAAAATCTATTTGCTCGGGGGGAACCGCGGTTTTCAATCCTTCTTCAACAGTTGCAAATACAGTTTATAACTGGTCTGTTGTGGGTGCACTGCCAGGTGATGTTATCGGCGTTACTTCAGGAACAGCATCAGCACCAAATGCAAGTATATCTTTATCGTTCACAAACACAGGCTCATCCAGTCAATCCATTATAATACGCGTTATACCTACAAATCCTGCACAAAATCCCTGTGATGGTGCGGCTACTGACCTTACTTTAACTGTTAACCCAATACCTGCAGCACTTATAACAGACACCATTAAATTTTGCATGCATACACCTCCTGCAGCATTGAGTGTAAATGGCGCGCCGGGAAATACCATTAACTGGTATGACGAAAATTTAACACCACTAAATACAGCGCCGGTTATCAATACAAATATGCCTGCAACTTTTATATATTATGCAAGTCAATCGAATACTTATCTATGTGAAAGCCCCAAATCAAAAGTAGCAGCAGTTGTAAATGCAACAGCAAAGATTGTGAGTTCAAGTTTTTCAAATCCAACAGCATGTGGCATTCCTTCCGGTTCAATCGTATTGAATGTGCTTGACCTTAACAACAATCCAATGCCCAACATTTCCTTTATTATTCATTATACTAAATTTCAAACAAACTATACAATCACGGAAAGCAGTGATGCTTCCGGAAAGATCACTATACCATTGGTTGCAGGAACTTATTCTGATATATACGCAGAAAGCAATGGCTGTATCTCTCAAAAAATACCTGATGTATTTGTACTAAAAGATCCTGCTCCCCCGGCACAGCCTGTTGCCGGATATAATGGCCCTTTATGCAGTGAAACAACATTAACCTTATCTGCTTCATCACCGACCAGTTCTCAAATATGGCCGATAGATTATGTGTGGGTAGGGCCTGCATTTGGAACGCTTGCCGATACCACCAGGAATACCACTGTGTCTTTCCCGTCTGCTACCATTGCAGATGCAGGTACCTATATTGTATATGCTGTTCAGAATAATTGTATTTCACCGGCAACAAGCTTTTCAGTAGTCATTAAACAATCACCTTCAAAGCCGCAGATTATTACAAGAAATCCTTTATGTGCTGGCGACAATCTTACTTTACAGGCAACCAGTTCCATACCCGGCAGCAGCACATTGAATTATACCTGGAATGGCCCGGGTACCGGGTTTCCTGTAAGCAACGCTTATGCTTCAATCAATGGTGTAAGGGTTGAAGATGGCGGCGTTTATTCCATTACTGTTAGTTCTCCACAAACAGGCTGCAGTTCCACATCAGATACTTTAATTAAAATAGGTAATTATCCTGTCGTGAAATTTCCGCAGGATACACTAACGCTGCCTGCCGGATACCGGTTAAACCTGGCAACTACAATCGTAAATGCAAATGAGCCGAATGTTTTACCCATGAAAGAATATGCATGGACACCATCCCGGGATATTCAGTGCAGCGATGCAATTTGTTCTGCTCCTGTTGCCACAATAAAGAATGACGAATGCTATTACTTAACAGCAACCAATATTTATGGATGTACAGGTCGTGATACAGTATGTGTCAAAGTTTTTTGCCAGAGCTCGCAGGTATTTCTTCCCAATGCATTTACACCATACGGCAATGCTGCAAATGCAGTGTTCATGGTAAGAGCTTCGGGAATATCTTCCGTAAAATCTTTCAGGATATTTAACCGTTGGGGAAGAATTGTTTTTGAGCGCAATAATTTTTCACCCAACAGCCCGGCTTATGGATGGAACGGCATGGTGAACGGCAAGCCCGCAGATGCTGGCGTGTATGTGTACACTGTGGATGTGATCTGCGAAAATGGTATTCCTTATACTTATAAGGGCAATGTAACATTGCTTAAATAAAGCAAGTTCGTGATAAGAAATAAAAATAATTTTGGTACCGGCTCCTGTAACACAGATGTTACATCGTTGCGTCGCATTACGTTCATCGTTCGGATCATGTATTGAGCTTTGAATAAAGTATGATTACTGATGCCAAATGTTATGATGACGAAGTGTACACCGCCGCTCAAAGCTATGGTGTACAAGAGTGCGACGCAACGAAGATGCCATAAAAGACTGTCGTTTGTATCATAAAAATTAACTGCCACACCGCTTTAAATAACTGTTTTATGAAAGCGCTTTACAAAATTGTACTGATTGTATTCATCGCAATGCAAATGCATGCTGCCGCATTTGCACAGGATGTTGGTTTCTCCCAGTTCTACGATCAGCCACTTTTGCGCAACCCTGCACTGGCCGGTATATTTACCGGCGACATAAGATTTACTGCATCTTACAGAAATCAATGGCAAAGCGTTACTGTGCCATACAGAACATTTGGGCTAAGTTCTGAAATAAAGTTCCCCATGCAGATAATGGGTCGTGATCTTACCCTTACTACCGGTCTGCAACTTTTAAGAGATGTAGCGGGCACATCGGAATTTAGCACCACGCAGGCAATGCCCGCGCTTAATTTAAGCATACCGGTTGCAGAAAATTCTTTTGTTTCCGTTGCATTTATGGGTGGGCTTATGCAGCAGCGGTTCGATCCTTCAAAATTAGTTTTAAATGATCAGTTTGTTGCAAACAGCAATGGCAGCTTTACCATACTTCCTTACACAAGCCAGGTATTTAATAATACAAGCGTTAACTATTTTGATCTCTCTGCGGGCATCAGCTACAGCACTTCGTTTAACGAGAATACAGATTTTTATGCGGGTGCCGGATTGTTTCATGTTACAAGCCCCGGCGTTGGTTTTTTTGATGCCAGTAAAATTCTACTGAATAAAAAAATAGCTTTTAATATCGGGTTATCTGCCAGGGTTGACGATAGAAATGAACTTATTTTATACGGCGATTATTTTGGCCGGTACGATAAGGATTTTAAATATGTGGGCATTAGTTCATTCCAGGCGGGACTAATGCTTCATCATGATCTTTCTGCTTTTGAAGATGATGATAAAGGAATAACAGCAGGTGTATTATACCGTTTGGATGATGCGATTATTCCTGTTGTGCAATTGCACCTTGCAAAGTTTACTATTGGTGCAAGCTATGATGTAAACATAAGCAAGCTTGCAGTGGCTTCTCAATCAAGAGGCGGCCTTGAAGTAACCTTATCTTTTAAGAGTTTGTTTCAATACAGGCAAAGCGATTTGAAAGGAGTTGTGTGCCCGCAATTTGGCGGGCGCAGGAGATAATTTAATTTCTGGTTTTAATAACCGGTGAAATTATTATAAAGGCCGCGGCAATACAGTTGGGTACATGCGTTGCTATATATTATTGGTAAGACAAGCCTTCTTTATTTTTATTCGCCTGGTAGTTGTAGGGTTGAAAATCTTCATCGAGCGATTCGCATTTTACATCAATCAAAGTGCAAACCGTGTTGCCAAAAATGCTGGCTACCGAAGCATCAGCGGCATCCCTTCCATTGGCAATTTTAACCAACCCGTTTAAAGGCACCAGCATACTCGGGTCAAATATGATCCAGTCACTGCCAATATATGCTTCAAAGCAGGCATGAAAATCAGGAGGGTCTAATTTATACGAATAGCCCGTAAAATAACGTGCGGGGATAGATAAGGCCCTGCACAAAGCAATACCCAAATGTGCAAAATCGCGGCATACACCAGCCCTTTCATATATTGTATCCAGTGCAGACGTACCAGAATCTGTGCTGCCGGTTATATACTCTACGTTATTATAGATCCATTCATTAATGGCCAG
>Ga0187893_10011272_pt1 | contig 13045 bp, 11 predicted proteins | sample MA1701074metaG_FD_139574 | JGI IMG/M metagenome (GOLD analysis project Ga0187893, IMG submission 139574) | White microbial mat communities from a basaltic lava cave in the Kipuka Kanohina Cave System on the Island of Hawaii, USA - MA170107-4 metaG ...
CGCGCCGGGATTGGCCGAGGGTCATCACCCCGTCGGGTTGCGGCGGGAAGACGCTGGGGCCGCCAATCTTGTCGTTCATCAAGCCGCTGGCAGTGAGGCAGACGTCGCGCACGATTTCGGCGTCGAGGCGGAGGCGGTTCTGGCGGGCGAGGAGTTTGTTGTTGGGATCGATAACGGCAAGGTCGGGCCTGGCTTTGGAGGATTGGCGGTAGGTGGCGGAGGTGACGATGAGGCGATGGAGGTGTTTGAGGGACCAGGGGTGAAACGTGGACGCGTGGACGCGTGGACGCGTTGAACGGTTTTCCCCAGTATCCTCTTCAACTCTTCCACTCTTAAACCCTTCAACGGGTTGCATCAACTCACACGCCAGCCAGTCGAGGAGTTCGGGATGCGTGGGCAGCGAGCCTTGGGTGCCGAAGTCGTTTTCGGTTTCGACGAGGCCGCGCCCGAAGTATTGCTGCCAGATACGATTGACGATAACGCGGGCAGTGAGCGGGTTGTTGGTGGCGACCAGCCAGCGGGCAAGGTCCAGGCGATTCAAGCGGTGATCGGAAGAATGAGCGTCCTCACGTCGGCTGCCACGAGGTTCAGTGAGCGGCGTCAATGCAGACGGCATGCCCGGCGTGACTTTTGCAGCGGGGCGAGTGAAGTCGCCTTTGGTAAAGATGTGAGTGTCGCGGGGTTCGCTGAGTTCGACCATGACGAGCGTTGTGACCGGCCGGGCACGAGCTCTTTCCAGTTTCGCCAGCCGGGTGGCGCGCTCTTTGAAGTCAGGCTCGTCAGGCCGGAAGGCGGCATAGACGGCGCGCCGTTGCTTCTTGTCGCGGTCGGCGGACGGAACCTTGAGGGCGTTTCGAGCCGGAGGTTTGAGGGCGGCGATGTCGGACGCGGTGAGGGACTGCTCCCATTGGGCGACTTCGCTCACCTTGGTGCTCAGGTAGCGGTCGAGGTTGGTTTCGGCTTCTTCGAGTTCCTTTTGCGTGGTCTCGGCGGACTCATCTTCGCCGGGTATTTCGAGCATGCCTTCCGGCGCGTCCTTGCCGTGGCCATCCTGGATGCTGTTATTGAAGAACGCGTAGAACTGGTAGTAATCCTTTTGCGTGAGGGGATCGAATTTGTGATCGTGGCATTGCGCGCAGGCGAGCGTGATCCCGAGGAACGCCGTGGCTGTGGTATTGACGCGGTCTATGACGGATTCGACGCGGAACTGCTCTGGGTCGATGCCGCCTTCCTGATTGATCTGGGTATTGCGGTTGAAGCCGGTGGCGATGAGAGGTTCGAGGGGTGAAATGTGAGGGGCGAGCGTGTTCGTGTCGATCAGGTCACCGGCGATTTGCCAGATGGTAAACTGGTCGAAGGGCATGTTTTCGTTGATCGCTTTGATCACCCAGTCGCGGTATTTCCAAATCGAGCGGGGCGCGTCGATGCTGTAGCCGTTCGAGTCGGCGTAGCGCGCGACATCCAGCCAGTGACGCCCCCAGCGCTCGCCGTAGTGTGGAGAAACGAGCAGGCGTTCGACGATTTTCTGGTAAGCGTGAGGGCTGCGGTCATTCACGAAATCGTCCACCTCAGCGATGCCAGGCGGGAGGCCCGTGAGGTCGAGGCTGAGTCGGCGGATAAGCGTGACGCGATCAGTTCCGAGCGAGGGGCGGATGCGTTCTTTCGCGAGGCGGGCGAGGATGAAGGCGTCAATGGGATTGCCGCTTGCGGCTTGCCGATTGCTGATTTTGGGGACGGAGGGACGCAATGGAGCAATGAAAGCCCAATGGAGGTTCTTCTCTGGCTGCTCGTCAACGGGGGCTACAGCGCCTTGGTCGATCCAACGGGTGATGACCACGATCTGTGATTCGCTCAATGGCGGTTTCTTGTAGGGCATGCGGGAGATGTTGTCGTGCGAACCTTTGATTGCTTGAACGAGCAGGCTTTTCTCGCTTTTGCCGGGTTGGAATGCAGGCCCGTGCTCGCCTCCTTTCTGCGCGAAAGCTGCGGTGTCCAGGCGCAACCCGTTTTTTTGCTGGGATGCGCCATGGCAGCGGTAGCAATGCTGGGAAAGCACTGGTTTGACTTCGCGGAGATAATCCACCGACGCGGCAAAGGCGGCGGTGGATGCGGCCATCAGGGCAAGGGCCAAGTTGATAAGCAACGAGTTCACAGACAGCTTATGACGTTGAATTGTGGCGCAACCAGGGGCGTTCTGCCAATCTCGAAAAGCGAGTTCGAATGCGCTATACCTCAGGCTGGTTCGTTGCGCAGGGTGATTGCGTTATTGACGGGTACTGTATAGTTTCCACCGCTTTGAAACGACTAAAGCAACACGAGATGACTACAGAACAGACCGATGCGTTGTCCGGCACGCCGGCGAGGGCCGCTGACCCTATGGAAGCCCCCGAAGCAAATTCACAGACGGAAGCGGCCAGCGATCAACCGCTGACCACTGAAGCTTTGGCGGAACTCAAAGCGCAGGCCGCCAAAGTGAAGGAAGCCTACGACCAACTCCTGCGCACCCGCGCAGACTTCGACAACTACCGAAAACGCGCCGCTCGCGAACGGCAGGATGCCGTAAAGTTCGCCAACGAGTCGCTCCTGCAGAAACTAATTCCGGTACTCGACAATTTCGACATAGCCGTCGCGGCGGCGGCGGAGGCGAAGGAAGGCGCCGCGCAATCGTTGCAGACCGGAGTAAACATGATTCTCTCGCAGCTTCGCAACGCGCTCACTGATGCCGGGCTGGAAGAAATCGACGCGAGTGGAAAACCGTTTGACCCGAACTTCCATGAAGCGGTGTCGCAGCAGGAGACCGAGGAAGTGCCCGAAGGCCAGGTTGTGCAACAACTCCGGAAGGGCTATCGGCTGCGGGAACGGTTGCTTCGTCCTGCCAGCGTGATTGTGGCCAAAAGACCAGCCTCGTAGCCACCCGCTCTCCAGCACCGGCCCTTCGCATCACGACGCATGTCCAAGCGCGACTATTACGAAGTCCTCGGCGTTAACCGCAACGCCGGTGAAGAGGAAGTCAAGAAAGCCTACCGCAAACAGGCGCTAAAATTTCATCCGGACAAAAATCCGGGAGACAAAGCTGCTGAAGATAAATTCAAGGAAGTAGGCGAAGCGTACGAGGTGTTGAGCGATCCGCAGAAACGCGCCGCTTACGATCAATTCGGGCACGATGCGTTTGATCCGCGGCGACGCGCTGGCGGCCGGGGTGGCGGCTTTCATGATCCATTCGAGGTCTTCCGTGAAGCGTTCGGCGGGGGCGGAGTGGAAGACATCTTCGAGCAATTCTTCGGCGGTGGCAGCCGGCGTGACCCGTCCGGTCCAGAACGCGGAGCCAATTTGCGCTATGACATGGAGATTGAATTTGAAGAAGCCGCCCATGGGTCTGAGCGGGAAATCTCCCTCACCAAGCTGGATGAGTGCGAAACATGCCACGGGTCCGGAGCGGAAGCCGGCGCGCAAAAGAAGAGCTGCCAGTTGTGCGGCGGACGCGGGCAGGTGATCACAGCGCGCGGCATCTTCAGCATCGCCCAGACCTGCCCCCGCTGCGGTGGCGCCGGGCGAACCACCGACAAACCCTGTCGCAAATGCCACGGCAACGGCCGGCTGGAACGCACCACGCGCAAGATCATTCGTATCCCGGCGGGAGTCGATACCGGCACGCGGCTCCGCTCCGCCGGGGACGGCGAAGCGGGAATGCGAGGCGGGACGCCCGGGGATTTATTCGTCGTGCTGCATGTCAGGCCGCACTCCCTTTTTCAGCGCGAGGGCGACGATTTGGTTTACGAGTTTCCGGTGAGTTTTGTACAGGCCGCGCTCGGTGCGGAGATCGAAGTGCCGTCGTTGAACGGAAAAGTTCCGCTCCGAATTCCCGCCGGCACGCAGACCGGCCAGATGTTCCGCGTCAAGGGCAAGGGAATCAAGAACGCGCAAGGCTACGGATGGGGCGACTTGCACGTCCGGGTGAACGTGGAAGTGCCGACACACTTGAACACCGCCCAACGGGCCAAGCTCCAGGAATTCGCCGCGCTGTGCGACGAGAAAGTCAACCCGATGACTCAAAGCTTTTTTGAAAAGGCAAAGAAGTTTTTCAAGTGATGCGCGGAACGAAGCAGGCGGCGAAAAGATGTGAACGCATACGGACACTCAGTTGTGATGTCTGAGCCGCGCAGCAAGTGCGCCAGGCAAATGTCAACAAATGCACCGTTTTTATCTTCCACGCGAACACGAACAGGATGCCACGCTCACGTTGACGGGCCGTGAGGCGCATCATGGCCTGCGAGTGCTTCGCGTCAGGTTGGGTGAAAAGGTCATGGTGCTGGATGGAGAGGGGCATTGTTCTCTGTGCGAAGTGGAAAACCTTTCCAGGGAAGCAGTCCAACTCAGGGTTTTGGAAAAAACATTCATCGAGGCGACGCCCTATCGAATCACGCTGGCGCAAGCGATTCCTAGGGGAAAAGTATTCGACTCGATTGTTCAAAAGGCGACGGAACTTGGGGCGTCCCGAATTGTGCCGCTGCTCACCGGGAGAGTGGTGGCGCAATTGAATGAGGGCAAGGTCACAGGCAAAGCCGAGCACTGGCGCAGCGTTGCCATCGAGGCCATCAAACAATGCGGCTCGCCTTGGTTACCTCAGATTGAGGCTCCGGTTTTACTGAGAGACTTTATTGCGCGCAGGGAGCCATTCGACCTGTCCTTCGTGGCGGCTCTGCAATCCAACAGCCGTCATCCGCGTGAATGGTTGAAGGTTTTTCAGGAAACTCACCAGCGAAAGCCAGCGTCCTTCTGCGTATGGATCGGGCCAGAGGGCGACTTTACGTCGGAAGAAATTGAGGCCGCCAAGTCGGCCGGCGGCCTGCCCATTACACTCGGGCCGCTGGTCCTGCGGAGCGAAACGGCGGCGATCTATTGCCTCTCCGTTTTGAACTACGAACTACAATCAACGATTCCGTGACTGCACCAACGCGCGAAAAGAACGGCTCAAGTGTTCGGGGTGCGTGAGTGATTGGAACTGGCGTGCCTGGCTCGGTGACAGAGCGCCGGTTGCGTCGGGCCACATCCTTCCAGCAATAGCGGTTAAGAATCGTGCTTGAGTGAAAAACCCTTCGGTTTTCAATCCCTCCTCCTCGCCGGCTCTCTGAATCTGGGTGAAATTGACGTGCGCAGTGAGGTCTTGTTCACCCGGGTTCGCCAGGACATCACCGCTGACTTGATGACGGCGATAGGCGCGCAGGGTTCCCTTGCCTCGCCCTGGCGCTAGAAATTGCTCGGCGATGAAACCGTAATCAATAGTCAATAGCCACCCATGACACAGTGCTGCCGCCGCCTGCCGCCACCAAGTTTCGGCCGCGGGGCAATGCTCGATGACGAATCCATCAGGGAGAACGGCTTTTAGTTCAGGAGTAAGATCAAAGCCGGCTCGCGCGAGTTCGGAGTCCCAATCGCGTTTTACATCGATTAAGCGAGACCAGACGAAATGATCGCCGCGCCAGCCCACGCCCCACTCGATCCATTTCCTCGACGTTCGATCCCAAGCCAGGCGATGGACCGGGAAGGCATCCAGCAACTCGTTGGAAAAAATGACGCCATGGACGCCGCCGGTCGGCAGGGATTGAAGGGATTGCGCCCAAAAGACCCGCCCGGCAACTGGCTCCAGCTTTGCGCGCTGCCAGACCTGCCGTTCCTGGGAAGGCTCGATCAGCCAGTATTCCAACCTATCCAGAAGATGAGGGCGATGCCGCTGCAGCCAGTTCATGATATCCAAAGCCAACTGGCCATCATGCGCGCCCCCCTCGACCAATTGAAAAGCGGAACGCGGAACTCCGAACGCGAAATGGACTCCTCGCTCCGCGCCCCCCGTTCTGCATCCCGCGTTCCGCGTTTCAACATCCTCCAGCCATAGAGCGAACTGGTAGGCGAGCATTTCGCCAAAGAGGCTGCCCGTGCTCACACTGGTGTAGAAATCGCCATGACAACCGACGCGATCCGCCCCTCGTTCGTAATAACCAAATTTAGGACAGTAAAGGGCCAGTTCCATGAACCGCGCCAACGAGATCGGCCCGCACCGCTCCACTTCCTGGCGCAAGATTGTCGCAGTTTCAGGCACTAAGTTGTTTCGGTGTCGGGGTTCGGCAACGGTTTTGCTTCCCAAGCCGCCGGAAGAAACGCGGAACAAGTAACGCGGAACGCGCTCGTAGTCCCGCCTTCAGGTGGCGAGCGCGGCGCTGACCGGCTAAAGCCGGGACTACAAGCGCGTTCCGCACTCCGCGCTTCCCTGATTGTATGGCTAAAATCGATGCGTTCTTCAACCTAATGTTCGAGCAGAAGGCTTCCGACCTTCATCTATCCACGGGAAATCCGCCGATCCTCCGCATCCATGGCGAACTGTTGCGCGTCGATTACCCCCCGCTGGAAAACGACGGCTTGAAAGCCATGCTCTACGAGATCGCGCCCGAATATAAGATCAAAGTTTTTGAAGAAACCGGCGACGTCGATTTCGGCTATGAAATCCCCAACGTCTCCCGCTTTCGCGCCAACTTCTTCAACCAAAAGAACGGCATCGGTGCCGTCTTCCGCCAGATTCCCAGCAAAGTCGTCTCCTTCGAAGATTTCGAGAAAATGGACGCGCCCCTGCCCCCCGTCCTCAAAAAATTCGCGATGCTCCAAAAAGGACTCGTCCTCGTCACCGGCCCCACCGGCTCCGGCAAGTCCACCACCCTGGCCGCCATCATGGACTACGCGAACAAAAACCGCAAAGAACACATCATCACCGTCGAAGACCCCATCGAATTCGTCCATGAAAGCAAAAACTGCCTCGTGAACCACCGAGAAGTCGGCGTCCACACCCAAGGCTTTGCCTCCGCCCTGCGCGGCGCCCTGCGCGAAGACCCGGACATCATCCTGGTAGGCGAAATGCGAGACCTTGAGACCATCGAACTGGCCATCACGGCGGCCAGCACCGGCCACCTCGTCTTCGGCACCCTCCACACCCAGAGCGCAGCCAAGACCGTGGACCGCATCATCGACGTGTTTCCGGCCGACCAACAGAACAAAATCCGCGCCACCCTCTCCGAATCACTCCGCGGCATCGTGGCCCAAAACCTCTTCAAACGCGTGGACAAGAAAGGACGCTGCGCGGCACTGGAGATTCTGGTCTTCACCACGGCAGTGGCGAATTTAGTGCGCGAAGGCAAGACCCACCAAATACCCGGCATGATCCAAGTCGGAAAAAAGCTCGGCAACACCCCACTGGACGATTCGATCATGGAACACCTGCGCATGAAACGCGTCTCCCCCGAGGAAGCTTACGACAAGTGCCTCGACAAAAAGAAATTCCGATCCTTCCTCTCCACGCCGCCGCTCGACGATGAAGCCTGACCATTGCCAATTTCCAATTGGCAATTGGAAATTTAACGATTCAACCCATTTAACGATTTAACCAACACTCCATGCGCCGCAACGAGCTTGATTACATCCTTAACACCATGCTGGACCTCCACAAGGATGTCTCCGACCTCATCTTCACTGCCGATAAGCCCCTCCAAGTAGAGGCGGCGGGACAATTGACCCCCGTGCCCGTCCAACCCCCCATCGATCGGTTGACCCCCTACCACACCGAGATGATCGCCCTAAACCTCATCTCCGGCAGCCACCGACTCACCGAAGATTTGTTGCGCACCGGCTCCTGCGACGCCTCCTACTCCCTCGGCGACCGCGCCCGCTTCCGCGTGAACATCTTTTCCCAGCGCGGCTGCTACTCCATTGTGCTGCGCAAACTCAACGCCCAAATCCCGTCGATTATCGAGTTGAGTCTGCCCGAAGTGATACTCAACGCCGCTAGGGAAAAAACCGGACTGGTGCTCGTCACCGGCGCCACCGGCTCCGGTAAATCCACCACCTTGGCCGCGTTAACCAACGAGATCAACCACTCTTCAGCCATCCACGTTATTACGTTGGAAGACCCGGTGGAATTTGTTTACACCCAGCAAATGGCCACCATCAACCAACGAGAATTAGGCACCGACTTTGATTCCTTTTCCACCGGCCTGCGCGCCGCCCTTCGCCAGGCGCCCAAGGTGATTCTGGTGGGAGAAATGCGCGACCGCGCCACGGTAGAGATCGCTCTGAGCGCAGCCGAGACCGGCCATCTCGTCTTCAGCACCCTGCACACCATTGATGCCGGCCAGACCATCAACCGTATCCTGGGCATGTTTGAAACCGAGGAACAGGAGCAAGTGCGCTACCGGCTATCCGACACCTTGCGATGGATCATCGGCCAGCGCCTCGCACCCAAGGTCGGCGGCGGACGATTTCCGCTGATCGAAGTGATGGGGAACAACCTGCGCACGAAGGAGACCATCGTTCAGGGCGAAAGCGAAGGAAAGAGTTTTTACGAAATCATCGAAGCCAGCCACACCTTTGGCTGGCGCACGTTCGATGATTCCTGCTTGGAGGCTTACAAGAAAAACATTGTGAGTGAAGAGACGGCGATGATGTATTGCAGCAAGCGCGGCGTCATCACTCGCGGAATCGACAATATTAAAAAAGCGCGCGGCGACGCCACGACCAACATTTCGGACCTGCGCATGTCTCCTTCGCCGGAGATCAACCGTGCGGCAAAGCCGGCCCCAGCCCCAGCCTTGAGTCTAAAAATGAAGTGATTCTATGTCGATGGACCTTGAATTTCTTACAGCAACCGACAAACCGGCCCTCATCGCGTTGAGCACGCCTGAACTGCAGGAGACGGCAAAGACCGCTCTCGATCAGCTCGGTTACAAAGTCCACACTGCAGTCAATCATGGGGAATTCCTCCATAAGTTCGGTCAGGTCGCGTATCAGGTGGTGATTATCGAAGAGATGTTCTCCGCCACCACTCCAGAGGAGAATGAGAGCCTGCGGGCGCTGCAGAGAATGTCCATGAGCATGAAGCGTCATGCGACCGTCATCCTTTTCGGCTTCAATATGGCGACCTTCAATCCTATGCAGGCTTATCAGCAATGCGTTCACGCAGTGGTAAATCCATCCGAGATGTTTTTGCTGATTCAGCTTATCCAGAAGGCGGTTGCTGACAACGACATGTTCCTGCACACCTTCCGCGAAGTGCAGCGGCGGCTGGCTTGAGGTCGATATCGCGCTTCACCGTCGTTCGGTAGAATCCGGGACAGGATTCTGACTCTGATTTGGACACTAGCAGGTCCACAAAGCTACTTGCCCAAAAAGCCATAACGGAGGCGATCCTGAAGCCTGTGAACTTTTGCTCTACAAGGGATTATCCCTCCAAGGCTTATTCCAGGGAGTATCTCGAGGTGCGGGCGATGGCAAAGAGGCTGCTAAAAGGCCCACGCGATGTTGCAACGGTAAACAAATCTCATGCGCACCAACGGAAGTAAACTCAAACGCCGCCAGGCTTTCACGCTGATGGAAGCTACCATCGCGTCAACCATTGCCGCGATGATGTTCGGCGGGATAATCTACGGCTACATTCAATCCAACCGCAGCGCCGAATGGTCCGCGTATTCTTTCGCCGCGCAATCGCTGGCCATGCAGCGCATCGAACAGACCCGCGCCTGCAGATGGGATCCAGAGGCCACTCCGTCGGTGGATCAACTCATAAGCGCGAATTTTCCAGCCCAAGTCAGCGTGCTGGACGTGCCCATGAATGGAACGAACATCACTTACGCGACGAACATCACTACAATATCAACGATCAGCACCGTTCCTCCGCTGAGATTGATCAGTGTGGAAGCCACCTGGCAGTTCATCAATGGAAAGGTCTATACGAATACCATCGCGACCTACCGTGCGCCAGATGCTTAACGCCATGAAACTCCCTCTCGCTTTCAACTGTCGTAGAGAACACCGCCTTGGTGTGCATGCATTCACTCTGGCCGAAATCCAGGTCTCCATGGCCGTGATCATGTTAGTGATCGGGGGAGTCATCTCCAGCCATGTGTTTGGGCTCAAACTAAATGAAGCCACCCGCGCCAAGGTGAGCGCCAGTGACGCCGCGAGGAATGCCATTGGAAGGCTTGTCAATGACGTTCGTTCGGCCAAAATAATCCAGATTGGCGGCGGATCTTTTGCGGCGTTCACGCCGGTGGCCGACGGATCGATCCAGCAAGGATCAGCCATTCGCATTTATCCGACAACCAACACCAGTTCCTACACTGTCTATTACCGCGATTCTACTGACTCTTGTTTGAAGCGCGCCGAAACCGCCGCCACCACGCCAAGAAAAATTGCTGAGTTCCTGACGAACACAGTTTTGTTCACTTCGGAAAACTTCGGCGGCATCGTCCTTACCGGCAACGAAAACAACCGTGTAATTGGCGTGGACCTCCAGTTCTATCAAATCCGCTATCCCATCACGACCGTCGGACCGGGCGGCTACTTCGACTATTACCAGGTCCGAACCAAAATCACCCGTCGAGCTTTGGAGTAATTTGGAATAACTATGAAAAGCAACCTTGTTCATCCGCGTTCAAATCGTCAGCGCGGGTATGCGTTGATGATGGTGTTGTTCTTCGGCGGCATCGGTCTTCTCGCGCTGGCCGGCGCGTTGGGCTGGGTCACCACCAATGGCAATCTCATTTACCGCAACAATCAGCACTACCGGACGGTTGCGGCCGCAGAGGCAGCTACGGAAAAGGTGCTGGCGAGCATGACACGCGACTTCAAGAACAGCGGGGAGGGGACGATTTATGCGAACCGGTCCACTTACGCTGGGCTGATACCCACTAGTTCGGAGAACGCCGTGTGGGGCAATTTCACTTTTAACAACGCTCAAGGCGGCGGTGGCCAGACCTACGTGGAACGAATCGTCGCCGAAACTTACATCCCTCTGGAATCGCAGTATTCAGGGTTGTCCGGGTTCGCCTCCACGTATCGGGTGGTTTCCAATGCGCGGGAGGCGTCCGGTCTATACACCATTCCGGCGGGGGTGCAGCAGGATGTTCAGTTTGCTTCCATCCCCATCTTCCAGTTCGCCATCTTTTACAACACGGACATGGAGTTGAACGGCGCGGCCACGCTCCACGTTCGTGGGCGCGTCCACGGCAATGCGAACTTGTTCACGGGCTCGAACGCCAACCAATATTTTTATGAAGATGTGACGACTTCAGGAATCATCTCCAACGGGATGCGCTATGGCTGGGGCACCAATGGCACGGTGTATTACTACGATAGCCATGATGGGGGGCATAGTCAGATGACGCTGCCGATAGGGACAAACAACACGGCGGATGCGGTGCGGGAGGTGTTGCAGTTGCCGCCGAGCGGGGAGGACATCACCTCGGCGATGGGCCATGAGCGATATTACAACAAGGCGGAGTTCGTCATCCAGGTGACGGATACGAACGTGTCGGTGGGCTGGAAGCAGCCTTACGCTTCGAGCCTCACGAGCATTCCGTGGCTGGCGATTACGAATTTTGTGAGCACGAACAAGACGTTCACCGATCAGCGTGAGAACAAGCTGATCCTGACGACGGAGATTGACGTGGGCAAGTTCATCACGTGGGCGGGGACCAATGGAACCATCACTTCTTCCTTGGGTGGCACTCCGAATCTGATTTACGTGAAGGATTCGCGGACATGGAATTCCACGAAGATGCCGGGGGTGCGCCTGGTGAACGGTCAGACGTTGCCTTCGCGCGGGTTGACGGTGGCCACACCGAATCCGCTCTACACAAAGGGGCATTACAATCAGCCAACGACGGCGCATCTGGGCACGACGAATACGGTGAACACCCTCCCGGCGTCGCTGGTGTCGGACGCTTACACGTTGCTGTCGGCGTCGTTCTCGGACACGCTGAGCGCGGGGAGTTACGCCTCGCGAATTGCGGAGAATACGACGGTAGTGGCGGCGGTAGTGACGGGGAATGTGGTATCGACGGGGAGTCCGTCCGGCTCGTCGGGTTACAGCGGTGGGGTAAACAATCTGCCACGGTTATTGGAGGCGTGGAGCGGGAGGAATTATTATCTGAACGGCTCATTGGTGTGTCTGTTCAACAGTGCCATGGCCACGCAGCCGTTCCAGAACCCCGGGGTTTACTATTCGGCGCCGTCTCGGAACATCAATTTTGACTCGAACTTTTTGGATCCCACGCGGCTGCCGCCGGGCGCGCCGGCCATGCGGACGTTGGTCCGGGGAAAATGGGTGGTGCCCCCGGTGAACACGGTCACTTATTCTGGCCTATGAAGGAAACGCGGAACGCGTTTGCAATGCTCCTGCTGGCCTGCGTTCCGTTGGCCGATGCGCAGGAGCCGGCCAAGGCCACCGTAGAGCCTCCGAAGCTCGAGGCCCGCTTTTACCAGCAAAACACGCCATTCTCTGGTGAAATCACCCGCGGCATCCTCGTGGCTAAAGAAAGCCAGTTCTCGTTCGTCATCCCGACGGGCTTTCGCCGCCAAATCGATGCCGTCGAGCGGAAGATTTCTTTGACCTCAACCAGCTATACCTCCGCCATCACCGCCAGGATCTACGAGAGGGCGACCGATGGCCAGGCGGATTTGAAACCGGACACGCTACGCGGCCGGGTTCTGAGCCAGCACAAGGATGCCAAAATTGTGGATGAGTTCAATGCGTCCATCGAATCGATGAGCGGTCCGGCCTTCGAGGTGGAATGGGTTTCGGAGATGGGCCAGAAGATGACCACGCGCGCGGCCTTCGTGCCTTATGCCGCCGGGCATATCGAGTTCTTTGTCCAGGCTCCAACCAGTGAGATTCGCCGTTACGATCAGCCTTTGAATCAGCTGCTGCTGTCTTTCCGCACCAGTCCTGTGGGCAAGGAACTGGCGGTGCAGGAGTTTCTTTCGGAGCTTTGAGGATTGCCGATTTACGATTGAGGTGGGTCAATCGTAAATCGGCAATGGGCCATCGGAATGGAAGGCGCCACCGCTGTTCTCCAATCGGAAATTGGCAATCCGCAATCCTCCCCCCAAACCTTAGCCATTGCCTGAAGTGCTGCACCGGCGGGTGAAGTTTTTGGTGAAGGCCTGAACATTTCGGTGGGTTTGGCGTCGATGAGCGGTGCCCATCACCAAACGCTCGCCCAAG
>Ga0187893_10011273_pt1 | contig 13044 bp, 10 predicted proteins | sample MA1701074metaG_FD_139574 | JGI IMG/M metagenome (GOLD analysis project Ga0187893, IMG submission 139574) | White microbial mat communities from a basaltic lava cave in the Kipuka Kanohina Cave System on the Island of Hawaii, USA - MA170107-4 metaG ...
AGGGATTGTAGTGTGACTTTTCTTTTCATCGGTTCTGAATCATCCGGTTCATCCAATAATTTTTGAAACACAGGATCCGATGTATATTGGGCTATCCCCTTTCCTTCTAAAAATGGAAGATAGGCTAAATCAAGATCCCGAGTTCTCCAACCCAACAATGTTGTATCAAGCGTTACGACTAACGCTGTGCATCCGCAACGTTTAGCGCGCTGCACAAAACTTTGAACCAGTTCATTTGACTTACTCCAGTATAATTGAAACCACCTTGGACTATCACCCATTACAGCCGCACACTCTTCCATCGGTTTGGATGCCTGGTTTGAAAAAATATAAGGCACTCCCAAACCGGATGCAGCTTTTGCTACCGCAAGATCCGCCCCCGGGTGAACCATCTCCAAAACACCCACCGGACTTAATAAAAATGGAAACGGAATTTTTTGTCCGAATAATTCAATGCTGGTGTCACGCTCACTGACATCCCGCAGCATGCGGGGAACAATTTTCCACTGCTCAAATGCATTTCGGTTTGCCTCCATCGTGCTTTCATTTCCTGCACCACCCGCTATGTAGGCAAAGGCCTGGTCGCTCATTCGCTTACGCGCCTCTTGCTCCAATTGCTGAAAAGATATTTTCACAGGCAACCTGCTTCCGGCAAAGCCATTCAGGTAAATTTCTTTTTGCCAATCGGGCGCGGGTAAAGTGCTTTCATTCATATCGGTATTTGGTGTATTTTTGACTATCCTTTCAATAATTTCTTATGAAAAATACTCAATACCTAACGAATAAAAAGGGGGAAAAAATTTCGGTGGTCTTACCGATACGCAAATATGAAAAGATACTTTCTGAATTAGATGAACTATCTACTATAAAAGCTTATGACAAAGCTAAATCCTCTAAATTAAAGTTTATTGCAGCAGAGAATGCATTTGAATATATTAAGACAAAGCGTAAGAAATAATGTATCAGGTTTTCATTGAAAGAAAGGTGATTAAATACCTTGTGAAGATTGCTGAACCTGATTATTCAAAAATTAAATCCTCTATTCTCAGCCTATCCACTAATCCTCGACCTCCAGGATGTAAAAAATTAAAAGGAAGGCCAGCATATCGTCTGCGGCAAGGCGACTATCGAATTATTTACGAAGTGCAGGATAAGTTGCTAAAAATACATGCATAACAATTGGTCATCGTAGAGACGTTTACGATTTATAATTATTTACAGGATGAAAAAGGTATTGGCAGAACTCCTCACCATTGGCGATGAGATTTTATACGGACAGATTGTGGATACGAATTCGCAATGGATGAGTGTAGAGTTGGATAAAGTGGGGATAAAAGTGATTCGCAAAACTTCTGTGGGCGATCAGCAAAATGAGATTTTAACAGCACTTGAAGAAGCTGAGAAAAGAGCTGACATCATTTTAATTACGGGTGGCCTGGGGCCAACGAGCGATGACCTGACTAAACCTTGCCTGGTAAAATATTTTAATTGTCCGTTAGCTATTCATGAAGAAGCACTGGCGGAAGTAACAGAATTTTTTAAGAGCAGAGGCCGTGAGTTAACGGAAGTTAACCGGCAACAGGCTGCTTTACCAGTTTGCTGCACTAAAATTACCAATGCTATGGGCACAGCACCCGGCATGTGGTTTGATAAAAGGAATAGGGTATTTGTTTCGATGCCGGGAGTTCCGCATGAAATGAAGCGGATGATGACAGACATTGTTATCCCAAAACTTCAGCAGCAGTTTAACACGCCCATCATTTATCATAACGTTATCCGCACTGTTGGCATTGGTGAATCAGTTTTAGCCGAAAAAATTTCCGCATGGGAAAAAGCACTGCCTGAACATATCAAACTGGCCTACCTGCCAAACCTGGGTGAAGTGAAACTTCGACTTACTGCCTTTGGAAACAACTTGGTCCAGCTTCAACAGGAAGCCGAAGCTCTTACACAAAAATTGTTGCCACTTGCCGGAGAATACATCTATAGTCTACAGGATGAGCCACTCGAAGTGGTAATCGGAAATCTGCTTCGTGAAAAGAATCTCACCCTTTCGATTGCCGAAAGTTGTACAGGAGGGTATGTTTCTCATTTAATTACAAGTGTGCCCGGAAGCTCGGAGTATTTTCAGGGAAGTGTAATACCGTACTCTTACGAAATCAAGATGCAACAGTTGGGTGTAAAGAACGAAACGCTTAATCAATATGGAGCGGTGAGCGAACAGACCATTACCGAAATGGCAGAATTGGTTCGCAAAAAGTTTAACACGAACATTGGTGTGGCCACAAGCGGTGTGGCAGGCCCCGGAGGAGCAACACCTGAAAAACCGGTAGGCACCGTTTGGATTGCCTTTTCGGATGGAAGTCAAACCATTACCCGAAAACTTCAACTTTCAAAAGACAGGATGATCAACATCCGGATGGCTTCTATTGGCGTATTGAACCTGATTCGATTAAGTCTTTTAAAAAAAATCGCAAAGAATTGACTTGAATATAGAGGATTTACCAAATTCTATTGTAGCATAAAACCTAAAAACCAGCGCTTTACAAACGTTAGCAGGAAGGTGTAAAAGTGTTAACTTTGAGCCTTCAGAAAAACAATCTACGCATGGCATCGGTAGAACTCATTATGCCCAAAATGGGCGAAAGCATTATGGAAGCCACCATTTTAACGTGGCTGAAAAAACCGGGGGATAAAATTGAGCAGGATGAATCGGTATTGGAAGTGGCAACCGATAAAGTGGATACGGAAGTACCCTCTATTCATGCCGGTATTCTGAAAGAAATTCTTGCCAAAGAAGGCGAGGTAGTGAAGGTTGGTAAAGCGATTGCCATTATTACAACGGATATAGCCAGTACAGATGCTCCTGCCGCACCATCTGCTGCTAAAAAAGAAGCCTCAAAAACAATAAAAGAAACCGTTACCGTTGCTTCGAACGGATCCAATGGTGCCCATGCTCCTGCTGATTTCAAATCTACAAGTCGTTTCTATTCACCCCTTGTTAAAAATATTGCGAAGGAGGAAAATATTCCCGTAGCTGAACTGGAAACTATTTCAGGTTCAGGACTTGAGGGACGTGTAACCAAAAAAGACATTTTGGGATACGTGCAAAATCGTAAGCTTGGTAAAACCATTCAGGCAACTACTGCTCATTCTGCACCTTCAACTCCGCTTGTACCAGCTTCGATTAGTGCGGGCGATGAGATTATTCAAATGGATCGCATGCGCAAGATGATTGCCGAGCGCATGGTTGACTCGAAACGAATATCTCCTCATGTTACTTCCTTTGTAGAATCGGATGTAACCAACATCGTGTTCTGGAGAAATAAATGGAAAAACGATTTCCAAAAACGCGAAGGAGATTCATTAACTTTTACTCCGATTTTCATTGAAGCCGTTATACTGGCCATCAAAGATTACCCGATGATCAACATCCAGGTAGATGGTGACCGTATCATTAAAAAGAAAGAAATTAACATCGGCATGGCGGTGGCATTGCCAAGCGGTAACCTGATTGTTCCTGTTATCAAAAATGCAGATCAGTACAACATTACCGGATTAGCAAAAGTGGTGAATGACCTGGCCAAACGCGCTCGTGAAAACAAACTCAAACCCGATGAATTGGCTGGCGGAACCTTTACAGTTTCCAATGTTGGTTCGTTTGGCAATGTGATGGGTACTCCAATAATCATGCAGCCACAGGTGGGTATTTTGGCATTAGGAGCCGTTCAAAAAAAACCATCAGTAATTGAAACTCCCTATGGCGATGCTATTGCGATCCGTCACAAAATGTTCCTGTCACATTCGTATGACCACCGTGTGGTGGATGGATCATTAGGTGGTATGTTCGTAAGAAGAGTTGCCGATTTCCTGGAGAAATTCGATATAAATCGATCAATTTAGTTTAAGGTTTAAAGTTTAAGCCTTGGCTATGAACTTTGAACCCTGAACCTTAAACTTGTGTGATGGCTAAAATCATTTCATTCATCAGTCGAAAAGGGGGTACCGGCAAAACCACGAATGCAATAAACCTTGCCACGGCATTGCATGAATCGGGTAAAAAGGTGTTGTTAGTAGAAACTGATACGAACTATACCTTGAATACCCTTCGCAAAATGGAACAAATGAGAGGCGAAGCTGGCAGTGGAAGTTTTGAGATATTAGGGTCGGAAGATCACCAGGTGGCTGATGAACTGATTAAGATTAAACAGAATTCATCTCTGCAATACGTTATTGTAGACAGTGCCGGAAAAACAACGGATGAGGGAATCAAAAAACTTTGCCTTGTTAGCGATGCAGTAGTTGTTCCTACGAGCTTAACGCAAAACGATTTACTCGTTACCTATCAAACCGTGACGGACCTGGCACCAGCCCTTGGGTTAAATCCGAAACTGAAAATCATGGTATTGCCCAACCGCATTCATAGCTTTACCAGCATGAAAACCATTCATGACAGTTTGAGCAACCTGCCTGCCGGACAGGCAGGTGTAGAGGCGATCATTTTAGATGTGCGTGTACCTCAGAAAAATATTTTTGTAAATTTCAGCACGGTAAGTGCCGAGAAAGAATATCAACCCGTGGTAGAGGAAATACTGAAGCACCTGAAATGAGCAAGAATAAAAACCCACTCAAAGATTTAGACTTGTTCCTTAAACAACAGGCTGCTTCGTTTGTAAGCCCTACCCCGCTTAGCGAAAAAATTCAACCTGATCCACAGCCGGTAGCTGCTCCTGTTTCTTCAGGCTCAACCGAAACGCTTCTTCAATCTGTTGAACGGTTAATGGAGCAAAATCCATCGGCCCTCTATGATGTATTAATTGAAGCTGCCGAAAAAAAAACATCAGCAGAAAGAACCATGTTGATTAACACAGCGCTCTATTTAAAAAATATCAATAACCTGCCTGCCGGACAGGCAGGTTGGAAAGAAGCCATTCGGGAATATTGGGGTAAGAAATAGTTATCTCTTCAGGGAGAGGTATCCATTTACCAACGGGCTTCCATCGCCCTTATCAACTGCATAAAAGTATGTTCCGGCCGGAAGTTCATCATTTCCGCCTACATTCGAATTTCCTGAAAACACCTTTTGCGCATTATCATAACCCTTTATCTCAAATACTTTATCGCCCCATCGGTTAAAGATTGAAACTTTGTTATTCGGGAATGAAGTAATGTTGGTGATTTTCATGATCGCGTTACTTGCATTTCCGTCCGCAGAAATGGCGTTGTAAACAGAAATTCCTTCTGAGAGAATACCAATGGAAACAATGTTTCCCGTTACGGCCTCACCGCTGGTCAGTGTTCCGTTGCCTGAACTCCCTGAGGAAGCTGACAAAGCCAAACTTTCAAATACAATCGGAGATTCCTGTGATTGTGTCACAACATATCTGCCGAGGTCAGAAGTTGAAAAATCTTCATCGCCATTTAAAGGAACTGTAATTCGTGTTCCATCCAACGACCCATTTACAACCTCAACTTCCCAATAACGCTTAGAAGAAACATCAGACAGCTCTGCATTCGTATCAAAAATTTGAGGAGAAGCAAATTCAACCATAGTAACCCCTATTTCAGATGTCGTACCGATACCTGTTATCTCAACAGGCAAATATTGAGTTCCATTTCCAATTGGGAAAAGCTTATCACCGGTACCCTGGTGGTAAACAGGTCCGTTAATGTGGGACTGATCGGAACCTCCAGAGACAATGGCGCCTTCTTCAAAAACAATCCGGGAATCATTTTGTGATACAAGTTGTCCGTTTTGCATATCCAATTCATTGATAACTGTTATGTCGGCAAGAAAATTCTTTACACCTCCGCCACTGATTGTCAGTCGGCTAAACGATTGTGCATTATGATTGATGACTTGTGGTAAAGTACTGTTAAAAGTAATTTTCCCGGTTCCGGCATCGTACTGACTGTTGTTCGTCCATGCACCTCCAATCTGCATGTCGCCATTGTTCACGATCAGACTATTGTTTATTACATCTCCACTGACATACAGTAGACCTGAGGGCCCTATGTATATAGTAGATTGATTGTGAAGGTTCTGGCTTTTTACGCCCAGTATACTCATACCTGCAATAAGTGTTAAAATAATTTTCTTCATAATAATTATCCGTAAAACGTTTCTCTAATTAAAATTTTGATGGCGACTCTTATAAAGTACCAAAGATGGTTTTAGATATTACTATCCACTCATTAGCATTTATGGCAACAATAGTAACGCTGCTTATACTGCCATTTACCGGGGTTAAAAATCCAGTTAAATTAGTGCCGTCTATGGTATCACCTGTGGCCGCCTGAAGGCGTATACCCGCTGCAGAAACGCTTCCAACAGCCCTTCCTCTTATAATGAGGATACGACCAATGTTCAAGCTTGCATCAGGTAAGGTTACTATTGTTTGAACACCACCGGTGGCTGTTCCAATGATAAGATAATCGCTGGCTACCACAGCATAAGTTGATACCGAGCCCAAAGAAGTAAAACCTATATAATGTGAACCTGTCACATTTAAGGCACCCGGTGTATCCGCCCTTCCTGCAGAAAGTGCGGAGAAGTTTACAGCCGATTGCGCTCCTGCATTATTACCGGTAGTTAATACCTGGTCCAGAGACGGGGTACTGCCAATATCTGCTCCGGGCGCCCAAGAAGTGCCATTGTATTTCAACACTTCTCCGGCAACTGGTGCTGTTGCCGTTACTGCCCGACCCTGTAGCCCATCTACAGTGGGATTGGGAAAGGTTCCATTGAGGTCGCCACCTGCGGCTCCCGTTGCTGAGACGGTTACTGAATTACCTCCGCTGATTGCTAAACTCGAAGTCGCGGGTGTAAAGGTTAACGTCTGTGCATCGGTATTAATCGCGGAAAGGTTTATTGAGTTTCCTCCGCTAATGGAAAGATTAGGAGATGTGAAGGCCAATGTTTGTGCATCTGTGTTATCCAGAAAACTGGCTAAACTTATTGTTGTTGCATCGTTCGTCAAGCTGAGCGTACTTCCCACTAATGTTAAATCCTGGTTGTCGGTGTTGTCCAGATAAGCCGCCAGACTTACTGTCGTGGCATCACCTGTTAGGGAAAGCGTATTACTCGCTAAACTCAAATCTTGGTTGTCTGTATTGATTGCACTTAAATTGATTGAGTTGCCTCCACTGATGCCCAGGTTGGGAGATGTGAATGAAAGTGTTTGCGCATCGGTGTTGATGGCAGAAAGGTTCACAGAGTTCCCACCACTGATCGATAAGTTTGGGGATGTAAAAGTCAATGCCTGTGCATCGGTATTATCAAGATAAGCAGCTAAGCTTACGGTTGTTGCATCATTCGTTAAACTAAGCGTATTACTTGCTAAGGATAAATCCTGATTGTCGGTATTATCCAAATAGGGAGCGAGATTGACAGTCGTAGCATCTCCTGACAGAGAGAGTGTATTAGTCGCTAAGCTTAAATCCTGAATCTCATTCGTAGCACTTGCATCGGGCAATGCTGCCCATGTTGTGGTAGTACCTACGGTTGCTAAAACCTGTCCGGCTGTGGCGGAGGCACTTAACTTAGAGACTGTTATGCCGGTACCAATTTTAGCGTCTGTCACAGATGTATTGGCCAGGTCTGCTGTAGCAATGGTGGCATCTGTAATATCGGCACTTGAAATTGTACCATCTAAAATCTTTGCACTCGTTATCGCATTGTTTCCAACCGTTGGATTAGGGTACGTACCGGTTAAATCTCCGCCCGCACTCCCACCGGGTACTGTTCCTGATATGGTAACGTTATTTCCACCGGTTATCGTTAATTGTCCCGTGCCCGGATTATAGGCAAGTGTTTGACCATCCGTATTCAAGGTGGAAAGATCTACAGAGTTGCCTCCGGATATATTTAAGTTAGGTGAGGTGAACGATAAGGTCTGGCTATCCGTACCTACGCTGTCTTCAATAACAATCCAGCCACTTCCGCTCCAGTAATAAAACTTATTGGTGTCGGTATCAAAAACCAATAAGCCCTTTTCGGAAACTCCCAAACCTGAAATAGCGGTGCGCTGGGAAGTTGTTAATCGGGGAACCAAAAAACCCTGGTTATTGCCAGGAGATTTTAATTCCAACACAGCATTTACACTCGGAGTTTCCGTTCCAATACCAACCTGTGCACCGGCATTGAAAACACTAAAACAGAAAACGATTAGTAATAGAAAAGCAGGTAAAAATGACCTTTTCATGGGAGTGGGGATTTTTTGACACCTTGAAAATACCAAAAAGAGTATGATTATTACTGAATCATCAATGTGAACATGAAGTGACCGCTCATTTCTGCTATTTTTGCACACACATTTTCAATCCATACCAAATGAAATTCGGAACAAAAGCAGTACATGCAGGGGTTTCTCCCGATCCAACTACCGGGGCTATTATGACTCCAATATATCAAACCTCTACCTACGCGCAGGAAGAACCCGCTAAGCACAAAGGTTTTGCTTACGCCCGTGGTGCAAATCCTACCCGAAACTCGCTTCAAAAAAGTCTGGCAGCGTTGGAAAACGGAAAATTCGCGTTGTGCTTTTCTTCGGGAATGGGCGCAACAGATGCGGTAATCAAATTATTAAATCCCGGAGATGAAGTAATTACCAGCAATGATCTTTACGGTGGCTCATACCGGATGTTTAAACGCGTTTTTGAAAAATACGGAATTAAATTCCATTTCATTGACCTGGCAAATGCTTCAAACATTGAGGGCTACATGAATTCAAAAACGAAACTGATTTGGCTGGAGACACCCAGCAATCCCTTAATGAATGTTATTGATATCAAAGCCTGTGTGGATATAGCAAAAAAACAACATGTACTGGTAGCTGTCGATAATACGTTTGCTTCACCGTACCTGCAAAACCCGTTAGATATGGGTGCGGATATCGTGATGCACTCCGTTACAAAATATTTGGGCGGCCATTCGGATGTAATTATGGGTGCGCTGATAACAAACGATGAGAAGTTGCACCAGGATCTTGCGTTCATTCATAATTCATGTGGCGCAGTTCCCGGACCGCAGGATTCATTTCTTGTGTTGCGTGGTATTAAAACGCTTCACCTGCGCATGGAACGTCATTGCCAGAATGGGAAAAAAATTGCAGAATTTTTGAAAGCGCATCCAAAAGTTGGAAAAGTATACTGGCCGGGTTTTACAGATCACCCCAATCATGTAATTGCCAGAAAACAAATGCGCGACTTTGGAGGCATGCTTTCGTTTACACTAAAAGATGATAGTCTTGAAAAGGCATTTACGTTTATGAAAAGTGTAGAATTATTTTCTCTCGCTGAATCTTTAGGCGGTGTTGAATCACTTGTCAATCACCCAGCCTCTATGACCCACGCAAGCATTCCGAAAGAAGAGAGAATTAACAATGGCCTGGCCGACTCTCTGATCCGACTTAGTATAGGTGTTGAAGATGCAGAAGACCTGATTGAAGACCTGAGCCAGGCTTTACAGAAAGTATAAAAAATTGCTCTTATCGTTTTGGCTGCCTCATGCCCTTGTGTGAGGTTGGATGATTCCTCTTTCTGCATCGGATATATAACTAAGCCATTACTTTATTCGTTACCGGAAACCAAATGGTAAACTCACTTCCGTTGATCGAGTCTGATTTAAGTTCAATGCTGCCCCCCATCCTGTCAACCAGGATTTTAACAATAGCCAATCCTAACCCGTTGGAACTCTCTCCCGCTGTCGGGCGGGCGCTCAGTTTTTTGAATTTTTGAAAAAGAAATTTTTTATCTGCATGGCTAAAGCCCGGGCCATTATCTTTCACCTTGATAGAATAATATTGATCAGATTTGTCGGCCAATACGAATACTTCGGAATTTCGTGGAGAGAATTTAATCGCATTTGAAATTAGGTTATCCAGAATACGCGCCAGGTAATCCTGGTCAAGAAATATGACGTCAATATTCCTTTCTTGCAACTGTACGCTAATTTCCTTTACAGCCGCATAGTGTTTGAATGTTGAAACCCGATCCTGAAGAAATGTACTTAAATCAAAGGAAGAATAACTCGGCTCTCTGTTTACCTCCAATGAATTTACATCCAGTAAGTCAATAATCAAGTCAAGACCAGAACGAGTTGAATCCCGAATCAAACCAAGATACTTACGTTGATTGGGATTGAGCGCCCCTTCTATTTCAACCAGGTCAGTTAACCCCTTGATACGGTTAAGGGGTGACTTTAAGTCGTGCGCCACAATATTCATCAACGTATCCTTTTCATGATTAATTTCAGAAAGTTCGTGATTATGTCTTTCCAGTTTTTCATTCTGAAATACGATTTCAAGGCGTTGCTTTTCAATTTCCTTGTTTTGTGCCTTTAACTTCTCGTTAATAGTTCTTCGTTTTTTATTATTGCGGTACTGAACAAAAAATAAAGCACTTACGAATGTAACCACAGCAATCAGAATTATATTCTCAAGCCGCTGTTGACTGATAATGGCATCGTTACGTGCGTCATTAGCCTTCAATAATTCATTTTCACCTTCTTTCTTTTCAATCTCAAGCTGAAACTGGAGTTTCTCAATTTGCCGTGCCAATTCGACACTCTGCAAGGATTCCTTTAAAATCAAATACCGGTTCGTATTCAGGGTAGCTTCCGATTCATTTCCTTTCTTTTCATAAATTTTCGAAAGATAGAAGTGAGCATCACGTTGCAAATCTAAATTTGCTGATCCGGCTACAGTCAATACACTTTTAAGGTATGGGATAGCGTCATCATAATCTTGTTGTTTATAATGTACCTGACCCATGAGCAGGCTTACCCGTGGCATCAGTCGTGTATTGGAATTTCTGTTGACCATGACATAAGCCAGGTGTGCAAGTGAATCTGCTTTAGCCAGGTTGCCATGGTTAGACAAAAATTCTGACCAGCCAATCCTGATTTCTGCCAGGCTTATAAAATCATGAATTTTCTGTGCGATGGAATCAGCTTGCTCAAAGCACCGGTTCGCATCGGCTTTACTTTTTAATTCACTATACACTAAGCCAAGTTCAGACAAGGCTGAAATTAGCGCCCGTGGTTCTCCGGTTTTACGTCTTAGTTCATACGCTTGTAAGGAAGTTTGAAGTGCTTTGGTGTAGTCACGTTGTGATTTGTAAAGATTAGAAAGGCTTCTCAATACATACGCCCTTCCAACATCTTCCTGTATTCGGTCGAATACTTCCTGGCACTTAAGAAAATTGTCGTACGCTCTCGGTAAATCTCCCTGATCAAAAAAAAGTCGACCAAAGTTATTATAACAATAACCCAATTGTACTGAATCTTGTTGCCGCTGGGCAACATCAATTGCCAGTTTATGATAATCAAAAGAGGACTTATAGTCGCCTTTGTAAGCGCTGGCTAATCCAATAAAACTCAAGGGCCTTGATAAATCTTTAGATAACTCAAGTTGTTTACCCAGGTCATATGCTTGCTTACAATAAAAAATTGTGCTGTCTGGGGACGAAAGGCGATACTCAAACCCCAAATCGCAGAGAACCTTAAATTTATCGTTGTGCGATGTTTGGTTCAGTTGGCGTTTTAGGCTGACAATTCGGGAAAGGTTTTGAGCCCCGGCACGTAAAACCAGGAGCATTAATAAAACAGCAATCCACTTAGCCTGCACTATTTCGGGTATTTCCCCCTAAAAATACGGATTCTATAATAATTTTTGAGTATTTATCTCCTTAGTCATTTTCTACAAAATTCAGGTCTTTTCCAAAGGTCTCAGCGAGAGGTCGCAATGCCAGCAGGGCAATCACAATAGTTACTATACCCAATACAATAGCACTTTGAATGATGCCGATTTGTAACCGTAAAAGCTCAAATGCAAACGTAATTGGCACAACCGTACCCCTTATAAAATTAGGAACTGTAGTGGCAACGGTGGATCTTAAATTTGTTCCAAACTGTTCTGCAGCAATGGTGACAAATAATGCCCAATAACCGATACCAAAGCCAAGACAAAAGCAGCAGAAATAAAAGAAGGTTGATGTGGTGATGGGCGCAAACAAATACATTAAAACAAATGCCAGCGTTAACAGGATAAACAAAAAAACAATCTTCTTCCTGGACCTTACCCATTGGCTCAGTAGCCCGCTGGAAAGATCGCCCGCTGCCAACCCCAGGTAACTGTACATCACAGCATCGCCAACAACAATAGGTTCAGTAAAACCAATGGCAGGCGCAAGTTCATGTGAAAACGTAATCAGGATTCCAATCACAAACCAGATTGGCAAGCCGATAAAAATACAACTGAGAAAACGCTTGAGCCTGTCGCGATTGGTAAAGAGCATGAAGAAGTTTCCACGCTCGATAGTTTGTTCCTTTAGCTTTAAAAAAATTCCAGATTCAAGAACGCTCACACGGGCGATTAGCAAAAGCAATCCTAAGCCTCCCCCGATGAAGTAAGAAACCTGCCAATTAAATTCCCGGGCTACAAAGTTAGCGGCTACCGCCCCCAACAATCCCACACTGGCCACAATAGCAGTTCCATATCCTCTTAACCGGGTAGGCAGCACTTCTGAAACCAGTGTAATTCCTGCTCCTAATTCCCCGGCTAATCCAACACCGGCAATAAACCGAAGCAACGCATATTGATCTACGGTGGTAACAAATCCGTTGGCGATGTTGGCAAGTGAGTACAATAATATGGAGCCAAACAAAACAGATAAACGCCCCCTCTTGTCGCCCAGTATTCCCCAAATAATTCCTCCTACCAGCAATCCTGCCATTTGTGAGTTAATCAAAAAAATTCCCTGGCTCAGCAATTGTTCATCTGTCACTCCAAGAGATTTCAGGCTGGTAATCCGTACAATGCTAAAAAGCAAAAGATCATAGATGTCTACAAAGTAGCCAAGGGCCGCTACAATCACAGGTATACTTACCAGTTTTCGAAAATCTCCGCTTTCCATGGGTTTTAAAATTGTGTTAAAATAGATGACTTTGATGAAAGCAAAAAACAGAATTTGCCACTTATAGAAATTTATATAAACAATTAATAACTTCCTTGTAATCTCATCTTTCAAATAACCTAACCTATG
>Ga0187893_10011274_pt1 | contig 13043 bp, 5 predicted proteins | sample MA1701074metaG_FD_139574 | JGI IMG/M metagenome (GOLD analysis project Ga0187893, IMG submission 139574) | White microbial mat communities from a basaltic lava cave in the Kipuka Kanohina Cave System on the Island of Hawaii, USA - MA170107-4 metaG ...
CGGTGGCTCGAAACCAAGGACAAAGGCCACCTCGAGCCTTTCGACGATCGAGACGAACGCAAGATTCTCGACATACTCGACAGGTTCCTTCAGGCGTCGCCGAGCCTCGACGGCGTTTCCGCCGCCATCCGGGAGCGCCTTCGCGCTTCCGCCTCCGAGGATTTCGCGGCGCTTTGGACCCACATCAAGGACGAAGCGGACCACCGACAGGGGAAAGGAGATCCTCCTCGGAGATGCCAACGACGTCCCGCCGCGTGAGAAGTCACGGTTGACACGATCCCGTGGCGTCTTTCTCCTGCTCTAAGTGCCGCTCATCTTGAAAAGTATGGAGTTCGCACCGATACTCTAGAGAGGCGTATGGTGTTCTGCTGCAGCTGACCAATGCCGGCGATGCTCAACTGGACCCAGGAATTAGGAAATGAAAAGCCAGCCACAAGACAATCGCATTCTCCTTCTCTTTTCGTCGGGGCTGAGAACGCGATACGTAGAAGATATACCTCGCGCACTCGGCGAACCCTACGGCGCGCACTTGAGATTTCGATATCGGAAAAAGCACATTCCTGACGGCCTCTTTCAGCAGTTGGCCGACGCTTCACTAAAAGGGACTACCACGCTAGTCGTCTATGTGGACGCAACGGAGAAGGGAAAGGGTCCTTTCTTCGTGCCGTGTCGCTTCGGAAGGTTGGAGACAACGCTTTGTCTTGGCGACATCGTTGTTCTCATCTTTGAGCTCACGGATTATGCCTACGGGCCGAACGGTCCGGCATTCGCTAGCGAACTCCAAGTTCAAGCAACAGATGCCCCACATTGGGAAGGCGATACTCTGAAGGGCACGTTCTGCAGCCTACTCGGACACGCACCGCAAACGTGCGAGAGGACGGTCGACATTGATAAGTGGCAAAAGATCGTGGCGCAAATCAAAGAACGCGGGGATTTCCGGGACGAACCGTTCTTCTACAAGGTCGATGGTTTGTTTCGTCCTGGGAGTGGGAGTCCGGAGCACCCCCAGGGAGGTATCTACAAACTCAAGGCGAATGTCGACTACGAGTTCCGAATCGCTCATTACATTCCAGAAAATGTTAACGTCCCCACTCAGACTGTCAAAGAGAGACGTTGGATTATGGTCGAGATTCCGGGAGAATCGACTCAGGTTCTGACTCAGTCGCGGGTCGCAATAGACTCCCCGTATGACTGGAATCGAGTTCGCTTCCGTGTCGAGGGACGCAGTCGAAGGCAGTATCAACTCGCCTCTTTCTATCGCATTCGAAACCCTGGACTTTCGGCAAGTATCGAGAACGCCCTCTACGACTTTGACTTGCCGATAGAGATAAGTTCGGAGCAATTGAAAACGATTCTCGTGTCCGTTGGAATCGGCATACTCCTTGGACTTCAGCAGATCGTTACGCTTTACAAGTCCCAACAACTGGACTGGACGGGCGGTGCCCTTGTAGTGCTTGTTGGAATCGGAGCGGCAACCGTAGCTGCCTTCGGTTTGCGCCGCCCAGGTTAGAGCGTCGCGTTCGTGCTACACTGAAGTAGGCTCAGCGCGACGTATCATCGAAAGCATGTCGCCCATGGATCGAGATACACTTTTTCGCGAACTCCAAGAACTCCGGTCTCAACTGGAAAGAGTTTTCAGTGCCGAAACGGCGCTTGGAGGACGGGTCGCTGCTATACCGAGTTCGGGGCACTGCGCAGTAGCGGCAGCCATCGTCTTCGAGCGACTGGGCGGTCGGATATGCAGCGCTAGAGTCCAGGATGAAAGCCATTGGTTTAATCGTTTGGAGTCCGACGACGGCCCGATCGACGTAGATATCACTGCGGATCAATTTGGATACCCCCCAATTCGGGTCAGCCAAGCTGACTCGTTGTACAGCGGAACACGCGAGCGTGAGTTTGACGAACTGAACGACGAGACGTTGGGAAGGGCTATTCTGCTTGCACAAAAAGCACAGCTCACTGATACGACGAGGAAACTTCAGCGTCTGCGTCGATCCGGTCTCACGGGTCCCGTAAGTCCCCATATGGCGCGGAAATAAGAGACTAGCGATCCACGGATATCTGGCTCCGTACTTCTCTGAAGCAAAACCTGCCGCGGTTCTGATGACAATCGGAACCAAACGGCCTGTCCTGGCTCACGCTCAACAGGCCGTGTGTCATGAAGCCCGCCGCCCATCGCCTGGGAAACGCGAGGGTCTCACTTGTCGTGGCGCTCGTAGTGCGGTGTTGTTCTAACGAACACGTACGGGGAGTGCTGCTGGTTCCTCACGAACCCCTCGTGCTTCTGGAGTTGCGCGACCTTTTGAATGATGTGGTTGGCCTTAGGTCCCGACGGCGTGCCGACAAGCGCACGCGCGATCGCCTTTTGGTGATCGGCTTCTTTGTTATGGAGAAAGATCTGAGTCGCCAGGTTGCCTGCGAGATTGTCCCGGATGTCTCCGGGGAACTGTGTGCCGATCGCTATCCCGACTCCAAAGGCGCGTCCTTCACGCGCCAACTCCTGGAGTCGCTCACTGTCCTTTATTCGCCAGGCCTCGTCGAACACAAGGACGCGTCTGAGCTGGCGCGGTTGCTCTCCCCGCAAAACATAGCCGTGCAGGCGAACGATCATGAACTCGGCAACGGCGGCCTTGATGCGATCATCCGGCAGGCTATGAAGATCGAGGACGACGCGGTCGCTAATGAGTGCCTCAAAAGTGGTCTTCACCGCGTCCGAGGTTGGAAACAGTCCAAGATCAAAAAGAGGCGATAGCCGGTTGAGCAGCGGTTCGTTCTTTTCATCATCTTCCAATTGCTTCACGACGTTGTCGAAACCCGGCACGGATTTGACGTCCACGACGCGATAGCGCGTCTTCGGATCTACACCCAGGGTCTCGTACGCGCGGATGAGCGCCTTCTTCAGGCGGGCTTGTTGTTGCTCACCGAGGCCAAAAATGCGTCGAAAAATGTCGGTCAGCGTATGGATCTGCGTGATAGGCTGTGACTCGCCGCGCTCATCGGGAATCAGCGAAAGTGGGTTGAAGGGAACGCCACCGCGGCTCACATCGTAAACTCGCAAGCCTGCCGCATTACTGAAGGACGGATCCGCGTAGTCGTTCTTGAAATCGAAAATGCACACGGGGAGCCCGAGATCGGAGACCGAGTGGATGATCGCGCGGAGAACCTGGGTCTTTCCTGCCCCTGAATCGCCCGTCACAAGAATCCCAAAGTTGTTTAGCGGAGCATCCGGTCGATGTGGCTCCCAGTAGACTGCGCCTCCCGAACTGCTCTCGCCGATAAGGATGCGAGGCTCGGCGGCCTTCGTTAAGCCATCAGGATGCGCTTCCGGATGGTGGCGCGAGGTCTCGTGATTGTGGTCCCTCGACAGATGGCTTTCCGATGTGCCGTGGCCACCGCCTAATGAATCGGGTTCCGACGCTCCCTTACTTGCAATCTCCGGTTCCGCCCAAGCGGCCTTCTGCTGTCTAGGTTTGTCATTCGCGGGCGCTGAGTCCGGACCAACTGCATCCGTTGAGGGACCCGACGCTTCTGTTTCGACGATGTCGACGATGCCAAGCTGATTGTTAGCGGGAGTCTTGAAGGGCTTTGGGCTGATCGGAAACGCCTCCGCGGTCTTGCTCTCGATCGTCACCCTGAAGATCAAACCCTCGATACTCCATGCTCCGTTCTCAAAAAGTTCTGTGAGGAGCCCAACGAGCCGGCCGCGTTCGTCGCGCGTGTAGGGACGCGACGCCACCGCCCGATAGAGGTGATCGCGGAGGATGTCCTGTCTGGCCCGATCGAGTTGAGACAGTTCCTTTGCAGCTGTTGTGAGTAACTTGCGTAGGATCTTGATCGTCTGATCGACCTGAACGGCCGCTTTGCCCTCCACCGCAGCGCCCTTGACCGTCAGCCCAGCTGCATCGTCCTGGTAGGCTTTGACCTCCACTGCGTCCACCACCACTCCCTTATTGGACAGCCTCACGGCTACAAGATCGCCATGCCGGTTGTCTGTGTCTGCGTGGCCGAGAATCCAGCGCCGACTCAACGAGTCATCCAGCGAGATTATCAGGGCGTCGGGGTACGTGCGCTCGTACCACCGCGCGGCAGCGATGACGCCCAATGTGGCCTTTGCCACACGGGGCTCGATCAGCGTTCCGTCACTCATTCGTGCCAGCGCTAGTAACGCTTCGCCGCTTAGCCGTTGAACCTGATCGAACGTCCGAGTAACCGTCGACTCGTTTGGAATCAAGCCCGCTTGGCGAACGGCCTCTACGACGAGGTCGCGAATCGTCTCGGGCCGAGTGGTGAACGTCACGATGTCGCGGCCTGCGTCCGAGCGCCAATCAAGGCGCATGGCGTTTCCGATGTTGAGGGTGGGTTCGAGCGCCTGGTCAACAACGGTGCACCAAATGGATCCCTTGGCGAGTTCGCTCAGCTGTTGAGACCATGAACTCGCGCCAGATCGCCGGCCTACAAAGTCGCTTGTGGGCATGTCGAAGGCCTCACAAAAGACGGCGTGATAGGTCAAGAACGGTGCGCCCTCGCCCGCCACAATTACATCGAGGCGATCATCAAACTCGTCATATTTGTACGCGCGTGGCACGACCAACGGGGAGAGTGCCGGCGGCGCGGTGATTCCAATGCGGAGGGGCGTACCATTTCCCGGCTGAAATACAACGGTGAGGTGCGCAGGGCTCTTTGCGAGTTCGTCCGCGATCTGCTGGGCCGACTTCGTTTCGACGACTACGGCGATGGAGCCACCCCAATCGTGAACGTTGCGCGAAATCTCCTCGAGATCCTCATCCTCCTCATCCGTCGCGTCGAGGGCCGCGCGCGTGTGATACACCGTCGCGTGGATAGTGACGGGATGTTGGTCTCCAAACGGAGAGTCCATTTCGGCGAGCTCTTCGAGCGTGCCGGTGATCGTCAACGGGTCGACGAGCGCGAGGCGGAAGCCGAAGGCTGCATGTGGCATCAAGCGAAAGAAGCGTTGGGCAACCTTGGCCAGGGGTCGCGCTCGGAACTTGCCGAGGTTTCTCGCGCTCGGCTCGGCGAAGAGGGGGAGCGCCCCAAGTGAACCGACACAGACAAAGGGTTGGGATCGCACGATTCCTGCCTCGGTGATGAATGGGGTCAGTAGCACGCTTGGGCTTACAGGTGGTGGCTCTGAGGCGAGATCCTTGAGGATGTCCGTCCCGAGTTCCTTCAGTTCTTGGCTGCGCTCAGAGAGGAGCAGCGCGAGCGACGCCCATCGCCAGAGGTGAAAAGGATGCGTTGGCGCGGCGATGGCGACGGTCTCGTTCGCCGTACGCACAAAGAGCAAGTCGAGTACAAGCGCTCGCGCGAGGAGTCGCTTTGCAGGATCGAATGAGCCGCGTTGCCTCAACGTGTCGGCAGTGTGCTTTACCGCCAAGAGAGCTTCGTCGTACGCGGCGAGAAGCTTCGCGACCTTGGCGGCGAGAGTGTCGTCGCCAGCTAGTGCCATTAGCGGGTGATCCGAGAGTTGCCCTTGGCTCGCGAGCACTGCCGACCGCGCCGCTGCATAGCGATCCCACTTCTGTAGAACCTCCTTGCCAACCCAAGCTTGGCTCACGGCTCTCTCGAGCATCGTGCGCACATTGTCTGGGGCTGACGGCTTAAACGGCGAAACCTGCGCCTCATCCGACGCAAGCAACTTCAGGGCGGTCACGTAGTCCTTTGCGCTCGGCGCCGATACGATGCCACCCCAGGCTTCGTCATCCAGGACGCGCGCGAAGGTGCTAGACATCTGCCGCGTCCCGGTCTTCAGGCGCGGTAGGATTCTACGCGACCCTACTGTGATTTCCTCAGGCTCGATGTCGCCATCCGGGTCGGGTTCGAGTTCCCTCTTGAAGCGTTTGGCCGCGCTCTTGACCCCTCGCCCGTCACCCTCGGTTAGGAGTTCGACCGCAAGCGCGTCTCCCTCAAGGCGCTGCTGTCGTGGGGGCTTTGGTCGGTCAGATCCATCATCCTCGTCTGCTACACCCCGAAGAACCTTGACCACAGTATCGAAGTCGATTTGACCCAACAACTCTTTGTTGGCAGTAGCTTCATACTCGAGCATTGCGCGCGCGCATGCCTTCAACTTCTCGTCTTCCCCTTGCTCGATTACGCGAACAATGTTTGCGCGGTCTCGCTTGCCAACAGACCGAAAGCGTTCAACCAACTCGAGGTTTCGACGAATCGCGCCGCTGGCGCCACGCGGCCCCTTGCTCGAGAATAACCCTTCATGACGAAGTAACCCGAGTCGCCAGACTTGCGCCGGTTCGATTTCCATGAGAACCGCAGGCGTTCTCCCTTTGCCGAGCAGTTCGGACAGCATTTCCAGAATCGAGTCCAGCGCGAAGAGGTCGGGTCGCTTGCCCACCGCTTTCCAGAAGGCGTCGCGCTCCGGATTTGAACGTAGTGCCATCGCGCGCTTCACAGCTTCCGTGCGCAGGTCATCCGGCCCGAGCAGCGGCACCGCCGACCGGAGGGAGTTGAGCTTCGGCGCAGAACCAAGTACCAGGGTTACGAACGGTGTGCCACCGCGGGCCTCCGAGTCGTTACGCCACTGGTTGGCTTCCGTGGGGCTCGCCGTGAGCGAAACGTTGGCGGGAGCTTTCCCCGGCGATTTCGCTAGACCGAGTACAGCGACTCGCACCTGGCGCTCGACTGCCTTGCCGAGTTGAGAGAGAAACGCAGCAGGGTCGAGCGCCGGCATGTGCTCGACGAAGACGCCGAGTGTTCCGCGCTTCGAGACCTTCGCGGCGCAGAGATCTGCGGTTAGTTCCGCGGTAAGTGAGCGCTGATCAACCGGCATAGCCATCCCCTACGAAGGTAACGTCGTCTGCGAAACGACGAGCAAGCCCCATCCCTGCAAGCAACTCAACGATCGCAGAGGTGTTGGCGACAAGCAGCGACGGATCGAGTTCCAGGGCATTACGCCTGAGAAGCGTCGCGTCGCCGTCATCTCCGTGCCTTCCGCCTACCACGAGCCCAAACGTACCCCACAGTCGCTCGAGAAACTGCTCCAGCGGAATTAACTTTCTGGGCGGCACGCAGGTGCGAACTAGCAGATCGAGAATGGCGACGCTAGGACGGATCCGTTTCTGACGAGAGTTGCCCTCGAAATGCGGATACAGGAGGCCCGCTTTACAAGCGAGGTTCTGAAGGAAACTGCGCGGTCCTCCCGATTCGAATTCGCGCATGTAGGAATGCACCAGTGCGTACGCCATGAGTTGCGCCGGATCGTCTTTCCCGAAGCGACGCTTCGCCTCTTCAAAGTCCGCCGATCGTTCATCCAGCACCTCATCGTCTGGTGGCCCGCCGGTCCTTCCGGCGGCCTCGACGGTTCGTAACACGCGTCGGGCGGATCGGCCATCCACCGGCAGTTCGTCGAGCGTTTGGCCTTCGCCGATGGGCTTGCCGCTTCGAAGGCGGTCTGCCTCCTTCTTGATGAGCCAGTCCTCAAACTGCGATTGCATCCGAGCGAGGGACCGCTCGCTCGTTATAGCGAGGGCGCTGCGTTTCTCGCCAGTCACCGCGATGAGCAACGGTGTTCTGGCCTCTAGGTCACCGTCGGCCGAGAGCGCATGCGCGTGGGCGTAGGTCGCGATGCATACGAAGTGGACGATGTGCTCTAGCGTCCTCAGGCGGTTTCCTTGTTGGCCTTCGTGCGCCGCGAGGACGTGAGCGGCTTCCTGAAAACGGTTGAGGCAGTTTTGGTGGTGTTTTCTCTTGAGCGCCTTTTGAACGCTCTCTCGCTTGCTAGCGATCTTTGCGTCTCGTGGAAGGAGGGGCCACATGAGAGTCGTGAGAGGATCGTCTGGGTGCTTGAGGTTAAGGGCATCGTTAAGCACGTGGGCAAGCGCTCCATCGCCCGAGCGCAGTAACGACGCGCCAAATTCGCCGAGGTGGCGATCGTTGCCCGAGCGTGAAACCATCTCTCGACAAGTGAGAGTGAGCGCACTGAACTCAGCGCTAGGGAACACTGCCTTGTCCGCTGCGAGCAAGCCGAATGAGTAACGCCGCGCCTTCTCAAACTCAGGCGCGCCGTTTTCGTAGCACTTGAATGTCGAACGCGGATTCTCTTGCACAAGGCGTTTGTAGCTTCGTGTCTCATCCGGGACTTGTTTGGCCTTCACTGGCACAAGAAATTCGATGATCGACGACGTGTCGTAGTACTCACCGGTGATTGCTCTGACCAGGCCGTTAGCGACGTGGACCGGCTTTATGGAGCCACTCGCGGGGCGCCAGCCAACTTCATCATCGTAGACGGCGTCGAGGACATTGCCGATTCTCATTTTCTCACGTACTTTCGTTCGCTGATATCGACGCCGATCGAGATGTTGGCGCCGGTGTCGATGTCGACAAAGCGCACTTCAGCCACGCTGCTCGACCCGGATTTCGCCGAGCCCTTCGCCAAGCGATCATAGAATGCCGCGATGCGAGCCCCCGGTTCACCGCTTCGGAACGTTGAGGGCAAGCCCTGCGCTGCGGCCAGCAACGCTGTAAGCAAGCTGCGATCGATGCGGAGTCCCCGGTCCGGAGGGTCTCCTCGGCGACACAGGATCGCATGGTCGGGATGGAATTCTGGGAACGCCTCGGCGAGATCGCTGCGCAACCGTGGTGTCAGGATCTCCAACTCGCTTGCTGCAACGTGCCAACGCGCGGCTGCATAACGTGTCGGGCGTGCGTCGTAGCGATGCGTGACCCACAAGTACAAGACGACCCCGCTCTCCTCATCGCGGTCGTAGAAGCGGTTAAGGAGGCGGACCACGCTGGCCGCACTAGCGCGATCTGGGTCGGCGAGTTCTCTCAGAGTCTTATCGACCTCGGATCCAGCATCCTTGAGAATTGATTCGCCGTTGCGATGCTCAAAGAACGCTCGACGCTTTCGCGTCTCGAAGGATGACCTCCTCGCATCGAGTGGCCCAGGTTCGTGTTTTTCGTCACCACCGGGGAGAAGCCAACTCGACGGAGCTTCGGCATTGCGCCATAGTTGGTCATCGAGCAAGGGCGAGGTGTGTGATGCCGGATCGAAGCGCCTGACCATGTCGAAAAGCGGCCCAGTTCCACTCACAAAACTGTTCTCGGCGTAGCTCTGGGCAGACTCCTTGCTTGCTTTAACCAACTCGCAGCCCTTGTTCCCCCAACTCAGATACGAGAGATAGCTGAATAGATCGCGCATCGTCGCGTGGTATCCCGACTTCGCGACGAGCCCTAGGAGGAACACCAGTCGGTCAATGACGACGCCTTCACCAAGCCGCTTCACATTCTGGAACCCATCGCAGCGAGCCGTGGGACAGCCAGCGCAAGGTGCCGAGAGTTCGACGATCTTTCCAACGGCGGCGTGGACGACGCCTGAGGCGAGGTTGTTTCGAAGATTGAGATCAAGCACCGCGATGCGCGGCTCGTCATTCGCTTCTTCAGCTCGATACAAGAAGGGCGTGAGAAGTTGGCGGCGCACCTCCGCCGCCCAACCGGCATAACCTGCCTCACCAATCAGGTTGACCAAGGTTCCTTCGTTGATCGCAATGACACATCCCGACTTACGCTTGAGCGATTGCTCCACGAGTTTGATGAGTGTGACGTCATCTTTTTCATTTGCGTCGAGGCAGAGTTCTACCTTGGCCGCGCGTAGCTCCGGTTCAAGTTTCTTAATCAGGTGCGTCTTGCCATCGCCCGGGTTACCGGTTACGAAGACAATCTGCCCCTTGAGCGCGCGGGTTCGGACCCAGCTGTCGACCTCCGTCTCGATATGGAGTTGATCGACGGTGGTGGGATCGTGATGGTCCGCGCATGAGGAGAGGTTCCGATACAGATGTTGGACGAGTTCGACTCTGCTTTGCTTCGGCATGAACACTCTCCCTTGTACTGCCGGGCTTGGCGGGATGTCAGCGGAGCCAGTAACAAGCAGATCCGCTTGCAGACTAGGTTCCACCAACTCGGCGCGAACTGTCGCAGCGCCCTGCTGTGCGACCTTTGCGAGCACGTTGTTGTTGTTGATACGCATCGATAGCCATCGACGAGACCATGCGCGAACGACGGCATCGAAGGTTGGCGATTGCGCCCGCGGGCTCTTGTTCAATAGCAGCGCGCGCGTGGCCGCTTCGTGTAGCTCGAGGCCGTAAACGATCCGCGGGGCGCTGTGGCGCAGAATTGCGTTGGCATCCAAGCCGAGATCCCCGAGACCTTCGCGGACCTGTCGCAAACGCGGGCTGTTGCCCTCGCCGAAGAGGTTGTTTACGTTGCGACCGCCCCTGAACTCGACCGAGACGGCTCGGAGCGCTGCTACCGTGCGCTCGCTCAAATGGACCGTTCCATACCCCTCGGTCCGGCCGAGTTCCTTCCATTCCAGACGAATTGGGCCACGGCTCCCCTCGACTTCAAGGCGTAGACGGTTGTACTGGCTTGCGGCGACGCCGTAGAGGCTCGTTGTCGTGAGCACGCAAATCTCGGGTTTCCGGACGATGGAGCGACCAGCCATCTTAGATGCGATCTCACTCGACCGAGCGCGATACTTCTGACGGTAGAAGCCTCGGACCTCTGCGCTCGCGAGGGTTAGAGCCATCAACTTTCCGGCGAGCAGCTCGCGGTATGGGCTGACCGCGCCGCAAACGTTGACGTCTAACAAGCGGCTCGCGAGTCCGACCTTGCGTATCTCGCGCATCGCCACGCCCAACGCACGGCGGAAGCTGTCGCGCTGCAAAATAGCGGTGACAGCATCGCCAATTGGCGACAGATTCATGATCCGCTCAGCGAACAGGATGTCTGCGAGGGTCTTCGCTCGCTTTCGAACGAACAGCGCGGACTCGCCCGCGGCCTTCCAGTCAGTCTCCCCTTTCGACGTCATTGGATCCGTGCGCATGGACGTCACCGGTAGGCCTTTAACGATGCGCCGCTGTCGCTCACGCAACTCATCCTCTCGCTCTGAATCAGCTGCGTTGGCGAGCGAAAGCAGCGCTTCCTCAAGTTTCTCTCCTTTCGCGCGTCCGCACTGCGCAAGTAGGTCAGAGGCTCGGATCTGAGAGCGGGCCTCAGCGAGGACCTCGAGACAAGCGGGGCGAAGTTCATTCCATCTTGATGGATCCGCGCCCAATCGTTTAACTACCGCTTCTTGAGTCCAGCCAATCCATTCGTCCCGGACGCGAAGTTGCGGGATCGCGTTTGCGACCGCGGCGATCGCCATCACCGGCGCGAACGGACGAGCGGAGTTCCTGATCAGCAAGAACAGGGAGCGGCCGGGCGTTGGTCGGTATTCGAGAGACCACGTGTGGCGGAAGTAGCGCCAAACATCTAGGAGAGGAAGGTCCGTGGTCGGGCAGCGAGCGTCAGCGGTCGCTAGGTGCAGCGTTGGGCAAACCACCTTTTCGAGGGCCGCATGGCGCGCGAATTCGCCTAGTCGGGCGACCCTGTCGAGTTCGGCTGCGAGGGTACGACCGTCGTCGATGAGATCCAGGATTGAAACGCGCTGGCCGTTGAACGATCGTGGAGTCTCAACTCGGCGAAGAAATGCGCGTACTGCTGGGTCGGAGAGTTGAGCGGCGCGCGCGGCGAGTAACGGAGCTCGTAGCCGCCGTTTCACCTCGTGAAGATCCTCACCGGGCAACGCCTCCGCTCGCGGCGCGGCGATCCAGAGGCTGCCTTGCGCAACATCGAGGCGCCAGCCCAGCCGCACCAGATCGCTCAATAGTAATGCGGCTGCTTGAACTGATCTGTTCGCAGCATCATCGGTACGCGACGCGTCTGTTGCGACTTCTCGGAGAGCCCTTGCGAGTTCTTCGCCATCGCTACTCTCGACGAGCCGTAGGATCTCTTTTAGCGCACGAGCTGCAATTCTGGGCATGCACTGCGTCGGCGTACTCAAGTCTGTCCCCGAAGCTACGCCAACGTCCCCAGTCGGACGCAAGGACACTCCGAGCGCGCGGCTGTTCACCGTTTCCTTGCGACTCCGGGTGCGGTCCAGTCCCTGTTGCTGGTCAACCATCCACATCGCAAGCTCGCGAAAACGTACCGAATGGGCCAGACACTCGGCCACCCCCACCCAGACACTTCGCTCGCTGACATCGAAGGGGCCATCCTAACGCAACCCGTGCGCAGTGTGTAGATACTGGGCAGTGCTCTCGATGATGGCTGTCGGAGGGGCGAGCAGACTCTCCGAGTGAGATGTGGGTGCTTTCCTTCCCGTCAACTTCGGCTCGCATCGAGGATCTTCGCCGATGGCTACGCACCAGGCGAGACGTGCCTTACACCTGCATTATCCGATTCACCGCGTTCCGCGGGCGATCGCCACATCCGCTGACGTGTCGATTCTACTAGGATAGATAATTGCATTCTCATCAAGCAAGCGGCTCGTGGCGAGACGCGGGATTGAGAATCCCTGACGATCTTCATTCGGCGATGGAGAGAAGGTGTTCTGAATCAAAGGTCCATCGCTACGTCGGCGCGGTGATGGAGATGGGTGAAATGGACCACAAACGCCGGAGCGTGTCGGCGTGCAGTCGGGATCGGCCTGCTCGCCTTGAGAGTAAAGGTCGTCGAGGTTGAAGCTGTTCGGAAAGCCCAGATGCTGATGAGTCGACAGGGCGCGGGAGATGACCTCTCCTGGGTCCCGTTCTGCGTTGAACTTGGCTCCGACCACTGTGACTTCGAACACGATCGCCGAGGTCACGCGGCAGATCACGGACTACAAGAACTCCGCCTCGAAGAGCGCGAGCTCGCCCTTTCCGCTCACGAGCTGTCCCTGGTGCGGGAAGGAGCTTACAAAGGACAGTCTGACGGTGCGGAAGGAGGAAGCGGAGGTCATCGTGGCCTGTGCCGATTTCCGCTGTTCGTTCTCAGCGGCTCAGAACCGCGACGGCCTTCCCGTCGTCTTCGTGGACGAGCAGGTCTATCGGGAGCTTCCGGCGTTTCTCGTGGCGACGGTCGACAAGTTCGCGATGCTTCCCTGGCGCGGGGAGACGGGGATGCTCTTCGGCCGGGCGCTCGCGCACGAGGGACGCCGCTTCTACGGGCCTCTCGACCGGAGAATCCCGAAATCGGCGAAGGCCCTTTCCGAG
>Ga0187893_10011276_pt1 | contig 13040 bp, 9 predicted proteins | sample MA1701074metaG_FD_139574 | JGI IMG/M metagenome (GOLD analysis project Ga0187893, IMG submission 139574) | White microbial mat communities from a basaltic lava cave in the Kipuka Kanohina Cave System on the Island of Hawaii, USA - MA170107-4 metaG ...
GCTGCTCGGGCTCGACTTCGCGTTCTACACGAGCCACGTCGCGATGCACAAGCTGCCCGCGTTCTGGCGCTTCCACCGCGTCCACCACTCGGATCCCCTGGTCGACGTCACGACCACGATCCGGCAGCACCCGGGCGAGAGCGTGATCCGCTACGCGTTCCTGGCCGCGTTCGCCCTCCCGCTCGGCGCGAGCCCGGCCGAGTTCGTGCTCTACCGGAGCGCGGTGGCACTGTTCGGGCTGCTGGAGCACGCGAACCTGCGCGTGCCCGCGGCGCTCGACCGCGTGCTCTCGCTCGTCGTCACCTGGCCCACGCTCCACAAGGTCCACCACGCGCGCGACCCCCGCCTCACGGACACGAACTACGGGAACCTCGTGTCGTGGTGGGACCGCGGGCTCGGAACCTTCACGCCCGCCTTCGTGGGGCGGCGCGTCAGCTACGGGCTCGAGGGCTTCGACGACCCGGCGGCGCAGACCACGGCCGGGCTACTTGCGCTGCCTTTCCGCTGGGTTACGCGGGATGTGAAGCGCTTCATCGGAGCCCCGGTGAAGCACTCATAGACTCGCTCGCGATCCCAGGGGAGGGGCCGAGATGGCGGTGAGCGGGGCTCGGATCCGAGGCGCAATCGGGCGCTGGCTGCGGCGCTATCTGCCGGCGGAGCTGATCTGCACGCCGTGCGCGCTGCTCGCGGGCGGGGTGACGCTGGAGCTCACGGGCAGCTCGGCGGCCGCGGCGCTGGCCGCCACCTGGGGCGAGAACCTGGGCTTCTACGGCATGATGCTCGGCCGCGAGCTGTCCCGGCGCGGCGGCCTCCACGCGCTGCCCGCCGCCTCTCGCGATCTGTTCGTCGAGTTCGGCCCGGCCGAGGCGCTCGACAGCTTCCTGCTGCGGCCCGCCGCGCTCTACGTGGGGATCGCCGTGGCGCCGGCCCCTGTCCTCGGCTTCCTCGCCGGCAAGCTCGTGGCGGACCTCGGCTTCTACGCGCCCGCGATCGTCACGCACGAGCTCCAGCGCCGCTTCGTCCGCGCCACCGCCTGAGCCCGCTTGCCGCGCCCCTCCGCGGCGTGATATCCGGGGCGCATGCGCACGACGGTGGTCACGGGCTCCGCCTCCGGCATCGGCGCCGCGACTCGTGCGCGCCTCGAGGCGCGCGGCGAGCGCGTGATCGGGGTCGACCTCCGGAACGCCGAGGTGCGCGCAGACCTCGCGAGCGAGGAGGGCCGGCGCGAGGCCAGCACCCGTATCGGTGCCCTCGCCGGCGAAAGCCTCGACGGGCTCGTCACCTGCGCGGGGCTCGCCGGCCTCCCGAACCGGCCGGGCCGCGTGCTCACCGAGCTCAACTACTTCGGGACGATCGAGCTGCTCGAGGCGCTCCGGCCGCTGCTCGCGCAGGGCGAGCGCCCGGCGGCCGTCGCGATCAGCTCGAACTCGACGACCACGAGCCCGCTCGTGCCCCGCGACCTGGTCGAGCTCCTCCTCGCGGGCGACCGCGCGGGCGCCGCCGCGCTCGCCGACCGCCTGGGCTCGCTCGCGTGCTACGCACCCACCAAGCTCGCGGTCGCACACTGGGTGCGGCGGCACGCGCCCACACCCGCCTGGATCGGCGCCGGCATCACGCTGAACGCGGTCGCGCCGGGCAAGACCGAGACGGCGATGATCGCGGAGGGGCGCGCGGATCCCGTGATCGGCCGCCACATCGACCGCTTCCCCGTGCCCGCCGGCCGCTCCGGCCAGCCGGACGAGATCGCCGCCCTGATCGCCTTCCTGCTCGGCCCCGACGCGCGCTTCTTCTGCGGCTCGGTCGTGTTCTGCGACGGCGGCACCGACGCGGCGGCGCGCGCCGACGACTGGCCCGCGCCGCTCCGGAAGAGCTGACCCCCGCCCGTGGAGCTCGTGATCAGCTACGACATGCGCGCGCCCGACTTCGGAGCGCCCGCGCGCGAGCTCTGGGCCGCCGCCCTCGACCAGGTCGCGTGGGCCGACGCGCTCGGCTTCGACAGCGTCGGGCTCGGCGAGCACCACGGCTCGCCCGACGGCTACAACCCCTCGCCGCTCGTGCTCGCGGCCGCAATGGGCGCGCGCACGCAGCGGATCCGCTTCCGCACCGCCGTCGTGCTGGCGCCGCTCTACGACCCGATCAAGCTCGCCGAGGACGCGGCGGTGGTGCAGCTCGCGACGGGGGGACGCCTGCTGCTCGGCCTCGGCGGCGGCTACCGGCCGAGCGAGTTCGAGACGTTCGGGCGGAGGCTCGAGGACCGCTGGCGCGTCGTCGGCGAGACGATCGCGCTCCTCCGCCTCGCGTGGACCGGCGAGCCCTTCGAGTGGCAGGGCCGCCGCTGCCGCGTCACGCCGCGCCCCGAGCCCCCGCCTCCCATCCTGCTCGGCGGCGGCACGTCCGCGGCCGCGCGCCGCGCCGCGCGCATCGCCGACGGCTGGTTCCCGCCGCTCGAGCCGAAGCTCTGGCCCCCGTACCGGGAGGAGTGCTCGAGGCTCGGCAAGCCCGACCCGGGCGCGTACCCGCGCCAGGGACCCGTCTTTCTTTGGATTTCAAAGGACCCCAAAAAAGACTGGGACCGCCTGGCCCCGCACGTCCTCCACCAGCTCCGCTCCTACAGCGAGTGGACGGTCGAGGCGTACGGGCGCCCGTCGGGCCCCTTTGCTTCGCAGATCACGCCGGAGACGGTGCGGCAGAGCCCTGCGTACCGCGTGGTGACGCCCGAGCAGGCGCTCGCCCTCGCCGCCGAGCTCGGCGAGCACAGCGTGCTCTACCTGAACCCGCTCCTGGCCGGGATCGAGCCCACGCTCGCGTGGCGGATGCTCCGCCTCTACGAGCGCGCCGTGCACCCCCATCTGAAGCGGCCCGCGCGCGACGCGCGCTGACTTCAGGGCCTGCGCGCGGGCCGGAGCCGGTCGGGCGGCCGCGATACCGGTCCGCCGTCGCGCTGCACGGCGATGAGCTCGAGCATGTGCATCAGGAAGCTCGTGATACCGAGCATCACGGCGCCCACCACGAGGAGCGAGGACAGCATCGCGCGGGACCAGTGCATCGCGACCTGGCCTGTCGTGACGTACTCCACGACGCCCGGCCCGCACACGGCAACGGCGGCGACGAGGTGCGCCGGGATCGCGAAGCGTCGCACCGGCCGCGAGAGAAGGCGGCCGAGGCGGCCGGTCATCCCGACGGTCGCGAAGGGCCGCCGGTGGACGAGCGCCGCCATCTGCTCCGAGACGAGCGCCGAGCAGACCACGATCCCGAACAGCGTGCCGAGGAGCGAGGCGAGCATCACGCGGTAGATCATCGGCTCGCGGAGCTCGCCGTGGGCGAGCCAGTAGCTGACGGGCTGGAAGGCGACGGCGAGCGCGGCCAGCGCGAGGAGCCCCGCCGCGAGGAGCAGCGGCCGCGAGGGCCGATACGCCACCGCCGCGCGCAGGATCACGGTGAGGAAGCGCACGCCGTCCTTCAGCACCGAGAGCTTCGAGCGCCCGACGCGCTCGGCATAGGGCATCGGCACTTCGACGAGGCGCAGCTTGTCCTCGAGCAGCGCGCGCGCGCTCATGGCGGGCGTGAAGTGGAGGCCGTCGGGAAGCGGGTAGAGGTCGTCGAGCGCGTCGCGCCGGATCACGCGCATGCCGCTCGCGGTGTCGCGCACGCTGCGGCGCGCGAGCGCACCCAGGATCCACGCGAAGATGCGGTTTCCGAGGGTCCGCACCAGGGGCATCTCGCTCCCTGCCCCCATGCGCGAGCCGAGCACGAGGTGCGCCTGGTGCTCGTCGAGCGCGCGGCAGAGGTCGGCGAAGATCCGCGGGTCGCAGGTGCCGTCCGCGTCGAGAAAGCTCACCAGGTCGCCGCGGCCGTGCTCGAAGCCGCACTTGATGGCCGCGCCATAGCCGCGGTTCTTCTCGAAGACGAGGACGGTCACATCCTCGAAGCTCTTCGCGATCTCCTCGGTGCGGTCGGTGGAGCCGTCGCTCACCACGACGACGTCGACGTCCCGGACCGGGCTCGTCGCGGTGATGTGCTCGCGCGCCGCCAGCGTGCGCCGCAGCGTGTCCCCGATGGCTTCCTCTTCGTTCAGCGCCGGGATGACGATGGTGAGCACGTGGGAGCCGGGCATGAGCGGCGGAAGGTATCACGGGATGCCCCCGCGACCGCCTGGAGCCGGCAACGATCCGGCAGCGCGCGCGCAGGGACGGCAGGCGCGAACCCGCACCCGCCCCGTCCCGTTATACTGCCGCGTCCGACCGAACCCCCGGGAGCCCCGATGGCGCCGCTGCCCCGCTACCGCCTCTACGACGACCCCGGCACCTACGCCACGATCGGCCGCGAGCTGCTCACTGGGGGCTTCCGGAAGGGCGGCTCGTGCGCCGAGCTCGAGAAGTCGTTGGCCTCGCTCGGCGCGCCGCACGCCGTGCTCACGCCGCGCGCGCGCGTCGCGATCCATCTCGCAGTGAAGGGGCTGATCCGGCCCGGCCAGAAGGTCGTGCTCTCGCCCTACACGATCGCGGACGTAGTGAACGTGGTCGTCGCCGCCGGCGGTGTGCCGGTGTTCGCGGACATCGAGCGCGAGACCTGCAACGTCGATCCCGCCGAGATCGAGAAGCTCGTGGACGGCGACACCGGCGCGGTGCTCGTGACGCACCTCCACGGGCTCGCCTGCGACATGGATGTGATCCCGCGCCTCACGAGCGAACGCGGCGTGCCGCTGATCGAGGACGCCGCGCAGGCGTTCGGCGCGCGCTTCGCGGGACGGCCGGTCGGGAGCTTCGGCGACGCCGGCATCTTCAGCTTCGGCAAGTACAAGAACGTGAACGCCTTCCTCGGCGGCGTGCTCGTCACGCGCCACGGGGAGCTGGCGGAGCGGGCGCGAGCGACCCTCGCCGAGTGGCCGCTCCAGGACGTCCGCCACCTCCTCCCGGAGGTCGGGCACGGGCTTGCCACGGACGTCGCGACGTGGCCGCCCCTCTTCCGCGCCTTCACGTTCTGGGTGTTCCGCTTCGCCTACCTCCAGGAGCTCTCCCTCCTCAACAAGCAGGTCTCGTTCGACAACGACCCCGAGCTGCGCCGCGAGCTTCCGGAGTTCTATCGCCGTCGCATGACGCCGCTCCAGGCGCGGCTGGTCCTGCGCCAGCTCGCGCGCGTGGACGAGCACACCCGCGAGCGCATCGAGCGCGCGCGGGTCTACCACCAGGGCCTGCGGGACGTCCCCGAGGTGCTGGTGGCGCCGCTCCGCACCGACTTCTCGCACATGTACACCTACTTCCCGATCCAGGTGGACGATCGCAACGCGCTGCTGCGCCACCTGATGCGGAGCGGGCGCGACGTCGCCGGACAGCACATCAAGAACTGCGCCGACTTCCCGGCCTTCCGCGAGTGGCACCGCGACTGCCCGAACGCGCGCAAGACGGCGAACGCCGTCGTGCTGCTGCCCACCTATCCCCGATACTCGATGCGCGACGTCGAGGCGAACGTGCGCGCGATCCGCGAGTACTTCGGGGCGCGCTGAACCGCGAGCGATGCGCGTAGCCGTCGTGGGCTCCGGCCCCTCGGGCGTGGCCGCTGCCGCGACGCTGCTCGAGCGCGGTCACGCCGTGGACGTGCTCGACGTCGGCAACGTGCCGGAGCCCGCCTCGCTGGCGCTCGCCGCCGAGGTGCGCGCCGCCACCGCGCGCGGCGAGCCGCCCGGCCCCGCGCTCTACCACGCGCTACGGGCGGGCCCCGGGGGCCGAGACTCGGGCTCGCTCCGCGCCGGGCTCGCGACGCTCCTCGGCCGCGTCGAGGCCACGCGCTCGCAGAAACGCATCCTGGGCTCGACGTTCGTGTGGGACGGTGCAGACGAGGGCATCCCCCTCGAGACCGGCACGGTGACGCGCTCCCTCGCGCGCGGCGGGCTCTCGAACGCCTGGGGCGCCGCGTGCTACCCGTGGCGCGCCTCCGACTTCGCGGGCTGGCCGATCGACGCCGCCGCACTGGCTCCCCACTACGCGAAGGCCGCCGAATGGCTCGGGCTCGATCAGCCCGACGACGCGCTCGCGCGCGTGTACCCGCTGCTCGGGCCCAGGGCGCCCGACGCCGCGCGGAATCCCGGCTCGGCGCTCGAGGCGCTCCTCGCGCGCTGGCGCGAGCGCGAGGCCGAGCTCCGGGCGGCCGGGCTCACGCCGGGCCGCGCGCGGCTCGCGCTCCGGCCCGCCGGCGCAGGCTCCGGCGCCTGCGTGCGCTGCGGGCTCTGCTTCTACGGCTGTGCGTTCGGCGCGATCTGGCACGCCGGCGAGCTGCTCGGCCGGCTCGAGGGCGAACACGGGCGCGAGCTCCGCTATCGCCCGGGCCACTTCGTGCTCGGCTTCGAGGAGGACGGCGCGGGCGTGCGCGTCCACGGGCGCGCCCAGGGTGCGGAGGTCACCGAGCGCTACGACGCGCTCGTGCTCGCCGCGGGCGTGCTCTCGTCGCTCCGCATCGCGGCCGACGCGCAGGGCCTCCACGGCCGCAAGACGCCGCTCCTCGACAACGAGCTCTACCTCACGCCGCTCGTCGCGCTCGGCGGCGCTCCGGCCCGCGGCTTCCGCACGCGCTTCACGCTCGGCGAGGCGGTGATCGCCGTCGAGCCCGGCGTGGTCTCGCCGCGCCCGCTCCACCTACAGCTCTACAGCTTCCACGAGTTCTTCCTGGCCGAGCTCGGCGAGACGCTGCGTGCGCTCCCTGGCTTCGTGCAGCACGCGGCCTGGGCGGTCCTGAATCGCCTCGTGCTCGGGTTCGTGTACCTCCCGGGCGAGGACTCGAGCGCGGCGACCGCGCGCGTGCTCCCCGGCGTGCCCGGCCGCGTGCGCATCGAGGCGCGCCCCCGCGCGGAGAGCCGCGCCATCCTGAAGGCGCTCCTCGCGCACCTCGCGCGGCTGCGACGGCCGCTCGGGCTCTGGCCCGTCCGGGGCCTGGTGAAGACGACGCCGTTCGGCTTCCATGGGCACCTCGCCGGCACGCTCCCGATGCGCGCCGCGCCCGGCCCGCTCGAGACGGACGCCGCGGGGCTTCTCGCGGGCACGCGGCGCGTGTTCGTGGTCGACAGCGCGGCCTTCCCGACGCTCCCCGCGCAGAACCTCACGTTCACCGCGATGGCGAACGCCCGGCGCGTGGCCGAGGGGATCGGCGAGGTCGTGCGCTGATGCCGGGGCCGCTCTTGCGCCGATTCGGCCTCACGGGCGAGGTTTTCGACCGTCGCCTCGTGTGGGCAGTCTTGTGGATCGCGATCGCGTTCTACGTCCTCGGCTACGCGACCCACTATCCCAGGGTCTTCACCAACAACGACGAGGGCCGCTACGCCGGGGAGACGCGCGCGTTCCTCGACCACGGCTCGGCGTTCGTGCCGAAGACGCACCCGCTCACAGGCGAGGTCCAACGAACGACCGCTGGCGACTACCCGTTCGGGATGGTGGCGCTGATGGCGCCCTTCGTGAAGGTGTTCGGCTGGCGCGGTGCCTTCTTCCCGAGCTTTGCCTGTCTCCTGATCGCGATGTTCGCAACGGCGCGCTGGCTCCAGGAGGAAGGCCGCTCACCGTTCTTCGCGCTCGTGCTGCTCGGCTTCCCGGCGTTGCTCGTGGCGGGGCGTCTCGCGATGAGCGACGCCGCGCGCACGGCGGCCGCCGCGCTGGGGCTCTGGCTCTTCTTCCGCGGCCTGGATGGAAGGAAGGGCGCCTGGCTGCTGTCTGGCTTCGTCGCCGGAGCGGCGCTCTCGCTGCGCGAGACCGCCGTGCTGCCCTTCATCACCTTCTTCGCGGGCGCGATGCTGCGCCGCGACCGCGGCTGGACGGCGCTCCTCGCGGGCGGCCTCGCAGGAACGACCATGCATCTCCTCGGCAACCGGATCCTGTTCGGGCAGGCCTTCGCCGTGCGCGGCTTCGTCTTCTACCCGTTCGACGTCACGGGACTCGGGGATCGACTGTGGCTCTACCTCTTCGGACTCCTCGTCCTCGTTCCCGGCGGGCTTGCCTGCGGCCTCGCCTATCGCGGACGACGTCGTCCCGAGGTCGCGACGGCGATCACCTTCTTCTTCCTCTTCTATCTGTTCCAGGCATACGGCATGGTGGAGAGCGGCACGCTCAAGCGGCTCGTGATCGCGCTCCGTTACTTCGCGCCGCTCCTACCGCTCCTCGCCTTCGCCATGGCGGAGACGCTGCCGCGCTGGCTCGCGGCGCTCGCGGCGCGGAGCCGGAGCCCGGCCGCCTTCGAGCGCCGGGCCGGCGCGCTTGCCGGGCTCTGGGTGGCGGGCGTCGCCGCGGCGAGCCTCGCGGTGCACCCCGTCCTCGCGCGCTGGAGCGAGAGCCAGGCCGAGATCCGGGACGCCATCGCGCGGACGGTGCCCCCCGACGCGGTCCTCGTCGGAAACGGCGCGGCGATCCTGAAGTTCGCCGACGAGTACGCGCGCAAGTTCGTGGTCCTGTCGCGGCACGAGCTCGCGGCGGGTGACGCCGAGACGCTCGCGGCGCGCCATCCCGTCTTCTTCGTGGCCTTCCTCGACAGGAGCGATTCGGAGTTCTGGCGCGCGGATGCCGTCCGGAACGCCGAGTTCGTTGCTCGGCTTCCGGGCGAGCCGAGCGTCCTCGTGGACGTTCAGCCGACCGCCACCGATCGCCTCCGCATCTGGCGGGTGCGCCGATGAGCCTGCTGCTCGGCAAGCTCGCGAGCCGGCTCGTGCTGCCGCTCGGCGCGACCCTCGCGCTCCTCGCCGCCGCGCTCGTATGCCTGGCGCTTCGGCGCCCACGCCTCGGCGCAGCGCTCGTCGCCGCCGCGGCGGCGGTGCTCTGGCTCGCTTCGACGCCAGGCGTCGCCGATCGGCTCGCACGCTCCCTCGAACAGAGCGAGCCGCCCGTGCCGCTCGCCTCGCTCGCCCCCGCCGACGCCGTGCTGGTCCTCGGCGGCGCCATGAAGCCGGCGCTGCCCCCGCGCGAATTCGTAGAGGTCGGCGACCCGGCCGATCGCGTGCTCCACGCCGCCCGGCTGTTCGCGGCCGGCAAGGCGCCCGTCGTGGTGGTGAGCGGGGGGCGGCTGCCGTGGCAGACCCGCGGCGAGCCCGAGGCCCGCGCGATCGAGGCGCTGCTCGTCACGCTCGGCGTGCCCCGCGACGCGATCGTGCTCGAGGACGCGAGCGCGAACACGCACGACAACTGCGTGCGTTCGCGGGAGATCCTCGCGGCGCGAAACGCCCGCGACGTGCTGCTCGTGACCTCCGCGCTCCACATGCGGCGCGCGCTGGCCACGTGCCGGAGCGCGGGCATCGACGCGCGACCGGCTCCGACGGACTATCAGGTGGTCGAGGCGGGACCGGTGGCGCTCGTCGACTGGTTCCCCGACGTGAACGCGCTGCTGCTCACCCATCTCGCGCTGCACGAGTGGATCGGCTTCGAGGTCTACGCCGCCCGCGGCTGGATCGACCGGGCGCGCGCAGAGGGAGCGCGGCACTGAGAGCGCTCTCGCATGGGCTCACTCGGGCTCGAGCTCGCAATCGTGGATCTTCTGGAGCAGCGTCTTGTAGCTGACGCCGAGCACGCGCGCGGCGTGTTTCCGGTTCCAGTTCGTGAGGAGCAGCGCCTGCCCGATCGCCTCGCGCTCGGCCTCGAGCGCGGCGCGGCGGCCGACCTCGCGCAGCGGCAGCTCGCCGGCGCGCGCCTCCACGTCGCGGAGCAGCGACTCGAAACGCCGCGCCCGGCGCGCGTGAGCGCGCTCGCGCGCCACGAGGTCCTTCAGGATCGGCTCCTCGCTGCCGAGCACGACGATCCGCTTCATCAGGTTCTCGAGCTCACGGACGTTGCCGGGAAACGGATGCCGCTCGAGCAGCGCCTTGAGGCGCGCGCTCGGCGCCCGATGCACGCGCCCGTAGCGCGCGGAGAAGTGCTCCAGGAAGTACTGCACCAGGGCCGGCAGCTCGTCGCGGCGCTCGCGCAGCGGCGGCACCTCGATGTTCACCACGTTGAGGCGGAAGTAGAGGTCTTCGCGGAAGGCCTTGCGGACCACGAGCTCGTGGAGCGCCCGGTGCGTGGCCGCGACGACGCGGACGTCCGCCTGGATCTCGCGGTTTCCGCCGAGGCGCGTGAAGGTCGCGTCCTGGAGGGCGTGCAGCAGCTTGGCCTGCGCGGCGGGGCTCATCTCGGCGATCTCGTCGAGGAAGAGCGTGCCGCCCTCGGCCAGCTCGAACTTGCCGGGCTTGCGCGCGACCGCGCCGGTGAAGGCGCCACGCTCGTAGCCGAACAGCTCGCTCTCGAGCAGCTCGCCCGGCAGCGCCGCACAGTTCACCTTGACGAACGGCCCCTGCCGGCGGCCCGAGGCCGCGTGGAGCGCGCGCGCGACGACCTCCTTGCCGGTGCCGCTCTCGCCCTGGATCAGCACGGTGACGTCCGTCTCGGCCACGCGCTCGATCACGGCGCGCACCTTCGCGAGCGCGGGACCCTGCCAGAGCGCCTCCGGGGCGCCGTTCCGCCCCTGGGCGCGCTCCACATCCGGCTCGCCGCGCACGAGCGCGCGGGAGACCACCTGCGCGAGCTCCCCTTCGAGGAAGGGCTTGCTCAGGTAGTCGCTCGCCCCGGCGCGCATGGCGTCGACGATGGTGCGCGCGTTGCCGACCACCGACACCATGACCACCGGCAGGCGCGGCGCGCGCTCGCGGATCTTGCGTAGCGTCTCGAGCCCGTCGAGCCCCGGCATCATCACGTCGAGCAGCACGAGGTCGGGCGCGGCGCCGCCTTCGATCAGACCGAGCGCGCGACGGCCATCCTCGGCGGTGTCCACGCGATGGCCGTGGGCCCCGAGCACGCTCGCGAGGTAGCTGCGGATGCTCTCGGAGTCGTCGACGACCAGGATCCGGGCGCGCTTCTGCGCGAGCGCGACGCTCACCAGCCGTCTCTCGCGGGGCGAGGGACGCCGCGCTCACCGGCACCGGGGCGTGTGCGCACGGCCGCTGACCTCCCACCTCACGCACGGTGCCGCGCGCCGTCCGGCCGGGTGGTATGTTGCCCGCCGGCCGCGGCGGACCCGTGCGGGCGCTTATCGCCCCAGCGGAGGTGGAGCTTTAGCCCGATGGTCCGAGATCGAGCTGCTTCGGCCGCGCGCGCGGCCGCCGCGCGCATTCGCGTGCTCACGACGGACCTCGCGCGGCACGCGCGCCTCTACTACCACGAGGACGCGCCCGAGATCTCAGACGCGGAGTACGACCGCCGCTTCCGGGAGCTCCAGGCGCTCGAGGCCGAGTTCCCGGACCTCGCCCTGCCCGACTCGCCGGCCCGCCGCGTGGGCGAGCCGCCGGCCGCCGGCTTCGCGCCGGTGCGTCACGTGGTCCCGATGCTCTCGCTCGACAACGCGATGGACGAGGCGCAGCTCACGGCCTGGATGGAGCGCATCCTGCGCGAGCTCGACCGCAGCGAGCCGCCCACGCTCGTGCTCGAGCCGAAGCTCGACGGCGCCGCGGTCGAGCTCGTCTACGAGGATGGCGTGCTCGCGGTCGGCTCGACGCGTGGCGACGGACAGGTCGGCGAGGACGTGACGGCGAACCTGCGCCAGGTCGTGTCGCTGCCGCTCGCGCTCGCGGGTGCAACGCGCGGCCGGCTCTCGGTGCGCGGCGAGGTGGTGCTCCCGCTGCGCGCGTTCCGGCGCCTCAACACCGAGCGCGCGAAGCGCGGTCTCGAGCCGTTCGCGAACCCGAGGAACGCCGCCGCCGGCGCGCTCCGCATGCTCCACGAGGTGGACCGCGAGCGGCTGCGCTCGCTCGCGTTCCTGGCCTACGGGCTCGGCGAGGGTCTGCCACCCGGCGCGAAGACGCAATGGGCGATCCTGGAGCACCTCCGGAGCGTCGGCTTCGAGCCGAGCCCGGGCGCGACGCGCGTCACCGGCCTCGACGCGGCGCTCGCCGGCTACCGCGACCTCCTCACGCGCCGCGCGAGCCTCGCGTTCGAGATCGACGGCGCCGTCTTCAAGGTGGACGACCTCGCGCTCCAACGCGACCTCGGCGAGCTCGCGCGCGTGCCACGCTGGGCGATCGCCTTCAAGTTTCCACCGCACCAGGAGCACACGCGCGTGCTCGACATCTTCGTGAGCGTCGGCCGCACCGGCGCGCTGACGCCCGTCGCGAAGCTCGAGCCGGTGCAGGTCGGCGGCGTCACGGTCAGCAACGCCTCGCTCCACAACCAAAACGAGATCGAGCGGAAGGACGTGCGCATCGGCGACACCGTGATCGTGCAGCGCGCGGGCGACGTGATCCCCCAGGTCGTGGGTGTCGTGACGGCGAAGCGGCCGCCGAGCACGGAGCCGTGGCGGCTCCCCGAGCGCTGCCCGGTGTGCGACACCAAGGCGGTCCGCGAGGAGGGCGGCGCCGTCACGCGCTGCCCGAACCGCGCCTGCCCCGCGAAGCTCAAGAACCGCCTCCTCCACCTCGCAGGACGCTCCGCGCTCGACGTGGACGGGCTCGGCGAGAAGCTCGTGGACCTGCTGCTCGAGCGCGGCCTCGTGAAGGAGCTGCCCGATCTGTTCGAGCTCGACGCGAACACGCTCGCCGAGCTGCCGCGCATGGGCGAGAAGTCGGCCCAGAACCTCGTCGAGGCGCTCGCGCACGCGAGGGAGACCACGCTCCCACGCCTACTCGTCGCGCTCGGCATCCCCGAGGTGGGCGCCACGGTGGCGGAGCTCCTGGCCGCGCGCTTCGGCGACCTCGACCCGCTGCGCGAGGCCAGCGTGGAGGTGCTCGAGGAGATCGAGGGCGTGGGCCCCGTGATCGCAAAGAAGGTCGCCGACTTCTTCGCGGACGAGCGCCACCGCGAGGAGCTCTCGCGCCTCCGCGAGCTCGGCGTGCGCTGGCCCCGGACGGAGCCGCGCCCCGGGGCGGCGCGCGAGGGCCCTCTCGCCGGCAAGACCTTCGTGCTCACCGGCACCCTGCCGACGCTCTCGCGCACCGCGGCGAGCGACCGCATCGAGGCTGCGGGGGGCAAGGTGACGGGCTCGGTCTCGAAGAAGACCAGTTACGTGGTGGCCGGCGAGGCGGCCGGCAGCAAGCTCGCGAAGGCGCGCGA
>Ga0187893_10011277_pt1 | contig 13039 bp, 14 predicted proteins | sample MA1701074metaG_FD_139574 | JGI IMG/M metagenome (GOLD analysis project Ga0187893, IMG submission 139574) | White microbial mat communities from a basaltic lava cave in the Kipuka Kanohina Cave System on the Island of Hawaii, USA - MA170107-4 metaG ...
CGACGCGCACAACACCGGCGCCCAAAGCGTGCCGCGCCCGCACATCGTCGCCGGCCAGAAGGTAACCCGCGTCATGGACGGTCGCACCATCGACCGGTGGTTTAACACCGCCGCATTCGTTCGCTCCAAGTGCGACGGCTGCGCCGGCGAGGGCATCTACCTGGGTCCCAAAGGATACGGCAACGCCGGTGTCACGCTCTTCGACGCTCCTGCTCAGAAAACCTGGGACTTTGCTCTCTTCAAGGAGTTCCGGATCAAGGAAGGGCACACGCTGCAGTTCCGTTATGAGGCGTTCAACTTCCTCAATACTCCTCAGTTCAACGCACCCAGCAGAAGCCTCGGCGCGGCTGATTTCGGACGCATCTCGTCCACGGTGATCAACAACCGCGAAATGCAGTTCGGGCTCAAATATAAGTTCTAGAGGTCGCGGTCGCGGGTTCGGAATTTTGATACTCCTCTGTTCGGTACACCTCAGTCTCTGTGGAAAGCTAAGGCGATTGTGGACTAGAATGGCAATTCAACAGGAGGCCGACCCCTTATGAAACGCTTCTCCATCAGCGCAGTTTTTGCCGGTCTGCTCGCAATGAGTTGGATTCTGGCCTATCACGCTCCGTCCAATGCCGCGGAGACCGCCGTCAGTGGGCAAGGAAACATGAAGTTCCGAGTCCTTTATACCTCTGATCATCTGCCCGCCGAGGCCCAGCAGGTCCTCAAAACCGCTCATGGCGGTTTTGCGATCGATCTTCGGCCCGGCAAGGGCGAGACATACTTCTCTCTCAAGGGCGCCGGAATCATCCAGATCAGCAGCGATCTGAAACGCACTCGCATGATCGAGACTGCGCCAGAGATGAAAGGCACCAATATGCACAATACGGGCGTCTGGTACGCAGCCGATGGCGGGGCTCACCTCTCGTTTCCCGGTAACGAAGCCAACCGTGTCTTCATTACGAGCCTAAATGGAAAGCTCGAGGTCGAATTGAAGCCGCCGGAGGCTGGCGTTGACATGGGTCACCCCACCGCTAACGATTACTTTAATAACAAGGGAAATTTCATTCCTACCGATGTCGAGCAGTTAGATGGCTTACTCTATGTCGCAACAGGCTACTCCAAGCTCGACTTCGTGCTGACTGCCCGCATCCTCAGCACCAAGCCTTTCAAAGTTGCCTGGCACGACCTGGCATTCGGCGGGAAAGGCAGCGGCGCCGGCCAGTTTGGAACCGGGCATGGAATCACTGTTCCCCCAGGAACGAGGCGGATCGATGTCTCGGACCGCCCGAACTCCGAAATCGACCGGTTCACACGCCATGGGCAGTATCTGTCGACTCTGAAGCTGCCTCCAGGCTCCTTCCCCTGCGACATCTATTACCTCGGAAAGTACGCCGTGGTTGGGGCACTCCATGGGCCGGACCGAAGCAAGGGCGCACCGATCTATATCATCGAAAACGACCAAGTCATTTCGACCGTCATGCCGAAAGAGGACCTGGGACTCAAGAACTTCCAGCACATCCACAATGCCGTCCTGCGCGAGATCGGCGGAAAGATGTATGTCATCGCACAGGCATGGAACCCTGGCGATTTCGCTATTCTGGAACAAGTGACGAACTAAACCGCCGGTCGGGCGGAGACGCAATGACTCCCAACGACAAACCCGAAAACGGCTCACGGATGGACCGGATCGAGCGAAGTCTCGAATATTTTCTTAGCCTCCACGCCAGCCACGATCAGCGATTCGCGAGAATTGAACAGCAGATCGAGAAACTGGCCGGTATCCAGGTCGAGCAAGCCTCGCAAATCGGCCGCATCGTGAACGTCCTCGATGTGTTCACGGCAACGTTCGGAACGTTCACCGAAGCTCAAAGGAAAGCGGATGAGAGAATGGATGAACTTGCCAAGCGCATAGACAGGCTGACCGCCGCGCAGGAACGCACCGAGGACAACATGAATGCGCTCATCCGCGTCGTGGACGACTTGGTCCGCCGCCAGCCGCGACCTGGTAATGGCGCCAGCGGGCCGCCAGCATAGGCCAGAGCCCCTGCTCCGGAGGAGTAATTCCGATCCGGCTTGGCCTCGGAAACTCGCGAACGGCTATGCTGAGAACAGAGAAGGTTATGAGTATCCAGCTCACACCTGACGTGGAAGCCGGCCTCGTATCGGAGGCCGCCGCTCGCGGGCTCTCGGTGGATGTTCTCGTGTGTTCGGCCTGGCTCGCAACAAGCGGCTGCGGCGAATCATCGGGCGTGCGATGTGGGAAGCCAGCAGGCCCAGAGACTTGGCATTCCACAGGCTCACATCCGGCGGCAGTCCCACTCCATTGTCCGCCCTCCTTCAACAGTCGACGCTTTGAGATTCCCAAGCCGCTTCTATTGGATTCATGAGCGGCTGCTACGGTCTGCCGGGCTTGTCGGACCACATGCCCTTCAACTCGTAAAGATTCGTCAAGTGTCGCAGCATGATCTTCTCGCCAGCTCCGATCTCGATAAAGGTGCTGGCATCGGCGCCATAGCCTCCGTACGCCGCTGAACGGATATCGGGTATGTACCCGGCCCATCCTCCACTAGATGTGGCCGTATATCCATAGAAGAGAGCGTGCGGAGCGTCAGCCTGCTGCTTCCACATTGTTTGGAGCCGGTGCAGTGGCTCACCCGGCACTGTCGCGATCGCGATGTCCATCCCAATCAGTACAGTGGTGATGCCAACGTCGAGCGTCCTGTCCTTTTGCCAGCGGTGAGCGAAGGCCAGGTTGTCGGTGCGCCAGCGGATCGTCTGTGGGAGGGGAGAGACCGGTTTGACCGACCCATTCGTACGGATCACCTCCGCCGCAAGGATTTCGCCCATCTTCTGCACAACGCGGAAGTCGTCCTCCTCCTTCCCGGAACGAGCCATAAACAGCGGGTTAATATCGCCTGCGCCGCCCTGGACGAACATCGCCTGCGTGCCGGGGATGGCCTCCTCAACTTTCGCCTGCAGGACTCCCGGATAATCCGCCGAATACTTGCAGTTCGTGGGCCCCAGCACAACTGCGTGCGCCGCGTAGTGAATCAGGAGAGCCTTCCGATTACCTTCCATGTCATCGACACCGAGGAGGATGAACTCGGGATCCACCGGCCCGTACGGGACGCGTTCGAGATTGTCGAACAGAGCACGCGCGCGGCCATCTTCACGAAGAAGCAGACGGTTGTATCCGAGTTGTATCGAACCGCGTGCGACACCGAGCTTAGCAGGAAACATCGATTTCGATGCCTCCTGAATAGCATTGAAGATCTTCCGCTCCAGCTCCGCTAAATACGCACTCGCAGCTTCGCTGGCTGAAGGATTGCTGCCATAAGGCAGAAAGGACGGCGCGGAATGCGTGTGCGAGGCAGACAAAAGCAGGAGTGGGATGTTCAGCTTCGACCCGACATCTCGGCGAAGAGTGTCTGAAACCATGCTGCTGAGGTCCAATGTGACAAGCGCCACTCGCGCATCGCCTGACTCGAGCAAGAGAACTTTCGCGAAAAGCGGATCGTGTGTGCCATTCGCGGGCCCGCACTTCCGCTTGGCGTAGCCGGACATCTCCATGTTCATAGAGGGAGTGATCTCGACGCGGGAGACTCCGGCCTTGAGCTGTCCATCAGCGTGCGCAGTAGCCGCAATTGCGAGAGTGAGGAGCCATTTCATGACAGCAATAGTATCAGAGACTATGATCACCTCCATGTCCTTGCATCCCCTCGCTGCGTTCACCGGAATACTCCTTCTCGCCGTGGCGCTTCCCGGTCAGATCGGGAAACCCGCCGTTCTCTACGGCGCCAACCCCGCCGCCGGCAGAACCTTCGATCACGACGGCGTCAAGTTTTACTACGAGACGTACGGCGTGGGCGAACCCCTTCTGATCGTTCACGGCAACGGTGGACACATCAGTCATCTCGCTGCCCAGATCGATCACTTCCGCAAGAGCTACCGCGTCATCGCCGTGGACAGCCGCCACCATGGCAAGTCCGCCGACAGCCCCGAACCGCTCACCTACGAGAAGATGACCGGCGCCTCGCCACCTTGATCGATCACGTGAAACTCGGACCCGTCAACGTGCTCGGCTGGAGCACAGCGGCATCGAAGCCCTCCTGCTCGGCATCCACTACCCGGCCAAGGTGAAGAAGATCGCTGCCATGGCGGGGCCAATCTGAACCCCAGCACTTCAGCCCTCCACTCCGACACTGTTGCCCTCATCAAGGAAATAGTCGCCGCCATGCCGCCGCCGAAAACGCCACGCCTGCGCAACGGCGCGAGCGCAAGGTGGTCAGCATGATGCTCGTCGAGCCAAACATCGACGCCAACGAACTCAGAAGATCACCGTCCCCACCCTCGTCCTCGCCGGCGATCATGATTGCCGACGAGCACACCCTCGAGATTTTCCACCATCTCCTCAACGCCCAATTCTGCATTTTCCCCAACGCCACCCACACGATTCCCTTCGACGATCCTGTTCGCTTCAAGGCCGCCGTCGAACGCTTCCTCCGCGAACCCTTCGTCAAACGAGACCGCATCAAAGACTTCCTCAAATCCTACGACGCGAAGCAGGCGCCGCCGAAGTATGGTGACGTGTAGTCAGCAGAGTCTGACGCTAGTAGCTTGGGGCTAGCTTTAGCTATAGGCTAGCGCCGCCGGAACCCCAGTACCGGCTTGAACGCCTCCAGCGAGTTGTAGACGATCGGGCAGTAGCACGCGCGGTCCACGAACTGCCACATCCGGCTCGCGATCGATCCCGACCCTCGCACTAGATGTGGGAAATTCTCACACGTTGCCGGCCGAGCCTCATAGACCGTGCATGTAGTCCCTTCCAGAAACACGCAACCAGTGGTATCCTCCCGTTTCAAGATCACCCCCTCCTCCTCGCGCTCCACTGTGTACTGATCGATGAACTCGCGAGTCGTGATTCGCAGATATTTACTCAGCCGCTCGACGTCCCGCTCCAATAGCGTCACGGTGGCCACACGACAGCAATTCGCGCACTGGGTGCAGTCGATCTGGCTCTCGATCTCCTCCGCGATGCGTCTCAGCCTCCGCTCCGGCACATCGTGAATCTTCATGTGGCGCCGCAGGGCCATGTTCTCGTCGCGCTTCTGCTCGCCCAGGCGCTTGATTTGCACGAGTTCTGTGATCAGTGGCTGCTCCCCTCCCTGTAGAGTACAATGGCCCCATGACGCGTACCCGACGTGACTTCTTCCGCTCTACGGCCGGTCTTCCTGCTTCCTGGATCGCCCTCGTGCAAACGCTGCGAGCCGCGCCCGTTAACCCCGGTCCGCTTAACGAAGATTATTGGCGGATGGTCAAGCGGCAGTTTCCCCTCGAAGACAACCTGATCTACTTCAATGCGGCCAACGTTTGTCCGGCCTCGCGCGCTGTTCTCGACCGGCACGCCGAATTCCTTCGCGACTTCCAATCCAACCCCTCCTTCCAGAATAGGGATAAGTACGATCCCCTCGCCGAACGCGCCCGTGAAAAGGCCGCCCGCCTCCTCGGTTGCAACAAAGACGAGATCGCCTTCCCGCGCAACACTAGCGAAGGCTCAAACATCGTAGTGCGTGGCATCGATCTCAATCCCGGCGACGAAATTGTCATTACTGCACACAATCATCCCTCCAACAATGACTCCTGGAAAGTCCGCGCGCGCCGGGACAAGCTGGTCGTCAAGACGGCCGCCGTTCCCGTCCCTGCCCGCAGCCGGCAGCAGCTCATCGACTCGATTGAAGGCGCTGTTACCGATCGCACGCGCGTCATCGCCATCACCCATGTCACGAACACTACAGGCAATGCCTACCCTGTGAAAGACATCGTCCAGATCGCGCGCCGCCGAAACATCTGGCTTCACCTTGATGGCGCGCAAAGCCTCGGCGCCCTTGACGTCAACCTTCATGATCTTGGCGTCGATAGCTATGCCGGTAGCGCCCATAAGTGGATGATGGGGCCCCTGGAAGCGGGAATCCTATATGTACGCGCCGAGCGCATCCCGCAACTGTGGCCTTCAGTCGTGACGGCAGGCTGGTCTGAGAACCTCGTTGGAGCGCGCAAATTCGAAGTCTTCGGTCAGCGCGATAACCCACGACTGGTCGCCGTCGATGCCGCCCTCGATTTCCTGCATCTGATCGGTATGAAGCACATCGAAGCCCGCCTGCGAGCAATCGTCCAACACGGCAAGCAACAACTCGCTGCCATCCGCGGTGTGGAGATCAAGACGCCGATGGATCCGGACCTCTCCGGCGGCGTTATCAAGTTCAACATCGCCAAAATGGAACCGAAGCAGGCCTATGATCTTCTCTACCAGCGCCATCGGCTCGCCATTGCGAATACCGGCGCCGGCGACGCCAAAGGCCTGCGCTTTTCTCCGCACATTTACAACACCATTGAGGAGATGGACCGGGCCGTGGCGGCCGTTCGGGAGCTCGCCGGCTGATGCTGGCAGTCCTGCTCCTGCAAGCGGACCGCTCACGGCTGGAGCAGTTCCTCGCCGCACCTGGCGAGGATCCAACTTTCTATGTGACTGCCCTCGTGGCGGCGTTCGTGCTCGGCGCCGCGCACGCCCTCACGCCCGGTCACGGTAAGACTATTGTTGCTGCCTATCTCGTTGGCACGCGCGGCCGTGTTGCGGATGCTATCTTCCTCGGCGGCGTCGTCACCGCTACACACACCGCCGCCGTATTCGTCCTGGGACTCGCCACCCTCTACGCCTCCCACAAGATTTCTTTAGACAGGATTTTTCCATGGCTGTCGCTGCTGAGCGGCGCGCTCGTCGCGGGAATCGGCTTGTATCTGATCTATCAGCGGGCGGGCGCCTCTGTAGGACAAGGCCACAGCCATGCTCACGCGCATTCGCATTCCCATTCCCATGCGCACTCGCATGGTCACGGCGACGGACCTTCGAGAGGGAGCCTGTTGACGCTCGGCATTTCCGGCGGCCTTGTCCCGTGCCCGGAGGCGCTGGTTGTGCTGATGCTCGCGATCTCCATCCAGCGTATCGCCTTTGGGCTCACACTCCTGGTAGCCTTCAGCCTCGGACTTGCCGCTGTCTTGATTACGATCGGCATTGCCATGGTCCTCGCCGGCCCTCTGTTCGAGCGTGCCACCGGCGGTTCCCGATGGCTCGAACGGTTGCCTTTGGTGAGCGCTGTTGTCGTCACTGTAGTCGGCATTGTGATGGTCGCCCAGGCTGCCCGTACGCTCTGATTCGCATGGCAGACCAAGTCTATCTCTCGTGTTGGTTCCGTGGATCGACGGAGCATAACCTCCTCGGCATGTTCGAGAAGGTTCTTCAGGTATTCCCCTACTCGAAGCTGCGCCCGCTGGCCCTGGCACGAGTTTACGCAGTCGAGTTTTCTGAACCGACTACGATGGAAAGAACCTTCGAAGGCGAAATCGATACCGCTGCCATCATCGGCGCGCTTCGCGAATTTGAGAACCCTGATTGCGCCTTCCAGGTCGAGACCCATTGGGACCTTTGGCAACTGGAAGATTCCTGGCGCATCGCTCCCGCGCCGATCACACTCACCTGCTTCGGACCCCTCTTCCCCAGCGAGCTTGGCGAGAGTCTTCGCATCGACTTGGGATTTGAAAGCTCGTTTCTTCCCGGCCCCTCTCCCAACTTCACCGCCATCCGCTCCAACATCCGCAGTCTTCTACATCTGGCCGAGGATATCCGGAAGGCTGTACCGCTGGAAAAGAAGACTCTCTGGTCGGAATCGGGCGTCAACCTTGCGGAACGCCTCGAGCTGGCACTGGTTACTTAATCTTCTCCGTAACGCTGACAGGCGCCGCCACCCGGAACGAAAGGCGTGTTTCAACCGGCAGCTCCACCGCGTCACCGCGCGTGGCAATTACTGTGCCCGCACCGGCGCCACCACCGGCCGCCGCTCCGATTGCGGCGCCGCGGCCGCCTCCAGCGATAGCGCCGATGGCCGCCCCAATCGCGGCGCCCACCCCGACCTTAGCCGCATCTTTCTTCGTCCCTGCCTCGGCTTCCTTGGCGAACGCGGCGGTCCGGAACTCAATCTTCTGCCCGTCGGACATCGTCAAGCCCGTCAGCTCCAATTCGAGTTTTGCCAAACCGCGAACCCGGCCAGCCTTTACAGATTCCACGATACGACCGTGCGCACGCGCATTACGCTCGGCAAGTACGAGGCCGTCCACAGTCAAAGGCTGTGCCAGCGTCGCTGTAAATGTCGCACCTGATTCATGCGTGTCGGACGAAATCCTTTCCGCCAGGGACACAGCGATCACAGTCCCTTCCGGGATGGTCACCGTTCGCGCACTACGGCTCTCCTTCGGTTCGTCTTTGGTGCCGGACGGCGGATTCACTGGCGTCGGCTCTGGCTTGGGTGTGGGAGTTACTGTTGGCTCGCCCGGCGCCGCGGGAACGGGCGTCGGTTGCGGTGCGGGAGGCTCAGTGGCGACAGGCTTGTCGACTACCGGCAGCTCTGCACGACGAGCGATTTTCTTAGTCTTTTCAGAGGCTTTCGGAGGTATGACAGGGACTGGTGCAGGCGTGGGTGACTCCACTGCCGGGATCGGGTCTGCCGCCGGAATTGGCTTCGACTCTGCGACAACCACCGCTTCCGGCTGTGTCACTTTCGGCCGGGTCAACAAATAAGCGCTGCCCCCCGCAACCAGGACTCCAAGCAAGAATGCGGGAACGATCTTATTCACAAGGGCACCCTCCTACTATGTAAACGCGTCGCAGGCAAGGCAGGTTTCGGTAGAATAGTTACGTTAAGGATCATGAAGTTACCGCCTCGGCTCACAATCGGTGTTGTGACGGTCTCCCCGGCCACGGTGCTCGCGCCCATGGCTGGCGTCACGGACACTGTTTTCCGGCGCTTGATCCGCTCTCAGGGCGGGTGCGGACTTATCATGACCGAGTTTACCTCCTCTCATGGAGTCGCCAATGCTCATCGGGCTAAGAACATGGTCCGCATGATGCGATACCTCTATTTTGACCCCGATGAGCACCCTATCTCAGCCCAGTTGTTCGGAGCCGACCCTGAAGTCATGGCCAAAGCAGCCCGTGTGTGCGAAGACTTGGGCTTCGACGCCGTCGACATCAATTTCGGGTGTCCGGTCAAGAAGGTGGTGAAATGTAACGGCGGGTCCGGGTTGCTCCGCGATCTGCCGCTGGTGGAGCGCCTGCTGCGCAGCGTGCGGGCAGCCATTCGGATCCCCCTTACGATGAAATTCCGCGCCGGATGGAACGATCAAGAGCTCGTTCACGTTCGTATGGCTCGTCTCGCGGAAGATTGCGGAGTCCAGGCGATCGCCCTGCATCCGCGCACTCGCGAGCAAGGCTATGCCGGTGGGGCCGACTGGAGCCGCATCGCCGAGGTCAAAGCCGCTGTGAAGATTCCCGTCATAGGCAATGGCGACATCGTGACTCCGGCGGATGCCGCGCGCATGATGCATGAGACCGGTTGTGATGCGATCATGATCGGCCGCGCTGCGTCGTCCAATCCCTGGATCTTCCGCCAGATCGCCGCCTATCAGGCGTGCGGAACATGGCACGAGCCTTCCGAAGAGGATCGTTACCGCATCATGAAGACCTACTACTCGATGCTCGCTGAACGCGACGATCCTGAGGCAGTGGGTAAAATGAAACAGTTCGCGACCTACTTCACCCACGGGGTCCGCAACGGGTCCCGCCTGCGTGTGATGGTTTATCAGGCGCGGGGGGCGGGACAGATCATCGGGCTGGTCGACGAGTTTTTCGAACAGGAGTTGCGGGGCTTGGCGGCATAACGGGAGTCGGCAATAGTTGAAAAAGGTTTTGATCTACACGGACGGGTCGTGTAAGGGCAACCCCGGACCAGGTGGATGGGCGGCGATCCTCGAGTACGGCAACCACACCAAGGAGATTTTTGGCTCCGAGAGGCAGACCACCAACAACAGAATGGAGTTGACCGCGGCCGTAGAAGCGCTGAACGCGCTGAAGGAACGGTGTGAGGTCGACATCGTCACGGACTCCGAATACGTTCGCAACGGAATCATGTCCTGGCTTGCTGGCTGGAAGAGGAATGGCTGGCTGACCAAGACGCGAAAGCCCGTTCTGAATCAGGAGCTCTGGGTAGCTCTGGACGAGGCAGCGTCGCGGCATAAGGTCCACTGGCGGTGGACCAGGGGACATGCGCGCGACAAGCGGAACATTCGTTGCGATGAACTGGCGCAGCAAGCCGCGGCCCGCCAGATACACTCCAGTCAGTAAGAATCGGCTATCCTTTTGGTTTGAACGTTCCGGGTCGTCTCTTTCTAGGAAATCTCTGGCATCGCCGCACGCTGATCCTGCAAATGGTGAGACGCGACTTCGAGCAGCGCTACATCGGGTCGGCTGCCGGCTGGTTGTGGGGCCTGATCCACCCGCTCGTGCTGCTCGCAAGCTGGACGTTTGTCTTCCAGGTGTGCATGAAAATCGATATGCCGCGCGGTGAGGTGACCCAGCACTATATCCTCTACCTGCTGGCCGGGTATCTTCCCTGGTCCTTGTTTCAGGAAACAGTGCTGCGATCGTCGAATTCGATAGTCGACCAGGCCAACCTGATCACTAAGACCGTCTTCCCTTCCGAGATTCTTCCAATCTCCATCTTTTTCTCGAGTCTGATCAACCACTTCGTGACGATGCTTCTCCTGGTGGGCGCGGCAGCGTATGCGGAGGGTCACGTCAGTCCAACTCTGTGGGCGTTGCCGGCATATATCCTGCTCATCGGGATGTTGGCGGTGGGACTGGGGTGGGTCGCCGCGAGCCTGCAAGTTTATATGCGGGACACGACGCAAGTAATGCACGTAATTCTGACGGGAGTGTGGTTTTGGCTGACACCGATCTTTGTCTTCGAACACCAGTATCCGGAGAAGTTTCAGTGGCTGATCGAGTACAATCCATTGGCGTACCTTACACGGGCCTATCGCGACCGCCTGCTTTCGGCGCGTCCTCCCGACCTGGAAGAACTGGGAGTGATCGCCTTTTACAGTATCCTGTTTTTCGTGATCGGAGGATTGTTTTTCCGGCAGCTTAAGCGCGGCTTCGCCGACGTTCTCTAAACACACTCTACACCATGCCATCCATTTCTCGACGCTCACTTTTGGCCGGCGCCGCTCCCTTGTTGGCGCAACGCACAACAGGGCCGGCCGCAGGTCGTCCCAATATTCTGCTGATCCTTGCTGACGATCTCGCCGCCTGGATGCTAGGCTGCTACGGAAACAAGGAAATCCAAACTCCCAACATCGATCTGCTGGCGCGCAGCGGCACACGATTCCTGAACAACTTTGTCGTAACACCGATCTGCTCGGCGAGCCGCGCTACCTTGTTCACCGGGCGGGTGCCCCGGCAGCACGGCATTCATGACTTCCTTTCGGCCAATCCGATCGAGAAGCCGCCGCAGGGCCAGAAAGAGCCGCCAGCCTCGTTTGCGCAGGAAGTCATGATCTCCGACTTGCTTTCCAAAAGCGGTTACCAGTGCGGCTACGTGGGCAAGTGGCACATGGGCAACGATGCTACGCCCGGGCACGGTTTCTCGTTCACCTACACAATGGGCGGAGGCAGCAGCCGGTATCAGGATCCGGTCATGTTCCGTAACGGCCAGCGCGTCGAGGAGAAGGGCTATTTGACAGAGCTGATGACAGCCGGCGCGTTGGAATTTCTCGACCAACAGCAAACGGGTCGCCCCTTCTTCCTCACTGCGAGCTATTTCAATCCACACACGCCCTACGAAGGCCATCCGCAAAAGTACTACGACCTGTACAAGAGCCACACCTTCGATTCATTCGGGTGGGAGCCAATGGCGCCCAACGCGCTCCGCGAGAAGGATCTCATGCAAGACGTCGTCGGCAATCTGCGCAAGTGCGCGGCGAGCGTCACAGCGCTCGATGATCAGATTCCCGTGCTGCTCAAGAAACTGGATCAGAAGGGACTCCGGGACAACACGCTCATCGTCTTTACCGGGGACAATGGATTTTTGCTCGGCCGGCATGGGCTTTGGAGCAAGGGGCTGGCTTCCGATCCGATCAACATGTACGAGGAAGTGATGCAGGTCCCAATGATCTGGCATTGGCGGGGCAAGATTCCGATTGAAGCTACGCGGCCGGAGCAGGTGAGCTTTTACGATTTAGCACCCAGCCTTTGGGATGCGGCCGGTGTGACGCCACCCAATCGAAATCTGTGTGGCCGGAGTTACCTGCCGATCGCGATGAACCGGCCGTTGCCCGAAGGTGTGAGTTGGCCGACGACAGTGTTCGGACATTTCCGGAATACTGAGATGGCGCGGGACAACCGGTACAAGCTGGTGCTACGCAACAATGGCGCTGGTCCCAATGAGCTGTTCGATTTGCGTAGCGATCCTCGGGAGAAAGTGAATCTGTACGAGAACCAGCAGTATCTGACGGTTCGGGATCGGTTGTTGCAAGAACTCGCAGAGTGGCGTAAGAAAGCCGTGTGAGCGGATTGTGCAGGGCGATGCGGTAAGAAGGTCCGGAACAAACGCGAGTTCGACCTGCAAACGTCCGCCCACCAACCGCAGAAGTAAGGACCTGCGCTGGCCCCAACTCGATCGGCTCTATCAGCGCGTCGTCGACGATCTCAATTGCCTCATGGACACGCTCGGTCTGAAGACAGCCTGAAACCACCGGACAACGAGAACAAATTCTCGTTACGCTTCGCATAACGGTCTTAACGCCGGAAGAACAGCACCTTGTCCGGCCGCGTGCCGGTCATCAATTCGCCTTCACGCGTCACGTTGATCGAATGATGACCTGTTGACTCGACCACACCCAACACCTTCCCGCTCTTCCGCTCCACTTTCGCCAGCCATCCCGGTGACCCGTTCGGCTGATTCCGCGGCTGCGTCCCGATCCACACGAAATCTCCGCTGGCAGTCAACGAAAACGTCTTTCCCAAATGCCCCCACTCGCCCAGATACTTTCCATTCAAGTCGAACCACTGGATGCGGCCGTTTTCGCGGTCCGCGACGTACACGTTGAGGTCCGGCGATATTGAGATCCCGTGCGGCAATTGAAACTCTCCCGGTCCGGTCCC